>Ga0209759_1000315_pt1 | contig 64918 bp, 60 predicted proteins | sample AraplaCL_Col_mMS_FD_184261 | JGI IMG/M metagenome (GOLD analysis project Ga0209759, IMG submission 184261) | Arabidopsis root microbial communities from the University of North Carolina, USA - plate scrape CL_Col_mMS (SPAdes) (version 2) | ecosystem: Host-associated > Plants > Roots >...
TTGGCTGTATTGCCCCACCGGCAGTACGGCAACCCGTCAAAGCCTGATGACCATAGCGAGTCGGTCCCACCCCTTCCCATCCCGAACAGGACCGTGAAACGACTCCACGCCGATGATAGTGCGGATTACCCGTGTGAAAGTAGGTAATCGTCAGGCTCCCCACCACCGTCAGAAACCCCACCCCGCAAAGGTGGGGTTTCTGCGTTTACGGACCGCGGAAAAACCAACGCCACACAAAACGGATGCCCCCAACAAGCCCATCAGCAAATGACTGCACGCCGTGCAGCCATTTCGCGGTTTCAGCCAGTTAAGCGTGGCCGTCAAGCCCTCTTGCGTGCGGGAAGCTGATGCGGCAAACCGGCGGTAAAGCGATCGAGCCGTTCGCTCGCTTCGGTGATTGCCCACAGCGGGGCGCGATGCAATTGTTGATCGTAGTTCGTCGCTATTTGCGCAAAAAGCACAAATTCATCTTCGTCTAGCGCCCATCTCCCGGTATCTCGCCCAATATCGAACGCCTTCGCTATCACGCGCTCCGCCGCGCCGAGCTGCTCACTGGTCGCTGATCCGAAGCCAGCTTCCGCCAGAAAGCCCGTCAACAGCATCACTTGCGTCAGCGTCTGAGCGTCGCCCATTCCGCCGTCGCCTCGGCGCAACGCATCCAGCGCCAGATGTACGCGCAAGGCGAGATCATCGGCGACTTGACGGGCGATCGGCAGCAGCATTGCCTTGGCGTGGCGGGCGCGGCCAGCGCCGGTAGGTCGGGAAAACGGGATAGGTTGTGCCATGAAGGTTCAGAATTGTGCCTGTGCAGATGCAATAACGGCGCGCGCGAAAAAAGGTTGAGCCCGCCGAACCCCGGCGCCAATCCCGAGTCAATCCCCGCCGTCCAGCCCATTAATCTCAGCGGAATCCGCCGGCGCGACGTTGCGCGCCCGCACCCGCCGACGGATCTCAGAATCCAGTATCAATCTCCCTCGCAACTTCCCTTTCATCCGCTTCACGTACCGGGGCGCCTCGGTCATATGCACGGTCATCAGTTCGCGCACTTTTTCGACATCACGCTCGCGTGCCGCCTTGGTAATCGCCTTATGAATCTTGACGTTGGCCTGTCCGAACCGCTCATGCTCAGCCTGCGGCGTATCGTTACGGAACTCGATCAGTTGCCGGATCATCTCGTTGATGAGTTCGCAACTGAAGCGCAGAAACGGATTCGGATTCGCCGCAGCGAGAATGTCGTGGAAATTCACATCCTCCTGACGTTGCCGCACGATATCCTGGCCCCCGTGCACCGAAGCGGGCCGGTCGCAACACGCGATGCTCGCCTCGAGCGCGTCGAAATCCTGCTCCGTCAGGTAGGGCACCGCCCCGGCCGCGAGCTCCGGCTCGAGGAGTTTGCGCACGGTGTAAATGTCGTCGATAGACACGTCCTTGAAGAACAGATAGTTCTGCAGAAGCTGCAACGTTCGATCCAGCGGCACCTCCACCACCATGCCGCCGCCGCTCGGTCCAGTTGTCACCTTGATGAGCCCTTGCACTTCCAGCGATTTCAGCGCCTCGCGAATCGTGCTCTTGCTCACCGAAAAGAGCTGCTGCAGTTCGACCTCGCGCGGCAGCCGGTCGCCGGGCTTCAGATCCTTCTCTGTGATCAAGCGCTTGATTTCCTCCGCGACCAGATCGGCGCGCTTTTGCTGCTTGATCTCGATCGCCGCGCCAGCCTTGGCTCGATCCATGGCCATGTTCACTACTCCCATTTTGTGTACTGCACCATCCGCGTTCCGCCAACGTCCACCGCAACGCAGGCCGTCGCGCGTCGTCGCCACCAGGAATTTTGCCTTATTGACACCGGAATTTATTGTACCTACGATCGTTTCTAACCTATTTATCATGATAAATAGCACAGAGCCGAAGCGGTGAAAAAGTTCTCGGCGGCCAGCAGGTTTTCGCAGTCGTTCAGTGCGTGTCTCTTCGAAGGAGCGTCATTTTGAATCGCCGAAATATGTTGAAGCTGGCCGCGCTGTCGGCCGTCCCGGGCACGCTTGGCTCGCTCGTCGCGCGCAGCGCCTTTGCCCAGGCGGGCACCCTTCAATTCGCCTGTCCGGTACCGATGTCGGGCGCATTCGCCGCAAACGGCAAATACGCCGATCTCGGCATGAAGCTCGCCATCGAACAATATGGCAAGGTGCTGGGAGAACCGCTCGCTTATTCGGTGCTGGACACCGAGGGCAAGCCGGCGACGGCAGTGCGCCGCGTGCAGGAAATCGCGCAGCAAAAGAACGCGCGGTTCTTCGCCGGCGGTATTTTGTCGTCCGAAGCATTGGCGATGGGCAAGGAAGTGCAGAAGGCCGGCGGCGTTTTCATCACGACGGCGGGCGCCGACGAAATCACCGGAAAGGACTGCAATGACGCCACTTTCCGCTGGTCCGTACCCACCTATGGCGCGATTGAACAGACGGTGCGCCCGCTCGCGCAGATGCTGCCGAAGGCCAAGCGCTGGTACACCATCACGCCGCAATACGTGTTCGGCGACGGTTTGCTGTCCGCGGCGAAAGCGGTCTTCAAGGACAAAGGCATCGAGCACGTGGGCAACAGCTATCACTCGCTCAACGAAAAGGAATTCAGCGGCTATCTGACGAATGCGGTCGCCGCGAAGCCTGACGTGCTGCTCATCCTGAACTTCGGCTCGCAATCGTCGGACACGCTGCGCCAGGCCGTGAGTTTCGGCATGAAAAACAACTGCACGATCCTGCTCGCGTGGGCTTCCGGCCTCGAGCAATTCGAGTCGCTCGGCGCGGATCTGTGCGACGGCGTCTATTTCGGCGCGCAGTATTGGCATGCCATCGATTCGCCGCTCAACCGCGATCTTGTCAAACGCACGCAGGCGGCATTCAAGGCCAATCCCAACTACAGCCTCGCGGGCTCGTACGTCTGCACGAAGATTTTGCTCGACGGCATCGTCAAGGCCGGCAATGTCGATCCGAAGAAAGTGGTCGCGGCGCTCGAAGGCATGAAATACGACGGTTTGACAGGACCCGAAGAAGTCCGCAAGGGCGATCATCAGGTGCTGAAAAACTACTATCTGCTGAAGGGTAAGGCGAAGAGCAAGATGAAAAATGCCGACGACTACGCGGATATCGTGAGTTCGGGCCAATCATTCCTGCCGCTCGACAAGACCGGTTGCAAGCTGACCTGACGCGAAACCGCGCGCGAAGCTTCGCCGCGACCGGACGGTGTCGGGGGCCCAGCGGGGCACGCATTAACGCAGCAACGTTTCGCCTAACCTTCAGGCGGTAGCCATGAACGTTTATCTTCTGCAGATCGTCAACGGTATCGGAGTCGGGATGCTGTACTTCCTGCTCGCGGTCGGTTTGTCGATCGTCTTCGGCCTGCTGCGCTTCGTGAACTTCGCGCACGGTGCCTTTTATCTGCTCGGCGCTTACTTCTGCTATCAGGCGATGCAGTGGTCGATGAGCTTCTGGGCAGCACTCGTCGTCGTGCCGATTGCAGTGGGCGCGTTGGCGTGGGTCGTCGAGAAACTGGTGCTGCGTCACGTCTACGCTCAGCAGCACGAGTTTCATATTCTCGCGACGGTGGGCCTCGCGCTCGTCGTTCAGGAATGCGCGATTCTCGCGTGGGGGCCGCTTGGCGACAACGTGGCCGTTCCCGACGTCCTGAACGGCGTGGTGATCTGGGGCAGCTTTGTCTATCCAAAGTACCGTCTGTTCGTGATCGGCTTCACCGCGGTGCTCGCCGCATTGCTGTGGTGGGTGCTCGAGGGGACGCGTCTTGGCAGCGCAGTGCGGGCGGGCAGCGAATCGACGGAAATGGTGTCGCTGCTCGGCATCAATGTGTTGCGCGTGTTCAGTCTTGTGTTCGCACTCGGCGCCGCCACAGCTGCGCTCGCCGGCGTGCTCGCGGCGCCGATTCGCGGTGTCGATCCTTTCATGGGCATCGAGGCACTCGGCGTCGCCTTTGTCGTCGTGGTGGTGGGCGGCATGGGCAACTTTCTCGGCGCGCTGGTGGGTGGACTGCTCGTCGGCATCGTGCAGAGCGTGATGAGCACGCTATGGCCCGAGGGCGCGCGTCTGATGATCTACGTCGCGATGGCCGCCGTCCTCCTTTTGCGGCCGAATGGCTTACTCGGGAGAGCCGCGTGATCAATACTTCGAAATCCGCAGTGACGAAGCCGGGGCCGCATGCATCGGGCCGCCCGTTAGGCCACGCGCTGCATCGCTACCGTTTTCTTTTGCTGGCGTTGCTCGTCGTGTGCACTCTGCCCGCGACGCTGCGCTCCGGCTCGCTCGCTACCGAAGTGCTCGTATTCGCGCTTGCTGCGCTGGGCTGCAATCTTCTGCTCGGCCATACGGGGCTGCTGTCGTTCGGGCAAGGCATCTTCTTTGGACTCGGCAGCTACAGCGCGGGGCTCGTGCTGACCAAAGCCGCGTTGCCGGTTCCCGTCGCGCTGTTGGCGGCGATCGCGATCGGTGCCGTGGCGGCCGCGTTTGTCGGATGGTTTTCGATCAGACAGCGCGGTACCTATTTCGTGATGCTGACGCTCGCGTTCGGGCAACTGTTCTACTTCCTCGCCTACACCACGCCGGATCTGACCGGCGGCGACAACGGCCTGCTCGATATTCCGCGCCCTGCGCTCGGGCTATTCGGCAAGGAATTGATCGTGCTGACGTCTCCCTGGCAGTACTACGGATTCGTCGCGGTACTTTTCCTCGTCGTATTCTGGCTGCTCATGCGCGTTTCGCACTCGGTATTCGGCCGCACGCTGCTCGCCATCCGCGACAACGAAGCGCGCGCCGCGGCTGTCGGTTACGACGTCAAGCGATTCAAGCTGATGGCGTTCGTGATCTCCGGCGGAGTCACGGGGCTTGCGGGCGCGCTGCACGCGCTGATGACCGGTATCGCGCCGCTATCCAATATCGACTACCACACGAGCGAAATGATCCTCGTGATGACCGTGATAGGCGGCACCGGCAATCTGTTTGCGTCGGTACTGGGCGCAGCATTCTATGTGCTGTTCGCCGACTGGCTCTCTACATTGTGGCCGCGCTGGCTGCTGTTGCTCGGCATCGTGCTGATGGCGGTGAGCCTCTACATGCAGCGCGGCTTGTGGGGACTCGGCGAGCGGATCTGGCAAGCACTGCGCCGCAATCCGCCAGTCCACGCCAACCCGGCCGATGCCGGCGACGACCCCGCAACGGAGCGCATATGAGCGAAGCCATTCTCAACGCAAGCGGCGTGGCGAAGCGCTACGGCAAATTCGCGGCGCTCTCCGATGTCAACTTGCGCATCATGCCGCGCACCGTGCATTCGGTGATCGGCCCGAACGGCGCGGGCAAGACCACGCTCTTTCATGTGCTGACCGGCACGCTGCCGCTCACCGCGGGCACCATCGTGTTCGACGGCCACGACGTGACGCACGAGCCCGACCACAAGCGCGTGCGTCGCGGCGTCGCGAGATCGTTTCAGGTGACGAGCCTGTTCGCCAATCTGAGCGTGCGCGAGAACCTGCGGCTGGCCGCGCAAGGCGTCGACGCGACGCGCGCGCTCAACGCATGGACGCCGCCGCGCGGCGCGATCGCGCACACGGATACCGTCGACGGCGTGCTCGAACGCCTGGCGTTGCAACGCTTCAGCGAAGTCTCCGCAGGCGCGTTGTCGCATGGACAGCAGCGGCGGCTCGAGGTCGGCATGGCGCTCGCCGCGCGCCCCAAGGCGATTTTTCTCGACGAGCCGACGTCCGGCATGGGCATCGATGATCTCGACGCTATGAAGCAGCTGATCCGCGGCCTGCGCGACGACTACACCGTCGTGCTGATCGAGCACAACATGGGCATCGTGATGGACATCTCAGACACGATTACCGTCATGCAACAAGGGCGCGTGCTGGTGGAAGGACGGCCCGACGAGATTCGCGGCGACGAGCGCGTGCGCAGCGCGTATCTCGGCAACATGATCACCGGAGGCCGCGCATGATGCTCGACGTGCAGGACATTCACGGCTTCTACGGCAAAAGTCACATACTGCAAGGCGTTTCGCTGCAGATCGGCGAGGGCGAGACCGTCACGCTCCTCGGCCGCAACGGCGCGGGCAAGTCCACCACGTTGAAGGCGATTGCCGGCGTGGTCGCGCCGAAAAACGGTCGCGTGACCTTCAACGGCGCCACGATCAGCACGCTGCCGCCGCACAAGATCGCGTCGCGCGGCGTGTGCTTCGTGCCCGAACACCGCGGTATCTTCCGCTTGCTCACGGTCGAAGAGAACCTGCGGCTCGGCGCGCGCAAGGACTCGCCGTGGCAACTCGACGACATCTACCGCATTTTTCCGCGCCTGAAGGAGCGGCGTACGAACGGCGGCGGACAGTTGTCGGGCGGCGAACAGCAGATGCTCGCCATTGGCCGCGCGTTGATGAATCACCCACGACTGCTGATGCTGGACGAACCCGTCGAAGGCCTCGCACCCGTGATCGTCGAAGAAATCGTCGCGCAACTGAAGCTGATTCGCGAAGCGGGCGTCGCCATTCTGCTCGTCGAGCAGAACCTGGAAGTCTGCACGCAACTCGCGGATCGCCACTACATCATCGAACAGGGCGTGATCGTTTATTCGGGCGACAACGCGTCGTTCGCCGCGGACGATTCGATCAAGGACCGCTATCTGGGCGTCGGCGTCGTCTGAGCCCGCACCCGACTTCATTATGAGGAAGCATTGATGCAAGTTCATGACTTTGAGAGCGGCGCGGCGCTCGCTCGTTTGCGCGTCGACGGCCAACGGCTTTGGAACAGCCTCATGCAACTCGCGCAGATCGGCGCGACGGAGAAGGGCGGCGTTTGCCGGCTCGCGCTGACCGAACTGGATCGCATCGCGCGCGACTGGTTTGTCGCGTGGGCGAAGGAAATCGGCTGCACGGTGCGGGTGGACGCAATCGGCAATATCTTCGCGCGCCGGGCAGGCTTGCGCGACGATCTGCCGCCTGTCATGACGGGCAGTCATATCGACACGCAGCCGACCGGCGGCAAATTCGACGGCAACTACGGCGTGCTTGCGGGCCTCGAAGTGCTGCGCACGCTGGCCGACGCCAACATTACGACGCTCGCGCCGCTCGAAGTCGCGGTGTGGACCAACGAGGAAGGCTCACGCTTCGTGCCGGTGATGATGGGCTCCGGTGTCTTCGCCGGCGCGTTTACGCTGGACCATGCGCTCGATCAGCGCGACCGCGACGGCGTCTCGGTGCGCGACGCGTTGGCCGCCATCGGCTACATCGGCGAAAACATAAAACCGCATACCGTTGCAGCGTATTTCGAAGCGCACATCGAGCAGGGGCCGGTGCTGGAGGCGCACGACAAGACCATCGGCATTGTGCAAGGCGCGCTCGGCCAGCGCTGGTACGACGTGACCGTGCACGGCATGGAAGCGCATGCCGGCCCCACGCCGATGGAACTGCGCCGCGATGCGCTCCTCGTCGCCGCCGATGTGATCCACGCGGTGAACCGCATCGCGCTCGATCATGCGCCGCATGGCCGCGGCACGGTCGGCTGGCTCGACGTGCATCCGAACTCGCGCAACGTCATCCCGGGCCGTGTGAAGCTCACGGTCGACCTGCGAGCCGCCGACGACGCCACGCTCACCGCGATGGACAGCGCGTTGCGCGCCCTTTGCGAGGCTGCCGGCAAGCAGGCGGGCATCGAGGTGGCGATCGAGCCTGTGGTGTACTTTCCGCCGCAGCCGTTCGCAAGTGATCTGGTCGCCGCCGTCAAGCAAGGCGCGGACATGCTCGGTTTGTCGTCGATGGACGTGATCAGCGGCGCGGGCCACGACGCGGTGTATCTCGCGCGCGTCGCGCCGGCCGCGATGATCTTCGTGCCCTGCAAGGACGGCATCAGCCACAACGAGATCGAGGACGCGCGCGCGGAGCATCTCGAAGCCGGCTGCAATGTGCTGCTGCAAGCCATGCTGAAGGCCGCGCAAACCGTGCGCCCAATTGCAGTGGCAGAGGATGAGAGCGTATGAAAATCCTGATTGCGCGGATGAACCACGAGACGAACACGTTCTCGCCGGTGGCCACGCCGTTGTCCGCTTTCGGCCAGAACGGCGCGAACGCCGGCCCCAGTTTCGGCGAGGACGCATTCAACGACAACAAGGGCATGCAGACCGCAATGGCCGCGTTTATCGACGCCGCCGAGCGCGAGGGCGCGCAGATCGTGACGCCCGTGTCGGCGGCGGCCAATCCGAGCGGGCCCGTCGAAGCCGCCGCCTACGACACCATCTGCGACGCGATTCTCGCCGCCGCGCCCGGGTGCGATGCCGTGATGCTCGATCTGCACGGCGCGATGGTCGCGGAGAATTCGAACGACGGCGAGGGCGATCTGCTCGCGCGCGTGCGCGCCGCGTTGCCCGATGCGCCGATTGCCGTTGCGCTGGATTTGCACGGCAACGTTACGCAAAAGATGATCGACAACGCGGACGTGATCGTCAGCTTCAAGACGTATCCGCACGTCGACATGTACGAGACCGGCGCGCACGCCGCGCGTTTGCTGTTCGCGCTCGTGCACGGCAACGCGAAACCCGTGATCGCGTGGCGTCAGCCGCCGTTGCTCACGCACACGTTGCGCAGCTCCACGGCGGAGGGCGCGATGAAGCGCGCCATGGATGCAGCGCGCGCCGCCGAGGCCGAAGGCATGCTCGCCGTGTCGGTATTGTCGGGTTTTTCTCTCGCGGATATCGAGGCGCCGTGCATCAGCGTCGTAGTCGTCGGCGATGGAGACCGCACGCAAGCCGAAGCAGTGGCCGAACGCATCGCGCGGCAAATCTGGAGCGAGCGCGAAGATTTCGTTTATCGCAGCGCGCCGCTCGCGGAGTCGGTCGCGCAAGCGGCCGCGCTGGCGAAAGACGCCGACAAGCCCGTGTTGCTGCTCGACCATGGCGACAACTGCATGTCCGGCGGCACCTGCGACACCATGGACCTGTTGGAGGAAGCGCTCGCGCAGAACCTCGACGGCATCGTAACCGGGCCATTATGCGATCCGCAGGCGGTGGCCGCGCTGATGGCGGCGGGCGTCGGCAGCACGGTCACCATCACGGTCGGCAACAAGGTCGAGAGTAGCGCGATAAAGCCGCGCGCGCCCGTTGCAATGACCGGTGTCGTGCGCGCGTTGACCGACGGCGAGTACGTGATCAGCGGTCCGACTTACACGGGGCAGCGCGCTCACATGGGCCGCGCCGCGGTGCTCGACACGGGCGCGGTGAAACTGGTCGTGACCGAGCATACGCACGAACCTTGGGACCTCGGCGTATTCGAGAGCGTCGGCATCGACCCGCGTCGCGCGCGCTTTCTGCTGCTGAAATCGCGCATGTATTGCCGACCGGTTTTCGTGCCGATTTCCGCCGGACTCGTGGAATGCGACAGCCGCGGCGTAACGAGTTCCGACTATGGGCTTTTCGCATTCAGGAATGTGAAGCGCCCGGTCTTTCCACTCGATCCCCACGCTGAGTGGAACGCGACGCACTGAATCACGCGAGCCCGATCACATGAATGCCGCGAGGCTCTTGTGCACTTGCAAGAGACTCTCTATAATTCGCGCCTCTACAGGCTCGTAGCTCAGTTGGTTAGAGCACCACCTTGACATGGTGGGGGTCGTTGGTTCGAATCCAATCGAGCCTACCAACGCATCAGTGACGTAGACGAAAGCGGTTTCGCTTTCGTCTACGGTCCCGTCAAAGCAGTTTCTCCAGTTCCTTGTTTCCCTTTGGTTTGTCTCACAGCGCGCGTTGCAACGCGGCGCTCGATGCCGATGCGTTGCGCGCGGCTGGTTCACTGTCGAACTCATAGAACGACAGCGCCGTGGTGCGCAGAATCGCACTCAGGTCGTCCGCACGCAGGCCGATGTCCACGAGCATCGACAAAGCGTCCCCATAGCGCGTGACCGTTTCATATTGCGTGTGCGGCCAGTCGCTGCCCCACATCAGGCGGTGCGGGCCGAAGTGTTCGATCAGTTGGGCCGTTGCGTCCGCAACGAAGTGCGAGCCCTGCGCCGCGCAGCGATAGGCGCCCGACACCTTGACCCACACGCCGCCGGTCTTGCCATAGCCGAGCAGCGCCTTGAATCCGCTGTCCTGGGTGCCCAAAGCCGGGTCCGGCCGCCCGAAGTGATCGACGACGACTCGCACGCCGCGCTCCAGCAGCCGGTCGATCATCGGCGCCAGGTCCACAGCGTTTCTATGCAGCTCCACATGCCAGCCGAGCCGCGCGACGTGATCGAGCAGCGACGCCCACGACTGCGCGCCGAGATCCGGCAGCGCCTGTTCCATCAGATTCAGGCGAATCCCCCTCACGCCGTGGGAATGCATCTCCGCCAGTTCGCTTGCGGCAATGTCCGGCGCCACCACGGCGACCCCGCGCAGGCGCTCGCCGGCAACGGACAAGGCCCGCAGCAGATAGCGGTTGTCCGTGCCGAGAAAGCTCGGCTGCACGAGCACCGCGTGCGTCATGCCGTACGCGGTCAGGAGGGCCAGGTAGTCGTCGAGCGTGGCGTCGTAGGCCGGCGCGTAGCGGCGCTCGCCGCTGAGAGGCAAGCCTCGCTCGAAGACGTGCGCGTGCGCATCGACGCCACTTTGTGCAAACGGGAGTGAGGGGGCAAACGTGTCCATATTCAACTGCGCGGAGGATTCAGAGTGAGATGAGCGGCGTCGGCGGCTCGCGCGCCATTGGCCGGCTGTTCCGGCGCAGCGCCACGCAGACGCTTGCCGCGCGTTTCCGGAAGCAGCAGCACGGCGATCATGGCGAGGCCGTAGGCGATGGCCGCGTCGATGCCGATGGCCGCGCCGAGCGACATCGAATGGCTCATGTAGCCGACCAGCACCGGAAAGCCCGCCGACGCAATGCGTCCGAAGTTGTAGCAAAAGCCGACGCCGGTGCCGCGCATGTCGGCGGGATACAGTTCGTTGAAGAGCGGCCCGAGGCTCGCCGGAATGCCCGCGGCGAAGAGGCCGAGCGGAAAGCCGAGCACGAGCATTTGCGTGTTCGTCAGCGGCAACATGACGTAGGCGAGCACGGTGACGATGCAGCAGAACGCGAACAACGCAATATTGCGTCGACGGCCGATGCGATCCAGCAGATACGCGCTCAGCATGCAGCCGCACCAGAACGCGACGATCACGACCGCGAGATAGCCGCCCGTGTTCAGCACCGACAAATGCCGCTCCTTCGCGAGGAATGTGGGCAGCCACGTCATGATCGCGTAGTAGCCGCCGTGCGCGCCCGTGCCGAGCACGGCGCCGATAATCGTGGTGCGCAGCACGCGCGGCTGAAACACCTGCACGATCTGACCCAACGCGGACGCCTTGGGCTCGACACTATCCGCTGCCGGCACGACGCGCGCCGGCTCACGCAGATTGCGCCGCACGTAGAGCACGAGGAAGGCGGGCAGCAAGCCGACCGCGAACATCACGCGCCAGGCGGTGCCGCCGGGCAGCCATGAAAATACGGCCGCGTAGACCAGCACCGCCGCGCCCCAGCCGACGGCCCACGCGCTTTGCACGGCACCCATCGCCTTGCCGCGATGTTCGGTGCGGATCGTCTCCGCCATCAGCACCGCGCCCGCGGCCCATTCGCCGCCGAAGCCAAAACCTTGCAGCGCCTTGAGAACGAGCAGTTGCGGGAAACTCTGCGCGAACGCGCACAGGAAGGTGAAGCCCGCGAACCACAGAATGGTCATCTGCAACGTGCGCACGCGGCCGAAGCGGTCCGACAGCGCGCCGGCAATCCAGCCGCCGAGCGCCGACGAGATCAGCGTGACGCTGCTGATCGCGCCTGCCTGCGTGTGGCCGATGCCATAGGCGGCGATGATCGCCGGAATGGCCAGCGTGAACATCTGCACGTCGAGCGCGTCGAGGCCCCATCCCGCGAAGCAGCCCCAGAAAGTGTTGCGCTCAACGGGCGCGCTTTCCTTGTACCACCTGAACATAGCCTTCTCCGTCCCTGGGCTCCGCCCAAACTCATCTATTCATATATATGACTGTATGAATCTTGCGCTCATTCGGGCGCGTGGTCATTGGGTAATAACCCTTGCTCGTCCGCATCTCGCGCGATGCGGTACAGTATCTACTCCTGTGTATAACTGTATGAATTCATGAATACGGCGTCTTTCGTGTCCCGGCCGGACGACCGGCTTCCCCGCTACCAGCAGTTGCGCGACGATCTCGTCAGCCGCATTGCCGCCGGCGAATGGGCGCCCGAAGAGGCCATCGCCACCGAGGCGGAACTGGGCCAGTTCTACAACGTGTCCACCGGCACCGTGCGCAAGGCGATCGACCTGCTGGTGAGCGACGGCGTGCTCACGCGGACGCAAGGCAAGGGCACGTTCGTGCGGCGGCCACGCTTCGACTCGTCGCTGTTCCGCTTTTTCCGCTTCGTCTCGCGCGACGGCCAGCCGGTGCGTCCCACCGCGCGCGTGCTGAAGCGCGAGATCGTCAAACCGGGCGAAGAGATTCGCGACGCGCTGCGCATGAAGGCCTCGGAGAAGGCGATTCATCTGTCGCGCGTGCGCATGATCGAAGGCCGCACGGTTCTCGCGGAGGAAATCTGGCTGCCGCGCGCGCGTTTTGAAGCGCTCGCCACCTTGCCGCTCGACCAGTTCGAGGACCTGCTGTACCCGCTCTACGAACGGCTGTGCAAGCAGATGGTGGCGTCGGCGACGGAAGTCCTCCGTGTCGAACAGGCTACCGCCGAAACCGCCGGGCTGCTTGGCATCAAAACGGGCAGTCCGGTGATTCTGGTTCACCGCGTGGCGTCGGACTTCGCCGGCGCGCCGTTCGAATGGCGCAGCACGCGCGGCTCGGCCGATACGTTCCAGTATCAGGTCGAAATCCGCTAGACGTCGCTGCGGCGCGCCTCTCCGCGAAAACGCCCCGCCTATCCCCGTCCATAAGTCGACCCGCGCTATGCGGGTATCACCCCATGGCGTCTCTTCACAATTCATACAATCATATATATGACTGTATCAATTTCGCCGTGGGACGCGGCAAGCGGAGAAACCATGTCCACAGAACTCGCATTCGAGCAGCACGTCATGAAGAAGATGGCGTGGCGGTTAATGCCGCTGCTCATCGTCATGTTCCTGATTTCGTTCATCGACCGGCAGAACGTCGGCTTCGCCAAGCTGGAAATGGTGCACGCGCTCGGCATGACCGAGGCGTCATACGGGCTGGGCGCGTCGCTGTTTTTCATCGGCTATCTGCTGTTCGAGGTGCCGAGCACGCTCGCGCTGCATCGCTTCGGCGCGCGCGCGTGGCTCGCTCGCATCATGATGACGTGGGGCGTCGTCACCGTCCTGATGGCGTTTGCGCGTTCGCTCCCGGTGTTCTATTCGTTCCGCTTCGCGTTGGGCGTCGCTGAAGCCGGGTTTTATCCGGGCGTCATCTATTACCTCACGCAATGGTTTCCGCAGAGCTATCGCACGAAGGTGCTGGGCTTCTTCACGCTCGGCAGTTCGCTTGCGAACATGCTCGGCTCGCTGATCGGCGGGCTGTTGCTGACGCTCGGCGGCACGTGGGGCTTCGCGGGCTGGCAGTGGGTGTTCATCGCGACGGGCCTGCCGGCGGTGATCGTGGCATTCGTCGCGCTCAGATACCTGCCGAATTCGGTCAGCGACGCGCCGTTCCTCTCGCAACAGGAGAAGGACGTGGTGATCGCCGCGCTCAAGCGCGAGGCCGCGGACAATGCCAAGGCGACGCATCCCTGGGCCGCGCTGCTCGATCCGAAGGTGTTGATGTTCGCGGCGACCTACATGCTGATGTCGACGTCGCTTTACGGCGTGACCTACTGGATGCCGACGCTGCTGAAGAGCGACGGCGTGTCGTCGTCGCTCAACGGCGTGCTCAACATGATTCCGTGGGCGCTCGCGACGCTGCTGCTGTTGTGGCTGCCGGGCAAGCTCAAGCGCGAGCGCGTGGTGTTGAAGGCGATGAGTGTGGTCGCCGGCATCGGCGTGGTGTGCTTCGCGTCGAGCCTCGTGTTGCCGACGGCGACGCTGCGCTTCGCGGCGCTGTGCTTCGGCGGGGCGTGCATTCCCTTGCTGTATCCGTGCTTCTGGTCGCTGCCGCCGCGCTTCTTCTCGGGCGCGCGTGCCGCGGCGAGCGTCGCGGCGATCAACGCGATCGGCAATCTCGGCGGCTTCGCGGGGCAGAACCTCATGCCTTACGTCGGCAAGGCGGCGCACAGCCAGATTGCGCCGATGCTGGTGCCGACCGCGTGTCTGCTCACTTTGGGCATCGGCACGGGCATTGCCGCGTTGATCGGCGCGCGTCGCCGCATGTCGCTCGAAGCCGCGGCGCTGCGTTCGAACTGAGCTCGAATGCTACGGACTGCATAAAAAAAGCGGCCGTGCTCGCGCACGGCCGCCGTCCCGCAACCGGCTACCAAAACCTGCTATTGTCCCGCCTCACGGACGAAGCAGATCAAAGCTCGCCAGTACGACCACTCCCGTCACGGCCATCAGTGCCACGGAGTGTTGACCGAAATAGAGAAGCGCCGCCGCCGACCACGACGCGAGCGTAAACACCGCAAGCCTTTTCATTAGAACCTCGAAACCTCAGAACCTCAAGGCGGCCGCCAGCAGGCCGCTCACCACGCCGCAGATCACCACGGCCAAAGCCACGACGGTCAGAACCCGCTTCGGGAACGAGCGCCCGAGCATGGCCAAAGACGGCACACTGATCAAAGGCAGCGTCATCAGCAGCGCGCCGGCCGGGCCGGCGGCCATGCCGAACGACAGCATCGCCTGAATGATGGGCACTTCGCCCGCCGTCGGAATCACGAACAGCGTGCCGGCGATGGACAACGCGACGATCCACAGCACACTGTTGTCGATATCCGGCCCGATATGCGGAAAGAGCCACGCGCGCGCCGCGCCGAGAATCAGCACGAGCACAATGTATTCGGGCACGAGACGCAACGTCATCGTGCCGAGAATCTTGACCCAGCGCGTGAAGGCCGTGCCCGGTTCATCACCGGCGACGAGTTGCGCGATCGCTTCGCGCGACGCCTCGGCTTCCTTCGGCGTGACCATGCGGTTCACCAGATAGCCGAGGCCGAACACCATGACGAGGCCGAGCGCGAGCCGCAAGCCCATCCACTGCCAGCCGAGCACGAAGCCCATGAAAATCAGCGTGGCCGGATTGAGCGCGGTATTGCCGAGCCAGAATGCGATGGCCGCCCCAGGTGCCGCCTGACGCGCGCGCAGTCCCGCGACGACCGGTGCCGCGCAGCACGTGCACATCATGCCCGGCAACGACATCAGGCCGCCTTTCACGACGCTGCTGAAGTCGCTGCGGCCGAGCGCGCGTGCCACCCATTGCGGGGGAATCAGCGCCTGAACCGCCGAGCCGAGCAGCAGGCCCAGCACCATGGCCTGCCAGATCGCCTTGCCGTAGGCGAGTGCGTAGTCGATGGCGGATTGCCACGACGCTTCGGGCGCGCTTGCCGCGGTGCCCATCAGGATCGACTTGCCGATGGAATGCTGGCTCGCGGCGACGAACGCGCGGTTGTAATACGGAAACCACTTCACATAGAAGAGTCCGACGACGGCGATCGCGATGAACACGATCCAGCCAAGCGCGACGCGGGGCTGGCGAAGGGTTGATTGCATGCTGTTCTTAAACGTGGTGGTTGAGTCAGACGAGCGCGAATGAACGTTTCTCGAGTTGCGCGAGAAGCGCCCTGGCCTGATCGACGACGTCGGCGTCGTTCGGCCGGAACTGCACTTGCAGCGCCTGCGGCAAGTGCACGAAATGCTGGTGGCTGCTACGCGCGTAGGCGGGATCGTAATGCAATTCGATCAGCGCGTTCGCGAGTTCGGCGCGCCGGTTTTCGTCGACGAGCTTCTGCCAGCCGGCCACGCGCTCGCGGCTATGCAAGCCGATCAGGCGCTGCAGTTGCGCCTTCAGCGACGCTGGGTCGTCGAACAGATGCGCGTAGTCGTGAAGCAGAAACGCCGAGCGGTCTTCGCGGCTCGTCGCCACTTCAACGCAGACGCCGTGATGAAACGTATCGAGCAGCGCGAGCGGCAGCGTGATGGCGCCGATGCGGCGGCTCTCCGCCTCGACGAACACGGGACGCGCCGGATCGAAGCCGCGCAGCGCGCTCACGAGCCGGGTGTCGAAGCCCTTTTGCGACGGCTGCGGCACACCTGCCCACGCGCCGAGCAGCGAGCCGCGGTGCGCGGCGAGCGCCTCCAGGTCGAGCGTCTGCGCACCGGCCTCGTGAAGCGCCGCGAGGAGCCGCGTCTTGCCGCTGCCGGTAGGGCCGACCAGCGCGACATAGCGGAACTGCGCGGGCAGCGTGGCGAGCGCCTCGACGGTGGCGCGCCGATAGGTCTTGTAGCCGCCGTCCAGTTGACGCGCCGGCCAGCCGATCATGTTGAAAAGCGTCGTTACAGAACCCGAGCGCTTGCCGCCGCGCCAGCAATAGACGAGCGGCCGCCAGTTGCGCGGCCGGTCCGCAAAGGTGGTTTCCAGATGCCGCGCAATGTTGCGCGCGACGAGCGCCGCGCCGACCTTGGTGGCCTCGAACGGCGACACCTGCTTGTACATGGTGCCGACGATCACCCGTTCCTCGTTGCTCAGCACCGGCGCGTTCATCGCCCCTGGAATATGGTCGTCGGCAAACTCGAGCGGTGTGCGGACGTCGATGATTTCATCGAAATCACCTGCTTGGTCGAGGCTGACGAGTAGGTTCTTCAAGGGTGTACCGGGAGAAAAACAGAACGCAAAGCGAACGCAAATGTGAAGCGCAACATGAAGTGCAAAAACAGGGCGCAAATGCGGTTCGCAAATACGGGCCGCAAAAGTAGAAAGCAGTACAAAGCAGCGCAAACCGGCCTAAACGGCTTAAAAAAGGGCCGCAAACGCGCGCCGGAAAAACACGAATTATCGCACGCGCCGCGCACGGCAGCAGGGCGCGGCTTTCTGAACGCTTTCAGCGCGGCTTGCCGCCCGCCGGCTCGCTTTAGATCACTTCCACGCGCCCCGCGCCGGCCACCATCTCGCCGATCACGCGGGCTTCCCCGAAACCGTCGGCGTGAAAGAGCGCGAGTACGTCGGCGACGGCGTCGGGCGCACACGACACCAGCAGGCCGCCCGAAGTTTGCGGGTCGGTGAGCAAAGTGCGCGCGGCCGGCGGCAAGCTTGCCGGCAAGGTGATGTCCTTGCCGTACGCATCCCAGTTGCGCCCAGACGCGCCCGTGAACACGCCGGCTTCGGCGAACTCGACGACGCCCGGCAGCCACGGCAAATCGGCGTAGCGCACGCGCGCGGTCAGGTTCGAGCCGCGTGCCAGTTCGAGCGTGTGGCCGAGCAGCCCGAAGCCCGTGATGTCGGTGAGCGCATGCACGCCCTCGAGCGCGGCCAGTTCGGCGCCCGGCCGGTTCAGCTGGGTGGTTGCGCCGATCATCGCGGCGTAGCCGCTCGCGTCGAGCCGGTCTTTCTTCAGCGCGGCCGACAGCACGCCGACGCCGAGCGGCTTGCCGAGAATCAGCACGTCGCCGGCCCTGGCGCCCGCATTGCGCTTCACGCGCCGCGGATCGACCACGCCGATTGCGACGAGACCGTAGATGGGCTCGACGGAGTCGATCGAATGCCCGCCCGCGAGCGGAATGCCGGCGTCCGCGCACACCGATTCGCCGCCCTTGAGCACCGCCGCGATCACCTCGTGCGGCAACGCATTGATCGGCATGCCGACGATGGCGAGCGCCATCAGCGGTTTGCCGCCCATCGCATAGACGTCGGAGAGCGCGTTGGTCGCGGCAATGCGGCCGAAATCGAACGGGTCGTCGACGATCGGCATGAAGAAGTCGGTGGTCGCGACAATCGCCTGCTCGTCGTTGAGCTTGTAGACGGCGGCGTCGTCGGCGGTATCGTTGCCGACCAGCAGGTCGGGGAAGAACGGCAGCGGCGCACTGCGCTTGAGCAGGTCCGCGAGCAGGCCGGGCGCGATCTTGCAGCCGCAGCCGCCGCCGTGCGAAAGGCTCGTCAGGCGGGGCGAGGAGCTGGCTTGAGTGTGGGTGTCGATCATTGTGGCGCGAATATCTGGCTTCGAATGATCGCATTATGAAGCTTGTCGGCATGGCGCGCTGTGGGCCGTGCTGCTGCACAGCGGCGCGCCACGCCCTGTTTTCATGCTGTTTCCACGACTCAGGCGAGCCAGCCCTTGATCGCCGCCGACATCGCCGACGTGGAAATGCCGTAGCGGTCATGCAGCGTCGGCAAAGCGCCGGCCGCGAGGAACGCGTCGGGCAGCGCGACCTGCCGGAACGGGCACGACACACCCGCGCGCATGAGCTCGACCGCAATCGCTTCGCCGAGGCCGCCGATCGTCGTGTGGTTCTCCGCGACCACGACGAGCCGGCCCGAGCGCTTCGCCTCGCGCACGATCGTTTCCGTATCGAGCGGCTTGATGGTCGGCACGTGCAGCACGCCGACGCCGATGCGGTCGCTCTCCAGCGCCTTCGCGACTTCGAGCGCGCGCATCGTCATAATGCCGGACGAGATGACCAGCACGTCCGCGCCGTCGCGCAGCATCTTCGCCTTGCCGAGCTCGAACGTATAGTCGTATTCGTCGAGCACCGCGGGCACGTTGCCGCGCAGGAGGCGCGCATAGACCGGGCCGTTATGCGCGGCGATGGCGGGCACCATCTGCTCGATGTCGAGTGCGTCGCACGGATCGATGACGGTCATGTTCGGCATCGCGCGCATGAGGGCGAGATCTTCCGCGGCCTGGTGGCTCGGGCCGTAGCCCGTGGTGAGACCCGGCAACGCGCAGACAATTTTGACGTCGAGATTGTCTTCGGCAATCGCCTGGTGCATGAAGTCATACGCCCGGCGCGTCGCGAACACGGCATAGTGAAGCGAGCCCGGACGGCAAGTTCGTGCTGCTCGTGGAAACCGAGCGTTCCGAATGGGGCGTGCAGCAGCAGACCTGCTACCGGATGCCTGCGCAACGCCTGATCGAGTTGATCAGAAAAGAAGGTGAGCGCATGGGCGGTTAGTGGTGCGAGTCTTCTTTTGCGCTCACGGCGAGGCGCCTGCGTGCAGTGCAGTGCAGTTCAATTCAGCGTATGCGGCGGCGCGCGCCGGTTGCGACGCGCGAGCGTGTCGCGATAGATGCCCGGCACGGTCGCCAGTTGCGCGGGTGTGCCCTCCTGCACGACGCGGCCGCGATTGAGCACGATGATCCGGTCGAACGACTGCAACGTGGAAAGCCGGTGTGCGATTGCGATCACCGTGCGATTTTTCATGAGACGTTCAAGCGCGGCCTGAATGACGATTTCCGACGAGGTGTCGAGCGCCGAGGTCGCCTCGTCGAGCAGCAGCACCGGCGAATTCTTCAATATGGCGCGTGCAATCGCGATGCGCTGACGCTGTCCGCCCGACAGCTTCGTGCCGCGGTCGCCGGCTATCGCATTCAGGCCGTCCGGCAATGCGGCGATGAAGTCCATGCAGCTCGCGTCTTCGCACGCGCGCCGGACATCCGCTTCGGTTGCATCGGGGCACCCGTAGCGGATGTTCTCCAGCAGCGACCGGTGAAACAGCGCGACGTCCTGCGGCACGACGGAAATCGCTCTCTGCAGGCTGTCCAGCGTCACGTACGAGATGTCCTGGCCTGCAATGCGCACGCACCCGCTGGCCGGCTCGTAAAAGTGCTGCAGCAGCGCGAGCACCGTCGATTTCCCCGCGCCCGACGGCCCGACTAGCCCCACTCGCTCGCCGGCTTCGATATGCAGCGTCAGGTCGCTCAACACGCGCCGGCGTCCCGGATAGGCGAACGAAACGTTCTCGAAGTCGATCGTCGCTTCGCGCACGACGAGCGGTATCGCTTTCGGCGGTTCCGGCATCGAATAGGGCATCAGCAAGGTTTGCGATGCTTCCGCGAGACGCGCCACGTGCTGCGTCAAATCGACGAAGGCGACGGCGACATCGCGCGAACCGTGCAAAATCGCAAAGCCGAGCGAGCCGACCAGCACGACGTCGCCGGTGCTCGCTCTGCCTTGCGTCCAGAGCCAAAGGGTCCAGCCGAGCAGCGCGGCCGACAGCAACGCAGTGACGAGCGCGTGCAGAATGCGCAGCTTCTCCAGATACAGCAGACTGCGCCTGCGCGTTAGCGCTTCGGCTTCGAGGTGGCCGTCGAAGCGCCGCACTTCCGCGTGCACCGCGCTGAATGCGCGCACGAGTCCCATATTGCCGATCACGTCGACGAGTTCGCCGTCCACCGAAGCGGCCTGGCTCGCGAACGCCTCGTGCCGCGACGTGCCTTTGCGCGCGAGCCAGAAGAGACACGCGGTGAGCAGCGCGGACACCGCGACGAGCGCGAGGCTCATCGGCAAGCTGACGGTCGCGACCACGACGATCGCGCCGATCACCGTGAGCGTCGGCGGCAACGCCGTCCACGCGACCGTGTTCTCGATCACATACACGGCGTTCGCCGTGGCCGACACGCGGCTCGACAGGACGCCCGGCGGTTTGTCCGCGAAGAACCCGGGCGCATGACCCATCAGATAGCCGAACATGTCCTCGCGGATGTCGCCCGTCACGCGCACGAACGCGCGTGACGAGACCCAGCCGGCGACGCGCCACATCAGGTTGTCCGCGAAAATGAGGGCGACGAGCACGGCGAATGCATACACGACGGTCCGCGGATGAGTGCGTCCGTGCGGCAGCGCGTCGATCAGATTGCGAATGCCGTATTGCGAAGCGAGCGCGAAGCCGACTGCGGCCGCGACGCTCGCGAGCACGACGGCGTGCGCCACTTTGCGGCGTGCGACATAGCGCCAGATGAGACGAACGGGTCGGCCCGCGTAACGCGACAGAACGCGTGAATGCCGCCGCCCGCGCACGCGGCTCGCGCGGCTCCGGTCGCTGTGCCCAACGAGATCCATGGTGCCCTTCCCGAACTTGCGCGCCGGCAGGCGACAGGTTGTCCTTCCATGTGGGAAAGGGCTCCATGTGTCCGGCGAAGGAACCGCGCAAGTGCCGTGCCTCATGACGTTGCGCCGTCTATGCGGATGCTGATGCGCCCCTATCTGTGGCAATACGCGCTTGCGTTCAGTTGTGCACCGGTTAAGTGCCGCTCTCGTCGGCCGGGCGAAGGGCGTCGAACTGAATGACGTGCTCCGCGAGCGCACCGTTCCTTCGCTCGATGTAGACGGTGCCGCGATAGGTCACCCGCCAGCCGTCGCGCGCGGCGACGAGCGGCAGGTTGCCGCCTTCGCGGCTGTCGATGCCGCCGAGCCCCGCCGCGGGCGCGGGCACATGGTTCTCCAGGGTCGCGTTCGACGAAATCACGTTGTCGTGCCACAAAGACGCGTTTTTTCTCGCTTCCAGGTTCTTCGCGTCGGTGTCGACGGTGTTGTCGGTTCCCGCAGTGTTCGCCGTGTCGACGGAAACCGTGCGGCTCTTCGCGCGGTGCAGCGGGTCGGGAGAATCGGCGGTGACGGCGTCGAGGTCAATGGGCGGCAGGTTCGACGCGTTGCTTTTGCGCGGCGTCGGCTCAGCCGAGCCCGCGTTGCTCGAACTGCCGAATTCCTTCGCCTGCGTGTGCGCGTCCGGGGAGGTGGTGCCCGTCGCGGGCGTCTGCGCCGGACTTTTTGCCGCCATTTCGTTCTGCTGTTTTTGCGTGGGATTCTGTTCTGCGTTTTGCATAGCGCGACTCCTGCCGTCGTGCGAACAACCCGCGCGAAACGCGCGGGGATACGCACATGAAAGGCTTACATGAAGCGTTGAAAAAATTGACTGGCGCCCGCTTGGAACGGCTTGCGAACAGCTTGCGTCGTCGCGATGGCGGGCGCTTTGCTGGTTACCCGCAGCGAACGTTCCCGGCAGGTGGGTTCGCTGCGGATGCGAGGGGCGAGGCGGCGACGGTGAGGCGAAAGGCGTCAGTTAGCGAGGCTCGGCGCAGTGACGGCACCGTAATACGTCGCCGAGCCTGAGCCGCCGCTCGCCGACGCGGCTTTATAACCGGCGATGAAGTGGCCGGAAATATACGGATTGCTGCCGTTGTTCGCGTTGTCTATGTGGAAAGGCGCGAACGCGACTATCGGCACCGTGCTACCCGTCGTGCCGCTGCCCAACGACGCGACGACCGGCAGGAGCACATCTGCGGGGTACGGCACATTGTTGTAGATCGAGTTTTTCAGGCCTGACTGGATCCACGTCATATCGCCTATCTGCATCGGCGTCGGGTTGCCGTTGGCAATCAGGTTGCGGATAGACGTCACGTCCTGAACGTTGAGCTGGAACGACGTCCACTGTCCGGAGCCCATGCCTGCCGCGCACCCGGGATAGTTATAGGCGGAGCCGATCTTGAACTCCTGAGGCTGGCCTGTCGCAGGATCGTTCACCGGCTGTCCCGTCGTCGAATTCCAGTACGCCGAGTAAAGACACTGCGAAATAGCCTGCGGAAAAAGCGCTCCCGGCCCCGCATAACCCGGTGCCGAGATGACCGCCACGGCCGTCGCGCTGATCGGCATGGTGGTGATGCCGAGAACCGGCGCGAGCACGAGCGACAGCGGTCCGCCGTTCTGCCCGGCGGCGCGGCTCACCGTGACCTGCACCGCGGGTCGGTCGTAGGCGCCCGGCGCAGGGACCGGCAGCGCCTGCATGCCCGCGGGCGTGCCCTTCACGTTCCAGTAGCCGGTCTGCACCTGGGCCGTCACGAGCGCAACGCCCTCGGTCTTGTTCAGCGTGATCGCGGATTGCGCTTTCGCCGCCGCCTGCGTCCAGTTCGGACTTGCGTAATTCGGCCCGAGCGAACCCGCGCCTGCGAGCGCCGCGGCGTCGGCGGCATTCTGCAATTCGTTGCGCACGACCCACGCGCGGCCCAGATCGACCGCGAGTGCCGTGGTGCCGACCAGCGCGGTCAGACACAGTGCGGTCATCACGGCGACCGCGCCGCGTTGGCGCTCGCGCGCCGCCCTATGGCTTTTTCTGGATTGCATGTTGGACCTCCATCGCGTGTGGATTGCGTCAGGCAGCGGCCATCGGCTCGCCGCTGCGTGTTCGTCGCTCGCTATTCGTAGTTCATCGTGGTGACGGCGGTGAGCGGCACCGTGCCCACCAGTTGAGTGACGATCGAGCCGAGTCCGACGCCGCTGTACGAGTAGGTGAGCGTGACCTTGAGCGGCTGGCCCGTTGTCGTGCCCGCCGACTGATCGACGGCCACGCTCACCGGCGTCGAGGTGCCGAAGGTGATCAGATACGTCGACGCATAGTTCTGCGCGACCGTGGTGATCTGCGCGGGCGTCAGCACCGGCACCTTGTACATGACGCCGGCGCGTGCCGCTTCCCGGCTCGCGTTGGTAATGACCGCCTTGTCGTACAGCGCGATGCTGAATTCGACCATACCGAACACGAGCAGCAAGAGGAGCGGCAGAATGAGTCCGAACTCCACCACCGCGACCCCGGCTTCGCGGCGCGGCCCGCGTCTGCGCAGCGCAAGCAGCGCGCGTCCTGCGTGCGCCGCGACCAGCCGCTGTTGACGGCGTCCTGTGCCGTTTTCCGCGCCGCGTGACTGACGATGCAGCAGCTCGGCGCCAGGCGGGCGCGCGCCCGCCGAAGCCGGAAAATGCCTTGTTTTATGGTTCATTTCGTGTCCCCTGTGCGCGCCGCGGTTTCGCGTTTCATGCGCGGCGCTGTTCCCGATAGATGTCGTTCACGTACCGAGCGTCGGCAGCAGCACGCGGTAGATGTGAATGAACGCGGGTCCCATCAGCACCGTCATCAGCGCCGGGAAGATGCAGAAGATCAGCGGAAACAGCAGCTTCAACGCGATCTTCGCGGCACGTTCTTCGGCGCGCATTCTGCGGCGCGTGCGCAGCGTGTCCGACATGACACGCAGCGAAGCGCCGATGCTCGTGCCGAAGCGTTCGGCCTGCACCAGCATCGACGCAAACGTGTCGATGTCGTCGACGCCCGTGCGCAACGCGAAGTTGCGCAGCGCCTTCTCTTTGGTGAAACCCGAACGCAGCTCCAGCAGCATCAGTTGCAATTCGCTGGCGACTTCGGGACTCGCGAGCTGCATTTCGCCCGCCACGCGCATTAGCGCGGCGTCCATACCGAGGCCCGCTTCGACGCAGACGGTCAGCAGATCGAGTGCATCGGGAAAGCCCTCGACAATCGCGCGCTGGCGCCGCGCACGGCAGCGCGCCAGCACCGCGTTGGGCACGTAGTAGCCGATGGCCGCCAGCATCGCGAGAATGAGTGCGCTCACGGCAAACTGTCCGTTGATGGACGGCATCTGCATCAACGCGGCGAGGCCGAGCAAAGGCAGCAGCAGCGCAAGCACCGTTTTCGCCGCGAAGTAGAGCGCAGCGGCCGTCGACGAACGCCAGCCCGCGTTCATGAGGCGCAGCCGCAGCGGCGAGTCTTCCCAGCCTTCCTTCGGAATGGACAACTGCGAAATGGGCCGCGACATGTCCGCGATTTTTTCGGCCCATCCCGACGCGACCGGAGACGGTGCCTCCGGCGCGAGCGACACGCCGCCCGCCTGTTCGATGCGGCGCTGCATGTCCCTCGGCGTCATCCACCACATGACGGCAACGACAGCGGCAAAGGCCGCCAGGAACACGCCGCCTAACAGCAGCATGTTGGCTGAATCGAGTGTTTGCATCATGATTCCCCCTTATCTGTTCTTGTCACGCGATGCCGGCCTCACACGCGAATCCGCACGATTCGCCGCATCCACAGCACGCCGAACACCATGGAAACGAGCACGGCTTCGATCACCTTGAGGCCGGCGGGATCTTCCCAGAGCACGGAGAGGAAGCTCGGGTTCAGCAGATTCATTCCGCCTGCGGCGGCGAACGGCAGGAGCCCGATAATCCACGCCGAGAGGCGTCCCTCGGCTGACAGCACGCGCACCTGGTCGAACAGGCGCAGCCGTTCGCGTACGAGCGATGCGATACCGTCGAGAATCTCCGCGAGATTGCCGCCGGTTTCGCGCTGGATCAGCACCGCGATCACGAAGAAGCGCAGGTCGCGCACCGGCACGCGCGTCGCCAGGTTGAGAAGCGCTTCGTTGAGCGTGACGCCGTAGTTGATCTCGTCGAAGACAATGCGAAACTCGCCGCCTGTGGGCTCCGCGAACTCGTTGCCGAGCATGCCGATCGCACTCGAGAACGAATGCCCGGCTCGCAGTGCCCGGCTGATCATGTCCGCGGCTTCCGGCAGCTGGCGCTCGAGAAGGCGCAGGCGCTTGCTGCGGGCGCGGAGCATGCGCAGCGTCGGAAACGCGAAGGCGGCAAAGGCGACGAGCGCCGTGATGAGCGTCGGCAGTTGCACCGGCGCGAAGCTCGCCGCGAGCAGCACGACCACGAGGGCCACGACGCTATGCGTCGCGAGCCGCCCCACTGTGAGGCTCAAGCCCGATTGAACGATGAGCCGGTCGAGCAGATGAATGCGCGGCACGCGCATCATCAGCGCATGGAGCGGCGCCGAATTGCTCAGCATGCGCTCCTTCAGGATGGAGAGGCGCTCGCTGCTCGCATGCGCGCCGGCCGACAGCGCCTGGATGCGTTGATCGAGGCGGCGCGCGGCGGGGCCGTGATGGCTGTTCCACCACTGATACAGCCCCTCGATACCGAGGACCACGGCGATGAACAGCAGGATGGCGAAGGCGTAGAAGATAGGATTCATGAAAGCCTCACAAAAATGAGCCGCGTGCCGCCGGCGTCATGCCGTCTCGAAGTGCCGGCTCGGGTCGTAGAGCTGGTCGGGCAGCGTAATGCCGAAGGCCTGCAGCCGCTCCGTGAATCTCGGCCTCACGCCGGTCGCGCAGAAGTGACCGCGCACCGCGCCGTTCTGATCGACGCCGGTTCGCCGGAAGGTGAAGATCTCCTGCATGTTCACCATCTCGCCTTCCATGCCGGTCAATTCCTGAATGCTGACGACCTTGCGGCGCCCGTCGTTCAGGCGCGCGACCTGCACCACCACCGAGATCGCCGACGAAATCTGCTGACGCAAGTTCTTGGGCGGCAGCGCGAGGCCCGCGAGGCTGATCATGTTCTCGAGGCGCGTGAGCGCGTCGCGCGGCGTGTTCGCGTGAATCGTCGCGAGCGAGCCTTCGTGGCCGGTGTTCATCGCGTTGAGCATGTCGAGCGCTTCTGCGCCGCGCACTTCGCCGAGAATGATGCGATCGGGCCGCATCCGCAGCGCGTTGCGCACGAGCGTGCGTTGCGTGACTTCACCGCGTCCTTCGACGTTCGGCGGCCGCGTTTCGAGGCGCAGCACGTGATGCTGGCGGAGCTGCAGTTCGGCGGCGTCTTCAATCGTGACAACGCGCTCGCCCTCGGGAATGAAGCCCGACAGGATGTTGAGCAGCGTGGTCTTGCCGCTGCCCGTGCCGCCCGACACCAGCACGTTGACCTTGGCGCGCGTGAGCGCGTCGAGCAGTTCGGCCATCGGCGGCGTCAGGCTTTGCGACGCGATCAGGTCGCTCATCTGCAGCGGATTCACCGCGAAACGGCGAATCGACATGAGCGGTCCATCCACGGCGGAGGGCGGAATGATCGCGTTCACGCGTGAGCCGTCCGGCAGCCGTGCGTCGACCATCGGGCTCGATTCGTCGATGCGCCGCCCGACTCGCGAGACGATCTTTTCGATCACCTTCATCAGATGCGCGTCGTCGTAGAAAGTGACGTCCGTCAGTTCGAGACGGCCGCGGCGTTCCACATAGGTGGTGCGGTGCGTGTTGACGAGAATGTCCGACACGGTCGGGTCGCGCAGCAGCGCCTCGAGCGGACCGAAGCCGAACATTTCGTCGTGAATGTCGGTCGTCAACTGTCTGCGTTCCAGATCGTTGACGGGCGCCTTGTCTTCTTCGAGGATCCGCGCAATCAGCCCGCCGATTTCCTGGCGAACCTGTTCCGTGGGCAAGCGCGCGAGGCGTTCGAGTTCGACGCGGTCGAGCACGGCTTCGTGGACCTTGCGCTTGAGCGTCTGATAGGCGGCGCGCGCGAGGCCGAGCGGCGCGCGCGGGCCCGGTTGACGATCCGGCAATGCGTGGACTGCCTGTGACGACATCTGTTCGCGTAGTGACATGAGATTCTCCTGGCTGACGTTATGACGCCGTCGACTGCCGCTGTGTGGCGGAGCGGCCGAAGAGGCGGCTCAGCAGCGGTTCGTCGCGCTTCTTCTGCGGGACGACGCCCGTCGACTGATTGACGATGCTTTGTGCGAGCGCCTGCACGCCGCGCGCGAGCGCACTGTTGCGCGCCACCTTCAGCAACGGTTCGCCGAGATTGACGGCTTCGCTCGCCGCTTGCGGGTCGTCGGCGATTACATGCGAAGGGCGCTTGCCGAGCACCTGTTCTAGCGCGCTCGCGGCTCGCTCGTCGTGGCGGCGGTGCCGGTTGAGCAGGAGGCGCAGCCGCTCGGGCGAATAGGCGAGGGCGACCAGCATTTCCTGCAGACGGCGCGCCGCCCGCACATACGGCATGCTCGCCTGAAGCACCATGTGAATCTCCGCGCTGCGATCCAGTGCGACGATCGAAAGCGCATTGATGCTCTGGCCGAGGTCGAACAGCACGACGTCGTAGCGCGGCGCCGCCACGCCGAGAATCCATTCGAGCTGCTCTTCGTGGATTTCGAGCGCCTTCAGCGGATCGCCCGCGCCCGCGAGCACATGAAAGCCGGGGGTGACATGCGTGAGCGATGCCTCCAGAAACGCGGCGTCGATACGCTCGATCTGCGCGCACATCTGCGGCAAGGTCGAGGGCGGCTCCTGGTCGCTGACGAGAAACGCGGCGTCCGCGAACATCTGGTTCAGATCGACGAGCAACACGCGCTTGTTGTGCAGCGTCGCGATCGCGTGGCCCACGTTGGCCGCGATGAGACTCGTGCCCGCGCCGCCCTTGCACGAAATGAACGACACCATGTGCGTTTCGTGGCGCGCGTCGCCGGCGTGCGGGGCCATCGCGCGCTGCACGGCGTCGCCTAGTGCGCGGGCGTCGAGCGGCCAGTTCAGCACGTCGCGGATGCCGGCGCGCATCGCCGCGATCAACGTGTCGGGCGAGGTCTGCGGCAACAGCAGCAGGCACGTGAGGCGCGGATAGCGGTGCACCAGCACGTTGACCGAGTCGAGTTCGGCGCGCTCGGGCGACGACGCGTCGATGATCAGGACATCGAACGCATCCAGACTGTCGCCGCGTTCGAGCAACGTGGAAGGCGCGCCCAGCATGCGGGTCGTCGTGCAATTGCCGCAGTCCGTCACGAGGCGAACGACTTCGGACATTCGGCCTGCGTGCTCGGAGTTGATGAGGATATTGATCATGATGTTGTCATCCGCGGAAATCGTTGCCTGGTCGGCCCGGCGGCGGCTCGCACCGCCGCCGGGCGCATGTTGCTATTCGCCGTTTGCGGGCGCAGCCATGCCCCCGCTGTCGGCTGCGGCGCCGCCCGCCCCGCTGCCGCCCACGCCGATCACGAACGCATTGGCGGTTCGCGGCGGCGCCTTGAACGACGCGCTGTAGTTCGCCATTGCGCCCACGGCCGCCTTGCCGTCGACACCCGGCGTCGACGGGTTTTTCGTGGCCGCGTCCGGATCGATGATCTGCGCCGCGGTGAAGCTCCGCACGGATTCGCCGAAGTGCCGGTCGAAGTCCGGTGTCGTCGACATGCAGCCGTTGAGCGCGAGGCACGCTGGCACGAGTAACGCAGCCCAGCGCGAGAAGGAAATGGTGCGATTGGTCATGATGTTCTCCGGGGGATGCGTTTAGTTGTGAGCGCGGGCGGACGGCGAGCGCGGTTTGTCGGCGGGCTGCGTTTCGCGCGCGGCGATCTGCGCGGCGTTCGCTTCCACCTGGGCGGCGTGAGCGGCGGCCTCGTCTGCGGGCTTGCTGTCTTCAGCCGGCGTGCTGACTTGCGGCTCGGGCAGCGGCGTGGCGGTCGCAGCGGGCGTCGGCACCATCGCCGATACGGGCGGTTCGCTGGCCGGCTGCGCAGCCGGGGCTTGCGGTTGCGACGGTGCCGGAGCCATTGCCGGGGACGGCGTCGGCGCGGGCATGGGCGGCGCGGGCTTCCTGCTGCCGGCCGGATCGCGGCCTTCCATGTTGCCGAGCAGATAGACGTCGGCTTCGTTCGGCGTCTTCAGACGGTCCGTAGGCAGCGGCAGATTCGCCACCGCTTGCAGCGGCTTCACGAGATGCGGCGTGATGATGAAAATGAGTTCCGTGCGGTCCTGCTGATACGACGTGCTCCTGAAGAGCGCGCCGAGCACCGGCACTTCGCCGACGCCGGGAATCGCCTTCAGCGTACCCGCCGCGTTGCTCTTGATGAGGCCGCCGATCGCGAAGGTTTCGCCGTCGTTCATCTGCACGGTGGTGGAGGCGCGGCGCGTGGTGATGAGCGGCAGCACCGTGAGGTTGTTGGTATTCGTCGCGCCGACGGTGACGCCGGTGGACGACAGCTCCGACACTTCCGGTGCGACCTTCAGGTTGATGCGGCCGCCCGCCAGCACCGTGGGCGTGAACTTCAGGCCGACGCCGAATTCCTCTTCCTGCAGGATGATGGTCGAGACGCCGTTCAGGTTGCTCTGCGGAATCGGAATGAAGACCTTGCCGCCCGCGAGGAACGTGGCTTCCTGGCCGCTCAGCGTGACGAGGTTCGGCTCGGCGAGAATCTTCACGAGGTCGTCGCCGTGCTGACCGTCGACCGCCACGTTGAACGGCCGGTTGTTGGCCTTGCTGACGGCTGCGATGCTTTGCACGCCCGAGAGCAGGCTGCTGATCAGCGCGCCGCTCCATGAGCCGAAGCCGCCCTGAATGTTCATTGCCGAGCCCAGCTGGTTGAGCACGGTCTTCGAGACTTCCGCGACCTTCACTTCGAGCATCACCTGCTGCGGCGAGTCGACGCTCATCATGTTCAGCACGGTGCCGACCTTGGCGGGCGCGCCGCCGTTGCCGTTCGCGCCGCCATTGGCAGTGGGCAGCGTGCTGCGCGCATAGGCCTTGGCGATTTCCTGCGCCTGGGCGGCGGCCTGTGCGCTCGAGACGCGGCCCGCCAGCACGAGATCGCCCGCAACCGTCGATACGCGAATGTTGGGCTCGTCGGGCATCAGTTGGGACAGCGAAGTTTGCAGGCCGCCGGAGTCCGCGTTCACCACCACGTTGATGACTTCGCATGCGCCGCTCTTGCCTTGCACGATCATGTTGGTCGTGCCGACGGCCATGCCGACGACGTAGAGCGTTTGCGGCGAGACCATGGTTGCCTGCGCAACGAGCGGATTGCCGAGCGTGCGATTGCGCACCGGTTCGGCGGTCTGCATCAGCGTCGACTTGCCGACGGGGACCACGACCGTGCTCTGCTCGCTCTGCGTGCGCGTGCAGGCCGGGCCGCGCGCGGCGGCGCTTTGCATCGTGTTGGCAGGCTGCGCCGGCGCCGGATTCATGCTGATGGTCATCTGCACCGGTCCGTGCGGGATGGGTATGGCGGCGGCCTTCGCGTTCTCGACCGCTTCCTGCGCGTGCAAGCCGCGTGCGGCGAGCAGCGCTGCGCAGACCGCGGTGGTCACCAACGCGGCGCGTAATGCGGTGTCCTTCTTCACAGCCTCTTGATTCGATTTCATTTCGTTATCTCCCCGTAGCCCGCTGCGAGCAAACCGTCGTGCGTCAGACGCCGCGGCGTCGCGTAATTGCGTATTCGATTAAAAGCATTCCTGACTACCTTGCGCTCCCGACAGCACGCCAACACAGTCGCGCTTCGGCGCCGGGCGCGGCACGTATTTCACGCGTGCCGGTGCGGCCGCGACGACGGGCGCGGGTGCCGGTGCAGCAGGCTTGCCGAGCAGCGTGATCTTGGTGGCGCCGCCGGTGGGCAACGGGCGGTCGTCGATCTGATTGCGCAGTACCAGCGACAGGCTGCCGACGCTGCGCGCGAGGTCGAGCTTTTCTGCCTGGTCCGGCGTAACTTCAAGCGTGACCGCGTTGACGACCTTCGGCTGGGTGTCGTCGCGGCTCACCTGCTGCGCGACGGCGAGCACCAGAATCTTTTCGAGGACGATCTTCGAGATGCTTTGTTGCGGATCGGCCGTCTTTGCTTCGGGTTCCTGAGTATTGACGATGACGTCGACATAGTTGCCCGGCAGCGCGAAGCCCGCCACGCCCACCACATCGTTCACACGTACCGTGATGGCGCGCTTGCCTTCGCCGATGACCGCGGACAGTCCGCCTTTCGTGCCTTGCGGCGCGAGCTTCGATTCGATCACCGGCTCGCCGGGTTCGAGGCTCGTGCGCACGACGCGCCCGTCCAGTGCTTTCGGATCCTTGAACGCACCGGGCGGCACGCTCGCGGTGGGCCAGTTCACGGTGCGGATCATGTTCGCGTTCAGCGGCTGGCCGAGGCTTACCTCGGCGGTGGCGACGGCGACCGGCGTCACCGCCGACGACGAGGTCTGCAACAGCCATCGGGAGGCGAAGGCGACAGCGGCAAGACCCGCCAGCAGGGCCATTCCTAACATCACAATTGCGCGACTGGTTTTCATGGTGAGACTCCTTTCATGCGTTGCTGGGGCAGCTGTGGATCAAGCGCCGGCATACCGTTTGTCGGATTGCCCGCTGTGGGATGGATACGTCTGGTCATGCTCCGGCGCGCTGCCGAAATAGCTGTGCCATGCGTGGGTGAGCCGGTATTCGGTGACGGTCGGGACATCGCCGTGATAGAGCGCGAACGAGCGCAGCACGCCGAGCAGATCCGCGGGATAGCAGGCGAGAAACGGCGTGCGGCTGCGCAGATGCAATTGGTGCAGCAGATACTCGAACGCGCCAGGTTCGATGGCGATACCGAGCGACGCGCATTGGGCGTCAAAGAGGCGCCGATAGTCCTCGACGCACAGCGCGTCGACGTGGATCTTCGAGCCGAGCCGGCGCAAGAAGGCGTTGTCGTTCAGTTCGGCGGGCGTGAGGTTGGTCGAGAACACGGGCCACACGTCGAACGGGCTCACGAAGCGCGCGCCGGATTGCAATGCGAACTGATCGACGCCGCGATCGAGCGGGGTGATCCAGCGGTTGAGCAGTTCGCCGGGCGCAACTCGCTGGCGGCCCAGATCGTCGATGACATAAAGGCCCATGTTCGCCTTCATATGCGGCGGCGCCTGATAAAAGCCGCTGTTGGCGTTGTATTGGAGGTCGAGCATCGCGAGAGTCAGCTCGCCGCCCGACATGACCACCGGCCGTTCGCAGACGCGCCAGCGGCGGTCGGTCACGGCGGGCAGTGCGCCCGGGGCGGCGTCCTTGTGAATCAGCGGGTCGTGCAACTGAATCACGTCGCCGGCGACATAGAGCGCATACGGCACGGGCACAGCGCCGCGCAACAGCCTGCCGAGGCGCTCGGCGAGGTACGTTTTGCCGCTGCCTGCGGGGCCGTACAGCATCACGGGCCGTCCGGCATTCAATGCGGCCACTGCCGAATCCAGCAGCGACATATCGGCGATGAAGTTCGTGAACGCCGCGCGTACGTCGGACTGCGAAATATGAATACGCTTCACCGAGTAAGCCGCGACTACGCTCACGTACGCGTCCAGCGAGACAGGCGCGGGGCCGCAATAGGTGGAGCGGCTCGCTTCGTGGGCCGCCAGTTCGCGGCCGGCATCGGTGAGACGCAGATGGACATCGACGTCGGTTGCGCCGCGGTGTGCAATTTCCACAAGGTGTTCGCGAACGAGGAAGCCGATGGTTTCTTCCAGCACCACGGCTGTCAGGCAATGCCTTGCCATCAGATCGCCCATCGACGACTTGCCGTTCTGCAGGATTGACTTGAGGAGCAGATGCGCGACGAAAAGCGCAGGCAGGCCGGTGTCCGCGAGGGTCCGCGGCGCGCGCAACAGTGCCGCGCCCATGCTGTCGATGGCTGCCGCCGCGTCGTCACGCATCGTGTCGGCTGGGCGTTCCGTGCCTGTGCTGTTTGCGTTCATCTCCTGCTCCCCGGTGCCGCGCGCCGCTTCGTGCGCCGCGCTGTGTTGTGTCCGTTCTGCGCGTTATGTCCGTTGCTTCTGTCGACCGGATCGCGTCCGGCTTCTGCTTGTGATTCAGCTATGCACTTGCTGTCAGCAGCACCGCGATGGTTCCCGCCGCGATGGCGACGCCGTATGGCACCGAGCCCACCGAGTCGATCGAATCTCTCGCCGAGCCCGAGCCTTGTAGAGCAGGGTGGGCAATGACCCGCAAGTTGGCCCACACCTTTCCGAGCTGATGACGCCGCACGATCAGCACGAGCATCCATGCGCCGCCGATCACGCACGTGGCGAGCGCCGCGTAAAACACGAGCAAGGGGCCGATCCATGCGCCGACCATGGCGAGCAGCTTGACGTCGCCGGCGGCCATGCCGCGCACGAGGTAGAACGGCAGAAAGAGTGCGAGTCCGACGACGGCGCCGGTGAGCCATGCCATGGCGCCCGCACCGATTCCCTTCAGCCAGCACTGCACGAGAAGCGCACCGAAGAGACCCGCGCCGACCAGCGGGTTCGGAATACGCCGGCACTGCAGGTCCGTGCTTGCAGCCGCGACCACGAGTGCGATGACGCACGGTGCGATCGGCGGCAGAACGTTCGCGGTAGTCAGCATGGCGAGCTCTCGTAAGTCAGCCAAAGGTTAAAAAAGGGGCGGTGCGATGGACGATGGCGCAAGCGCTGCACGCCCATCGGCACCTTGCGCGAATCAGTTGAGATAACCCGCGATCGCCATGAACTTCGCTTCGAGGTTCGTCCCGATGCTGGTCACGCCGACGACGATGGCAAGCGCAATAAGCGTGGCGATGAGGCCATACTCGATTGCGGTGACGCCCTCTTCGTCGCGGACGAACGCGCCGATGGTTTGAATGATCGATTGCATTTCGACTCCTGTTTGAAGTTGAAGACGGCTTTGCCGGCCGGGCAACAGGTCGGGAGCGGTGGCGGCGGACATGCGCTCGCGCGGTTTGTCCGCCCGCACCGTCCCGGATTACTGGAGCTTGCTGGCGATCAGGACGAACTTGGCGGCGAGGTTCGTGCCGACGCTCGTCACGCCAGTGATGATGACGAGCGCAATGAGCGTCGCGATCAGGCCGTACTCGATGGCCGTCACGCCGTCTTCGTCGCGAACAAATGCCTTGGCGGTGTTGATGATCGATTTCATGGTTTATCTCCCTTAGGATGGCTAAATATATGTCGTCGAATGACGACGGTTGGGGTACTGCCTACTGCCTGACTACAGGGTGCTACAGGAAATGACGTCCGGACGCTGCATGAGAATGCAGCCGGACAGGAGCCGCGAGCGGCTCACCGGAATTCATACGCAGAGACTCGTGCTGCCTGGCGGGCAGCAGCTCAGGAAGCTGCGCACGCTGGCGGTAAGCCAGGCCGTGCAATGGCGAATTGACGATGACTGCGAGATGCCGCGCCATCAGGCGACGCGCAATGCGAATTGCGCACCGCAACCCCGTTTGAATTTGAATGAAAGATCGCATCTTCCACCACTCCTTGTTTTTTCTTTCGCAGCCGGATTGTTCTTCTCGCTGCCCGTTCGTGGGCGTACTTCCGAGAAGCCCCCGTCGGCATCGACCTGGTCACGGGCCGTGTCGCCGGTTGCGTGAAAACATAAAGGCAAGGAGTGGGCCAGCTTTGTTGGACTCACGAAAGCATCGGGCTTTCAGCCGCTCGGGTGCGTTTTGGTCAAAGAGTCTGCGCGCAGATCTGACCGACTTGAATCACAACTGCATCATCGGCCGGTCATTGTTGCCGCCGCAAAAGATCGCGCTCTGCGGCCATGACCATGGCCTCAAGCCCAATTTTAGGGATTTGACCCAGGTGTATCGAAAGCGAATCCAGCCGTTAAATTGGGGCCGTTTTTCGGCCCCGCCGTGGACGGATTCGTTGCAAGCTTGAAACGCGGGTCGCCAAAGCGCGTGTTTTAGGCGAAAGACTGGCGGTTTTGCGCGTGTACTGGAGCACGCACATACAACAGAAGCCGCGGCGCGTGCGCTAGCGCGGCGGGCTACGCGCTGCCACCGAGATCGCTCAGTTTGCCGGCGGCTAACGCAGCGGCGTCACGCCGACCGGCGATGGAAACCGCCTACGAATCCAGGCCGCCCTGGCACAGATACTTGATCGACAGATAATCGTCGAGCCCGTACTTTGAGCCTTCGCGGCCGTAGCCCGATTCCTTAACGCCACCGAACGGCGCGGCTTCGCTCGACACCGCGCCTTCGTTGATACCGATCACGCCCGCTTCCAGTTGGGCAGCCACGCGGTTGATGCGCCGCACGTCCTGCGTATAGAAGTAAGCGGCGAGACCGAACGGCGTGTCGTTCGCGAGGCGGATGGCTTCTGCTTCGTCGGCGAAGCGGAAAAGCGGTGCGACCGGTCCAAAGGTCTCTTCGCAACACACGAGCATGCCGTCTTGCGCATTCGTCAGCACAGTCGGCGCATAGTAATTCGGACCCATTTCGGTGAGGCGTCTGCCGCCGGTCAACACGGTTGCCCCTTGTTTTACGGCGTTTTCCACGTGACGCGCAATCTTGTCGATGGCGCGTTCGTTGATCATCGGCCCGATTTGCGCGCCCGGATCGGTTGCGGGCGCAACTTTCAGTGCAGCGACACGTTTGGCGAGCACGTCGGCGAAACGCTCATATACGCCAGCCTGCACATACACGCGATTCGGGCACACGCAGGTTTGCCCGCCGTTGCGGAATTTCGCCGCCATGAGACCCGTCACGGCCGCGTCGACGTCGGCGTCGTCGAACACGATGAATGGCGCGTTGCCGCCCAGTTCCAGCGAGAGTTTTTTCAACGTGGCGGCGGATTCGCGCGCGAGATGCTTGCCCACGGGCGTGGATCCGGTGAACGTGATTTTGCGCACACGTGGGTCTTCGAGCCAGTCGGCGACCGCTTCAATGCCTTGCTCGCGTGAGGCCGACAACATGTTCAGCACGCCGTCCGGCACGCCGGCTTCCTGCGCGAGCGCGGCGAGCGCGAGGGCGGTGAGCGGCGTGTCTTCTGCGGGCTTGGCGATCACCGTACAACCGGCCGCGAGCGCGGGCGCAATTTTGCGGGCGATCATCGCGAGCGGGAAATTCCATGGCGTGATGGCGGCCACGACGCCGATGGGTTCCTTCACGGCGCTCATACGCTTGCCGCGCTGCTGCTGCGGAATGATGTCGCCGTAAATGCGCGTCGCCTCATCGGCGAACCAGGCGACATACGACGCGCCATAGGCGACTTCGCCGCGGCTTTCCGCGAGCGGCTTACCTTGTTCCGTCGACATCAGCTTCGCGAGATCGTCGGTGTTCGCCACGATCAGCGCGTGCCAGCGGCGCAGAATCTCGGCGCGCTCGCGCGGCAGCCGGTCGCGCCACGCGGGCAACGCGCGGGCGGCGGCGTCGGTGGCGGCGCGCGCGTCCGCAGCGCTGCTATTCGCCACTTCGACGATCGTTTCGCCCGTTGCCGGATTGGTCACGGGAAAGCGCGCGCCGCTCGCGGCGGCGATCCATTGACCGCCGATCAGATTGAGCGGGCGAATCAGTTCACTGCGCGTCAATGCAAGAGACATTGCGTGGCTCCTTGGTTTTTCCCTTGAAGGGGTCGGGCATGAGAGTGTCGATGTGACGCCGAGCGGCGCGGCGGCATGCATGCGGTGATGCGACACGCCGATACTACGCGTGTCGCGCAGTCGATGAATCGCCTCAAAAAGCGGCGTACGGCGTGCGTATGGTTTTTTTCGAGCCGCGACAGCATTTTCTGCTGAGGGTGTTGATATGCGGCCGGCAAGCCGGGGCTCGCGTTGGTGGCAGAGTGGGCCTTAGCGTTGGCGGCACTGTCGTGTCGACGCACGCACCACGAGCCGCGGCGCCGGCCCGAGCACCATCGACGATTGCCGCTCGGGCGTCTGGGTCAGCCCGATAAGATTCTCTTTGGACTGTTCCGACGAATTACTCTTCTGCCGGTTGGTGGATCGGATGCTGCGTGTAAGTTGTATATTGCCGGATCTCCGGCTGCCCCAGAGCAATCAGATTGAGCAAGCCCCCACCGAACCGACGTACAAATTCGTCGTCGAGTTTGAAATCAAATTCTTCCAGCAGATCGGCGCTTTTAGCGTTCCAGCTAGGAGCGGCGCAAGCTTGGCTGGATCAGCTAACTGCAAGATAAGCTGTTGACTATCTTCGTCGTAGGTTACGACCACGGAACGCGGGGGGTAATTAGCCATCAGAGAAAATTGCGTCTACTGCAACGGAAGGCGCCGAGACGAAAGCTTCGGTGAAGAATTTCAAATGCAGGAAGTACGGCGGATACCTAGGCCTCGATAATATCCACATGTCGGTGTCTCTTGAACGCTTTTGACGTGCACATGGTTGCAAAGCTTAGCTTCCTGGCCCAGCGAGGCCAGTGCGCGGATTGCTTCGCACCGCCTGGCATCGCGTCGTGCTGGAAGGCAGCCGTTAGTGCGCCGACGCCCGCTCCTTGCGCGCGTTGACGCAGTCCGAGGTAAACGCCATGCTCGCCTGATCCGGCGTCATGCGCGGCGCGTTCGGCGCGTAGATTTTCTCGATGATGCCGGCGAAGGTGCGGCGGTCCGCATCGTCGCGATAGTACTTTGCGGCCTGATTCAGCGCCTCGGCCTTGCTCTTCTTGTGCGCGCGCCAGGAAGCGACCTGACCGGCGATATCGCCGATCGCAAAGCACTGGTCGCTCACCGTTTGCGCTGCCGCGGGAGCGGCGGCTTGCACAAGGCACGATGCAAGCAATGTGGATACCACCAGGCGTTTCATGACGACGAATCCTGTTCGGCGCAAAGGCCGCAGTTTAACGCGGCAGAGAACGACTACTGCCCGCGTCCATTCGTCGCTCCCCGAGCCTATTTCTTGTCGGGCTCCGCTTTCGTGTCCGTGCCGCTTTTGCCATTGCTTCTGTTGGTGACCGCGCCGGTTTCGTCGAGTTCGTCGTCGAGGTCGTCGTCGTTTTCACCGGCTGGCGGGTCCGAGTCGGCGGCGGCTGACAACGGCACGCGGCGCTGGGGCAAGGCGTAGTCCATCGAGTTCGGGTTCATGTCATGCGCTCCTGTCGAAAAGGTTCGCATGGCATTCAGCAAACCGCGCGCCCGTTGGCAGGTCGGCCAATTTCGGATCAATCCGATATTCCGCGGGACGAGTGGCGCGCGAGGATCGAAATCAGGACCAAGACATCGTTGAGCCGTTGCTTACTCTGGCATGACGGCTCTTTTCGTTCCTCGGAACAAATCTACGGGAGGACACCCATGCGCATTCCAGTCGTCCGTGCTGGCGATTTCACCACTACGGGTGGAACCGTTCTGGCGGTAAAAGCACACATAAGTGACAAAGGGAAAAAGATCGCTCTGCACGGCGAACACGCGACCTGCGGCAACTGCGAAGGCTCGTGGCCAATCGATGGCACGGGAGAAGAGATGAACGATCACGGCATACCCGTAGCTTGCGAAGGCGATCGGGTGTTATGTCCATGCGGAAACAATCGCGTCGTCGCGGGCGCCGACGCCGGGTGTTTCATTCATAAGCAACGCGACGGTGCCAGCGTGGGCAAAACCAACTCGCTGTTGCGCCAACCAGTAGACGGCCGGCGTTTCGACGAACAATTCGCATTGCTTGATACGTCAGGCCGCCCTCTCCCGGGTGTCCGCTACCGGATTGTTACTGGCGATGGGAGGGAGGTAGCGGGGATCACCGACTCGGACGGTAAGACCCAGCGCGTCTCGACGCAAACAGCGTCGCCGTTGACGCTGCAATTGGAGAAATGAGCATGTCAGAGGGCACCGAATGGGTAACGGTACACGATTCAGCAGTCACTAACGCTGATCCCGATTCCATGGTTCGCGTCACGATTAATACGGATCGAATTTGTCCGAACATGACCAACAGACAGTTTGCCGACGTCGTAACACGAGCGCGGGATGCCGGCGTCGCGTTGATCAAGGATCGCATTGCAGGGGTTGGCAGATGGGATAAAAATGAGCAGGCTCGCGCCAGAATATACTTTGCACGCGCGGATGAAGAAATCAGAACGACATTGGCTGAAGGCTTGCCGCGCTTACTGGCAGCAATGCAGGAGTTGGTCGCCGAGAAAGTCGTGCGCTGGGACAGCAACGCCAACAAGATGCTCAAGTGTGCGATCGTGCCCGACAATGGCGCTAATCGCGCCGGCGTATGCAAGCCAGACTCCGACAGACGAGTGATAGCGATTTATTCAAAGTTCTGCAGCGATTCAAATGGCGAACTATTTCACGCTTCAAAAGTAAAGGTGTTGATCCACGAATGCACGCACTACACGGACACCTTTAACTCGGAGGACCTTATGTACGGTGATACTGAAGCCGGCATGAGCGCATTCGCGATGCGGAACCCCATTTCCGCGATCAGGAACGCCGACAGTATCACCGGCTATATCGCCACATTCGACAGGGTCGTCATCAAATGACTGCATTGCGTATTGTCCGATCCAGCATGGCCGCCACGTTTGCCCTATCTACCTGCTTCGGTGGGCCGGCGAGTGCTTGCACTATCGAAGAGGAAGCAAGGGCACAATTCCCGCTCAACACCAGCGTGCTTTCCAATGCTGACAGACTCACCATTGCCGGTACTGTGGCTGAGGCAAAAAACTGGCCTGACGTGCAAATTCAAGCCGTCGTAATTGCTGGGGCATACATCGGCGAGCGCAATATTGATCGATTGAAAGAGGCGCGTGCCGAGACTGTGCAGGCCTATTTGGAGCAGCTCGGCGTCAAGCGGCAGAACATATTGATCGACAAGAAGACATTCACGGACGCCATGGTTACCAAGGGTCCTGGCAATGCGATCCATCTCCACCAGGTCATCGTCGAGCTGACGCCGATATGTGAGGGGAGTTGTGCATCGCTTTGCGACGATCCGCGAGTTAGGCCACATAGCAAGGCTGTCGGCCAGGAACGTTAGCTCCTACGGAAAAACACCTGAAACGTTAGCGCAGTGCCCAACGTTTCGGATGTCGTCAAGAAAGCCGTCCACCCCCCTCAATGCCCAAACGACTCCGCTTTCGACACCGCCGCATTCGACGCATACGGCCGCGCCGCCTGTTTAATCAGCAGTGCGATGCATGCAATGATGCCGGCGACGGCGATCGTCGCGAAGATGCCGGCAAAGGTGAAGTGACGGCGCGTCAGTTCGGCCACGAGGAACGAGCCCGCAATGCCGCCGAAGCGTCCAATGCCGAGCATCCACGCGACGCCCGTGCCGCGGCCTTGCGTCGGGTAGAACGCGGCGGCGAGCGCGGGCATCGACGATTGCGCGGTGTTCATCAGCACGCCCGCCACGAATACGATCAACACGAGCGCGCCGACATTGCCCGCGGCCTGGCCGATCAGGTACACGCTTACTGCCGTCAGCGCGTAGCACGCCGCGATAATCCGGTTCGCGTTGAAGCGGTCCATCAGCACGCCGCACACCACGGCGCCCACGCCGCCCAGCGGGAACAGCGCGGAAATCAGCGTCGCGCGTTGCGGCGTGAGGCCGGCGTCCTTGAGCAGAATCGGCATCCAGTTGATCGACGCGTAGAAGATCACGAGGCCCATGAAGTAGGTGATCCACAGCATCACCGAGCCGACGATGTACCCGCGCGACAGCACCACAGCCGCGCCCTTGCCGCCCGTCTGCGGCGCGCTCTCGGTCATCGTGAAGGCCTCTGCCTGAGCGGCAGCGCTGGACACGCGCGCGAGCGCCGCGCGAATCCGCGCGGCCGGCTGATTGTTGGCCACCATATAGCGCACCGATTCGGGCATCTTGATCATCAACAGCACGAACAGCACGAGCGGCGCGATCCCGCCGAGCACCAGCACGCTGCGCCAGCCGAAGTGCGGAATCATCCACGCCGCCAGAAAGCCGCCGAACGCCGCGCCGAGCGGAAAGCCGCAAAACATCAGATTGATGACCGTGGCGCGGCGGCTGTCAGGGCAGTACTCGCCCATCATCGTGACCGCGTTCGGCATGGCCGCGCCGAGCCCGACGCCGGTGATAAAGCGCAGCACCGTCAACTGCTCGATGCTCGTCGAAAACGACGAGCCGAGACACGCGGCGCCGAACAGCAGCACCGAGCCGAGCAGCATCGCACGGCGCCCGAGCCGGTCGGACAGCGGACCCGAAGCCAGCGCGCCGCACGCCAGACCGAACAGCGCCGCGCTCAGCACGGGCGCGAGCGCCGGTTTGGAAATGCCCCATTCCGCGAGCAGCGACGGCGCGATAAATCCGATAGCGGCCGTGTCGAAACCGTCCAGCAGCACGATCACGAAGCACATGAAAAAGACGAGCCACTGGAACGGCGAAAACGGGTGCTCGTTGAGGAAGGTCTGAACGTTCACAGCATCGCTGCGATTCATGGTGGGTCTCCTGACTGCAAAAAGGCTCGTCGCAGCGAGCCTTGTCTTACGTTACGATCGCGCGTCCGGCGCCGCGCGATGCCTGCGCCTCGCACCTCATCCGCCTCATTCCTGCATGGTATGCGGACGGACGGGGCGTCGCCATCAATTTAATTTGTTCGTATATAGAACACCGATTCTCTGAGCGAACAGCCGCCACTGTAAGGAATTTCCGAACGGCCGGTCAACGCGGGATTACCCGACACCGAGGCCGGGTTCCGCCAAGGCGGAGTGAACAAAGAGAAAACACGAAAGAGAGAAGAAGGGCAGAAGCCGCGGCGCGCCCACGCGCGCCGGGTACGACAGGAGATGAGACCGGAATGAAAGGCTAGCGGAATCAGAGAATCACGCGCCGCGGTTCGACGAGGTGGCAATGGTCTCTTCGACCTTGCCGAGACGCACGACCGTCACGCCGGGGCGCAATTGCCGCAACGAAGGCATGACGAGCATGCAGTCGTCGTAAGGCGTGGTGACGGGCTCGCCGTTGGACCAGCCGATCACGGCGCCCGCTTCGGGAAAGATTTCGAGCCCCGTATAAGGCCCGGCAAAGCGGAAGTCCATGCTTGTCGCGACGACCGGTTGCGTCACGCGCACGATGTGCTGCGCGGGCGGCAAGGGCGCGAGCCAGTCCGCCGGCAGATCGCTTTGGTCGACTACACCGGCGAGCAGCAGAAAGCGCGCGGTGGTGTCGCGCGCCACCGCGACGGCGCTCTTCTCCCAGTGCTGTCCGCATTCGATCAGCAATGCGTTCTTCGCGCTGGCCGGATCGCCGAAGCCTTGGTAGTCGCGCATGCGGCGGCCTTCAGGGTGGCCTTCGTCGCAGATGACGGTAGCGGGCGTGCCGAGCCGCACGGCGAGGTCGATGCCTTTTTGCAGCGGCCCCGCGACGATCAGCGGCTTGCTCTTTTCGTGCATCGAATGCAGGTCGAGCAGCGCGTCGACGCTGTCGATCACCGGCCGCATGGCCCGTGCGCGCGCGAGTTCGCTCGAGTTGCGCGACGCGTCGTCGAGCACCGTCTCGGTCCACACGCGGTTGAAGTCCTGATCGACGAAACGGGCTGCGTCCGGTTTGGCGGGATCGAAGCGCCGGTAGGCGTCCACATTGGCGAACGCGAGCGTGAGCCGCCCGCGCCGCGGCCGCAAGCCGCGGCGCAGCAGTTCGTCCACGACGATCGCGCCGCACACTTCGTTGCCGTGCGTGAGCGCGTTGATCATGACGTGCGGGCCGGCCACGCCCGAGTCGAACGAATGAACGTAGGCAATGCCCGAGGACGACTGCTCATGCGCCGAGATGTCGGGGAACTGGACTTCGATCGGATAGTTTTCCGTGCTCATGTTCAACCCAGCCTCGCTGCGATCGCTTCGCCGACTTGCGTGGTGTTCGCCTTGCCGCCCAGGTCGCCGGTATGCGGGCCTTCGACCAGCGTGACTTCGATGGCGGCCAGGATCGCGTCGTGCGCCTCGCGCTCCTTGCCCTCGTGATTGCCGAGGAAGTCGAGCATCATCGCGGCGGACCAGATCATCGCGATCGGATTCGCAATGTTCTTGCCGGCGATGTCCGGCGCCGAGCCGTGCACCGGCTCGAACAGCGAGGGAAACTTGCGATCCGGATTCAGGTTGCCCGACGGCGCGAGACCGATCGTGCCGGTGCAGGCCGGGCCGAGGTCGGACAGGATGTCGCCGAACAGATTGGTGGCCACCACCACGTCGAAGCGGTCCGGATTGAGCACGAAGCGCGCGCAGAGAATGTCGATGTGCTGCTTGTCCCACGTCACGTCCGGGTATTGCGCCGCGATGCCGGCCGCGCATTTGTCCCACCACGGCATGCTGATGGCAATGCCGTTGCTCTTCGTCGCAACCGTGATCTTCTTGCGCTCGCGGCGTTGCGCGAGATCGAACGCGAACTTCAGCACGCGCTCGCTTCCGTGGCGCGTGAACACGGACTCCTGCAGCACGAATTCGCGCTCCGTGCCTTCGAACATCACGCCGCCCACCGACGAGTACTCACCCTCGGTGTTCTCGCGCACGATCCAGAAGTCGATGTCGCCCGCCTTGCGGCCCGCGAGCGGCGACGGCACGCCGGCAAAGAGCCGCGCCGGGCGCAGGTTGATGTATTGGTCGAATTCGCGGCGGAATTTGAGCAGCGAGCCCCACAGCGAAACGTGGTCGGGCACCGTGTCGGGCCAGCCCACCGCGCCGAACAGAATCGCGTCCGCCGATTGGAGCTGCGCCTTCCAGTCGTCCGGCATCATCTGGCCGTGCTTCGCGTAGTACTCGCAGCTGGCCCACTCGATGTGCTGATACTCGAGTTCGAGGCCAAAGCGCGTCTTCACCGCGTCGAGCACGCGCAGCGCCTCGGGCATGACCTCGATGCCGATGCCGTCGCCGGGAATGACTGCGATCCGATATTTCTTCGACATGTTGTGCTCCTCCATTCGGGGCTGATACGGGGGTAATGACAGTTATTCTATTCCTGCTGTTTGGCTTTAAAATGATTGCTTTAGTTAAGCCACTGTGCACGATTCGTGTATAAACCCGAGCGTCGCCGGGCACCTCCGAGCCACTTATGAACGCTGTCCCGTCACCCGATCTCGGCGATTTGCGCGTGTTCTGCGAAGTCGCGCGCAAAGCCAGCTTCAGCGCGGCGGCGGAGTCGCTGTCCGTGTCCGCGGCGTATGTCAGCAAGCGCATCAATGTGCTGGAGACTACGCTCGGCACGCGCCTGCTGCACCGGTCCACGCGCCGCGTCGCGATTACCGAGGCGGGCGAGCGCGTCTACACGTGGGCCGAAAAGATTCTCGACGACGTCGACCAACTGGTCGAGGACGTCTCCACCACGCGCCGCATTCCGGGCGGCAAGCTGCGCATTTCAAGCAGCTTCGGTTTCGGCCGCCGCTTCGTCGCGCCTGCGCTCGCGCGTTTTTCCGAGCGCTACCCGCAGTTGAGCGTGCGGCTGGATCTGTTCGACCGGCTCGTGGATGTCGCCGGTGAAGGGTTCGATCTCGACATTCGCATTGGCGACGACATTGCGCCCCATCTGATCGCGCGGCGGCTCGCGTCGAATCATCGCGTGCTGTGCGCGTCGCCCGACTATCTCGCGCGGCACGGCGCGCCGCGGCAACTGGCCGATCTCTCGTCGCATGCGTGTCTCGCCATCAAGGAGCGCGACCATCCGTTCGGCTTGTGGCGCCTGACCGTGCGCGGCGAGGCGGTGTCCATCAAGGTTACCGGACCGTTGTCGACCAATCACGGCGAGGTCGCGGTGCAATGGGCGCTGGCTGGGCGCGGCATCGTGCTGCGCTCGATGTGGGACGTGCGCCCGCTCCTCGACAGCGGCCAGTTGCAACAGGTGTTGCCGGAGGTCACGCAGCCGGCGAATCTGTGGGCGGTCTATCCGGCGCGGCTCGCGCAGTCGGCGAAAGTGCGGGTGTGCGTGGATTTTCTGAGCGAGGAGTTCGCGCAGTGGAGCCCGCCGGAGGCGGGCGTCTGATAGTCCGATGATAGCCTCGTGAAGGGCTAGTGATGATTCTGCGAGAACAGCGTTTCGAGCGGATAGTGGCTCTTCACGAACGGCGACTTGATGATCACGTAGCTGAAGTACTTTTCAATGCCGATGTCGCGTTCCAGCAAGCCCTCAATAATGCTCTGATAATGGCTCACGCTGCGCGTGACGAACTTCAGCAGATAGTCGTAACCGCCGCTCGCGAGATGGCACTCGACGATTTCATCCACGTCGCGAATCGCGTTCACGAACTTGATGAAGTCTTCCCGCCGATGGTCGGCGAGCGTGACTTCGGTGAAAACGATCTGCACGTCACCGAGCTTTTCAAGCTGGATCTGCGCGCCGTAGCCGACGATGTAGCCGGCTTTCTCCAGCCGCTTGACGCGAATCAGGCAAGGGCTGGGCGAAAGGCCGACCGCATCGGCAAGCTCGACGTTGGTGATGCGGCCTTTCTTCTGCAACTGCGAAAGTATGCGCAGGTCGATACGGTCTAGCTTGCAGTCGCTGCTCATCGTTACGTTGTGGCTCCGGCGGTTGAGAAAAGGGACTGAGGGCGCCCTCTACTCTAGCATGCAGCGGCAGTAGTTTTGGCCTGGTGGTTGACCGTGGTTCTGCCGCTCAGTGCGGCTCGAACGTCGGCTTGCGCGAGCACGTCGTCGAGAGTTTTCTCGAGCCGCTCGAACATCAGGTCGAAGTCCGCTTCGGTGTACGAGAGCGCCGGCGCGAAGCCGAGAATGTTGTCGCCGAACGCACGGAAAATCAGGCGGTTTTCATACGCGGCCACGGCAATGCGCTCGGACAGTTTCAGGGCGGGGTCGAACTGCGCCTTGGTGTCCTTGTCGGCGACGAGTTCGAGCGCACCGAGCAGACCGCGGTGACGCGAATCGCCCACGAGCGGATGCGCGAGCAGGGCGTCGAGGCCGCGCGCGAAACGCGGCGTGCGGGCCACGCCGTTCGCGAGCAGCCCGCCTTCATGATAAAGACGCAGCACTTCGAGACCGATCGCCGCGCTCACCGGGTGCGCCGAATACGTGTGGCCATGGCCGACAATCGCCTCGGCGTCGCCATCGGCAATGCCCTGGTAGATTTCGTCTGACATCAGCACGGCGCCCATCGGCGCATAACCGGCGGTCAAACCCTTCGCGACCGTCATCAGGTCGGGCTCCACGTTCTCGCCCTGGCAGGCGAAGAGCGGACCCGTGCGGCCAAAGCCGGTGATCACTTCGTCGGCGACGAACAGAATGCCGAGCTCACGGCAGCTTTCGCGCATGGCCTTGAGCCAGCCGACCGGCGGCACAATCACGCCGCCCGAGCCCTGAATCGGTTCGCAGAAGAACGCGGCGACGTTATCCGCGCCCAGTTCCGCGACCTTCGCTTCGAGCGCGGCGACCGAGGCGGCGATCAGCGCGGCGTCGTCGGCGAAATCGTTGCGGTACGCATACGGCGACGGCAGGTGATGCTGGTTAGGCAGCGGCAGATCGAAATTGCGGTGGAACGCGGGCAGCGCGGTCAGCCCCGCGCCCATGCTCGACGAGCCGTGATAGCCGCGTTGCAGCGCGATGATGTGCTTCTTCGACGGACGCCCCGTCGCATTGAAGTAATGCGTGATGAAGCGGATGGCCGAGTCGACTGCGTCCGAGCCGCCCAGCGTGAAGTACACGTGCTGCAGCGACGCGGGCGCGACTTCCGCGAGTTTTTGCGCGAGCTCGATAGCCGGCGCGGAGCCGAAATGGAAATAGCTCGTGGCGTAAGGCAGTTTTTTCATCTGCGCGGTGGCCGCCTCGACAATGCTCTCCTGGCCGTAGCCCACGTTCACGCACCACAAGCCGGAGAAGGCGTCGAGCAGCTCGTTGCCGGCAGCGTCGCGCAGGAACGCGCCGCTCGCGGATTCGAGCACCGTGACGCCGCGCGCCTCGTGCGCACGGTAGTTGATGACAGGGTGAATCAGATGCTGGCGGTCGGCTTCAATGAGCGATTGGATCGGCATGGTGGGTCTCGTCGGCGAAAGGGCTGTTGACGGTTCCATACTACTGATCCGGGGCAATGGCCCGCTTACCTAAACAATTGCCTGAAAAGCGCGCGCGACGCGTTTTGATGCATGCCCTTAGCATTTTGTGCTGTGAAGGCCCGAAAGCGGCGTCGCGCGGGTTTGCGCCCGGGTTTGCATCGAGGTGCCCGGGCGTTGCGCGGCTCAATAGCCGCGTGTGCGGTCGACCTGGCCGAGCATCGGCAGGCCTTCGCGATGGCGGCGCAGATTGTCGAGCACGACCTCGACGGCGGTCTCGGGCCGCGTCGCGCTGGCGATATGCGGCGTGATGCGCACGCGCGGGTGCGTCCACAGCGGATGGCCGGCGGGTAAAGGCTCAGGGTCGGTCACGTCGAGAATCGCATTCTGCAACTGACCGCTTTCAAGCGCCGCCAGCAAGTCCTGCTGATTGAGATGCGCGCCGCGGCCCGTTTGAATCAGCGAGGCGCCGCGCGGCAGCTTCGCGAAGAGGCGCGCATCGAGCAGGCCGCGCGTGGCCGGTGTGAGCGGCAGCAGGCAGACCAGAATGTCGGTGCGCGCGAGAAACGCGTCGAGCGAGGCTTCGCCCGCGTAGCAGTCCACGCCCTCGATCTCGCGCGGCGAGCGGCTCCAGCCTGCGCAAGCAAATCCGAAGAGACGCAGCCGCTCCAACACGGCGGTGCCGAGCACGCCCAGCCCGAGCACGCCGATGCGCCGTTGCGCGGCGGGCGTAAGCGGCAGTTCGCGCCACACCTGCTGTTGCTGCTGCAGACCGTAGTCGAAGAGATCGCGGTGAAGGGTCAGCGCCGCCTGCGTGACGTACTCGACCATGCCTTCCACGAGCCCCGGCTCGATCATCCGCACGACGGGCACATGCTCCGGCACGCCGGACAAGTCGAACTGATCGACGCCCGCGCCCACTGAAAACACCACTTCCAGATTGGGAAACGTGCGCGTCGGGTCCTCGGGCGGCTGCCAGGCCACCAGGTAGCGGATCGCGGCCGGATCGCCGTGATCCGGCCAGATATGGAACGGCAGATCGGGCGCCTTCTCGGCGAAGAGTCGTGCCCATTGCAGGCCGCGCGCCGGGTCGGCTTTATAGAGTAGGGCCATGACGGATCAGAAAATCGCCTGATTGATGATGCCGTACTGCACATACGGCGTCGCGTGGGCCGCCACGCTCTGCGGGTCGGCATTGCGCACCATCCTGACGACGGTGTCCACGCGCGGCAGGCCGAGCTGTTCGAGCCAGTCGGTCAGGCCGCTGTCGCCGGGCGTGTCGACACGCACGAACACGCCTGCGTTGAGCGCGAGCCAGTGGCTGATGAGCGCCTTCGCGCGGCTCGAATCCTCGGAGGGGAGCGCGACCACCGGGCCGATCGCAAAGCCGCGCCCGAAGCGGCGAAAGAGCGCGAAGCCGACGAGTTCGCCGTCGCGGTCGAGTGCAATGCCGTCGGCATTGTCGAGCAGCGCGGGCAGCACTTCGGCGCGATCGAGGCCGCTTGCCTGCGATGCCAGTTCCACGAGGCGCGCGGTGTCGCTCGAACCGAGCGGGCGCAAACGCTCGCCCGCCGGCAACGACACGAGCGGCGGCTGGAACGCCGCGCCCTGATGCTGGTCGAGCGTGCCGGCCGCGCGAAAGCCGAGCTTTTCGTAGAGCGGCTGGCCGGCGGCGGTGGCGTGCAGGAATGTGATTCGGCCGCCGAGCTCTTCGAGCACCATCTCCATCAGCTTTCTGCCGATGCCGAGCCCTTGCCGCGCCGGCGACACGATCACCATGCCGAGCGACGCGCGGTCCGCGCCGTACTTCCAGCAGAGCGCCGTGCCGATCACGCCGCTCACGTCTTCGGCGACGAAACCCACGCCCAGCTGCGCGACGAACTTCCAGTCGTCCGGGCGATGCGGCCATTTGAGTTCGACCGTCAGCGCGTGCGCGGCGGCGACGTCGTCGAGGGTAAAGCGTCTGTATGTAATCGAGTCGGGCACGCCGTGCTCCCTGAATGGCTAAAGGCTTACGCGCCACTTTGTCATCCGGGGCGCGATGTGACTAGGACGATCTTTTTATCCGGCGCGCCAGAGAGGGACGCAGCGCAATTCGATGCAAAACGCCCCGTCTGGCCGCGCATTACAGGCAGGTTCTGCTGCGCGGCGAATTTTGTCGGCGACATATGCCAGGCGCGCGGCTCTACGATTTTGTCATGGCGAGCGAGCGGCGATGCTGCGCCGCACGTGGTTTCCATCCAAAGGTCATTTTCTCAGGACACTTTCTCATGGACAGCTTCAATCCGGACGATGTCGCGATTCGCAGCGGCCATTTCATCGGCGGCCAGTATGTGGACGGCAACGCGGGCGCGTGCCGCCTGGAGGTGGCGCGGCCGTCCGACGGCGTGGTCTACGCGAGCGTGCCGGTCGCCGACGCGGACATGGTGGATCGGGCGGTCGAGAACGCGTGGCAGGCGTTCCGCACGAGCGGCTGGGCCCGCATGGCGCCGCGCGAGCGCGCGAAGATCATGCGCCGCTTTGCCGATCTGGTGGAAGCCGAGGCGCCCGCGCTCGGCCGCCTGGAGGCGCTCGGCTCCACGCGCCCGGTCGCCCAGGCCGTGGCGTGGGACGTGCCGTTCACCGCCGAGGGCATTCGCTTCTATGCGGAGTTCGCCGACAAGCTGGGCGGCGACGTCGCGGCCACCGACCACGATCATCTCGGCATGACCATCGCCGAACCATACGGCGTGATCGGCGCCATCGCGCCATGGAACTTCCCGCTCGTCATGGCCTCGTGGAAGATCGCGCCCGCGCTCGCCGCCGGCAACGCGGTCGTGCTCAAGCCTTCGGAGATGACACCTTTTTCTGTGCTGCGCCTCGCCGAACTCGCCGTGCAGGCGGGGGTGCCGGCCGGCATCTTCAACGTGATCCAGGGCGACGGCCGCATAACCGGCGACGAGCTCGTGCGTCATCCGAAAATCAGCAAGATCACGTTCACCGGCTCGACGCGTACCGGCGCGGCCATCATGGCGGCGTGCGCCGCGAGCGGCACCAAGCCGGTCACGCTGGAGCTGGGCGGCAAGAGCCCGCAGATCGTGTTCGCCGACGCGCCGCGTCTTGACGACGTGGCGCGGCGCATCGCGGGCGCGATCACCGGCAACGCCGGGCAGGTGTGCGTGGCGGGCTCGCGGCTGCTGGTCGAGCGCAGCCTCGCTGAGCCGCTCGCCGAGCGCATCGGCAGGGTTTTTGCCGAACTGCGGCCGGGCGCGACCTGGGCTGCCGGCACGACGCTGTCGCCGATCATTTCCGAGCCGCAGGCGGCGCGCATCGAAAGCATTGTGGGGCGCACGCTGGGTGCGGGCGCGACCTTGCGCCATGGCGGCAGGCGCGCGCAGGTGAGCGGCGCAGCCGCGGGCGCGTTCTATACGCCGACCTTGCTCACCGATGTCACGGCCCAGTCCGAGGCCGTGCGCGAGGAAGTGTTCGGCCCGGTCCTCACGCTGCAAACCTTCGACACCGAAGAAGAAGCGCTCGCGCTCGCGCAGCATCCCGAGTACGGGCTTGCCGCCGGCGTGCATACGGCAGACCTCGGCCGCGCACTGCGCTTCGTGCGCGGTCTGGAGGCGGGCACCGTATGGGTGAACCGCTATGGCCGCACCTCCGACTTCATGATCCCGACGGGCGGCTACAAACGCTCGGGCATCGGCAAGGATCTGGGGCGGCAGGCCTACGAGGCCAATCTGCGGTTCAAGAGCGTGCTGATCGATCTGCGGCAGTGACGCGCGCCCTTCACGATGCCCGCAAACCCAGACCGGGCAAGGGCGGACAGGGTCGATAAGGGTTTCGCCGGAGCACGGCAGACTGTGCTGCGCAATGGCCTCAAAACGCATGGTTTGTGTCACCGGCAGCGCGCGAATCAGGAACATCTATGTTTTTGCGCTGATTAAATCTTTTACAGGAACAAGCTTTAGTTGCTGTTTTCGCCAATGAGCTCGACGCGAGTTCACCACCCCGATAGGACTGCACCATGATCGAATTCGAACCGAAATACATCACCTTCGACTGCTACGGCACGCTGACCCGCTTCCGCATGGCCGAGATGACGCGCGAGCAGTACGGCCACCTCCTGAAGGCCGACGACCTCGAAAAACTGGTCGCTTTCTACTCGGGCTATCGTCGCGACGAAGTGCTGGGTGCATGGAAGCCGTATCGCGAGGTGGTGGTCAATGCGCTGCGCCGTGCCTGCGCGCGCCTGAACGTCGAATTCAACGAAGCCGGCGCGCAACAGATCTACGAAGCCGTGCCGACGTGGGGTCCGCATCCCGACGTGCCGGAAGGTCTGTCGCGTCTTGCGAAGAAGTACAAGCTGGTGATTCTGTCGAATGCGTCGAACGACCAGATCCAGAGCAACGTGGACAAGCTCGGCGCACCGTTCCATGCGGTTTTCACCGCCGAGCAGGCGCAATCGTACAAGCCGCGCATGCAAGGCTTCGAGTACATGTTCGACAAGCTCAACTGCAATCCGGAAGACGTGCTGCACGTGTCGTCGAGCCTGCGCTACGACCTGATGACGGTGCACGACATGGGCGTCAAGCACAAGGCCTTCATCAACCGCGGCCATGAACCGTCGACGCCGTATTACCAGTACTACGAAGTGAACGACATTCCGCAACTGGCCGCCGAACTCGGCCTGTAAGGCGGCTGGCAAGCCGACCTGTAAGCGCTCGACGGGCACGCCGTCGCCGGCCCCTGCAACCATGGACATGCACAGGATGAAGCTCGATTCCTACTGGCTCGACACCGCGCCGCCGTTCGCCGCGGCCTGCGAAGGTCCGGTCGACGGCCACGCCGACGTGGTGGTGATCGGCGCGGGCTTCACCGGCTTGTCGGCGGCTCAGGCGCTCGGCAAGCGCGGCGCGTCCGTCACGGTGGTGGACGCGGGGCGTGTGGGCGGCGGTGCCTCGGGCCGCAATGGCGGCCAGGTGAACACGGGCGTGGCGCAAGACTTCGCCGCGCTCGCCGCGCAACTGGGTATCGAGCGCGCGAGCGCGTGTTATCGCGCGTATTCGGACGCCGTCGATACGGTGGAGCGGCTGATCGGCGAAGAGCAGATCGACTGCGATTACGTCGCGACCGGCAAGCTGAAGCTCGCGTCGAAGCCGCATCATCTCGCGCATCTGGAGAAGACAGCGGAACTCATTCGCCGCACGGTCGACACCGACATCGAGCTGATCGACGGCGAACGCATTCGCGGCGAGGTGCAGTCGGACAGCTTTTACGGCGGCCTGCTGCAACGTCATGGCGGCCAGATGCATATGGGCAGGTTCGCGGTCGGACTCGCCGAAGCCGCGGTCCGGCGCGGCGCGAAGCTGTATGAACACGCGGCCGTTACGTCGATCGTGAAAGAGAGCGGCGCACACCGCGTGATCACCACGCGCGGCGAAGTGCGCGCGAAGCAGGTGTTGATCGCAACGGGACCTTCGCGGCACGGACCGTTCGGCTGGTACCGGCGGCGCCTCGCGCCGGTCGGCTCGTTCATTGTCGTGACGGAGCCGCTCGCGCCCGCATTGCTCGCGCAGTTGCTGCCGAAGCGGCGCGCCTACACGACCACGCGCCTCATGCACAACTATTTCCGCGTGACGCCGGATTCGCGCTTGCTGTTCGGCGGCCGCGCGCGCTTCACGGCCTCCGAACGGCCTTCGGATGCCAGGAGCGGGCGCATCCTGCAGCAGGGTCTTGCTTCGATGTTTCCGACGCTCGCCACGGCGCGCATCGACTATTGCTGGGGCGGCCTCGTCGACATCAGCGCGGATCGCCTGCCGCATGCCGGGCAGCACGACGGCATCTATTTTTCGATGGGCTATAGCGGCCACGGCACCCAGATGTCCACGCACATGGGCCAGGTGATGGCCGATGTGATGGACGGCCGCGCGGATCGCAACCCATGGGACGAGTCCGAGTGGGCAGCCATTCCGGGACACACCGGTAAGCCCTGGTTCCTGCCGCTCGTGGGCACGTATTACCGTATCAAGGACATCTTCTACTGAAGTCCCGCTGTTGCATCCGTCGTTGCAGTGCCGCTGTTGCAGTCGCCGATCAACCCCACGCAGCCCTCACAACTGCCCATCCTCGCGGAGAAGTTCGATGAATAAGGAAAACTCACCACATGGCGCTCATGACCTCGGCGACCGGCTCGAGCAATTGACAGCGAAAGGCGCCTCGCGGCGCGACGTGCTCCGCGCGATGGCCGCGGCCGGGATGATGTCGATGACGGGCACGGGCCTGCTCGCGGCCAGCGGCGCCGCGCTTGCGCAAGCCAGGCCGAAGCAGGGCGGCAAGATTCGCGTGGCGACGCAGTCGGCTTCCGCCGCCGACACGCTCGATCCGGCGAAGGGCGCGCTCAGCACCGACTACGTGCGCTGCAACATGTTCTACAACGGCCTCACCGAGCTCGACTCGCATTTGGGCGCGAAGATGGCGCTGGCCGAATCGATCGACACCAAGGACGCGACCGTGTGGATCGTGAAGCTGCGCAGCGGCGTGCAGTTCCACGACGGCAAGTCGCTGGCGCCCGCCGACGTGGTCTATTCGATCATGCGCCATAAGGACCCGGCGACGGCTTCGAAGGCGAAGACCATTGCGGATCAGGTGAAGGAAGTGAAGGCCACCGGCCCGAACGAAGTGACCATCACGCTCGAAGGCGCGAATGCCGACCTGCCGGTGATTCTCGCCACGTCGCACTTCCTCATCATCAAGGACGGCACGAGCGATTTCAAAACGGCCGTGGGCACGGGCCCGTACAAGCTCAAGGAATTCTCGCCGGGCGTGCGCACGGTCGGCGTGAGAAACGACAAATACTGGAAGCCGGGCATGCCGTATCTCGACGAGATCGAGCTGATCGGTATCGGCGACGAATCGGCGCGCGTGAACGCCTTGCTTTCGGGCGACGTGCAACTGATCAACGGCCTCACGCCGAATTCCGCTGAACGCCTGAAGACGGCACCGGGTTTCAAGGTGCTCGAAACGAAGACGGGCGGCTACACGGACCTGATTGTCCGCGACGAGGGCGGCATTACCGGCAACGACGATTTCCGCCGCGGCATGATGTACCTGCTGGACCGCGAGCAGATCCGCCGCTCGGTGTTTCGGGGCTACGGCGCGATCGGCAACGATCAGCCCATCGATCCGACCAACAAGTACTATCTCGCCGGCCTGCCGCAACGCGCGTTCGATCCCGACAAGGCCAAGTTCTATTTCCAGAAGGCCAAACTCGGCTCCACGCCGCTGCAGGTCTATGCGTCGCCGGCAGCCGACGGGTCCGTCGAAATGGCCATGCTGCTGCAACAGGCGGCGCCGCGCGCAGGCCTCAATCTGCAGGTGAGCCGGGTGCCCGCGGACGGCTTCTGGTCCAATCACTGGATGAAGCATCCCCTCGGCTTCGGCAACATCAATGCGCGCCCCAGCGCGGACGTGCTCTTCACGCAGTTCTTCAAATCCGACGCACCGTGGAACGAGGCCAACTGGAAGAACCCGAAATTCGACCAGATGCTCGTGGCCGCACGCGGCGAACCGGACGACGCGAAGCGCAAGAAGATCTACGGCGACATGCAGGTGCTCGTGCACGAAAACGGCGGCATCGGTATTCCGCTTTTTCACAGTTCGCTCGACGGCTATACGAGTAAGCTGAAGGGACTCGGTTCGATCCCGCTTGCCGGTCTGATGGGTTTTGCCTTTGCGGAAAACGTCTGGCTAGAGGCGTAACGTGAAGTGAAGGCGCTTCGGCTCGCCGGGTCGGAGCGCCAGTCCCCGCAATACGCGTAATACATGCACTGGCGCGCCGCTTCGACGCGGCGCGCATGCTTCAAGAAGGAGGCGACTTTCAATGAAAGCACACGCGCAACGACTCATCGCCGCGCGCCTCGGCCTCGCGCTGCTCACGCTGCTGCTGGTGTCGGCCATCGTGTTCGGCGTGACGGGGCTGCTTCCCGGCGACGCCGCGCAGCAGGCGCTCGGTCAGGCGGCCACGCCCGAGGCCGTCGCCGCATTGCGGCACCAGTTCGGGCTCGATCAACCGGCGCTGCAACGCTACGGCGAATGGCTCTTTCATATCGTCACCGGCAACTTCGGCACGTCGATGTCGAACAATCTGCCCGTCAGCGAGCTGATCGCGACGCGGCTGCCGAACTCGCTCGTGCTTGCTGGCCTGACCGCGGTGGTGTCGGTGCCGATCGCGCTTCTGATCGGCATTACGTCCGCGATGTTTCGCGGCTCGCTGCTCGATCGCGTGCTCAACGTGCTGACGCTTTCGACGGTGGCGGTGCCCGAGTTTCTCGTCGCGACCATCGCCGTGCTGATCTTTGCGGTCAAGCTGCGCTGGCTGCCGGCGCTGTCATATCTGTCCGAGGTGAATTCGTTCGGCGCGCTGCTGCGTATCTACGCGATGCCGGTCATGACGCTGTGCTGCGTGATCGTCGCGCAGATGGCGCGCATGACGCGCGCCGCGGTGCTCGACCAGCTGAACTCGTCGTATGTGGAAATGGCCATCCTCAAGGGTGCCTCGCCGGTGCGCGTGGTGTTGCGCCATGTGCTGCCCAACACCGTCGGGCCGATTGCCAATGCGGTCGCGCTGAGCCTGTCGTATCTGTTCGGCGGCGTGGTGATCGTGGAATCCATCTTCAACTATCCGGGCCTTGCGAGCCTGATGGTCGACGCCGTGACGAACCGCGACATGCCGCTCGTGCAAGGCTGCGTGATGGTGTTTTGCGCCGCATATCTCGCGCTCGTGCTGATCGCGGACCTGTGTCAAATCGTATCCAACCCGAGGCTGCGTCGATGATTAGCCGACCTACCCATCCCCCCGTCCCGCACGCGGGCACCGAACTGTACGACGCGAGCCGCGACGAGGCCGTCGCCGAAGCGCCCGTTGTCGATACCTCGCCCGTTCGCCTGAACGCGCTGCAACGGCTCGTGCAGCGCTTTTCCGTGCTCGGCCTGCTCGGCCTCCTGATCGTGCTGTTCTGGCTGCTGGTCGCGTTCGTGGGGCCGCTCGTCGCGCCCTACAAAGGCGGCGCGCTGACCTCGACGGAAATTTTCGGCCGTTACAGCGCGGCGTATCCGCTCGGTACCGACTATCTCGGCCGCGACATGCTGAGCCGGATTCTCTACGGCGCGCGCTACACGGTCGGCCTCGCGCTCGCGGCGGCCATGCTCGCGAGCACCATCGGCACATTCTTCGGACTGCTTGCGGCGGTCTCGGGCAGATGGGTCGACGAGGTGCTGAGCCGCCTGTTCGATGCGCTCATCTCCATTCCGAGCAAGGTGCTCGCGCTCGTCGTGATCGCCGCATTCGGTTCGTCGATCCCGATGCTCACGACGGTCGCGGCGCTCGCCTACATTCCCGGCGCATTCCGCATCTCGCGTTCGCTCGCATTGAATCTGATGGGACTCGAATACGTGCAGGTCGCCCGCGCCCGCGGCGAAGGGTTGCTGTACATCGCGCGTGTCGAGGTCTTGCCGAACATGATTCATCCGATGCTCGCCGATTTCGGCCTGCGCTTCGTGTTCATCGTGCTGTTGCTGAGCGGCCTGAGCTTCCTCGGTCTCGGCGTGCAGCCGCCGAATGCGGACTGGGGCTCGCTCGTGCGCGAGAACATCGGCGGTCTGTCCGAAGGCGCGCCTGCCGTGCTGATGCCAGCCGTCGCGATCGCCACGCTCACCATCGGCATGAACCTGCTGATCGACAATTTGCGGCGTCGCAGCCGTAGCCACGGAGACGCATGATGGCCGAGCACGACATGATTGAAGTAAAGGGGCTGCGTGTCGTCGCGGGTGCGCCGCACGGGCCGGTGACGGAGATCGTCAAGGGCGTCGACTTTTCGGTGAAGAAGGGCGAGGTGCTCGCGCTGATCGGCGAATCGGGCTCAGGCAAGACGACCATCGCGTTGTCGCTGCTCGGCTATGCGCGTGCGGGCTGCTCGATCAGCGGCGGCTCCGTACGAATCGGCGACGTGGACGTGCTTGCACTCGATGCGCAAGGCCGCCGTGCGTTGCGCGCGCGCACTGTCGCGTATGTCGCGCAGAGCGCGGCGGCGGGCTTCAATCCGGCGCGCACGATTATGGATCAGGTGACGGAGCCCGCGCTGCTGCATCAGTTGATGAGCAGGGAAGCCGCGCGCACCAAGGCGATCGGCCTCTTTCGCGCGCTCGCGCTGCCCGCGCCGGAGACGATCGGCGAGCGCTATCCGCACCAGGTGTCCGGCGGTCAGCTGCAGCGTTTGATGGCGGCCATGGCGTTGATCACCGACCCGGCTGTCGTCGTGTTCGACGAACCGACCACGGCGCTCGACGTGACCACGCAGATCGAAGTGCTCGCGGCGTTCAAGAAGGTGGTGCGCGAACTCGGCACGACAGCCGTGTATGTGTCGCACGATCTGGCCGTCGTCGCGCAGATGGCCGACCGCATCGTCGTGCTCAACGGCGGTGCGGTGAAGGAAAACGGCGCGGTCGCGCAGGTGCTCGATGCGCCGGTGGATGCCTACACGCGCCAGTTGCTGGCCGCGACGCGCCGCCCGGAGGCATCGTTCGGTGTACCAAAGGACGGCGCCGAAACGGTGCCGCCGCTCCTCGACATTCGCCGACTGTCGGCGGGATATGGCCGCATCGACCGTAACGGCGTGCCCGCTGTGCGCGTGCTCGACGACGTGAGTCTCACCATCCCGCGCGGCAGCGCGCTCGGCGTGATCGGCGAATCGGGTTCGGGCAAGACGACACTGGCGCGCGTGGTGGCGGGTCTCGTCGACCGGGCGCGCGGCGAAGTGCTGTTCAACGGCGAGCCGTTGCCCGCGCAACTATCCGGCCGCACGCCCGAGCAGTACCGGCAGATTCAGATCGTGTTCCAGAACGCCGATACCGCGCTGAACCCGAGCCATTCGATCGCGGATATTCTCGCCCGGCCGCTCGCGTTCTATCACCATCTGCGCGGCGCGGCCGCGAAGAAGCGCATGCTCGCGCTGCTCGATCTGGTCAAGCTGCCGGCCTCCATTGCGACGCGTACGCCGGCTGGGCTCTCCGGCGGCCAGAAGCAGCGCGTGAACCTGGCGCGCGCACTCGCCGCCGATCCCGCGCTGATTCTCTGCGACGAAGTGACGTCCGCGCTCGATACGGTGGTCGGCGCCGCGATCCTCGATCTGCTCGCCGAATTGCGCCGCGAGCTGGGCGTGTCGTACATGTTCATCAGCCACGATATTTCGACTGTGCGTGCAATCTGTGACGAAGTCATCGTGCTGTACGCAGGCCAGCGTGTGGAAGCGGGACAGCGCGACGTGCTCGCCGCGCCGCCGTATCACCCCTACACGGGCTTGCTGGTCGATTCGGTGCCCGAGCTGAAACCCGGCTGGCTCGACGCACGCCGGCACGTCGCCGCGTGCGCATTGCCCGCGATGGGCGAGAGCGCCGCCGTGCCCGAGCTGTGTTCGTTCCGCGCGCGTTGCCCGGTGCGTATCGACGGCGTATGCAACGTCACGCCGCCCTCGCTGAAGAAGCTGCCGTCCGGCGCGGAGATTCTGTGCCATCACTCGGCGGCGGAGCTGAGCCGGTTGCAGAATCTGGAGACGATACCCGCATGAACCAGCGATTTGTGCGGCTCGCGGAAACGGGTCGCAAGACCTTTCCGATCACCGTCGACGGCGAGACGCGCGAGGCCGCCGAAGGCGACACGCTGATGGTTGCGCTGCTCACGAGCGGCAGCACGCTGCGCGATTCCGAATTCGGCGATGGCCGCCGCGCCGGTTTCTGTCTGATGGGCGCGTGCCAGGACTGCTGGGTGTGGACTGCGCAAGGCGAGCGCCTGCGTGCCTGCAGCACGCAGGCTGCGCCGGGCATGTCGATCGTGACGAGACTGGCCGATGCGGGGGAGGGCGTATGGCCCCGCGCGTAATCATCGTCGGCGCGGGGCCTGCTGGAGTGCGCGCGGCACAGGCATGCGTCGAAGCGGGCGTGCGCCCCACGGTGATCGACGAAGGCCGGCGCGACGGCGGGCAGATTTACCGCCGTCAACCGGACGGCTTTTCGCGCAGCTACGACACGCTGTACGGCACGGAGGCCGCGCGCGCAGCTGCGTTGCACCAAAGCTTCGACGTGCTTAAGGGCCGCATCGACTATCGACCGGAAACGCTTGTGTGGAATATTTCGGCGAACGAAGTACACACGGTCAGCGGGACGCGCTACGGCACGCTGCCGTTCGACGCGCTGATCATTTGCAGCGGCGCCACCGACCGGCTCATGCCGGTGAAAGGCTGGCATCAGGCGGGCACCTATAGTCTGGGCGGCGCACAGGTGGCGCTCAAATCGCAGGGCTGCGCGATCGGCTCGCGCATCGTCATGATGGGCAGCGGGCCGCTGCTCTATCTCGTGTCCGCGCAATACGTGAAGGCGGGGGCGCAGATCGCGGCCGTGCTCGACACGTCCACGTTCATGCAGCGCCTGACCGCGCTGCCGCGTCTCCTCGCCCTTCCTGCCGTGCTGAAAAAAGGCCTTGCGTTGACACGTGTGTTGTCGAAAGCGCGCGTGCCCGTGTATCGCGGCGTGGAGCCGCTCGAGATAAAGGGCTCGCCGGAAACCGGCGTGAGCGGCGTGAAAGTCGCGTTGCCTCGCGGCAAACGCCTGGAATTCACCTGCGATGCGGTCGCGCTCGGCTATCACTTGCGCCCTGAAACGCAGCTCGCGGATCTCGCCGGCTGCGACTTCATTTTCGATGACGATGCAAAGCAATGGCTTCCCGCCATCGACGGCGACGGCCGCAGCAGTGTAAAGGGCGTGTATCTGGCCGGCGACGGCGCGCACGTGCGCGGCGCCGACGCGGCCGAACGTGCGGGCCGCCTTGCGGCGCTTGCCGCGCTGCGGGACCACGGCGTGCAAGCGGCCGGCATCGGCGATATGGACAGTTTGCGAGCCGAACTCGCGCGCTTTTCGCGCTTTGCCGCGGGCTTGCGCGAGGCGTTTCCATGGCCGGCGAAGTTCGCGGCGGCCCTGCCCGACGAAACGATTGTCTGCCGCTGCGAAGCGATTACGGCAGGCGAGCTGCGCCGCGTCGTTCGCGAAGCCGGCGCCACGGAAGCCAACCGCGCGAAGGCGTTTTCGCGCGTCGGCATGGGCCGTTGCCAGGGACGCTATTGCGGTCATGCGGGCGCGGAAGTCATCGCGGCGGCGGCGTGCATGCCACTTGCTTCCGTGGGACGGCTGCGCGGTCAGGCGCCCGTCAAGCCGCTGCCCGTTGCGCTCACCGAGGAAGTCACGCAATGAGCGCGACGCGCAACGAAGCCGACGTCATCGTGATCGGCGGCGGCATCATGGGCACGACGACCGCGTTCTTTCTGTGCCGGCGCAATCGCTCGGTCATTCTGTTTGAGCGCAGGCTCACCGGACAGCAGGCGAGCGGCGTCAATTTCGGCGGCATCCGGCGGCAGGGGCGCGCGCTGCCGCAGCTTGCCATGGCCAATCGCGCGCTGCGCACCTGGCAGCGTTCGGCGGAACTGCTCGGCGAGGATGTGGAGTTCCTGCCGGTCGGCCATACGCGCGTGTGCTATCACGAGAAGGACGTCGAGCATTTCGAGCAGTATGCGATCGACGCGCGCGCTTACGGGCTCGAACTCGAAGTGCTGCATGGCAAGGCTATGTTCGAGCGCTTCCCGTTTCTCGGACGCGAAGTGCTGGCGGCGTCCATTTCGCCGCTCGACGGCCACGCGAATCCGCGCCTCGCCGCGCCCGCGTTCGGACGCGCGGCGGCGCGGCTCGGCGCGCAGGTGATCGAGAATACGGAGATCGTGCGCGTCGAAAAAGCCGGCGACCGCTTTCGCGTGGAAAGCGCGCGCGGCGACGTGTACCGCGCGGCGCAACTGGTGATCTGCGCGGGCGCGTGGGCCACGCGCCTCACCGAACAGTTCGGCGAAGGCGCGCCGCTTGCCGTGAGCGGGCCGCAAATGTGCGTGACCGAGCCGGTGCCGTACATTTTCAAATCGTCGATGGGCGTGTTTACCTCCATCAAGCAGGAGAGCATTTACTTCCGGCAGATTCCGCGCGGCAACATCATCGTCGGCGGCGGGCCCGCGGGGCCGGCAGATGCTGCGACGAGCCGCGCGTCGGTGCTGCCGCACAACACGGTGCGCCAGCTTGCGCAAATGCGCCGGCTCGTGCCCGCGCTCGCGCCGTTGCATGTGATTCGCGTGTGGAGCGGTGTCGAAAGTTATCTGCCCGATAGCGAACCGGTGATCGGTCCGAGCAGCAAGGTGGATGGGCTCTTCTATGCGTTCGGCTTCAGCGGCTCCGGTTTTCAGATCGGTCCGGGCGTGGGCGAGACGTTGGCGGAGCTCGTCGATACCGGCAGCACGCCGATTCCGCTCGACCGATTTTCCATTCAGCGTTTTGCCAAAGAGGCGGCGCCCCGCCCGAGCATCGTGACGTCATGAAACAGTCCATCAGCCTCAATGCCGCGCGGGCTTTTATCGAAGCGCATTTCAACGAGCCCGTGACCCTCGCGCAACTCGCGGCGCTGTCCGCGCTCAGCGTGTCGCGTTTCGCGACTGTGTTCAGGCAGCAGTACGGCTCGTCGCCGTATCGCTATTTGTGCGGTGTGCGCATTCAGCGGGCGCAGACGCTGCTACTCGAAGGCGTGCCCGGCTCCGTGGTCGCGACCGAGGTCGGGTTTTTCGACCAGAGCCACTTCGGCCGGCATTTCAAGCGATGCTGCGGCATGACGCCGAGCATGTTCATCGCGCGCGCGGCGGCCAATGCCGGCAAGCATGGCGCCGCCGCCGCCGTGAAGAAGACTAACGCGCCGCGTTCAGCTTCCGCCATAACGTCGTCTTGCTGATGCCGAGCGCGTCGCACACCGCATCGCGGTCGCCGCCATGCGCGGCGAGCGCGGCGCGAATCTCGTCGGCTTCCACGTGACGGCTGCGCTCGCGCAGCGTCAATGCGGCTTTCTTCGCCCGCGAGTGCGGCGGCTCTCCGATTTCCGGCGCGATGCTGCGCAACATGTCCCGCGTAATGAGCGCTTCGCTGCCGGTTTCCGGGTCGGCGTCCGTCTGCATCTCCGCAAGCTCCACAGCAATCCGTTCGATCACGTTTTGTAACTCGCGCACATTGCCCGGCCATGCGTAACGCTGCAACGGCTCGGCGAGCGCGGCGAGAACGCGTTCGGCGGCAGCGGCGTCGGGCAGTCGCGCGGCGAGTCTCGGCTCGCGCGCCGCGGCTTGCAGGAGCAATTCGACGGCGAGCGGCAGCAGATCCGTTGGACGCTCGCGCAGCGGCGGCAGCGCAATGCTCAGAATGTCGAGCCGGTAGTAGAGGTCGGCGCGAAAGCGGCCCGCTTCGATCCCCTCGGTCAGCGCGCGATGTGTCGCGGCGATCACGCGAATGTCGACGCGCGTCGGTTCCGTCGAGCCGAGCCGCACGACTTCGCGTTCCTGCAACACGCGCAGCAAACGGCTTTGCAATGACAGCGGCATCTCGCCGATTTCGTCGAGAAACAGGGTGCCGCGATGCGCAACTTCGATCAGCCCCGCCTTGCCCCCTTTGCGCGCGCCGGTGAACGCGCCTTCTTCGTAGCCGAACAGTTCGCTTTCCAGCAAGGCCTCCGGAAACGCGCCGCAATTGATCGCGACGAACGCGAAGTCGCGCCGCGCGCTCAACTGATGCATGCTCTGCGCGACCATTTCCTTGCCCGTGCCGCTCTCGCCGAGAATCAGCACGGTCGCGTCGGACCTCGCGTAACGCTGCACGAGCGCGCGCACGCGTTGCATGGGTTCGGACGCGCCCACCATGTCCTCCAGCCGGTAACGCGCGCTGAACTGCTGCACGCGCTGACGCGAGCGCAGCGTCCGGTCGAGCCGCTCGACCGCGCGCGATTCCTGAAACGTCAACACAGTGCCCGCCGCCGCGCCGCCGCTCTCAAGCGGTCCGCGATGCACGACGTAGCTCGCGCCGCGCACGGTGCAGAACGCGTCGCCGTCCGAGTCGGGCAGGCTGCCGGCGAGATCCGGCGCGAGTTCGAGCAGCGCCCGGCCGGCTGCATTCGCCGCGTCGATGCCGAGCACGGCGGCAAGGCGCTGGTTCATCGCCTCGACGCGTCCTTCGGCGTCGAGCGCGACGACGCCGTCGCGCAGATGTTGCAGCAGATTGTCGAGCCGCTGCCGGCGTAGCGTTTCGCGCCGCGTTGCCTGCGCAACTTCGAGCGCGGTCTCGAAGCCGGCGCGCACCGAAGCGCGCGAGTACAGGAACACCGCGCCCATGCCGGCGTTCGCGGCGAGGTCGGTGACGAGTCCGGGGCCGACCACGACGTCGATGCCGCGATCGCGCAGGTCCAGCACGACGCTCTCCGCGTCCTGCGCGGATTGGTGCGAGGCGAACGTCACGTCGAGCCCGAATGCGGCGACGAAACGGCGCACTTCGTCGGGCGTGTCGCCGTGCGTGACCAGCGCGACCTTCGCGCCGTCGCGGCGGGCGCGGGCGAGCGCATGCATCACGTCGAAGCCCGTTGGAGTGATCATGACGACCGGCACGGCGACGCGCGTCTTCAGATACGCGCCGTTCGAGCCACCGGCAATGACGACGTCGGGGCGTCCCGCGCCGGCGGCTTCGATTTCGCGGACGGCGTCTTCGAAGCCTCGCGCGACAATGCGCAAATCGGCGCGCTCGACATATTCGCCGGCGATGTCGAGAAACAGATCGCGCAGGCGGCTGATGCTGAGCGCCCAGATGCGCGGGCGCGGGGCGGCGTCGAACGGTGGGGTGCTCACGGTTGCAACTCGCGAAAGGGGTGTATGAAGGTGAAGGTCTGCGTATTATGCGCGCTTGCGTTTCAAAAATGAAATGCGGCGATTTCGCTTGTGAAACGGCAGCGGCCGGTAGTGCACAGAACTCGTGTGCCAAATCAGGCACTTAGCGTATGCCCGCAGCGGTGGCCCGTTCCTTGCAATTAAGGCCGCGGTCAAGAAAATCCCCCATGCATCTGGAGACACACCGATGAGCGAAGCAGACAACAGCGCGAGCACGGCAAACGCAGGCGCGTTCAAACCCAAAAAGTCCGTCGCGCTGTCCGGCGTGACCGCGGGCAACACGGCGCTGTGCACCGTCGGCAAGACCGGCAACGACCTGCATTATCGCGGCTACGACATTCTCGACATCGCCAGCAATTGCGAGTTTGAAGAGATCGCGTATCTGCTCGTGCATGAAAAGCTGCCCACGCAGGCCGAACTCGCGGCCTACAAGACGAAGCTCAAGGCGCTGCGCGGCCTGCCCGCGAATGTGAAAGCGGCGCTCGAATGGATTCCCGCCGCCGCGCATCCCATGGACGTGATGCGCACCGGCGTCTCGGTGCTCGGCACCGTGCTGCCGGAGAAGGACGACCACAACCTGCCGGGCGCACGCGACATCGCCGACAAGCTGATGGCGTCGCTCGGCTCGATGCTGCTGTACTGGTACCACTATTCGCACAACGGCAAGCGCATTGAAGTGGAAACCGACGACGACTCGATCGGCGGCCACTTCCTGCATTTGCTGCATGGCGTCGAGCCGCCGAAGTCGTGGGTCGACGCCATGCACGTGTCGCTGAATCTGTATGCGGAGCACGAGTTCAATGCGTCGACGTTCACCGGCCGCGTGATCGCGGGAACGGGCTCGGACATCTATTCGGCGATCACGGGCGCAATCGGCGCACTGCGCGGACCGAAACACGGCGGTGCGAACGAAGTGGCGTTCGAGATCCAGTCGCGCTATCAGACGCCGGATGAGGCCGAGGCCGACATTCGCAAGCGCGTCGAGAACAAGGAAGTGGTGATCGGCTTCGGGCATCCGGTGTATACGATTTCGGACCCGCGCAACAAGGTCATCAAGGAAGTCGCGAAGAAGCTGTCGAAAGAAGCGGGCAACAACAAGTTGTTCAGTATTGCAGAACGGCTTGAATCGGTGATGTGGGAAGCCAAGAAGATGTTCCCGAATCTCGACT
>Ga0209759_1000319_pt1 | contig 63833 bp, 52 predicted proteins | sample AraplaCL_Col_mMS_FD_184261 | JGI IMG/M metagenome (GOLD analysis project Ga0209759, IMG submission 184261) | Arabidopsis root microbial communities from the University of North Carolina, USA - plate scrape CL_Col_mMS (SPAdes) (version 2) | ecosystem: Host-associated > Plants > Roots >...
GCGAGATTCAGGCTTTTCTGGCCGAAAGCTATGGTACCGAAGTCTCCCCCGACTTCATCAGCTCGGTCACCGACGAAGTGATGGCTGAAACGCTCGCCTGGCAAAACCGTCCGCTCGAGCCGATGTATCCGGTGGTGTTCTTCGACGCGCTGCGCGTGAAGATCCGTGGCGACGGTGTGGTGAGCAACAAGGCGGTGTATCTGGCGCTGGGCATCCAGGCCGATGGCCAGCGCGACGTGCTGGGCCTGTGGATCGAGCAGACCGAGGGCGCGAAGTTCTGGCTCAAGGTGTTCAACGAACTGAAGACGCGTGGTTGCCAGGACATCCTGATCGCGGTGGTCGACGGCCTGAAAGGGCTGGCCGAGGCGATCGGCACGGCGTACCCGCGCACGGCGGTTCAGACCTGCATCGTGCACCTGATCCGCAACAGTCTGGAATATGCGAGCTACAAGGACCGCAAAAGCGTCGCCGCAGCGTTGCGTCCGGTCTATGCCGCCGCGAACGAACAGGCCGCGCAGCAGGCCCTGGAGGCCTTTGCCGAAGGGCCATGGGGCGCGAAGTATCCGACCATCGTGCAGTCGTGGCGACGGGCGTGGGAGAACGTCACACCGTTCTTCGTGTTTCCGCCCGAGATACGCCGGGTCGTGTACACCACGAATGCCATCGAGAGTCTGAACATGCAGCTACGCAAGATCATCAAGACCCGCGGCCACTTCCCCAACGACGAGGCCGCCATCAAGCTGCTATGGCTGGCATTGCGCAACGTGCTGGCGAAGTCCGTACGGGCGACATTCGACTGGTCCTCAGCCATGAACCAGTTCGCGATTCTGTTTGGAGAGCGTTTTACCAACGCACGCGGGTAACTCCGCTAACCGCCTCGCACACAAAAATGCGGACAGGTCCCCGTGACTTCTTCGACTGGAAATCAGCCATGAACCAGTTTGCCATCCTGTTTGGCGAGCGCTTCACCAACGCACGCGGCTAGATCCGCTAACCGCCTCGCACACAAAAATGCGGACAGGTTCCGTGCGGGCGGCGCCAAGTATGGGCCGTTCCTGTTGTACCACCGCCACACTAAAACCAAGCACACGGCAAAACCATCAAGTAGCCGCCGCCCCAGCACGCCGCCCCTTCCTCGCCTCCCACCTGACCCGAATCCGATCCATATAAAGATACACAACCGGCGTCGTATAAAGCGTGAGCATCTGACTCACAATCAGCCCGCCCACAATCGCAATCCCCAGCGGCGCCCGAAGCTCCGCCCCTTCACCCCGCCCGAACGCCAACGGCAAAGCCCCCAGCAACGCGGCAAAAGTCGTCATCATGATCGGCCGGAACCGCAGCAAGCAAGCCTGGTGAATTGCATCGCGCGACGACAATCCCTGCCGTGACGCTTCAATAGCAAAGTCCACCATCATGATCGCGTTCTTCTTCACAATGCCGATCAGCAAAATCACCCCAATCAGCGCGATGATGCTGAACTCCGTCTTGAACAGCAGCAATGCCAGCAACGCGCCGACACCCGCCGAAGGCAGCGTCGACAGAATCGTCAGCGGATGGATATAGCTCTCATACAGCATTCCCAGCACGATATACACGGCGGCCAGCGCGGCCAGAATCAGAATCGGCTGATCGGACATCGACTGCTGGAAGGCCTGTGCCGTCCCCTGGAAACTGCCGTGAATCGTCCCCGGCATGCCGATCTGCGCCATCGTGTCGTAGATCGCCTGGGTCGCCGTCGATAACGAAACACCCGGCGGCAAATTGAACGAAATCGTCGAGGCCACGAACTGGCTCTGGTGATTCACGGAGAGCGGCGTGCTGCCCGGCCCGAAGCTCGCGATCGCCGACAGCGGCACCATGGTTTCCTTCGCGGTCGACACCGCCGCACCCGACGAAGCGCTCGACTTGCCGCTCGCCGCAATCGAATTGATCGCCTGATTGCGCGCGGAGTCGGCGGCAATGCTCGCCGCGCTCGAAGCAGTCGTGCCCGCGGTGCCACCGGTCGTCGCGCTGGTTGAAGTGGCGGTTGCAGTGGCCGCCGCAGCCTTCGTCACCGTGCCCGCCGGCGCATTGGTGGTCTGCGCGCCGCTCGCGCTGCCACCCGACGTGCTGATGTAAATCTGCTTCAGCATGTCGGGGCTCTGCCAGTACTTCGGCGCGACTTCCATCACGACGTGATACTGATTCAGCGGGTTATAGATCGTCGACACCTGGCGCTGGCCGAACGCGTCGTACAAGGTGTTGTCGATCTGCGCCGGCTTGATGCCGAGGCGCGCGGCGGTGGCCCGGTCGATCGTCACCATCGCTTCGAGACCGCCTTGCTGCTGGTCGGAATTCACGTCCGCGAGTTCTGGCCGTGCCTGCAGCGCCTCGGTGAGCTTCGGTCCCCACAGGTACAGGTCGGGCGTCGAATCGGCCAGCAGCGTGAACTGGTACTGCGCGTTCGACTGCCGTCCGCCGACGCGAATGTCCTGCACCGCCTGCAGGAAAGTCCGCGCGCCGGCTACGTCGCCGAGCGGCGCGCGCAGTTGCTGGATCACCTGATCGGCGGAGGCCTTGCGCTCGGACTTCGATTTCAGCGTCACGAACATGAAGCCGGAATTGGTCTGCCGCCCGCCTGTGAAACCGGCCACGCTTTCCACCGCCGGATTCTTGCCGACGATCTCCATCATCTGCGCGAACTTGCCTTTCATGGACTGGAACGAGGTGGCCTGGTCGGCCTGAATGCCGCCCACCAGCCGCCCCGTATCCTGCTGCGGAAAGAAACCCTTCGGCACGATGATGTACAGCCACACGTTCAGGCCGATGGTCAGCAGCAGGATCGTCACGATCAGGCGCGGATGCAGCAGCGCCCAACCGAGCGTGCGTTCATAACCGCGCTGCATCGACGCGAAGCCGCGTTCCAGCCAGCGGCCGAAACGTCCTTCTTCCTTCTGTTCGTGCGGCTCGCGCAGGAGGCGCGAGCACATCATCGGCGTGAGCGTGAGCGAGACGATCAGCGACACGCCGATCGCGAGCGAGAGCGTCAGCGCGAATTCACGGAACAGGCGCCCGACGATGCCGCCCATCAGCAGAATCGGCAGGAATACGGCGACCAGCGAAATACTGATCGACAGCACGGTAAAGCCAACTTCGCGCGCGCCGAGGAAGGCAGCCTTCATGCGCGGCACGCCGTTCTCGATATGTCTTGAGATATTCTCCAGCACCACGATCGCGTCGTCGACCACGAAGCCGGTCGCGATGGTCAGCGCCATCAGCGAGAGGTTGTCGATCGAGAAACCGAGCAGGTACATCGCGCCGAACGTGCCGATGATCGAGATCGGCACGGCCACGCTCGGAATCAGCGTGGCGCGCCAGTTGCGCAGGAACAGGAACACCACCATCACCACCAGCGCCACCGCGACCACCAGCGTGCGCTCGGTATCTTTCAGCGAGGCCCGGATGGTGGTGGAGCGGTCGGCGGCCGGCGCGATGTCGACGTCGGCGGGCAGCGACGCGTGCAGTTGCGGCAGCATCGCCGTCACCCGGTCGATGGTGTCGATGATGTTCGCGCCCGGCTGGCGGTACAGAATCACCAGCACCGAACGCTTGCCATTGAAGAGGCCGAGGTTGCGCAGATCTTCGACCGAATCGACCACCTCGGCCACGTCGGAGAGCTTCACCGCCGAGCCGTTGCGATAGGCGATGACCAGATCCTTATACTGCGACGCCTTGCTGGCCTGGTCGTTGGTATAGATCTGCACGCGGTTCGGACCGAATTCGATCGAGCCTTTCGGGCTGTTCGCGTTGGCGGCGGCAAGCGCCGCGCGCACGTCTTCGAGACCGATGCCGTAGTGCGAGAGCGCATTCGGTTCCAGTTCGACACGTACGGCCGGGTTGGCCGAGCCGCTCACATCCACTTCGCCGACGCCGTCCACCTGCGACAGCGACTGTTGCAGCACGGTGGCCGCAGAGTCGTACAACTGGCCGGCCGTGAGCGTTTTCGAGGTGAGCGCCAGAATCAGGATCGGGGCGTCGGCCGGATTGACCTTGTGGTACGTCGGATTACTGCGCAAGCTCGCCGGCAGATCGGCGCGCGCCGCGTTGATGGCGGCCTGCACGTCGCGCGCGGCGCCGTCGATGTCGCGGTTCAGGCCGAACTGCATGGTGATGCGCGTCGAGCCGACCGAACTCTGCGAGGTCATTTCGGTGACGTCGGCAATCGAGCCGAGATGCCGTTCGAGCGGACTGGCGACGCTGGTCGCTACGGTATTCGGACTCGCGCCCGGCAAACTGGCCTGCACCGAAATGGTCGGGAAATCGACCTGCGGCAGCGGCGCCACCGGCAATTTCGTGAACGCGAAAATACCGGCCAGCGCGATGCCGATCGCCAGCAGCGTGGTGGCAACCGGGCGGGAGATAAACGGACGCGACAGATTCATCGCTCAGTTCCCGGCATCGGTGACGGGCGGCGTGGCGCCTTTGGACGGCCCACCGCGATTGAAGCGCTCACGCGCGCGGCGGCCGAGCGAGTCGAACGCGAGGTAGATCACCGGCGTGGTGAAGAGCGTCAGTAACTGGCTGACGATCAACCCGCCCGCAATCGCGATGCCGAGCGGACGGCGCAATTCGGAGCCGGCGCCCGTGCCGAGCATCAGCGGCAGTGCGCCGAGCAGGGCGGCGAGCGTGGTCATCAGAATGGGCCGGAAGCGTAACAGACACGCCTGGTAGATCGCTTCGCGCGGCGGCTTGCCTTCCTCGCGTTCGGCGTAGAGCGCGAAGTCGATCATCATGATCGCGTTCTTCTTCACGATACCGATCAGCAGCACGATCCCGATAATGCCGATGATGTCGAGATCATGTCCGGTAATCAACAGCGCCAGCAACGCGCCGACACCGGCCGAGGGCAGCGTCGAGAGAATCGTGATCGGATGGATGAAGCTCTCATACAGCACGCCCAGCACGATATACATCGTGACGATTGCCGCGAGAATCAGGAACAGCTCGTTCGACAGCGACGCCTGGAACGCCAGCGCCGCGCCCTGGTAACGCGTCTGGAACGACGCGGGCAAGCCAATGTCCTTCTCCGCCTGATCGATCGCCTTGACCGCCGCGCCGAGCGACGAACCCGGCGCGAGGTTGAACGACACCGTGGTGGCCGGGAACTGGCTCAGGTGCGTGACCAGCAGCGGCGCGGGCTTCTCGATGAACTTCGCAATCGACGACAGCGGCACCTGTCCGCCCGTGGATGTGGAAGAGGGCAGATAGATGGACTTCAGCGATTCGGTGTAATGCTGCATCTCCGGCTGCGCTTCCAGAATCACGCGGTACTGGTTCGACTGCGTGAAAATGGTGGAGATGATGCGTTGACCGAACGCGTCGTACAGCGCGCTATCCACAGTGGCCGGCGTGATGCCGTAACGCGACGCGGTGGCGCGGTCGATTTCGATGTAGACCGACTGGCCGTTGTCCTGCAAGTCGGTGGCCACGTCGGCGAGCTCGGGCGACTGCTTCAGACGTTCGACCAGCTTGGGCACCCACGTCGTGAATTCGCTGATATTCGGATCGGTCAGCATGAACTGGTACTGCGTCGGGCTCACCGTCGAGTCGATCGTCAGATCCTGCACCGGCTGCATGTACAGCGACGCGCCGGGAATATGCGCCACGTCACGCTGCAACTGGCGGATCACTTCGCTCGCAGTGTTGCTGCGGTCGTCGCGCGGCTTCAGGTTGATCAGCATGCGACCGCTGTTCAGCGTGATATTGCTGCCGTCCACGCCGATGAACGAGGTCAGGCTCTCCACGTCGGGATTTTTCAGGATCTGCGCGGCGAGTTCCTGCTGGCGCTCGGCCATCGACGCATACGAAACCGACTGCGGCGCCTGCGTGATCGCCTGGATCACGCCGGTGTCCTGCACCGGGAAGAAGCCCTTTGGAATGAACACATAAAGCACGCCGGTCAGCACCAGCGTCAGCACTGCGACAACCAGTGTGGAGCGTTGCCGGTTCAGCACCCACGTGAGCGCGACCGCGTAACGCGCGATCACCCAGTCGATCGCGCGGTGCGCCTTGGCTTCGAAACGGTGGCTCTCGTGCGGCGGCGTGTGGCGCAGTAGTTTGGCGCACATCATCGGCACGAGCGTGAGCGACACGACCGCCGAGATCACGATCGTCACGGCGAGCGTAATGGCGAATTCGTGAAACAGCCGGCCAACCACGTCGCCCATGAAGAGCAGCGGAATCAGCACGGCGATCAGCGAGACCGTCAGCGAAATGATCGTGAAGCCGATCTGTTTCGAGCCCTTCAACGCGGCTTCGAGCGGCGCTTCACCTTCCTCCACGTAACGCGCGATGTTCTCGATCATCACGATCGCGTCGTCCACCACGAAGCCGGTCGCGATGGTCAGCGCCATCAACGACAGGTTGTCGAGCGAGAAGCCGCACAGGTACATCACGGCGAGCGTGCCGATCAGCGAGAGCGGCACCGAGAGGCTTGGAATGATGGTCGCGTAGACGTTGGCGAGGAACAGATACATGACCAGCACGACCAGTACGACCGACATCGCCAGTTCGAACTGCACGTCGCGCACGGAGGCGCGGATCGTGGTGGTGCGGTCGGTGACGACTTCGACGTCGAGCGCGGCGGGCAGCGCCTGCTGCAACTGCGGCAGCAGCTTCTTGATGCTGTCCACCACCTGGATCACGTTCGCACCCGGCTGGCGCTGCACGTTCAGGATGATCGCGGGCGTGCCGTCGACCCACGCGCCGAGCTTGGTGTTTTCCGCGCCCTGCACGATAGTGGCGACGTCGGTCAGCATCACCGCGCGGCCGTTCTTGTACGCGACCACGGCGCTCTTGTAGGCGTCGGCGTCGGTCAACTGGTCGTTCGCGTTGATCGTGTAGTTGCGCGTGGGGCCGTCGAAGTTACCCTTCGGCGTGTTGACGTTCAGGTTGGAGATGGTGGTGCGCAAGTCGTCCAGATTCAGACCGTACGCGGCGAGCGCGCGCGGGTTCGCCTGAATCCGCACGGCTGGACGCTGACCGCCCGACAGGCTCACCAGACCCACGCCTGCCACCTGCGAAATCTTCTGCGCGAGACGCGTGTCGGCCATGTCCTGCACCTGCGTGAGCGGCAGCGTCTTCGAGGTGATCGCGAGCGTGATGATCGGCGCGTCGGCCGGATTGACCTTCGCGTAGATCGGCGGCGCGGGCAGGTCGGACGGCAGCAGATTGCCGGCCGCGTTGATGGCGGCCTGGACTTCCTGCTCGGCGATATCGAGCGGCAGATCGAGACTGAACTGAAGCGTGATGATCGACGAGCCGGCCGAGCTTTGCGACGACATCTGATTCAACGACGGCATCTGCCCGAACTGACGCTCGAGCGGCGCGGTGACCGACGAGGTCATCACGTCCGGGCTCGCACCCGGATAGAAGGTCTGCACCTGGATCGTCGGGTAGTCGACCTCGGGCAGCGCCGAGAGCGGCAGGAAGCGCAGCGCGACGAGACCGACCAGCATGATCGCCGCCATCAGCAGCGCGGTGCCGACGGGACGCAGAATAAAGGCGCGAGATGGATTCATGCGGTAAGTGCCGTGCCTTTATTGCGAGGCTTGCGCCGCGTGTTTGCCATGATGCGCGTGGGCGCCAGATGCGCCCGATGAAGCGGCCGCGCCGCTTGCCCCACGGGCACCCGATGCGCCGCGCGGCTTGTCGGCCGGAATCGTGATTTTCGCGCCTTCCTTCAGGCGGTCCGAACCGTCGATCACGACGCGCTCGCCCACCGCCAGGCCGGACTTGATGCTGGTGCGTTCGCCATCCACGGGGCCGATCTTGACCGGTCGCACGGTCACCGTGTTATCCGCCTTCACGACGTACACGAACTGTCCCATCGAGCCGTTCAGCACGGCCGGCGTCGGCACGATCACGGCGTCCTTGATCGTATCGACCAGCAGGCGCGTATTCACGAACTGATTGGGGAACAGCAGGTTCTTGCTGTTCTGGAAGATCGCGCGCAGCTTGACCGTGCCGGTGGTGGTGTCGATCTGGTTGTCCAGCGTTTCGAGCATGCCGCCTTCGAGCGACGTGGTATTGCTGCGGTCATACGCCGTGACCGAGAGCTTCGCGCCCGACTGGGTCTGCTGGATGATCTGTTGCAGGTTGTCCTCAGAGGTCGTGAAGATCACGCTAATCGGCTGCAATTGCGTAATCACCACGATGCCGTTAGTGAGGCTCGGCGTCACGTAGTTGCCCGGGTCGACCTGGCGCAAACCGACGCGCCCCGACACTGGGGCCGTAATGCGCGCGTAGACGAGGTCGAGCTTGTAGGTGTCGACGTTGGCCTTGTCGGACTTCACCGTGCCTTCGTATTGACGCACCAGCGAGGCCTGCGTATCCACCTGCTGGCTGGCGATGGAGTCTTGCGAGAGCAGCGTCTGGTAGCGCTTCAGGTCGAGGCGGGCGGTTTGCAGCAGGGCCTCGTCGCGGGCGAGCGTGCCTTGCGCGTTGTCGAGCGAGATCTGATACGGGCGCGGGTCGATCTGGGCCAGCACGTCGCCCTTCTTGACCATCTGGCCTTCCTTGAAATACACCTCCTGCAACACGCCGCTCAACTGCGGCAGCACGGTGACGTTGGCCAGCGGCGTGACCGTGCCGAGGGCGGTTAGCACCACCGGCATCTCGCCCTGCGTCGCGGCAGCCACGTGAACCGGCTGCGGCATATTGCCCATCGCGCCACCTCGGCCAGCGCGCCCGGCGCGGGCGCCGCTCGCATCGCTGGCGCCGGCCGCGCCGCTCGCGCCGCCGCCGGGACCGCCCCATGGATGCCAGCGCCACAGCACCACGCCGAGGATGACCAGTGCGGCGATGATCAACGCGATATTACGGCCGCGGTGCCGCTTCACCATGCCTGGCGGCGGAGTCGATGTGCCGGCGGGGCCGCCGTGCGAGGACGGTTGGGAAGCCGGAGGAACAGGGCGTGTGGTTTCCGAATGCTTTTGTTGTTCGTCCATCGGTTCGGTCAGGTGACTGGCTTGGATGTGAGCCGCTCGCGCGTTCGTGCCGTTCTTTGACAGTTCGGCGGACCGGCACGCGAATGGCATGACAGGCAGTTTCGACAGCGGGTGCACCGCGCATGTTCAGCGCGATCCTACCGGAGGCGCGGGACAGAGATGTTAACGCAATGCGGCATCGAAACAGGCGGCCGGAACGTTATCGAAGGAGAAAACGGCAAGCCGGGCGCGCGCGTCCCGCGACAGGAAGGCATGATCCTACGTCGCGGGCTCTGTAACAGTCCACCCGCGTATTTTTCTTTTGATTACGAAGGTTACAGGATTGCTTGCAAACCCTTCGCCGCACGTCGGCGAACTTGCGTTCGCTTCAGGTATCGAGGCGGCGCCCCGGCGTGCCGCCGATCTCCAGCACGATTCTGGCGACGCACTCGAGCAGCGCCGGCGCCGCGCGCGAGATCAGCCAGTCGCGCGGGCACTGGTCGGCTGAGCCGCCGCAATTGACCGCGTAGCGTTCGCCCGACGGTCCCGTGAAACCGAGTGCGATTGCGTTGAGTCCGTCGTACCATTCGCCCGTGGCGATCGCGAAGCCGCGCTCGATGGTTTCCTGTAATGCGTTGTCGAGCCGGCTGCCGACATGGCCCCAGTCGTCGCCTTCAGCCGCCTGCAAGCCGATCAGCAATTTTTCCCGCTCCGGCTCTTCGAGCGCGGCAAGATAGGCGCGGCCGATGGCGGTGCGGCTCAGATTCATACGCGAGCCGATCTCGAGACGGGACACCAGCACCGCCGAACGCGGGCGGATCGCGTCGATCACCACCATGTCGAGGCGGTCGCGCACGGCGAGATGGACGGACAACGCCGTGCGTTCGGCCAGTTCGATCAGGAATGGCCGCGCGCGAGCACGGATGTCGAAGTTGCGCAGGAAGCCGTTGCTCAGCTCCAGCACCGACGAGGTCAGCACGAACCGCTCGCTGTCGGGCAGGCGAAACAGGAAACCCGCGCTGACCAGCGTGGCAGTGATTCGCGAGACGGTGGGTTTGGGAATGCCGGTCAGCTCGGTCAGTTCGCGGTTGCTGAGCGGCGCGTCGGCGGCGGCGACCGAGCGCAGTACGGTCAGGCCGCGCGCGAGGGCGGTCACTTCGTCGCCGGAGCCGTCTTTGTCTCTTGCCGGGTCTGCCGCGGTTCGGGAGGGCATGGATCGGTTCATATGTTTTTTGGAACTTTATTTCAATTTCTTTCTTCGCGGCCCCGCCGACGACCGTCTCTCAAGCGCCGGTCGCGGTCCCAAAATGGGGCATCAAAAGTGATTTTTCATCAGAAGATTCATTGTATCGGAATATTTTTCCGCCACGAATGAAGCTTCTTTAGATTTTGCTTGACTTAGTCAGCATAACCATAAAAAATGGAATCTCATTTCGAAAGACGGTTTCAGGTTCCGCATTTTGAAGTTTCGAACCTGCCGTGGCCCGCACGAATGTCTGTGTCGAGTGTCTTCTCATAGTCCACCGCAACAGTCCATGTCGCGCTTCTTACAAGCGTCGCATCGCAGGCCAAACTTTCGAATACCGTCTCTCAGGTTCTAGCACGGCCCTCGGAATGGCTAGAACTTTTTAAGGCGTCACGGCAACGTGACGCCTTTTTTTTTTGCGCGTATGAGCGCACCACAAAGTGTGCTTCAACGGGCAACGGTCGTTTCGCGCACCACAAAGTATGCTCGGCTCGACCCAGAAGGTGTCGCGATGCTGATCGATGAAGCCTTCAGGACTTGAAACGGCGGTCGAGTTCCGCCTAGGTGAAAAACGCGCTCGCGACTTTAAGAATCTCGTTGACACGACGCAACTCCTCGACTTCGCGCTCCAGGGCCTTGAGGCGCTCCCACTCGTCTTTGGTCACGCCATCGCGCTCACTGTGGTCGATCCGGTCGCGCTTGACGCACTCGTGCAGTGTCCGCGGTGTACAGCCGATCATCGGCGCAATCGATTCGACCGCAGCCCGCGCGAAGACCCATCCGCGTGAACCATCGCGAGGTTCGGGCATGGCAGACAGCATGACTATCGGCAGGTGGGCGAATGCGGGCTGGGATGTTACGCGCCGGCATAGCTCAGCGCCATCCATGTCAGGCATCTGCCAATCGGTATCGATAAGCGTGGGCAATTCATGCTTAAAGGCATCGCAGCGCGACAAGGTGCCGAGGTATCTGCCCGGATGTCCAGGCCCCGCTTCCGGTGTTCTGAAACGTATCAATCGCTTCGCTGATAAAGTTTTACAGTAATCGGACGATAACTGCCTTATCGCGCAAAATCATCACGATTGAAGGTCTCCCTCCATTTGCAGGAACCGGTGCGACAGGATGGTTGGGCAGAGTAGGTTGGTGCGGAAAAACCGGGTATAGGACAGAGCGTGGACAACGAATTCGAAGCTGTGCGGATAGCAGAACTGGCCATGCTGGACGCGGACCGATTAGACGGGGTGCCATTTGGCGTCATCGGATTTACCTCGGATGCAATTGTCACGGTCTATAACGCTACCGAATCGAAGAACGCCGGATTGCGGCCGAAGATGGTGTTAGGGAAGCATTTCTTCGGAGAGGTCGCACCGTGCATGAACAATTTCATGGTGGCGCAGCGCTTCGAAGATGAGGACGTACTTGACGACATCGTTCCCTACGTCTTGACCTTGCGCATGCGTCCGACGCCGGTGCGGCTCAGGCTTCTGAAAGCCACGGATTGCGCGACACGGTTTGTCCTGATTGAGCGAAGGGCGACAAATTGAGCATGGTGAATCCAGATACGAACGACCTTGAGTCCGAGTACGAGGCGTTGCTCTCTTTCATGTATTTGTCCCCGGTCGGGATTATCCGCAGCGACCTTGCGGGCTTTGTGGACATGTTGAATCCACTTGCCGCGCAGCTTCTCATGCCTCTTGTCAAAGACGGCGATATCGAGAATATCTTCGACAGCCTCGCGTCAGTGGCGCCAGAGCTTCGCAATCTGGTGGGTAGCTTTGAGGGCGAGCGGGGGGCAGTGTGTGAAAACCACCGGGTGTTTGTGACACCAGCGAGGGACGGAGCGGTCGTCCTCGCATGTTCCATCATTAAGGTCGGTGCAAATCTGTTGATGACAGTGCTAACAGACATTTCCCGACAGGTCGCCGCTGAGCGTCGCGCACGGCAGACAGAGTCATGGCTCGCCGGAATCTACACGAGTGTCAACGACTTTGCTTTCTTTTCGCTTGATGCTGAAGGGCGCATCGAAAGCTGGAATCCATCCGTTGAACGCTTGACCGGTTTTGGCGAGACAGATGTCGTTGGGCACACGCTCTCTCGCTTTTATGCCCGCGACGAGATTGTCATGCACCGTTCACCTGAGCATATTGCGCTAACACGTGACGAAGGTTGGCATGTGGAGGAGTTCTGGTGTGATACGAAGACCGGTCGGCGTTACTGGGGGCAAGTTCTCATCGCGGTGCTCCGCGAGGAGGGAGATGACATTTCAGGCTATTCGGTGGTCCTGAGAGACGTGACGGAGCGCAAGGTAAGCAGCGATAACCTCGCGCGTCTACTTACGACGGACCATCTGACTGGCGTATCGAGCCGAGCCCACTTTTTTGAAATTGCGGAGACCGAGGTGGCACGTGCCGAACGGCATGGCCGTGCATTGTCGGTCGTTATGCTGGACGCGGATTACTTCAAGCGTATCAACGACACGGCCGGGCACCAAGCGGGTGACGAGGTTTTGAAACGCATCGCTGGCGAAGCAAAGGGACTGTTACGGACGTCCGACACGGTGGCGAGGCTCGGCGGCGAGGAATTCATTCTGATGCTGCCGTCTACGACGACCAGCGAGGCGGTGGCGGTCGCCGAGCGATTGCGCGTTGCGGTCGAGCGGGCACGAATCGACACTGCGGTCGGGACATTGAAAGCGACAGTGAGTCTTGGCGTCGCAACCCTAAGCACCGCAAACCCGACGCTGCAGAGCTTGCTAGCCGCCGCTGACCGCGCACTTTATGACGCGAAAAGAGCAGGGCGAAACTGCGTGCGCGGAGAGATGTTGAATTCAACGGACGTTTCCTGTTCTCCCTGCGAAGAAGGTAGTATGGGTCAAAACTGACCGCTGCCCGCGACGGGGTCAATGGTCGCAATCCCAAACAGCAAACATTGGGGGCGTTAGACAGAGATGGATTCAGTGAAGATTCATAGCCACGACGGAAGTAACGGACAATCGCAAAAATGTTCCGGGTGCAGGGACGCAACGCCATTGCCTGTCGAGATTGATTTTGCATTTCAGCCCATCGTCGATGTGAGCGCCAAGGCCGTGTTTGCATGCGAGGCGCTCGTGCGTGGTGCGCACGGGGAATCCGCGCATTCGGTGCTGTCGCAAATCGACGACGCGAAGAAGTATCAGTTCGACCAGCATTGCCGGCAGGTTGCTATTGCCAGTGCCGCCGCGCTGGGTCTTGACGCGTTTCTCTCCATCAATTTCATGCCCAACGCGGTCTACAGGCCGGAGGTGTGCATAAGGAGCACCCTGGACGCTGCGCAAAAGCATGGCTTCCCGATTGAAAAAATCATATTCGAGACGGTCGAGGGAGAACATCTGGCGGACCGCTCACATCTCGTCGAGATTTTCAGGGTATACAAGAAATTTGGTTTTCTGACAGCAATCGATGATTTCGGAGCTGGTTACTCGGGACTCGCGCTCCTCGTGGACTTCCAGCCCGACATTATCAAGCTCGACATGGAACTCCTCCGAGGCATTGACCATGACTCGGTGCGTCAGCGCATCGTACGAGGTGTGATTTCAATATGTGACGACCTCGGCATCCGCGTGGTCGCGGAGGGCATCGAAACCAAAGGGGAGCGTGACTTCTTCGTTGCACATGGCGTTAGCCTGATGCAAGGCTACTTCTTCGCGAAACCCGGTTTCAAATCGATTCCGCAAATCGATACGGCCGCGTATTTGCCGTAACGGTGAATACGGCCACGTAGCGGCTCGCGTATGAATAATTTGACGCGGCTTCCTGGTGAGGCAAGCACTCTTGCCGAGCGCGTCTCCTGCACGGCCAGGAAACGGATGTGTACGCTGACGCCGGCTATCAGGGTATCGAAAAGCGCCGCCAGGCGAACCCGGTTCGCTGGCATGTCGCGCCGCGACCAGGCAGGCGTCGACAACTGGACTTGAACGCTAAACTGGTCCGAGCAACCAGAAGGAGACTCGGATGATACGCAAGACGCTCAATGCCTCGCAGCTTCAGCAGGAAGTCAACCGGCGAATTCATCGGCTGCAGGAAATCGTCGAGGACGGCGTGAAGATTCGCGTGCCGCGGCCGCAGTTGCAAGAGCCTGACAAGACAGGCTGCAACTGGAACATGACCCACTTCGGCAACGCGGTCGGCTTCGAGCGCGACATCGAAGGCGTGCTCAAGGCCGTGCGTGCGGAATACAACCTTAATACCGAAGTGAAAGACGCCGGCAACCCGTTTGGGGACTAACCGCGAAAGACATCGGTTCATTGCTGATTTTCGATAGCGTTGCCACTCGTGACGCTTGCCATTGCCCGCTTTTACTTTTCGGCGCCGGCGTACTGCCGTTCAATAGACGACGGGTGGCGCGCGAGCGCGGTCACCTTCATCGTCATATACGGAAACAGCGGCAGGCCTGCAAGGATGGTGTGCAGTTCGTCGTGCGAATCGACATCGAACACGCTGTAGTTCGCATACTCGCCGACAACGCGATGGAGTTGCTGCCACTTGCCCTGGCGCTGAAGCTCTTGCGAGTACGCTTTTTCTCGCGCCTTGATTTCGTCAGCCTGGACCACGGGCATATCGTGTGGCAGGTGTACGTCCATTCTTACGAGATATAGCATGTGTTTCTCATTCTAAAAAGTAAGGATCTCTCAGGTTCGCCGGCGCACTAATTGAAATGGGTTGTCGTGCCCGGTGCTGGATTGACTCTGCGCTCAGCTATTTTTGTCGCGTCGATAGAAAGCGAGCTTGTCTTCGTCGATATGCAAGCCCAGACCAGGCCCTTCCGGCAGATGAAGATCGAAGTCCCGATACTGCGGACGCGCAGTGACGATGTCGTCCTTCAACAGAAGCGGTCCAAACAGTTCGGTGCCCCAGGCAAGTTGCGGCAGAGCGCTGAATCCGTGTGCCGATGCAATCGATCCGATGCTGCCCTCGAGCATCGTGCCGCCATACAGGGACACGCCGGCTGCATCCGCAATGGCCGCCGTACGCATCATTCCGTAGATTCCGCCGGACTTCGCGATCTTCAGCGCAAACACATCCGCACAGGCGCCGCGCACAAGTTCGAGGGCATCCTCCGGGCCTGTCACCGCTTCGTCGGCCATGATGGGTACGATGAAACGCGATGCAAGTCTCGCCAGCGCGCCGCGCTGCTCTCGCGGGGTAGGCTGCTCGATAAGGTCGATACCGGCAGCTTCGAGTGCTTCAATGCCTAGCGCCGCGTCAGCCTCGTTCCACGCCTGATTGACGTCGACAGTGACTTTGGCGCGCTCGCCGAGCGCCGCTTTGATTTTCGACACGTGGGCCACGTCATCACGAACGCTACGCCTGCCGATCTTCAGCTTGAACGTATTGTGGCGACGTTCGGCGAGCAGCGTTTCCGCTTCATCTATATCGCGTTGGGTATCGCCGCTTGCGAGCGTCCACAGGACCGGAAGCGTCTTGCGGACAGCGCCGCCAAGAAGCGTCGAAACGGGAACGCCCAGGCGCTTGCCCTGAGCATCCAGCAAAGCCGTCTCGATTGCGCACTTGGCAAACCGGTTCCCTCGGGCGACCTTGTTCAGCTTGAGCATTGCGTCGTTGATGTTGGTCGCGTCCAACCCAATGATCGCCGGTGCGAGATAGGTGTCGATGGTCAGCTTGATGCCTTCGGGACTCTCGTCACCGTACGACAGGCCGCCAATCGTAGTCGCTTCGCCAAGACCCTCGATGCCATCGCTCGAGCGCAGCCGGACGATCACCAGGGTTTGTTGCTGCATCGTCGCCATGGCAAGCTGATGCGCGCGGATGGTTGGGAGATCAACCAGAATCGCTTCGACAGAGGTGATTTGGACGTTCATACCGGGAATGTTGGAGTGGAGGGGTTGCTGAAGTATTGCGTGCGCAATGACCGCCTGTCCAACACCGTCGACGTCTAGTGCGATACCTCCGGGGTATGACGGATCTCACCGCCCCGAATCGTTACGGGGTGCAAAGCTTATTTTTTCCTCCTCGTACAGCCGATAGATGAGTTCAAGCATTTCCCGAATGTCGCGCGACTCGTCGAGCGCACGCATGCTCATGATGATGGGAGAAACCAGAGTAGGGTCGTCCAGCTCCTTATAGCTCACGTCGTCTCGCTTCAGGCCGTACACGCTGCTCGGGACCACTGAAATTCCTTCGCCCGCCGCGACGAGGCCTAGCGCGATTTGCAACTCCCGTACTTCATAGATCCGGCGAGGCTTGAGACCGCGGTCTTCGAATGCCGACAGCACCTGGTCTGCGTAACTGGGGCGCGGCGCCTTGGGGAAAATGATCAGCGTTTCGTTGACCAGGTCGCTGAGAGCGAGGACGGGCTTGGCCAGTGAGAGTGGATGGCCCTCCGGGAACGCAACGATCATCTTCTCCTCGCGAAGAATCACCCGGCGGATGTTGGGGTCCTCGTGCCGAATGCGACCGAACCCGACGTCGATCTGACCGTCCTTGAGCGCTCGAATCTGGTCCATCGTCGACATCTCGTGAAGGCTGAGTTCGACGGTGGTGTTCTCGTCGCGGAAGCGCCGGATGATTTTGGGCAGCATTCCATACAATGTCGAGCCGACAAAACCGACGGAAAGGCTGCGCTCGATGTTGCCCACTCGGCGCGTCATGGATTCGAGTTCGGACGTCTGAGCCAGTAACTGGACGGCGTGAGCATAGAAGAACTTGCCCGTCTCGGTGAGCTTCAACGGACGCGAATCACGCTGGAATAGCTGCACCTCGAGAATCTCTTCGAGCTGCTGGATCTGACGGCTCAAAGGTGGTTGCGCCATGTTCAGCCGCTGGGCCGCGCGCGTGAAATTGCGTTCCTCGGCCACGGCGACGAAATAACGAAGATGCCGTAGTTCCATTTCAATACCTCGTGGATATAGGCCGATACTAAATCAGTGTTGGACGAGGCCTTCTGACGTCCATTATTCTGCATTCACACTCTGTTTCAGCACCCATTATACCTCTCAGGCATACTCGAACGGGCGCTAAACCAAGGGTTTACCCCATCAGAAAATAGAGATTCAGGAGCAGACATGAGCGTCAAAGTGTTCGATACGAAGGAAGTGCAAGACCTGCTGAAAGCTGCTGCCAACGTGGGCAGCCAGGACGGCGGGGCTCGCGCAAAGCAGATCGTCAATCGCCTGCTCGGCGACCTGTTCAAGGCCATCGACGACCTCGACATGACGCCCGACGAAATCTGGGCCGGCGTCCACTACTTCAACAAGCTCGGCCAGGACGGCGAAGCTGCGCTCTTGGCTGCCGGTCTCGGTCTGGAGAAATACCTCGACATCCGCATGGATGCGGAAGACAAGGCGGCTGAAATTACCGGCGGCACGCCGCGTACCATCGAAGGTCCGCTGTATGTCGCCGGTGCGCCCGTGCGCGAAGGCGTGTCGAGAATCGATATCGATCCGGACGAGGACGCCGGCCCGCTGGTGATCCGCGGCACGGTAACCGGCCCGGATGGCAAGCCCGTCGCGGGCGCGCTGGTCGAATGCTGGCACGCCAATTCGAAAGGCTTCTATTCGCACTTCGACCCGACCAGCAAGCAGAGCGAATTCAATCTGCGCGGCGCGGTTAGCACCGGCGCCGACGGCAAGTACGAGTTCCGCACGCTCATGCCGGTAGGCTACGGTTGCCCGCCGCATGGCGCGACCCAGCAACTGCTGGACGTGCTCGGCCGCCATGGCAACCGTCCGGCGCACGTGCACTTTTTCGTCACCGCCGACAAGTCCCGCAAGCTGACGACGCAGATCAATATCGAGGGCGACCCGTTGATCTGGGACGACTTCGCTTACGCCACTCGCGAGGATCTGATTCCTCACGTGGTTGAAAAGACCGGCGGCACTGCGCTGGGAATGAAGACCGATGCGTACAAGGAAATCCAGTTCGACATCGAGTTGACTCCGCTGATTCAGGGCAAGGATAACCAGCTGGTGCATCGTCCGCGTGTGTCTGTCAGCGCCTGAGCGCTGAACGCGGCCGCTACGTCGTACCACCGCTGCCGCTCAATCCTCAGCAAGAATCTTTCGATACTGATGCGCATGCTCCATGACCCGGAGCACGCGTAGGAGAGCACTCATGTCCGCAACCTTCGACAAAGCCTCGCAACTCGATGAACTGCTGCACACGGCGGTTCAGGACGACAAGCAGAACGGTGTATTCCGCTGCCGCCGCGACATCTTCACGAACGCTGAATTGTTCGAACTCGAAATGAAGCACATCTTCGAGAGCAACTGGGTCTATCTCGCGCATGAAAGCCAGATTCCCAATAACAACGACTACTACACCACCTGGATCGGCCGCCAGCCTGTCGTGGTCACTCGCGACAAAAGCGGTGAACTGCACGCGGTCATCAATGCCTGCGCACACAAAGGCGCGATGCTGTGCCGTAAAAAGCACGGCAACAAAGGCACTTTCACGTGTCCTTTCCACGGCTGGAGCTTCGCCAACACCGGCAAGCTGCTGAAAGTCAAAGACGTGAAGACCACCGAATATCCGATTCAATTCAATACCAACGGCTCGCATGATCTGAAAAAAGTCGCACGTTTCCAGAGCTATCGCGGCTTCCTGTTCGGCACGCTCAACGCGGACGCGATTCCACTCGAGGACTACCTCGGCGAGACGAGAGTCATCATCGACCAGATCGTCGATCAGGCGCCGGACGGGCTGGAAGTGTTGCGCGGCAATTCATCGTATATCTACGACGGCAACTGGAAGATGCAGATGGAGAACGGTTGCGACGGTTACCACGTCAGCACCGTGCACTGGAATTACGCCGCGACGATGGACCGGCGCAAGGTCGAGGGCACCAAGGCCGTGGATGCGAACAGCTGGAGCAAGTCGGTAGCCGGCGTGTACGGCTTCGAGCACGGCCACATTCTGCTGTGGACCAAGACGATGAACCCGGAAGTGCGGCCGGTCTATCAATACCGCGACGAAATCAAGGCACGTGTGGGCGAAGTGAGGGCGGACTTCATCGTCAACCAGACGCGCAATCTTTGTCTGTATCCGAACGTGTTCCTGATGGATCAGTTCAGCACGCAGATTCGCGTCGTACGTCCGATCAGCGTGGACAAGACCGAAGTCAGCATCTTCTGTTTCGCGCCGAAGGGCGAGAGCGCATCCGACCGGGCTACGCGCATCCGCCAATACGAAGACTTCTTCAACGTCTCCGGCATGGGCACCGCGGATGACCTCGAAGAATTCCGTGCCTGCCAGGCAGGCTATGCCGGCACCACTGCAATGTGGAACGACCTGTCGCGCGGCGCGCCGCTGTGGGTCGAAGGCGCCGACGCGAATGCAAAAAATATGGGCCTGAAGCCGGTCATTTCAGGCGAGCGCAGTGAAGACGAGGGCCTGTTCGTCTGTCAGCACGAGTACTGGGTCCATGTGATGCGCGACGCACTCAGAAAAGAACAAGGGGAGGCCGTGGCATGAGGCTCGATCACCAGACAATTTGCGCGGTGCTGTTCCGCGAAGCGCGCCTGCTGGACGACCGTCAATGGGACGAATGGCTCGCCTGCTATACCGAGGACGTCACGTACTGGATGCCGGCGTGGGATGACGATGACCAGCTCACCGACGACCACGAGAGTCAGATTTCGCTGATGTATTACCCGGACCGTGGCGGCCTGGAAGACCGCGTGTTCCGCATCAAGACCGAGCGCAGCAGTGCCTCGATGCCTGAGCCGCGAACCAGTCACAACGTCACCAATGTGGAAGTGCTGGCCGAGCGCGAGAACGAAGTGGACGTGCGCTACAACTTCAACACACTCAGCCACCGTTACAGAACCACCGACCAGTTTTTCGGCACGATGTTCGTCACTCTGCGCAAGGTCAACGATGAGCTGTTGATTTGCTACAAGCGCATCGTGTTGAAGGACGATTACATCCGCCAGGTACTCGACGTCTATCACGTTTGAGCGCAAACACCGCGGAATAGAGAAGTACAGGAGGCAAGATGTCCAGCTACAACATTGCACTGAATTTTGAAGACGGCGTGACTCGCTTTGTCACATGCAAGGCGGGCGAGAAGGTGCTCGATGCTGCCTTTCGCGCCAAAATCAATCTGCCGATGGATTGCTCGGATGGCGTGTGCGGCACCTGCAAGTGCCGCGCCGAGAGCGGAAGCTACGATCTGGGCGACGATTACATCGAAGATGCGCTGAGCGAGGATGAGAAGGAAAGCAGCCTCGTTCTCACCTGCCAGATGGTGCCGGAAAGCGATTGTGTCATTGCGGTGCCGGCATCTTCCATTGCATGCAAGACCGAGCAAAGCAAGTTCGCCGCGACCGTAACCAAGGTGGAAGCGCACAACGATGCGGCCATCGTGCTCGAACTGGATGTGGAGGCGGCCGCGCCCGTATTCCTGCCGGGCCAGTATGTCAACATCGACGTTCCTGGCAGCGGTCAGCACCGTTCGTATTCTTTTTCGTCGGCACCGGGCGAATCGAAAATCAGTTTTCTGATCAAGAAGATTTCCGGCGGCGTGATGAGCACCTGGCTCGAGTCCGCGCAGGCAGGCAACAAGGTGGAACTGACCGGACCACTCGGCAGCTTCTATCTGCGCGCGGTCGAGCGGCCGTTGTTGTTCCTCGCCGGCGGCACGGGGCTGGCGCCGTTCCTGTCGATGCTCGAAGTGCTGGCTCGCACGAATTCGCAGCAAAAAGTCCATCTGATTTACGGCGTCACGCGCGACCTCGACCTCGTGCAGGTCGATGCAATCGAAGCCTACGTGGCGAAGCTGCCCAATTTCACTTACAGCACGGTCGTGGCCGATACCGAGTCGACTCACCCTCGCAAGGGTTGGGTCACGCAGCACATGCCGGCAGAGGCCGTCAACGATGGCGACGTGGACGTGTACCTGTGCGGCCCGCCGCCGATGGTCGATGCCGTGCGCAAACATTTCGACGACAACGGCGTGAAGCCCAACAGCTTCCACTACGAGAAATTCACACCCAACGCAGCGCCGAGGACCGCATGAGCACGCAACGATTCGCTGGCAAGGTCATGGTGGTCACCGGCGCCGCGCAGGGCATCGGTCGCGCGGTAGCGCTTCGCGCAGCCGCCGAAGGCGGCAAGGTGCTGTTCGTGGACCGCGCCGACTTCGTGTCGGAAGTCGCCGCCGAAGCACACGGCGCGGAGACGGCGGGGTTTGTCGCCGACCTTGAAACTTACGAAGGCGCCGCGTCGGCGATGGCCTTCGCCGCGCGCACCTTTGGCGGCATCGACATTCTGGTCAATGGCGTGGGTGGCGCGATTCGCATGCGTCCCTTCGCCGAGTTCGAGCCCGCGCAGATCGATGCGGAAATCCGGCGCTCGCTCATGCCGACGCTGTACGCGTGCCATGCAGTCCTGCCGTATCTGCTACAGCGCGGACGCGGGACGATCGTCAACGTGTCCTCGAATGCCACGCGCGGGATCCGCCGTGTTCCGTATTCGGCGGCGAAGGGCGGTGTGAACGCGATGACGCAGTCGTTGGCAATGGAATATGCGGAGCACAACATCCGCGTGGTCGCCACGGCGCCGGGCGGCACCGATGCGCCTGCGCGACGTGTCCCGCGCAATGCGGCCGGCGATAGCGAGCAGGAAAAAATCTGGATGGGCGAAGCGGTGAAGCAGGTCACCGAATCGACCTTCCTGAAGCGCTACGGCAGCATTGACGAGCAGGCCGCGCCGATCCTGTTCCTCGCTTCGGACGAGGCGGGTTATATCACTGGAACGGTGTTGCCAGTGGCAGGCGGCGACACGGGTTGATTCGTCACGTTCGCCGGCCAACGGGCTCGCACGACCAGGAGGACCGGCACGCGGTCTCGGGCCCCGCAGGATCAGACGCGAGGCGCGTCCCTCGGCCTAACGCGCCTCGTGTGACGATGCCTCCTCGGGGCTCTCATAAATATACGTAGCGACACTGCGCCGCTGCAGCGCGTCCCCCAGTTTCATGCGCAGGAAGCTGCTTGTCGTATAACGCGTGACGTCCGAATAATATCGGGCGACGAGGCCATTCACCATTTCAGAATAAGCGTCGATGACTTCGGGCGCGATCGAGAAATTGTCGTAGTTGACGATTGCGTGGGGCCGCACATCGAGGCCGGACAGGACCCGCTCGACCTCGGCTCTGACTGCTTCAACGTCGTCGACAGTCATGACCTTGTGGCCTTCGAAATTGATGAATAGCATGTTTTTGTCGGCGTCGTAGCTGAACCGCTCGCTGAGCGTCAGCCTTAACAGCATGGCTCGCAAACCCATCGGCTTGTTGTCGAAAATGCGTGCGTCCATCAGGCGCGGCGGCGATTTGACGACCGGAGCGAAGCCCATCTGCGAAAGGATGTCTCGCTGGAGATCGACCCCCGGTGCAATCTCGACGAGTTCGAGTCCGTCCGGCGTGAGGGTAAAGACGCATCGCTCGGTAATGTAGAGCACGGGTTGCTGCCGTTCGTTGGCGTAACGGCCGCCGAAGGTTCGGTGTTCCACCGCCTCGACGAACTTCTGGCAGACGCCATCCTGCAGAATCTGCAGGCGCCCGTCCTTGATATTGACGTCCAGCTTGCCGGCGTTGAAGGTTCCGACAAACACCACTTTCTTCGCCGCCTGCGAGATGTTGATGAAGCCACCCGCGCCCGCGAGCTTGGGCCCGAACTTGCTGACGTTGAGGTTGCCTTCCCGGTCCACTTGCGCAAGCCCGAGAAATGCAATGTCAAGGCCGCCGCCGTCGTAGAAGTCGAACTGGTAGGGCTGGTCGATGATGGCGTCGGTATTGGTTGCCGCGCCGAAATTCAAACCCCCGGCCGGAATACCCCCGATGACGCCCGGCTCGGTTGTCATCGTGAAAAGGTCGCACACCTTCTCTTCGTTCGCGACGCTGGCAATGCCTTCCGGCATGCCGATTCCAAGATTGACGACGCTATTGGCCATCAGCTCGAACGAAGCGCGCCGTGCGATGACTTTCCGCTCTGTCAGTGCCATGCCCGGAATCGAACTCGTCGCAATGCGAAGCTCGCTCGCAAAACCGGGGCTGTACGACTCAGCGAAGGTTTGCCAGTGGTTTTCCTGTTTCGCGACCACCACGCAATCGACCAGAATTCCGGGTATTTTGACCTGTCGTGGATTCAGGGTCCCCGCTTCGGCAATGCGCTCGACCTGAACGATCACGATCCCGCCAGAGTTGCGCGCGGCCATTGCGATGGCAAGGGACTCAAGCGTCAGCGCTTCCTTTTCCATCGTCACATTGCCGTTTGCATCGGCAGTGGTGCCCCGCACGATGGCGACGTCGACCGGAAATGTCTTGTACAGGAGGCAGTCGGCGCCGTTGACCGATATCAGGCTAACCAGGTCCTCCGTGGTGCGGGCGTTGAGCTTGCCGCCGCCGTTGCGCGGGTCGACGAAGGTATCGAGTCCGACCGTGGACAAATGACCGGGCCGATGCGCCGCGATATCGCGAAACAGCTGGGAGATCACGCCTTGAGGCAGGTTATACGCTTCGATGTGGCCTTCGACGGCCAGGCGTTGAAGCCCCGGCACGAGCCCCCAATGACCACCGATAACCCGTCGAACCAGACCCTGGTGGGCAAAGTGATTCAGGCCCTTGCGAGCGCCGTCGCCCTGACCGCCCGCGTAAACCAGCGTCAGATTGCGCGGTGCGTCGCTATCGTCAGGGGCCGAGTCGAGGAACAGTTGTTCCAGTGCGACGGCGATTTCTTCCGCAAAGCCAATGCCGACGAAGCCGCCCGTGGCCACCGTGTTACCCGGACGGATCAGTCTGACCGCCTGCTGAGCGCTGACGATTTTGCCTCGCCCAATGTTGTTTGCGGTGGCGAGAAACGGGTGTTGAAAGCCTGCGCTCATTGATGTCTCCAAACCGCACCGTGGAGCCGGGCTCCGGCGCTATGTAGTTGTTCGGACCTGCCGCAGCGCGACTACGGTTCCGTGCGTTGGCTGGTGTATTGGCATTCGTCGTCGGCGGGAGCCGGCTTTACGAATGAAGTCGCGGCTCACTCGTAAGAGTACACGTCTCGCGCGGTCGTTTTTCGAACATCGATGGAGTGGATTCGGGGATGGGCGAGGACATCGGATTGCATTTCCGCGGCGCGCGGCTCAGCACAGAACGGGTGCCTCGCCGTTCACTTGCGTGCATCCGACATACGCTATTGCTCCCGAACCAGGCAGACCAAAGATGCAAAACGGGCAAAAGATCGGTTATTGAGCGTTTGCTCCGTCCGGCACGCAACTTGCGTATTAACGCGCAGCGTCATCATCAAAAACTTTGGTCTTTGTCGTTGACTCGGCGGGTGAATGCAAACGTCCCGGCTATGTTCGTTTTCTTCGGGAGAGCCGGTTCACGACCATTCACTTTTAGCAGCGAGAAATTGCAGGGGGGCTTTATGCTTCGGTCCACGCCAGTCATCGCCAGCAAAACCGTCGGTGGCGAAGAAATTCACGCTGAGTTCCTCAGCGATACGGGACGGCTGCGAATCATCGGCGGCGTGACAGTGCGGGCGGAATGGTTTCCGCCGCACTCCTGGTTCGCTATTGCATCTGTTGCGGGATACAGCCGATGGGGTACGCGGCCGGATGAAACGGACTTGCTGCGGCTCATTGAAAACTTCATGCGCTTGCCAGGGCAATTGGCGATATGAACAGAAGGGTGCGCGCAACCGGCGAGTACGCCTTGCGGCTGGCCCTAAACAACGTTCTTCTGCCCCGGCAGTGTCGCGAATTGTCGGTATGAGAAGCCGGCCACGGGACGCTGAATCCCCACCCGAGGTAGCGAGTCATTGCAAACAAGTTGCCGGACGCGCAGACGATGAACCTGCTGGCGCCGGCAAACTTTCAGGCATTCATTGCATGGTTTTATTGGGCGCAGTGTTGTAGTCGGGAGTCATGCCGGGCATGTCCTTATGCGCCGTGTCCGCGCTTCTGCTCATGTCGCCGGGAACCCGGTTCCAGGGGCTCGAGACGGGCTCGCTGTGGTACGTCATGCCCGCGGTCGCGGCACCGTGCGCACCGCCGCCGCCAGACCCACCGTTGCCATTCCCGCCGGCCTGTGCAAGCGTCGCGGCGCATGCGCAGAGTGACACGACAGCAATACGCGCGAACAGAAGTTTCGTCGCCAACTTTTCCATGGTATTTCTCCTTTGATGCAGGCGCGTGCGTCAGCCACGCCGAAGTCTCGTATGCCGCTCAAAGATGACTGATTGCGCAGCGGCGAATCGCAAGCAGCTACTCCAGCGCGATCAGGGCAGATATTCTGTGTCCCGATGCGAGGCATGCAGGTGAGTCGTGGCTCGACGCCGAAAATGACAGCGTTACGCCGAATTCGAACGCCTGACGCCGATTACGTGTTCTGTTACTTCGGCATCGGCAGAGAACGTGACAGTCTGACAGCGATGAACACAGTCCTGTATGTCATGGCGTATTCCTCCAGAGTCGCCACGCTTCATTGTGTGGGCCTGACTGTATATACGAGGAATACTCGTGATTGGATTCGAAACGAGGTGTGCGCCTGTTCACGTCGCGTTACGGCGCGCCATTCTCCCGAACGGTTACCGCGCCGCGCGGCGCCGCTACGCTGGCGCGAGCCGCGTCGAATCGTTGGCGGGACAACGCGATGTATTGTCACATTCAGTTGCTATACAGGATGGGCAATCCGCGAAGGAGGTTGATTTGGACGTTCGAAAGTCAGCGTTACACGTCGAGAGCATAACGAAGCATCCGTTTGAGAGTTGCTTCGTCGACCTTGGTGGGCATTCCGCAGAACGAGCGCTCACTGTGCTTACGGCAGCGGTGCATGCTGCTCAACGTGAAATGAATGCCTTTGACTGGATTACTCACGCACTTCCCGGTGCGACTCTCAAACCGGCCCTGGCATTCGGCACAGTTGGCGAACTGTACCGCTCATACACGAGACCCGCTGAGCTGGGGCGCTTGAAAGGCGTATTGCGCTCCTGACCGCTGGCTGGGAGCGACATCGCGACAGCTTGCACGCAGACGAGCAGTGCATGGCTGCGGCGTTCTCGCCTGTTGTACGGCTGGCGCTTCAATACGCGCTGGCGACCCGCTTCACATAAGCGTCGACCTGCACATCGATCAACGGCGTCACGGTCACCGCCACGGCAACGTTATCCGACTCGGGCAGCAGTCCAACGAATGCTGCGATGCCGGCGCCGCAGAGCACCGCAATAGAGATAGCCGCGGCGGCGACGAGTGAAGACGCACGCAATGGAATGGAATTAACGAAACCCTGCAAAACGCACATGATGGCAACCTCCGTTGAGGCAGCCATAATTGCAACGATCGTGCCGACCGCGAGTTAATTTGCGCACTGCCATTCGAGCCGGGCGTCACGCCTTGTCGATGCCGGTTTGAGCGGGCGAAAGTGCGACTCGATGTCGGGTTCAGACGAACATATCAGCTTATCTGCTGCCGCCAGAGCCAACACTTGCGCGAAGCGCGGGGTTGGGTGAGGTCGCCAATCGTCAGTCCAGAGGTGAATGGATACGCTCTGGACGGACCACGAACGTATGCGATGCAGCGGGCCGCGAACGCCTCGTCACGCTATCGCTGTCGGCAGCGTTGGAAAGTCTTGCGCTAAACTCTTCGAACAATCGACCACGGTGATTCATGGGGCAAGTGTCATGGACCGTACTGAATTCCTCCAGGCCACGCGACAACTGGTTGCAGCCGCCGAGATTCTAGCCACGGCGGGTCCAAAGGATTCGCGTTTGGATGCGTCGCAAATGCTCGAATTCTTTCGCCGATTCGACCGTCCCGGTCCCGAGCTGAATGCCGTCGCGACATCTGATGACGATCTGTTCGCGCGCACAGGTCAAGCGGCGCTGACTATGGCGGGACGCAATGAGTTTGCAGCGTCGCACGCTCTTCTTGAACAGGCGAGGTTTCTTTTAACCAGTGCATGAAATCAGCGGCTGCGAGCCAGATTCGGTAAGCTGCTCCGAGCGCCGCTTCTTGCGGCGGCACTGTCGGCATCTCGCGACCCTGTCACAGGCATAGAGAATTTCGCTTATAAGCGACCGCACTTTTAGCAACGCAACGACATTCAAGGAGAGCCGGTGCATCTAAAGCGATTTTGGCCAGTGCTGGTGTCAATGGCGGTTTTGGGTCCAACCGGAGCATGGGCAAGCGATATTCAATGCGCAACCACGCGACAACCGGCCGAGCGCGTCATATGCGACCACGCGATTCTGAACAATGAATACGACGATATCTCCGCGCAACAACAGGCTCTGTTGAGCAGCGGCAAGCTTTCGCCCGAACAGGTCGCTCAGTGGCGGCAATCGCGCAACGCGTGCACCGACGTTCACTGCATCGATACGGTATTCGCAAAGTGGAAGGCGCTGGCCAGGTCTGCGGAAGCGAGTTCTAACGTTGCGCAAGCTCCCGCCATGGCTTCATCCACTGACATGGCTCCTCTCGGTCCGATTTCGGACGCCGTTGCCTTCACCGCTTCTCAGGCCTCCCCGACGTCGGAGGCCTCTCTCGTGCGCCAGGGGAGTGCCGCTGGCGTAGCGCTTCCGATGCCGGTCGAAACGCAGAGCTCCGCACCCGCCGTCGTCTCCGCTGCTTCCGGGCCGGATGAGAGGCGCGGCACGACGGGCATGAGCGCGGGTCTGATAGTGGCCTTGCTGGTCGCGCTGGGATTCGGTGTGCTCTTCAGGCGCCGAGCGAAGGGTGGCGGGACGCCGAAAGACCGCTAAAGAAAATTCGCCGATGTGCGGGTTCCGAGCGGCCTCGATGGTACGCAAGGAGCGCTTCGGCTCGAATATTTGACGATCGGGACCGGCGTTGTTAGGAGCATCGATGGGTCGCCCGAGCACTCGCAGTACTCCGCAAACAGCGACTGGATCTTTGGCTTCAGCCTTCCGCCCGACGATGTCGCCGCTCTTCCCGGTACACGTAACGACTTCCATTGTCGTGTGCGTCGAATCTCTTTTCCCGCTCGTCTGCTTCCTCTGGCGTCTCGGTGGTAAAGACCATCGCGCGAACCCGTGCAGGGGTTCGCCCGAGCTTCGTGGTGGGTCTGGAAGTGGACGGACGCTAGCGCGTCGGCCGGCACTTGCAACGGTCAGCGCTTGTCGGCGGGATCGCGTTTATAGCCGGTCAGCATCGCACGGATCAGGTTGTCGCGTGTCCAGATGCTCATGGCGAGGCGGAAGCGCCAGCGCAGAAGCTCCGAGCGCTTCAGCTCGCCGCGACTTCAGCGCGATAGCAGCGACACCGTCGCGATGCCCAGCATGGTCATCAGAAGCGAGGCGCCTACGTGAATCACGATTTCGCCCGCCGCCCAGCCGAGCCGGCCGTCCTGCAGGCGCTGCACCACTTCCGCTGAAAACGTCGAGAAAGTCGACAGGCCGCCCATCAGACCGGTAATGACGAAGAGCCGCCATTCGGGCGCGATCTGCGGCGCCCGCGCGAAGCCTGCGACCGCTACGCCGATGACGTAGCCGGCAATGACATTGGCGGCGAAAGTGCCGAGCGGCAAGGCGCTGAAGACGCCGTTCAGGCGAATGCCCAGAAACCAGCGGAATAACGAACCGAGCGCGCCGCCGATGCCGACAGCGAGAATAGACCAATACATGGGAGGAGGCCTGGCAAAACTGGAGTGTCGACAAACCGGGCAGAGCGAGGAGCGCGATGCCACCTCCGCGTTCAGCCGGACGAAGCAGGCATCATCAGCCACGAGGGCGGTTAAGGGAGAATGCCATCTCCAGCGCGCAAGTCTAACATCCGCGCATGCATGTGGGGACAGGTCGGGGCGCTCGACGGCGGGGTGCTGGCACGCGCTGTCCGACGGGGGGCCGCACATTCACCCGGCGCCGGCGAGATGCACGCGATCGATCTTCGCGCGCCGCCGGCGCGACGCTCACGCGACGAGAGTGCCAGGGACGCTCCGGCCCGGCCCCAACCTGAACGGCACGCCGCCCGCGCGACCCGTTCACGCACCGAAAACGCCGACCTGCGCTCGCGGTCGGACCTTACTCCGAGGTCGCCGAAATCTTATGGATCGACAGATCGGCGCCGTTGTACTCGTCTTCCTGATCGAGCCTCAGGCCCACCGTCAGCCGGATCGCGCCGTACACGAGCGTGCCGCCGAGCGTCGCCACCGCGATTCCGCCCAGCGTGCCCACCAGTTGCGCACCGAACGACACGCCGCCCAGACCGCCGAGCGCGCGCAAGCCGAAGATGCCTGCCGCGATGCCGCCCCACGCGCCGCACAAACCGTGCAGCGGCCACACGCCCAGCACATCGTCGATTCGCCAGCGGTTCTGCACGCAGGTGAACATATAAACGAACAGCACCCCGGCGATACCGCCCGTTACCAGCGCGCCGAGCGGATGCATCACGTCGGAGCCCGCGCAGACCGCCACCAGTCCGGCCAGCGGCCCGTTGTACGTGAAGCCGGGGTCGTTGCGGCCCGCGATCCACGCGGTCAACGTGCCGCCGACCATCGCCATCAGCGAATTGACGGCGACGAGGCCGCTGATCTTGTCGATGGTCTGTGCGCTCATCACGTTAAAGCCGAACCAGCCGACCGCCAGCACCCAGGCGCCGAGCGCGAGGAACGGAATATTCGAAGGCGGATGCGCGGCGATACCGCCGTCGCGGTGATAGCGGCCGTGACGGGCGCCCAGCAGCAGCACGGCCGGCAACGCGACCCAGCCGCCGAAAGCATGCACGACGACCGAGCCGGCGAAGTCGTGGAACGGCACGCCGAACACGTGGGCGAGCCCGTCCTGAATGCCGAACCGGTTGTTCCACGCAATCCCTTCGAAGAACGGATAGATGAAGCCGACCAGCACGAACGTCGCGAAGAGTTGCGGGTTGAACTTTGAGCGTTCGGCGATGCCGCCGGACACGATCGCGGGAATCGCGGCGGCGAACGTCAGCAGGAAGAAGAAGCGCACCAGCGCATAGCCGTTGTGCGCTGCCAGCGACTCGGCGCTGCCGAAGAACTGCACGCCGTACGCGATGGTGTAGCCGATAAAGAAATACGCGATCGTCGAGACCGAGAAGTCCACCAGAATCTTGACTAGCGCATTGACCTGGTTCTTTTTGCGCACCGTCCCGAGTTCGAGAAAGGCGAATCCCGCATGCATGGCGAGCACCATCGCGGCGCCTAGCAGAAGAAAGAGGGTGTCGGTGCCGGTTTTCAGACTTTCCATCGATGTGTCCGCGTATGCCAAAAAAGCGGGCACTGAATGCAAGAAGCGGGCCAAACTTGTGCGGAAGCGGCGCCGAGAAGGTGCAAATCAGCACCGGGATGGGATTGAGCGTGCATTTCGCTCGACGCACCGGCCGTTGCGCATGCACCTGAATTTGCATGAAAACGCACAGTTAATGTGCATGCGCCTGTCGCAGTGGCAAACACGACTCAAATCGGGGCAAATTATTCGATTTTGGTTACGTTTAATTCAAAAACCTGACGTATTGCCTACGTCACGTGCGCACGCTGGCGGCGCATGCCTGGTCAATGGCGTGCACGCTTTGTTTTCCTGCACAATCGCCGACATAATGTGCCGTCCCCGAGCACGATCTGCAGGGCCACCGAACTCCAATGCGCACGCATGAGACTGACCACTAAAGGCCTGTTGCTGATCGCGATTCCGGCCCTCTTCGAGTTGGCGCTATTGTCCGGACTGGTCAAGGCGCAATCCGATGCGGCACAGGCCGAGCGCTGGGCCGTCCATAGCCAGGACGTGCTGCGCCAGACCACCGCGATTCTCGATCCGGTGCTGGGCGAGTCGGTCGCGCTGCGCGGCGCGGTGCTTGCCAACGACGCCCGTTTTTCCACGCCCGTGTCGGTGTGGGTGGACGTCGACCGGCGCATCGATCAACTGGCCGAACTGGTCGCCGACAATCCGGCGCAAGTCGAGCGCGTGGTCCAGGTCCGTCAGTCGGTGCAGGCTTACCGGCAATGGTCGGATCGCATCCAGGACATGCTGCATTCGGGCCGGCGGCGCGACGTGCTCGCGCGCTTCCGCGAACTCGCGCCAGCGGATGTGCTCGACCGTTTTCGTCAGCAGGTCGCGGCGTTCCAGGCGGAAGAGCGGCGTCTCGACACACTGCGTTCGAATGCCGCCGACGCCGCCCGCGAGCGGCAGCAAACGCTGGTGCTCGCGGCCGTGTTGGGCTCCTTGCTGTTCGTCGCGCTGGCGGTCTGGTTGTTCACGCGCGGCGTGCGCGGCCGGCTCGCGGTCCTCGCCGACAACGCCGGGCGCCTCGCGGGCAATGAACCGCTGGCGCCGATCGGCCCCGGCCACGACGAGATCGCGCGCCTCGATCTGACCTTGCACGAGACCAGCCGGCGCCTGCTCGAAGCCGAGCGTATCCAGGCGCGCTTCCGGGCCGATCTTGCGCGCCGCACCGGCGAACTGGCGCGCATCAACGAGAACTTGCGTCAGCAGACCCAGGAAAACGAAATGTTCATCTACAGCGTGTCGCACGATCTGCGTGCGCCGCTGGTGAACCTGCAAGGCTTCTCGAAGGAACTGATTCGCTCGTGCGACGAACTGCGCGCCGCCGTGCGCGAGTCGTCGCTCGCGGCGCAGACGCGGCAGCGCATCGAGCGGGTGGTCGACGAGGACATCGGCGAAGCACTGCACTATCTGCAGACGGCGGTGCTGCGCGCTTCGCACATCATCGACGCGCTGTTGCATCTCTCGCGCGTCGGCCGGGTGGAGTACCGGCAGCAGAAGGTCGAGGTGCGCGATATCGTGCCCCGCGTCATCGACGCAATGCAAGGCTCGATCCGCGCGCGCCGCGCTCTGGTCAGCGTGGACGAGTTGCCCGCCGTGTGGGGCGATCCCACCGCGCTGGAACAGGTGTTCGCGAACCTGATCGGCAACGCGGTGAATTATCTGGATCCGTCGCGGGAAGGCCGGATCGAGATCGGCACGACGCCGGCGCCGCCGGGCGTGCACTCGCTGCGGATCTTTTATGTGCGGGACAACGGCCTGGGGATTCCGGCGGTCGCCTTGCCGCGGCTGTTCAACGCGTTTCAGCGCTTGCACGGCAATGTGGCGGCGGGTGAGGGCATCGGCCTCGCGCTCGTGCGCCGCGTGGTGGAGCGGCACGGCGGACGTGTGTGGGCGGAGTCGAAAGAAGGCGTGGGCACGACGTTCTATCTGTCGCTGCCTGAAGCCGGGGCGCGGATTGCGCAGCAGGCAGCCGGCACGTCGGCGCGACTGGCGGTGACGAGTGTTCCAGCCGTTCGCGATGCCGGCACCGGCCTGGAAGATCGCGATCGAAGGAGTGGAAGTGATGGCGACGCCGCGCAGGCGGCGGACACGCGGCCCGGCGTCAGTGCGCCGTAGCCGTTACGCGGTAAAGAGACGGCGTGGCTTGAGCAGTCTGCTGCCGCGAATCGACCAGTAGCAGCCGCAGGCTATCAGGATCGCAACGCCCGTCAGGGCTTGCAGCGGCGCCGGGCGCAGGCCGAGCAGCCCGTCCAGCGCAAAGAGGCCGCGCGCGGCGATCAGCAGCGCAGCCCATACCGAACACGCGGCCTGAACCAGCATGCGCGTGCCCGCCAGACGGCGCGCACGGTTTTCGCACGACCAGTTGGCCGGCGTGCGTCCGCAAAAAAAGGCAATTGCCATCAACACGACGGCGAGCGTGACGATCCAGTCGGTCAGTTCCATTGAAAAAGCTCTCCTAAGTCAGCCGGCGACTATAGGAAAGCCTTCCACTACGAACTATCGGACTACTCTCAATTCGGGCGAATTTTAGCGAGCGCGCGTTGCCGCAAGGACAAGGCGCTCGCCGATGGATCAGGCAGACAGATCAGAGTTCGATGCGCGTGCCGAGCAGCACGAGGAACTGACGCAGCCACTCGGGATGCGCAGGCCACGCAGGCGCGGTGACGAAATTCCCGTCGGTGATCGCCGCGTCGACGGGAATGTCGGCGTATTCACCGCCCGCGAGCTTTACTTCGGGTGCACAGGCCGGGTAGGCGGAAATGCGTTTGCCACGGATCACGTCGGCGGCGGCCAGCAGTTGCGCGGCGTGGCAAACGGCCGCGATCGGCTTGCCGGCTTCGGCGAATTGCCGTACGAGCTCGATCACCTTGTGATTGAGCCGCAGATACTCCGGCGCGCGGCCGCCGGCGATCGCAAGCGCGTCGTATTGGCGCGCGTCGATGTCGTCGAAGGTGGCGTTGAGCGTGAATTGATGGCCGGGTTTTTCGGTGTACGTCTGATCGCCTTCGAAATCGTGAATTGCGGTCTTGATCCGGTCGCCTGCCTTCTTGTTCGGGCAGACCGCGTCGACCACATGGCCGACTGCCTGCAGCGCCTGAAACGGCACCATCGTTTCGTAATCCTCGGCGAAGTCGCCGGTCAGAAACAGAATCTTCTTTGCCGCCATCGTATGCCTCCAATTGATCAACGGAACACAGAGAATGCTCTTTGATGCTCACGTCATCGACGTTCATAAGCTCAGGCAGTCTACTCCACTACGTTTGACAGAACCGCGACGAATCATGCAATGGACACGATCGAATGCGTGCCTCGTCGCGGCGGAACTCAGTGCCGGCAAAAGGCTGAGCGCGTGCCGCGGTCGAGAGCGAACGGGCTTCCGGATGCCCGTTAAGACGCGCGTGCAGCGCAACGGCGTATCATTGGCGCGTTTTCGCATGCGGAAGCCGCTCGACGCGGCTCATACACAAACATGATTTTATCCATACGTTCATCCTTGCTGCGCCGTGCGGCGTTCGTTGCCGTCGTGTTCGGCGGTCTCGCTGCCTGTCAGAAGAACGACGCGTCCGCCGGGCAGGTTGCCGGCAAGCTCAACGACGCAGCCCAGGTCGCTGGTCAGAAGCTCGATCAGGCGGCCAGCTATGTCGGCCAACAGGTCGACGCGACCAAGTCCGCCGCGCAGCAGAACCTCGATTCGGCTTCGGCGCCCACGATCAATATCGATCCCAACGCGTTGGCTTCGACCGCGCAAGCGAATCTGCAGAGCGCGGCGAGCGCCACCAATGCGCAACTCGGCAAGGCTGCGGCGCTGACCGGGCAGGGGCTCGAATCGGCGGGGCGCAAGCTGCAGGAATGGTCGGTGCAAAGCTCGGCGTCGTCGACGAATGCCGCGGCTTCGTCGTCATCGGGCGAGTCGGGCGATGCGCAAAAGCAGATGGACAAGTGACATGCCGGCTGGATCGCCACATCGTTTGACAGCCGGATTAAATGTAATTACTATGGTTACACATTGTCGTCGCCGGGCGGGTTTGTCGTGAACACGAGTAGCCGGTTTGCATTCGCGGTGCATGTGCTCGCGCTGCTGTCGTTGCAGGAGGGCGCGCCGTTATCGTCGGAGATGATCGCGGGCAGCGTGAATACGAATCCCGCGCTGATCCGGCGGCTTTTGAGCATGCTGGCGGAAGCGGGCCTCACCACCTCGCAACTCGGCGCGGGCGGCGGCGCGCTGCTGGCGCGCGCGCCGGAGCAGATCACGCTGCTCGAGGTGTATCGCGCGGTAGACGACGCGCAGTTATTTGCGTTGCATCGCGAGGAGCCGAATCCCGCGTGCATGGTCGGACGCAATATCCAGGGCGTACTGCGTGGCATCATCGACGAAGCGCAGCAAGCCATGGAAGCCGCGCTCGGCGCGCGCACGCTGGCCGATGCCACGGCCGACGTGGTGCGTGCGGAGAAGCAGCGCGAACGCAAGAAGCGCTCGCATGGGTGACATAGCAAAAAAGCAGTACGGAAGGGCGCGTGGCGGTCGATCGCAATACGCGCCTCTCAACGAACGGGGGCTCAAGCCCCTCTTTTTTCCTCGTTATATGTAATCAATATGGTTACATATAATTCAATGACAGGAGCAGTGAAAATGAGCAAACAGTTGAAGATCGCGTTGTTCGGCGCTACCGGCATGATCGGTTCGCGTATCGCCGCCGAAGCCGCCCGCCGCGGGCACCAGGTAACGGCGCTGGCGCGCAATCCGGCGCGTGTGCCGACCGATGTGGCGAACCTGAAAGCGGCACAAGCCGATCTGCTCGACGCCGCGAGCGTCGGCGCGGCGGTGCGTGGTCACGACGTGGTGGCGAGCGCCTACGCGCCGCCGCATGACGATCTCGCGGCGCTCGACAAAGCGACTCACGCGCTTATCGAAGGCGTGCGCGCGGCGGGCCTGAAGCGCCTCGTCGTGGTGGGCGGCGCGGGTTCGCTCGAAGTGGCACCGGGCAAGCAACTGGTCGATTCGGAAGGCTTTCCCGACGCCTACAAGGCGATCGCGCTCGCGCATCGGAAGGCACTCGACGACTACCGCCGCGCTACCGACCTCGATTGGACCTTTTTCGCGCCGGCCGCGATCATCGCGCCGGGCGAGCGCACCGGCAAGTTCCGCACGGGTGCGAACACGCTGCTGGCCGACGCCGAGGGCAATAGCCGCATTTCCGCGGAAGATTACGCCGTTGCTTTCGTCGATGAACTGGAGCAGGGCCGTTTCATCCGTCAGATCGCAACGGTCGCTTATTGAGGCTGAAACGAGGTTGAACGGGCCGTGCGCGGGAGCCGCGAACGCTATGTCAGGACTCGCGCGCCGTCCTCACAACGCTTGAGCGCACGCAAGCGTCCTAACATTCGGTTACGCAAGTCCGGTCGCTTCCGATAAAACTGCGGATACACTGGCGTCTCCCGTTTTCTCACGGATTGCCATGCAGTCATGCCCGTCGCGGCGTGAGTCCGAGGCTGCGCCGTCCAACGGCGGGCAGCCGGCGACCCACGCCGCCTTTCATTTTTCTTCTGACCGTAGCGCATGCGGCGCTCGCCACGGCGCGCGCCCGCCACTCGCCGCGCGGTTGGCCGCGTGGGCGGCCGCGATTTTTGTCGCGCTGATCCTGTGTGTCGGTTTATTGCCCGCGAACGCGTTTGCCGCCGGCGCCGCCACCAGCACGCCCGTCATTCCGGCCTTGCAGAGCCTGATTAACAGCGCGACCGTCTCGGCGACACCCGCGTCTTCCGCTTCAGGCGCTTCGGCAGCGGATGCAGCGTCCGCGCCGTCGCCGGCGAGTCAGGCGGAATTGGCGCACTCCCTCGACAGCGTGATCTCCACGCTCGACAACGACCGCCAGCGCACGGCACTCGTCGCCCAGCTCAAAAAGTTGCGCGACGTCTCGAAAAACGTCGCGCCACCGGCGCCCGCGCAACCGAGCCCCGGCCTGCTCGGCGCGATCGCGTCGGGCATCGCGTCGTTCGAATCCGACGTGCATGAGGGCCGCACGCCGGTCCGTTATTGGGGCGGCCGCTTCAACGCGGCCGGCAACGAGCTCTACACGATCATTTCGGGGCAGGGGCACGAGAGCTTCGGCCGGATTCTGTTTTCGATGGCGGCAATGCTGGCTGGCTGGGGTGCCTGTGCCGGCGCGCTGATCTATGTGCAGCACCGCCTGTACCGGCGCTTCGGCATCGTCATGGGACTGCAGCCGAATCCCACCACGCGCGAACTGCTGATCTTCGCGCTGCGCCGCGTCGGACCCTGGATCATCGCCTTCGTGGCCGCGTTGCTGTTCGTGCGCGCCATGCCGGACGCGCTCGGCCGTACGCTCGGCATGGTGGTCGCGTATGCGATCGTCGCGGGCGCGGTGTTTTCGGCGATCTGTCTGATCATGTTTTCGCTGTTCGGCTCGGGGCACCGGCGGATCGCGGTGCGCCTGCTGATCGATCATGCGCGGCGCGTGCTGTTCGTGGTCGGCGTGTGCGGCGCGCTCGGCGACGCCGCCGTCAATTACGACGTCGCGCATCAACTCGGCTCGAACCTCGCCGCGCTGATTTCGACGGCGGCCAACATGACGGCCGCGGTGCTCACCGGCTATTTCGCGCTCGCGTTTCGCCGTCCGGTCGCGCATCTGATCCGCAATCGTCCTTACGAGCATCGTACCAATCACAAGGCCGCCACCGACGCCTTCGACGTGCTCGCCGCGCTGTGGCACGTGCCCGTGCTGGTGCTGGCCACCGCCTCGGTGGTCGCCACGCTCGGCGGTTCGGGTTCCAGCGAAAACGTGCTGCAGATTTCAGTGGTGACCGCGGCCTTGCTGGTGCTGGCGTTTTTCCTGTCGGCCGTGGTGTTGCGTCTGACGCGTCCGCGCAGTGCGCGCGCGCGGCGCCGCTCGCCGTATCTGACGCGCCTGCTGCGCTTTTTCGGCACGCTGCTGACGCTCTTCATCTGGCTGTTCTTCTTCGAACTGGCGGCGCGTTTGTGGGGCGTTTCGCTCGCTGCGGTGGTCGAGGAAAACGTCGCCGCGCGCGGTATCGCGCATGCGGTAACGGCGATTGTCGCCACCGTGTTCATTGCCTGGCTGCTGTGGATTCTGGTCGACACGGCGATCACCGAAGCGCTGAATCCCGCCGGGCCGCGCAACAAGGCGCGGGCTCCGAGCATGCGCGCCCGCACGATGCTGCCGCTGGTGCGCAACGTGCTGCTGGTCTCGATCATGACGATCGCCGGCATCGTCACCGCGGCGAATCTCGGTATCAATGTCACGCCGCTGCTGGCGGGCGCCGGCGTGATCGGCCTCGCGATCGGCTTCGGCGCACAGTCGCTCGTGACCGACCTGATCACGGGGTTGTTCATCATCATCGAAGATACGATTTCAGTGGGCGACTGGATCGACGTGGACGGCGGCCATGCCGGCACGGTCGAGCATCTGTCGATCCGTACCGTGCGGCTGCGCGACGGTCAGGGCGCCATTCACGCAATCCCGTTTTCGCAGATCAAGATCGTCAAGAATCTGTCGCGCGACTTCGCTTATGCGGTGTTCGAAGTGCGCATGTCGTTCACCACCGACGTCGATCAGATCACGCAACTGATTCGCGAAGTCGGCGCCGATCTGATGGCCGACTTCCGTTACCGGCGCGAGATGCTTGGACCGATCGAGGTGTGGGGGCTGGACCGTTTCGATCCGAACTGGATGGTCGTGAAAGGGCAGATCAAGACGCGGCCGTTGCAGCAATGGAGCGTGGCGCGCGCCTTCAATCTGCGTCTGAAGCGCAAGATGGACGAAGCGGGCATCGAAATTCCGGTGCCGCAGATGCGCGTGTATACGTCGTCGAAAGATAGCGAAGGGCAGCCTTTGCAGGATGACGAAGTGTCGGGAATCGCTCTCCATCCGCATGAGCATGCGGAGGTCGGAGCGGCATCGGCGGCGCGGGCGGTGCATGCGCCGCTCGCCGTGGCACGCGATGTGTCGCATGAACCGCGTCCGGCGCCGCCGCCGACCGGGCAAACCGCGCCGATTCCGCCGCAGATTCCGACGGCGGGCGAGGCGGGTGGGAAGAGTTGATGGTTGCCGGGAGCGGCAAGTTGGTCTTTCGTGCCGGCGTCGAGTGCATGCGAGCCCGTCGAGGTCACACGCTACATATGGATGTCCGGCTTGCTGCGAGGCTTCGCGGCTCACGCTATACGTGAGTTTCAGCGAGCGCGCGAGGCTTGCTGTTTTGCGTATTACAAAGTTCGCCGGGAGCGGCCGCGAAGCGTGTCGTTTCAGGCCAGCGCCGGCACATTCGCCCTACGCACGATGTCGTTGACGTGCGTCGCGATCTGCTCGCCCGCGACGCCGTAAATATGCAGCGAAACGGCTGGTGCCTCGCTGCCATTACCCAATTGATGAATCCCGCCGCGGCCACCGCGCACGAACGACACCGCGCCCGGCTTGCGCGCCTGCGTACGCGTGGCGCTCGCGCAATGCTGAGCGCCATTCCATTCGAAGACCGTTTCGCTCAGCGTGCCATCCACCACCGCGTAGCCGCACCACGTGTGATGCGCATGGACGGGGCTCGCCTGTTGCGGCAGCCACACCAGCGCGACGATCGCATAGCGGCCGTGCGGATCGGCGGCCAGCAGATGACGCTGGTACTTCTCGACCGAGCCCTCACGCTGCGCCGCCGTGAGCAAATCGGGGTTGGCCGCGGCGTCGGCGAGCGCGATACGCATGCTGCGCGCGAAGAACGTCGAAGCGGACGGTTCGCGGAAATGGGCGCAGGCGTCGAATATCGCATCCAGGGCATCGCAGAGGCGCGCGAGCGGCGCGCTGCGCCCGGCGCGCAATAGCATGCCCACCTGTTCCTGCGAGCCCGCCTGAGCCGTTTTGACAGGTTGCGAGCGTTGGGCGGGAAGGCGTTCGAGGGATGCGGAGCGAAGGTCTTGGCTCATGTTGATCAGGCAGCGGCTGGGCTGCTCATCGGTTATTTTCGGATAGCGATATTTATACCGGTTTGCCTGGAGAAAGAGTTTCCATATAATTCCCCCTGGAATCTGAAAAGTAGAATAATTTCCTATGGGGGTGTCATGATGGGAATGGATATCATCGACCGGAAGCTGTTGGAGTTGCTGCAGGAGGACGCGACCATGCCGATCGCCGAACTGGCGCAACGCGTGAATCTGTCGCAAACGCCTTGCTGGAAGCGGCTGCAGCGTCTGAAAGAGGCGGGCGTGATCCGCGCCCAGGTCGCCCTTTGCGACGCGCGCAAACTCGGCGTGGGGACGACGGTGTTCGTCGCGGTACGGACCAACCAGCACACGGAGGAGTGGGCGCGAACCTTCACGCATGCGGTGCAGGAGATCCCGGAGGTGGTGGAGGTCTACCGGATGAGCGGCGAGACGGATTACCTGCTGCGCGTGGTGGTATCCGATATCGACGACTACGACCGTGTCTACAAGCACCTGATCGCCGCGGTGCCGCTGTACGACGTGAGTTCGAGTTTTGCGATGGAGCAGATCAAGTATTCGACGGCGCTGCCGGTGCGGCCCGCCGTGGTGAGGTAGATCGAAGGCAGCGGGTGCGTCGTTTGCTGGTGTTCAAACACTGCAACGTACGGCACGCCTGGCAGCAGTTGGCACTTCCCGAAAAGCTCGCAAGTCCATGCCGCCGCGCCCGCCCATTGCAAGCCGTGTGCAAGCTCAGTGGGCGTAGAATGCCGCCTTCCCAGACACCATCCGCGACTGCCTCGCGAACCGAGCCCGCCTCATGAACAAACCGCCGCGCAAGAAGAACCCGACCTTTGGCATTGCTGTCTTCATCGTGGTCGCGGTACTGCTGGTGATCGCCACGCTTTTCTATAACGCTATCAAGGAAAAGCACGATTTCGACGCCCAGAACGCAGCGGCGCCGTCGATTTCATCGGATGCGGCTGCAGCGGCCACTGCCGCCAAACCGGCAAGCGGCGCGGCCCAGTAAGGCGACGCGCACATTCACGCGCCATTTACTCGTCCGGCAGACGAATCACGCTCGCGTCCTTGCGAATCTGTGCCGCCGCCGACAGCATCTGCTTGCACTGATGCGCGAGCAATTTCATGTCATGCACGGCGTCCGCCGAATAGTCCGGCGACTTCTCCGTTTCCACCACCATCGCATCGAGTTCGCGGCCCAGCAGTTTGATCTGCTCGCTTTGATCGGCGGCCGGCGGGGTGCCGGTTTCAGCTTCGGTGAGGTTGTCGCGCACGACGCTCAGCGCGCGTTGCAGCGGCTGTAGCGATACGCCGTCCACCTGCTGTTGCGCCGAAGTGCGCAAGAGCGGCGCGGCCGCGGTGATCTGCGAGGCGAGCACGTGGCTGCGCACCAGCAGCCCATTGAGCTCCGGCACGAACTTCTGCGCGGACTTCGGTTCGAGCATCATGCGCTGAAATGCCTGGCCCAGATTCGCGAACGCCACGTGAACGTTCTTACGGGCGAGCCGGTACCGGTAATCGCGATCGAGCGCGATCGCCGCCGCTGCGGCGGCCGCGGAGGCGCCGGAGACGGGCTTCGCGGTCGGATTGCTGACGGTGGTCGTGCCCGCGCTGGCGCCGGCGTCGGCAAACGGTTTTGTTGTTGCGTCGACGGACGCGCTAGCCGCGGCACTAACGGCACCGTTTGCGTCACCGTTCGCGCTGCCACCTGCGCCGGCACCGGCGTGACCGCTCGCAACGCTGTCGCTGCCACCGCGTGCGCCACCACTAGCCGCCAACACCGGCTTGCCAAAGTCGATCGCCGGATCGGCCATCGCCGCCGCCGGGGCACGCGCCCCGGCTTCGGTCACGGTCGCCACCACCGCGGCCGCCGGCTTGCCGCTCCACCACCAGCTCGCTTCCAGATACTGCCGCGTCGCGTTGATCATGTTGTTGACGAGCTTGCCCATCAAACGATATTCCCAGTACGGGAACAGGTGGCTCGCCGCGATCGCGATCGCGCAGCCCACCACGGTGTCGATCGCGCGCTCGCCGATGATGCGCATGCTGCCCGGCGCGAGCAGATGGAACATGAGCAGCACGTACGACGAGGTGAACACCACGCTCGCCGTGTAATTGAACAGCAGCAGGCTGTAGCTCATGACCATCGACGCGAACATCACCACCAGCAGGATGTGCGGCTCCTTGACGAAGATCATCAGCGCGATACTCGCCGCGCAGCCGATCAGCGTGCCGACGATCCGCTGCCCGTTGCGCTGTTTGGTCAGCGAGTAGCCGGGCTTCAGAATGATGACGGTGGTCATCACGATCCAGTAGGCGTTGGTGAGCGGCAGCAGGCGGCCGAGCCAGAAGCCCACGGCGACTGCGATCGTCACGCGCAACGCGTGACGGAAGCTCGGCGAGGCCATGGTCAGGTTCGAGAAGATCTGCCCGAACGGCACGCGCCGGCTCGATACGAAACGCGTGAGCGCCTGGTCGAGCCGCAGTTCGGTCTCGCTCGTGCTGGGCTCGCTCGAGAGACTCTTGCGCATCTTGTCGATCAGTCGCGTGGCGCTCCAGACGCGCCGGAAAGTCGACGAGATCGCCGAATAAGCTTCGTGGTTTTTTGCCGGCAGATCCTGCTTGCGCATCAGCTCGATTTCGAACTCGATGGCGCGCAATTCCGCCTTCACGTTCACGCGCCCACGCGGCGCATGGTTCTGCAGCACCGCGAGGCCGATCTCTTCGAGATCGGCAGCCGCTTTGCGAATCAGATCGCGGTAGAACACCAGCAGATCGGAGCCGCCAAACGTGGTGCGCACCAACGGGTAATCGGTATGCGCACCCACAAACAGTTCGTGCAGGTCGACCGTGTTGATGAACAGATTGAACAGCATGGCGCGGCGCGGTTCGAGCTTGCCGCTCTTGAACCTGGGCAGATTGCGCAGCACGATGTCGCGCGCGGCGTCCTGACGCTCTACCGCAGTGATCTGCTTGTCGACGAGGTTGCGATAACACTCGTCGAGATCGTTATCGAGGTCGTAAAACTCGGCGCGCGCCAGCAGGTAGTCGGCGCACGCGAACACGCTTTCGGCCAGCGCCTGCTGTTCGATGCGATGCATCATCCAGCGGCTCACGAAGGTCGACCAGTAGGTGTACCAGAGGCCGCCCACCAGAATCCACGACGCATTGACGAGCGCCTGCATGGGGGTGAAGTGCTCTTCCAGCGTCATGATCATCATGAACAGCGTGGCAAAGCTGATCTGCGGCCAGCGGTTGCCGTACACGACGATCAGGGACAGCAGGAAGGTGAGCGGCACGACCGTGCACCACAGCGCCACCGCATTCACCGTGGCGAGCCCGGTGGCGAGCGCGGACAGGAAACCGATCACCGTGCACGCCAGCATCTCGTTGTGCTTGTACTTGAGCGGACCCGGCATATCCACCACGCACGCGCCGAGCGCGCCGGTCGCGATCGTGAAGCCGAGCTCTCGGTTGTGAAACACGATCAGGCACAGTACCGCCGGTAACGACACGCCAACTGCGATGCGCAGGCCGCCATAAAAGTACTGGCTGTAGAGGAATTTTTTTATTTCAACCGAATAGCGCATCGACTGCCTGGATTCCGTTCACTGAGAAAACCGCGGTTGATGGGACAAACCCCGGGCAGCCCCCGGGGCAGCCCCGAACTGCCGTCGAGTCTAACTGATTTCATGGCGGATCTGACCTCGTCCGTTTGGCCAGGTTCTGCCCTGGGGATGCGTTTGTTATGCTGTCGCTTCAATGTCTGTCGCGGCTCGTGGCGCTCAGCCCGTGCCGCCCGCAAGCCTCAGGATCCATGCTCCAGCTCTTCTACTCGAATCGCTACGAAACCCTTGTCGGCGCGCTGCTCGACGACCTGGCACAAGCGCCGTCCGATCCTTGGACCGCGCAGCCCGTGATCGTCCCGAGCGCGGCGGTGCGGCGCCGGCTCGAACTGGATATCGCCGCGCGCCAGGGCATCTGCGCGAATGTCAACTTTGGTTATCTCGCGCAATGGCTATGGGCGCAGATCGGCGGCGTGATCGAGGTGCCGAAGCATTCGCCGTTCGCGCCGGACCGGCTCGTGTGGCGCTGCTACCGGCTGCTAAGCGACGCTGACGAGGCGCTGCCCTGGAATGCGTCGCCGCGTTTGCGCACGTATCTCGATGCGGCGGACGCGTCGATGCGCTACGAACTCGCGCGGCGCGTAGCCACCGTGCTCGACCACTATCTGACCTATCGCCCGGAATGGCTGTTGCAATGGCAGAAGGGCGGCTCGATCTTCGCGAGCGGCGCGGCTGACGACACCGGTCCGCGCCTCGTCGGCGCGAGTGAAGCGGCGCGCGAGGATGAGCGTTGGCAAGCGGCGTTGTGGCGCGCGGTGCTCACGGAACTCTCGGGCGACGCGCAAACGCCTGCCGCCGCCTTGCCGCCCGCTTATCGTTTTCTCGACGAAATCGGCACGCTCGATCTCGAGGCGATCTCGAACGCGCAATGGCCCGAAGCGGTCAGCGTGTTCGCGCTGCCGACTATGCCGCCGTTGCATGTGGCATTGCTGCGCGCGCTTTCGCGTTGGGTCGACGTGCGTCTTTACGTGATGAATCCGTGCCGCGAGTTCTGGTTCGACGTTGTCAGCGCAGGGCGCGTCGAAGCGCTCGACGCCGCCGGCCAGCTCGACTATCAGGAAGTCGGCCATCCACTGCTTGCCGAGTGGGGCCGCCAGACCCAGGCGCAATTGCACATGCTGCACGAGTTGACCGAGAGCGCTGCTTCGGGCGAGGTCGGCGACTTCACCGAGAATCCGGAGCCGAGTTGGCTTGCCGCCGTGCAGAACGGCATCCTCAATTTGCAGGACGAAACTGAGGCTGACGAATTGCCGATCGAGAGCGGCATCGAAGTGCACGTCTGCCACAGCCTGTCGCGCCAGCTCGAAGTGCTGCACGATCGTCTGCTCGGCTGGTTCGACGAGTTCGACGACCTGCAGCCGTCCGACGTGCTGGTCGCCGTGTCCGACCTCGCGGCAGCCGGTCCTTTGATCGACGCCGTGTTCGGCACCACGCCGCCCGGCGACACGCGCCGCATTCCGTATCGGATCACCGGCTTGCCGCCGTCGCAGGCCAATCCGGTTGCGCGTTTGCTGCTCGATTGGCTGGCCTTGCCCGAGCGCAGCGTGGGTGCGCCGGATCTGATCGAATGGCTGCGCGTGGATGCGATTGCCGTGCGTTACGGTATCGACGCCAACTCGCTCGAAGCCGCGCAGGAATGGCTGGCCGCGGCAGGCGCGCGTCGCGGGCTCGCGCCGGTCGAGCCGACCGGCGAACACGTGCCGATCGCGCGTCACACGTTCGCGGATGCGCTCACGCGTCTTTATCTCGGCTACGCAATGCCGGACGGCGGCGAACCGGTCGATGCGTGGTTGCCGGTCGAAGGCGCCGACGGTTCGGATGCGGAACTGCTCGGCCGCCTGTCGCGTTTCGTCGACGACATCGACAGCTTCGCGGCGAATTGCGCGATCGAGCGCACGCCCTCCGAATGGACGCAACTGCTGCTCGAAACGCTGGCGCAGTGTTTCGACGGCGGCGTCGAGTTCGCCGATTCGCTCGCCGCCGTGCGCGATGCGATCGACAAAATGGGCGACGCGATGCAGGCAGGCGCGCAAGAAGTCGCGATGCCCGCCGCAGTGGTGCGCGGCGCACTTACTGAAGCGCTAGACGACCCGGCGCGCGGCGGCGTGCCTTGGGGCAGCGTGACGTTTTCCTCGTTAACGAGCTTGCGCGGCTTGCCATATCGCGTCGTCTGCCTGCTCGGCATGGACGACGGCGTGTTGCCGAGTCTCGCGCGCGCCGACGAGTTCGACCTGATGGCCGCGTTCGGCAAAGCCGGCGACCGTCAGCGGCGCGACGACGAGCGCAATCTGTTCCTCGACTTGCTGCTCGCCGCGCGCGATCGTCTCTTCATCGCTTATACGGGCCGCAGCATTCGCGACAACGCGCCGCTACCGCCGGCCGCGCTGGTCGACGAATTGCTCGACTATCTCGCGCAGGCGTCGGCGGGCGAGGGCGCGAGTCCCGCGGAAGTCGAGCACGCGCGGCATGCGTTCATTGTCGATCATCCGTTGCAGGCGTTCGCGTCGGACTATTTCTCGTCGCAATCCGGGCTGTTCAGCTACGACGCGGACCGCGCCGAACTGGCCACGTTGCTGGCCGCGCCCACGCATGCCGCCGCGGCGCCGTTCTTCGATCGACCGTTGCCCCCGGAAGAACCGGCGCCGATTGCCTTCGACGAATTCGTGCGGTTCTGGCGTCATCCAGCGCGGGCGTTGTTGCGCGACCGTCTGGGCATCGTGTTGTCGGAAGCACAAGGCGAATTGCTCGACACCGAGCCGTTCGACCTGGACTACGCGGGGCGCGACGCATTGGCGGACCGTCTATTGCCCGTGCTGCTCGACGTCGATACGGACGACGACGTCGTGTTCGAACGCGTGCGCCGCGTGGCGGCGGCGAGCCCGGAATTGCCGGGCGGCGCGACCGGCGCGGTGTGGCGCGCGCGTGAGCTAGGCGCGTTGCGTCAGCTCGCCGACAGCGTACGCCGCGAGGTGGCTTCGGGTGTCGAGCGTTTGCCGTTCGTGCTCGACATCGCGCCGCGCTGGCCCGAGAGCGAGGAGCTTGCCGGCGCGCTGTTCGGCCCGCATGACGCGCTGCTCCGGCAAGCCGCCGAAGCGCCGCTGCAACTGCACGGCAGTCTGAACCTGCTCACCGAAACAGGACAAGTGATTTTTCGCTACGCCAAACCTACCGCACGCGACTATCTGTCGGCATGGCTCGCGCATCTGGTCTATTGCGCCGCGCGGCCGGACGGTCCGCGCCGCACGGTATGGCATGGCAGCGGCGAGAGCTTCGAACTCGCGCCGGTCGCCGCACCGCTCGACGAACTGGCGCCGCTCGCCGCATTATTTAAGGCAGGGCGCATGCTGCCGCTGCGCTTCTTCCCAAAGAGCGCGTGGACTAAAGTCAGTGAAAGCGATTCCGCGGCGCAGGGCGTCTGGATCAACGACCGCGTGCGCGGCGAGTCCGACGACCCCGCCCTGCGCATCGCATTGCGCGGCACGCCACTCACGCTCGACGAGCCGTTCGGCAGTCTCGCCGCGATCGTGTTCAAGCCGCTCCTGCAACATCTGCGGAGCGCATCATGAGCGGCGCCATGAAGCATCACGCGCTGGTCGCCGAGGAGCTCGACGTCTTCGCCTGTTCGCTCGACGGCGTGAATCAGATCGAGGCGTCGGCGGGCACCGGCAAGACCTGGAATATTTGCGCGCTATACGTACGGCTGCTGCTCGAAAAGAACCTGAACGCCGATCAGATTCTCGTCGTGACCTTCACGAAGGCGGCGACCGCGGAGTTGCACGAGCGCATTCGCGGCCGTCTCGCGGAATTGGATCGCGCTATCGATATGGATGACGACGGCGGCGATCCGTTCATCCGCCGGCTCTTTGAAACGACGCTGGCGCCGGAGCGGGGCATCGCGCGCGAAGACGCGTTGAAAGTGGTGCGTCGCGCGCTGCGCACTTTCGACCAGGCGGCGATCCACACCATCCACGCGTTCTGTCAGCGCGCGTTGCAGGAAGCGCCGTTCGCCGCGGCCATGCCGTTCGCCTTCGAAATGGAAGCCGACGACGCGGCCTTGCGCTTCGAAATGGCGGCCGACTTCTGGCGTGAGCAGGTGGAACCGGTGGCGCATGCGCATCCGGCGTTCGCCGCGTGGCTGGTGGCCAAACGCGCCGGTCCCGCATCACTCGACGAGCAACTCGCGCGTCGGTTGAAAAAGCCGCTGGCGCAGTTGCGCTGGGGCAAGCTGGACGCAAACGGCACGGGCGCCGATCCGCAAGCCGGCTTCGACGCCGCGTGCGAGCTCTGGCATGCGGAGCGCGATTCGATCGTCCGTTTGTTGGCCGAGGCGCAAGACCGTCTAAGCAAGACATCGCACAAGCCCGACCATGTGAGCGCCGCGATCGCCGCATGGACCGAGTACTTCGCGCAGGGCGACTGTCATGCGCCGCCGCCGAAGGCCGCGTTGAAGCTCACGGCTTCGGCGTTGAAGAAGGCCACCAAGGTCAAGTTCGAGCCGCCCGAACATGCGTTCTTCGAGCATGCCGAAGCGCTGGCGGCAGCCGTGGTCGCAGCCGAAGCCGCGCAACGCGCGCGCTGGCTCTCGCTTGTGCAGACCTGGCTCGACTACGCGCCCGCCGAACTGGTAGCGCGCAAACGCACGCGCCGCGTGGTGTCGTTCGACGATCTGCTGTCCAACCTGTATCGCGCGCTCGCGGCGCATCCATGGCTTGCCGATGCGTTGCGCACGCGTTATCCCGCCGCGCTGATCGACGAGTTCCAGGACACCGATCCGCTGCAGTTCGCGATCTTCAGCCGCATCTTCGCGCCGGCCGGCCCGCTGTTTCTGGTCGGCGATCCGAAGCAGGCGATCTATAGTTTTCGCGCGGCGGATCTGCATACCTATCTTGCGGCGCGCGAGGCGGCTTCCGCGTGCTATACGCTGGCCGTCAATCAGCGCTCGACCGCGCCCATCGTCGAGGCGTGCAACCGGCTTTTCGAAGCCAATCCACAGGCATTCGTGCTGGAAGGTCTCGACTATCAGCCGGTGCGCGCGGGCGAACGGCGCAGGCCACCATTCTCCGATCCGGACGCGAGCGCCGGCGACTTCCGTATCTGGACCTTGCCGCAAGGCGACGCCGCGTTGACCAAGCGCGAGGCTCAGCGCGAAGCGAGTGAAGCGTGCGCCGCCGAGATCGTGCGGCTGCTGCGCGGCGCGCGCGAAGGCGTGGTGACGATCGGCGATGAGCCGCTCGCGCCGGGCAACATCGCGGTGCTGGTGCAAACGCATAAGCAGGGCAGTCTGATCAAACGCGTGCTGGCCGCCTGGGGTGTCGGCAGCGTGGAGTTGGCGCAGGCGTCCGTGTTCGCTACGCTCGACGCCGAGCAGATCGAGCGTGTGCTGGCCGCCGTCGATACACCCGGCGACCTGCGCCGTCTGCGCGCGGCGCTCGCCACCGATTGGCTGGGCCTCGACGCCGCCGCGTTGTGGCGTCTCGAGCAGGTCGCGGACGCGCCCTCGGTTGCCGACGATCCCGCGCACGCCGCCGACGCGATGGGCTGGGTCGAGCGTTTCTCGCGCTATCGCACCTTGTGGCATGAGCGCGGCTTCGCGGTGATGTGGCGCACGCTGATGCGCGAACTGCGCGTCGCGCAACGCCTGGTTGCGGCAGCGGACGGCGAACGTCGTCTGACGAACGTGAATCACCTGGCCGAACTCGTCCAGGCGCGCGCCGCCACGCAGCCCGGCATTGCGCCGACCTTGCGCTGGCTCGCCGCGCAACGCACGCAGGGCGGTGGCGAAGACGCGCAGTTGCGGCTCGAGTCGGACCGCAACCTCGTGCAGATCGTCACGGTCCACAAATCGAAAGGGCTCGAATATGCGGTGGTGTTCTGTCCGTTCCTGAACGACGGCGGGTTGCGCGAGCCGCCGTCGTCCGGTCTGCCGGATGCGCGCGAGTATCACGACGAAACCGGCGACGCGGTGCTGCACTACGGTTGCGACGACGAAGAAGCCGAGCACGCATCGCGCTACGCAGTGCGCGAACAGGCGGCGGAACGCGCGCGGCTCGTCTACGTGGCGTTGACGCGCGCGGTGTACCGCTGCTATCTGGTGGCCGGTACGTATCAGTCCTCGCGCTCCACGAAAGAGTCGCGCCGCAGTGTGTTGAACTGGCTCGTGGCCGGCGAGGGTCACGATTTCGGCGACTGGCTTGCCGAGCCGCCCGACGAAGCCGCCTTGTCGGCCCGCTGGCAGGCACTGGCGGGCGGCCCGGTCACGCTCGCCGCGTTGCCGAAGCCGGCGCGCCGCGTGCCGCTCGAAAGCCTTCAGGACCGCAGTGCGCGGATGCAGGCGCGGGCCAATCGCAGGCCGTTGCGCGACCAGTGGCGCATGGCGAGTTTCAGCGGGCTGATCGCCGCCGGCAGTAAGAGCGAAGAGACGCACGCGCCGGTGGAAGAAGTGCGTCCCGATCACGACGAGATTGCCGATGCGCTCGTTATCACATCCACGCCCACGCCCACGCCCACGCCCGCGCCCGCGCCGCAGGCGCCGGCCTACGCCGAGGACGACATTCTCGCGTTTCCGCGCGGCGCTGCTGCGGGCGACTGTCTGCACCGCATGTTCGAACTCGCTGATTTTTCGGAGCCGCATACATGGACCGACGCCATTCGCGGCGCGTTGCGCGAGCGTCCGGCGCCGGCTGTGCCTGAACTCGCCGCACGGCTGCCCGCGATGATGCACAACCTGCTCAGAGACGTGGTCACCGCCGAACTGCAGCCCGGCATGACGCTCGCCGGGCTGAATCCGCGCCGGCGCCTGAACGAACTCGAGTTTCTTTTCGCCGCACCGTCGCTGGATTTCCCTGCGTTGCGCGAACTGTTGATCGAGCATGGCTATCCCGACGTCGCACTGGAACCCGGCGTGCTGCGTGGGTTCGTCAAAGGATTTATCGACATGATCGTCGAGTACGACGGACGTTTCTGGATCGTCGACTGGAAGTCGAACCATCTGGGCGACACCGCTGCCGACTACGCCGCCGCGCCTCTCGAAGCGGCCATGGCGAGTCACGCGTATCACCTGCAGGCGCTGCTTTATACGGTCGCGCTGCATCGCTATCTGAGAACGCGGGTGCGCGATTATTCGTACGACACGCATATCGGCGGTTATCTGTATCTGTTCGTGCGCGGCGTGCGTCCGCATTGGCGCGACGCCGACGGACCGGCGGGCGTGCACATGCGGCGGCCCGCATTCGAACTGGTTGCGTTGCTCGATGCGGCCATGATCGGGGGTGTTGCATGAGCACGTTCGAACAGAGCGCATCGGCGCCGCCTGAGCTCGACGACATCGGCGTGAGCCTGCCCGCGCCAGCGGATTTCAGTATCGCGCTCGCCGAAGGTTTCGCACGGCGCATCGGTGCGCTGGCGCGGCGCGGCGGCGCGTCGGCCGAGGCGGTCAAGTGGGCGGCGCGCAGCGCGTTCGCCGCGAGCCGCGCGACGGCCGAAGGCCACGTGTGCGTGCCGCTCGCCATACTGGCGCGACGCTTCGAGGCGTCGAGCGCCGAAGTGCGCACCGCGCTGTTCGCGAGCGGCATGGCGAGCGATGGTTCGCAAAGCTCGGCGGCGTTGCGGCCGCTGGTGGTCGATGGGCAAGGGCGGCTGTATCTGGCTCGCTATTACGACTACGAGCGGCGGCTTGCGCGCGCGTTGGTGGCGCATGCGCGCGCGGATGAGGGTGTCGAGCGATTGGCCAATGCCCAGACCCTCCACGAGCGTCTCCTGCGCTACTTCGGTCCGCCGAAGGACAACGAAGTCGACTGGCAACGCGTCGCGGCGGTCATGGCGCTGTCCGGGCAACTCACCATCGTCAGCGGTGGACCGGGCACCGGCAAGACCACCACCGTGGTCGGCGTGCTTGCCTGCCTGCTCGATGCACGCACGGATCTGCGCATCGCACTCGCGGCTCCCACCGGCAAAGCCGCGCAGCGCATGCAGGAGGCCCTGCTCGCGCGCGCTGGCGATTTGCCGCCTGAACTCGCCGCGCGTTTGCCGCAGACGTCGTACACCTTGCATCGTTTGCTCGGCTCCGGGCCGGGAGGGCGCTTCCGGCATCATCGGGACAATCCGCTGCCTTACGACGTCGTCGTGATCGACGAGGCGTCGATGATCGACGTCGCCATGGCCGCGCATCTGCTCGACGCCATCGCGCCGCAGACTCGTCTCGTGATGCTCGGCGACAAGGACCAGCTCGCCGCCGTCGAGGCCGGCGCGGTGTTCGCCGAACTCAGCGCGCGCCCCACTTTTACGCAAGGTGGTTTGCAGCGGATCGCCGACGCGCTCGGCATCGACGAAAAGCAGCTCACGCAGGCGTTGCCGGGCGCGTCGCGGGGCTTGGGCGAGGAGCCTACGGATTTCTCCGCGCAGTCATACGTGCCTAACGACGATCTGTTTGCATACGCGGACTCACCTGGTGGGTTCGACGAACCACCCGGCGGTGACCTTTTCGAAAGCGCCGCGCCGCCACCTTCGCACATAGCCACGGCGTCGCCCATGCAGAACCCGCTCGCCGATTGCGTCGTCTGGCTCGAGCGCAACTATCGGTTCGGTCTGGAGTCGCCCATCGGCCGCCTATCGCTCGCGATTCGCAACGGGTCGGCTAGCGCCGCGCTCGATGTCTTGCGTACCGATCCCACTGAAACATGCGCGGCGGCGCTTTACGAAGACACGCACGCAACGCTTACCGAGCGCACCGTCGCACGACTCGCCGCAGGTTTCGCGCCGTATGCCGACGCGCTTGCCACAGCGCTAGCCGCCGAAGCACCCGACCCGTTGCCGCTTTTCGACGCGTTGAACCGTTTTCGCATTTTGTGCGCGACCCGTTCCGGACCGCGCGGCGTCGATCAGGTGAATGCGGCGATGGCGGCGCAGGTGCGGCGCGCGGCGGGTGTGACGCTGGCAGTGGGCGCGCAGTGGTTCGCCGGGCGTCCTGTGATGGTGACGCGCAACGACTACGCGCTCGGTCTCTTTAACGGCGACATCGGTATTGCGCTGCCGGGCGCGAACGGCGCGTTGCGCGTGTATTTCCGGACCGGCGATGGCGGCTTGCGAGCGGTATCGCCGGCGGCGCTGCCGCCCCACGACACTGCGTTCGCGCTCACGGTTCACAAATCGCAGGGTTCGGAATTCGAGCACGCGGTGCTGATGCTGCCGTCGGTATTCAGCCGGGTGTTGTCCCGCGAACTGGTGTACACGGCGATCACCCGCGCGCGCGAACGGGTCGAAGTGATCGGCGCGCGCGCCGTGCTGGCGCAGGCCATTGCGACGCCGACACAGCGCGACTCCGGGTTAGCCGCGCGGATAGCGGAGGTGTGGCGCGGCGTTGAATAGTGCCCATTTCACAGCAAACCCGCTCAACCAGCTGCGCCGCCCGACTGCACGCCAACGTCGACGCGGCCACGCATGGTCTTCCGATACCAGAACGTCCACAACGTGAGCCCGCCGTAAATGCCGTAGCCGATAAACGGCGAAACGACCAGGAAGCGCTCGATCGGCCACGTGAGCGCCATCCACGCACGCAGCGCCGTCTCGCCGGTCAGGCCGACGCCCCACACCAGCGTCATCAACCGCATCGCGCTGACGAGAGCCGGCCGCTCCTGCCACAGAGCCTCGAAGCGCGCCGCGCCGCCTTCCATTTCGCGCGCGACCGTGGCGCGCGCGAGGTAGAAGATCAGCGGGCGGCGCATCGGCAGCGAGAGCAGGAACACCACGCCGATCGCACCGGATATCAGCGACTCGCGCAGCAGCAGCATGCGCGGACTGCCGCCGAGCGCCATCGCCGCGACTGAGAGCACGATGCCGGCTACGACTATCACGCTGAGCGCGTCGATGCGGCGGAAACGCGCGAGTTCGATCAGACTCCAGACGATCGGCGGCACGGCGGACGCGATCAACGCGCCGGTCTCGCCCAGACGCGGCAGCGCAAGCCGGTAGGCGAGCCACGGCAACAGAAAGTTGACAGCCAGTTCCAGCGCAAACCCTGGACGGAGCTTCATGTGAATTTACGCTGTAAGCGAAAAACGCAGTATCGATGAACCAGCCGCGTCGATGCAAATACTTTTTCGCATCGGCAGACGCGCTCGATAGTCCGTAGTCGGTGATCGGTCGCGCGCTGTGTACACTCATGTTTCCCGGTTCAAGCTCGCGTCATGACATCCCGCTATCCCATCCCGCCGAACGAAATCGAACTGACCGCAGTGCGCGCGCAAGGAGCGGGCGGCCAGAACGTCAACAAGGTGTCGAGCGCCATTCATCTGCGCTTCGACGTGCAGGCATCTTCGTTGCCAGAAGTGTTGAAGATGCGCCTGCTCGCGCTATCCGATCACCGGCTCACGCGCGACGGCGTGGTGATCATCAAGGCGCAGGAGCATCGGACTCAGGAGATGAACCGGGCGGCGGCGCTGGCGCGGCTCGATGAACTGATCGAAAGCGTCAGCGTGACGCGCAAGCCGCGCGTCGCAACCCGGCCGACGCGCGCGTCGAACCTGCGGCGCCTCGACGGCAAAGCCAAGCGCAGTGAGATCAAATCCGGCCGCGGCCGGGTGGACGATTAACGCTTGCTGCCGCGTGCCGAAGGACCGGGTCCCGAAGGACCGGGTCTCGAAGGACCGCGTGCCGAAGGACGCGCAACCGCGGTCGTGGCGCTCGGCACGAAGTCGACGCACAACACATGCGTGCCGTCACGCTCGAAAGCCAGGGCCGCGGTGTAGCAGTCCTGCCCGTCGGCGAGCGAATAATGCGGACCCATCATCGCGACGCGCCCCGGTGCGGCGAGCGCGTGCTTGAAATAGGCGCGCCGCGACCAGTTGCTGCGCGTATCGGTATAGAGCGGCGCGAGCCGTAGCGGAGGCGGCGGCACCGAGGCGGCCGTCACTGAAGGCAGGGTCTGCTCACCTTGCCCGTCGGTGATGAACACGCGGCGTGCTTCGCGCAGATGCCAGACCTTTTGCGCCGCCTGACGCAGATCGCCGGTGGCCTTATAGGTCTCGGCGGCGCTCAGCACCGCTTCCGCGAAACCTTCGAAACCGAGCCGCTGGTGGCCGGCATGCTCGCGTTCGTAGTCGGCGAACTTGCTCCACATCGATTCGATCAGCGCCGGCACCTTGGCGCAGGCTGCCTGCACGGAACTCTTCGGCTGACCGAGCCAGAAACCCTGCACGAAATCCACATCGGCTTCCATCAGGATCATCAGCTCTTCATCGGTTTCGACGCCTTCGGCCAGCACCAGCGTGCCGGACTGATGCAGCATGGAGACCAGATGGCCGATCATCGAGTCGTCGCCTTCGCGCCTGCCTGCGCGCGCGACCAGCGAACGGTCGAGTTTGACGATGTCCGGGCGGAAGCGCCACACGCGGTCGAAGTTCGAGAAGCCGGTGCCGAAGTCGTCTATCGCGATCAGGAAGTCGCGCGGCTGCGAGGCGGCGAGCATGCTGGCGACCGCGGATTCGTCGTCGGCAGGCTGCTCTAGCACTTCGATCACGATGCGCTCCTGCGGCAGGCCGAAGTGCGCCGACAGTTCATCGATAAACGCGCGTTGCGGCCAGCCGGTTTCGAACACCTGCGGGCGCGTGTTCAAAAACAGCCAGCCGGTGCTGATGCCTTGCTCCATGAAATTCGCCACATGCAGGCAGCGCGCGATGCGATCGAGCTCGCGGGCGTCGGCGGCCGAGCGGGTGCCGGAAAACAGCACGTCGGGCGAGACCGGCAAACCGACTGGATCGAAGGCGCGCAGCAAGCCCTCATAGCCGACCACGCGCTGGTGCGTCACCGACAGCACCGGCTGGAACACGCTATGCAAAGTCAGCGCGCGCCACGTCGCGGTCCAGCCGGACTCGTCCCGGACCAGATGCGGGAGCAGGCCGCTCAGGGTCAATTCGCTGACTGATGGCATAAAGGCAGGTAGGAGAGCGGACATGGCGACATCGCGGCAAGCGGGTGACGGGACGCGCCAGGCAATTCGGCACGCAACGGATGCACGGCCCGCGCGTGCGCAGGGCAGCTCGGATAAAGCCCGGGAACGCGGAGAGCGATGCCACCCATGCTGGACTCCGGCGAATTAGTCAAAACCAGTCTAACAGCTTGCAATTCGCGTGAATGTGCGGGTTATCACAGAGGCGGGGTCATATCCGCGGTGCTGCCGATCCCCACGCCAATTGGCCGTCCGGCTTGAGTTTGGCGCCTGTTTGGCGCTTGTTTGCCGCGCGCCGAACCGGGTGCGCCCTGGCGCAATCAATCGCCTGTATGAAAACCGAGCGTATCAGGGCGGCGAGCGGACACCCGCCAAACTCCAGGCGAGGACGGAACTCGGACGGATCGATGCTTGAGCGGGTTATTGGTCGGCGCAGACGACGGCAGTACAGGCACGCCGCTGGTCTGCGCGGGCCGCCTGCAGCTTTGGCGGACGCCGGGTATGCTGCTGCTTTTCGTGAAAAGGGAGGTCAGGCATGTCGGAAATCGCGGTGGTCGCAATCTCGGTGGCGAAGCCGGGCTATGAAGAGCAACTGCGGCAGGCGCTCGAAGGGCTGGTCGGGCCGACACGCAAGGAGCAGGGAGCGCTTCAGTACGATCTGCACCGCGACCTGCAGGAGCCGCGCCGGTTCGTATTTGTCGAGCGTTGGGAAAGTCAGGAAGCGCTGGCGGTGCATGCGAAATCGGCACACATCGAGGCGTATAAGAAAGCGGTAGCGGACTGGGTGGAACACGCGGAGATTCGCGTCGTGTCGAAAATCGCCTGAACCGGCAGGCGAATTACACAGCTTTACAGCGGCGAGCGCACTGCTGGGCACGATCAGCCCGGCACCGCGCTCGCCGTTTGTTTTCAATGCGTGGCTTGCGGCACGTCGAGAATCAGGATGATGGTCCAGTCGGCGTCGCCGTCATGGTGATACTGGCGTTCCGCGACGATGAACGGCTGCTGCTTGCCGTCCGGGCCGAGAAACAGCACGTCGCCTTCCATCGGCAGGCATTCGACGGGCGGCAGCGCCAGAAACGCTTCCTGACCGCCGCGCGGCATCAGTTTTTCAATTTTGCGAGATGCTGCTTCAGTCCATTCGATATCAAGCTGGATGTTGCTCATGCTGTCCTCCGCACCAAGGTGCGCACGGGTTAGGGGATTCCGGCCAGGCGCCGGTCGGTGCGCGACTTTAGCACACCGCCAGCCGGGCGCCGCGAGGCCTCGGGCCACCGGCGCGGGCCAGCTCGGCGCGCCGCGCTGCTCGACGACTGGCTAGCTCTTCGCCAACCCATTAAACAACAAAAAAGCCGAAGCCGGCGGTGCCGGCTTCGGCTTTTCACCTTGGCGGCGCGGCCGCAGGTGAGTCGGGTAATTGCGCTCAGGAGCCGGCGTCGGCCTTGGGAGCTTTCTTGTGATGCATGCCCCCCTTGTGGTGTTTCATCGGCGCAGCCGGTGCGCTGTCCATTGCTTGCTGCCGGTTTTGCAAATCTTGCGCACGCTGCTCGACATCGGCGGCCTTGGCCGGATCGGTGCTCATCATGACGCCGTTGTCCTGCGCATAGGCCGCGCCCGTTACGGCACTGAGGGAAACCAGGATCGCCAGGGACACTTTCTTCATTGCTACCTCCGCAGAGTGGTTGTGGACCCGAGTACTTGCCTGTCCAAACGGAAAGACAATGCATTCTAGTCAGCAATATCCGCTCCAACAGAGGGTTTTGTAACTGCAATGACAATTCGTTACATCTGGTTACGCGCAGGCGCCAGTTCCGATGCGCGGTGACTTGGCGCGGAAGAGTCACGATGACGTATCGCCGCCCGAGCGCATGATTGGCATCTCTAAATAATCGCTCTTTAATGCGGCTTGAATTTCAGAACCAGCCGATCGCGCAATAGACATGAAATTGCGCGATGCCAATCAATTCGTGCAGCGCGATTTCCGCACTCGCCAGATTGTCATATCGCGGTAGTACACCGAGACGTGCGCCTATCGCGTTCGAGATCATGGGCTGCGGCGTGAGGCCGAAGCGGTGGAAGTCGAGCAAGGCGCGCGGCATCTGATAAGCGGAGGTGATGAGGATCAGCGAATCGTAACGCGAGCCGTGCACAATGCCGGACACGTTGCGCGCGTTTTCATAGGTCGTGAGGCTTCTGTTTTCCAGCACGATGTCAGCGCGCGGCACCTGTCGGCGCAGCAGGTAAGGCAGATACGTGTCGGCTTCGGTCGCGCGATGCCGCTGCGGATTGCCGCCGCTCACGATCACATGGCAGATGTCCGCCGCGCGTTTGCAGGCGGCGTAGTATTCGGCGCTCGCCGCAATGCGCGCAAGCACGTCGCGCGGGGGCATGAGGACCTGGCCGTCGCCGTAGATCGTGCCGCCGCCCAGCATGATGATCGCGGTGCGCGGCGCGAACGTGGCGGGCGCCTCCGTCCGCCAGTGCGGCTGCGCCAACCGCAGCAAGGGTGCGGTGAGCCAGCCGGCGGCGAGGAGCCAGAAGAAGGCGACCGTGAAGATGGCGAGAGGGCGGCGGGCGCCTTTCCATAGCACGATTGCTGCAAAAAAAAGCGCTAATAAAGTGAATAGAATCAATTTAAATGGGGTAACGTATGTCTTTCGGGACAAATCCACGGGCTTGCTATTGCGCCGCAGCGGTTGCATCGCCGGCTCTTGGACAGAACGCTAACATGCCGTTCAGACGGGGGTTCCGAAAACGAGACCAGGCAGCACCTGGCGGAATTCGACTGCATACGTTGCAGTCAGCTTCCAGCCAAGGGCGGGTGCTACGCGCGTCACTGGTGGCGCGGTGACGTGTTGGGCATAAATGTGTCATAGCTGCACTTTAAGAAAGAAGTGAGATGACCACGTATTCCAACGAAGCGGTACTTGAAGCGCTGCGGCGGGCGCAATATCGCCAGGTCCCATGGGCTAGAAGGCCGGGTGTTTTCCAATATCTTCGCTCACTAGGCTTGATGGACACCGTTCGGCAGCGCACTGTCGCGCCGGCTCCGGGCTTCCACGCCCCTGTGGATATCGCCGTGCTCACGGAGCGCGGCAGAGCCGAGTTCGCGCGGCTCGCCCATGACGAACGTCTGCTCACCTGGACAGCGCAGCGCATGAACGACTACGTCGTCGTCAGCGCCGAGACGCGGGCTACCGCCGCGCTCGAAGCTCGGCCTTAGGTCGGGCGCGCTGGCAGGTGTTGTGTCCCGGCCGCTTCAGGCGGCTGGAGGCATGCCTTTCCTGTGTCCTCTTCCTCACTAATACAGTTGCGCTGCGCCGTGTCGTGCGCGCACGCCTGCCGCCTAGTTGTGCCCAGCGACACCGCAAAAAAAAGCCCGTATCGCGAGGATACGGGCGTACCGGAATTACTACTGCCACGCTGTGCTAATGGCGTTAAATCAGACTGGTACGACGCGCGGTGGTTCCCCCAATTATTTGAAATGCGCTGCGGAGTTTCGCGACCACAGCGCATGGCGGCACTCCCACCCGACTCCGCCTAGCGCCGGCGCGTCGGATCCTGCCGCGGCGCGTCCGGCCGCGTACGTACGTTGCTGGCGATATCGCCGCGCAAATCTCCGCGCGGCGCCGGCGGGGTGAAGTCCCGGGCGCGCGTATCGCTTTGCTGCCAGGCTTCGATGGTAGCCGGACGATCCGGCCTCCAGTTCCAAGCCTGTTGGCGCTGCTGGGCAAGCGCCGGTGCGGCCATCGATGAAACGACAATGCCGCACAGAAGCAGTGACATTGGTTTCATGCTGCGCTCCCGTCAAGCCGATCGACAAGGCCTGTTTGCATACACATAAGGTATGCCCAGTCACGAAAGCACGCTGTAAGTAATAGTAAATGGATGTTTCACCAGCAACTATCGCGCTGCTTCAGACGTCTGAAGCAGCGCGCAGCTAGGCTGGGTGTAGCGGGAGGGGACGACTGTGTTGGGCGCGCCGAAGAGCGGTGCCCATGACAGGTGCGGCGTGCATGAAGACGCGGCGACCTGGGTTCGATACATGCCGGGCGCCCGCAGGCGCCCGGAGAAAAGCAAGTTTGCGTCAGGCCATCTTGACCGGCGCGCGCCACGATTCCGGATTGGTCCAGAATGCGCCGCGCAGGCGGTCACGGCTCGGCGGTGCCGGCGGTTTCGCGGCGGTCGCGCCAATCCGGCCGCGCAGCGAAATTTCACGGCCGCTCGTGCCGAGTCGCTTAACTATTTCGGCGAGCGTACCATCTGCCTGCCACTCGTCGAAACGGCGGCGGCAGGTCGGCGGCGACGGATAGCGGCCCGGCAGTTTGGACCAGCCTTCGCCCGTCGACAGCACCCACAGCACGGCGTTGACAACCGCGCGCGCTTCCACGCGTGGCCGACCGCGCCGTTCGCTCCGTGCGGGCTCCGCACAGAACAAAGCCTCGACCAGCGCCCACTCGTTGTCTCTCAAATCGTCGAACAGCATCATGTTTCACCTCAGCGAAGCTAACTCCGGTGCGCTGCCCCGCGCCGCGCACTCTCCATGCACTCGATAGGCGAGTGCCAAGGGGGTCGGGTTTGCCACGGTCTGCTATGCAGTCAGAAGTCATGGCGCCGACCCTGTGACCAAGTCAATGCAGGATGTGTGCCAAGTTGAGTCCAACTGCCTGAGAGCCCCGTAACAGCGGGCCAGCGCGGGCGCTAGCTAGGGCCGTATGAGAATCCAAAAAAGCTATCTCGCAAATCGGGACAATCACCAATCTTGTGCAGCAAGGCCCGCGCGGCGTGCGTTTGCGCCTCATTGCTGCATTGCAGCGAGTGCGTGTGGGCGCGGTGCACGCGCTGTCTGCGCGTACAATGCGCATCAAAACGGGTTATCGATGAGCTGAAGAAATGAACGTGACGTTGCGCCAGCTAAGGGTTTTCATCGAGGTCGCGCGCCTCTCCAGTTTCAGTCGCGCGGGCGAGGAAGTCGGGCTGACGCAATCCGCAGTGAGCCGTTGCGTCCGCGAACTGGAAGGAGAAATCGGTCTGAAGCTGATCGACCGGACGACGCGCGAGGTGCAGCTCACCGACGTCGGCGGCAATCTGGTTTCGAGCGTGTCGCGTCTTTTGGGCGATCTGGACGACGCCTTGCGCGAAATCCGCGAAATCGGCGAGCAGCGTCGCGGACGCGTGGTCGTCGCGGCCAGCCCGACCGTCGCATGCCGGCTGATGCCGCGCGTCCTTGCGGCATGCGGGGAACGCTTTCCGCACGTGGCGCTCGGCTTGCGCGACGACGTGCAGAGCGACGTGCTGCGCAAGGTGAGGTCCGGCGAGGTGGATTTCGGTGTGATCATCGGCCCGTTCGCCGCGGAGGATCTGTCGAGCGAATCGCTGATGACGGATTCGTTCTGCCTTGTGTCGCGTGACGACCATCCGCTCGCGCGCCACAAGGAGGTCGGCTGGGCGGAACTCGAAGGCGAGCGGCTCGTGATGCTCGACTACGCGTCGGGCAGCCGGCCGATCATCGACGCCGTCATGCACGAACACGGCGTGAGCGCCACGGTGGTGCAGGAGCTCGGCCATTCGGCGACGGTGTTCGGCCTCGTCGAAGCCGGCATCGGTGTGAGCGTGCTGCCGTGGCTTGCCTTGCCGCTGCCCGCCGGCGCCGCGCTGGCCGCGCGTGCGCTGGTGCCGCGAGCCGAGCGCACGGTGGAACTGGTGCGGCGGCGCGACCGCTCGCTGTCGCCGGCGGCTCAGGCGGTGTGGGATCTGATCCGCGAACTGCCGGCGCGGGCGGAAGACCTGCTGTGAGCCGCTCTGAGCCGATCAATGGCCGCCCGGCGCGCCTTTCCCGTGCGCGGCTCGACGTTGCATGGTCGGACGCTGGGCTAAACTGCCGCCTGCACGCCCTGGCGATCTGTGCCGTTTTGCAGCGCGCTTGCCGACGTTAGCTTTAGATTTCAGCCTTTTACTCACCTGGAAGCCTCGATGAGCGAACCGGAACTCTCCGTGCCCTCTATCCCCCATGCGCGCGACGCAGTGCGCACGCTGCGTGCGTCGCAGATTCGCGAAGTGGCCAATGCCGGCTTCGGCGTGGCCGACGTGCTGCCGTTCTGGTTCGGCGAATCCGACCGCGTGACGCCGGCCTTCATCCGCGACGCGGCGAGCGCCGCGCTGCAGGCCGGCGCGACCTTCTACACGCACAACCTGGGCATCGCGCCGTTGCGTGAGGCGCTCGCCGATTACGTGAGCGGCCTGCACGGCGACACTTCGCCGGACCATATCGCGGTGACGAGCGCGGGGGTCAACGCGCTGATGCTCGCCGCGCAACTGGTCGTGGGAGCGGGCGACCGCGTGGTGGCCGTCACGCCGCTGTGGCCGAATCTCGTCGAAATTCCGAAGATTCTCGGTGCGCATGTGGAAACCGTCTCGCTCGACTATGGCGAGCACGGTTGGCAGCTCGACGTCGAGCGCTTGCTGGCCGCGCTCACCCCGGACACGAAGATGCTGTTCGTCAATTCGCCGAATAATCCGACCGGCTGGGTCATGACGCGCGAGCAGCAGCGTGCCGTGCTCGCGCATTGCCGGCGGCACGGCATCTGGATCGTCGCCGACGAAGTCTACGAGCGCCTCTATTACCCCGAGGCTGCGCCCGACAGTCATGGCACGGCGCCGTCGTTTCTCGATCTCGCCTCGCGCGACGAGCGGGTGATCTGCGTGAACTCGTTTTCCAAGGCGTGGCTGATGACGGGCTGGCGCCTCGGCTGGATCGTCGCGCCGAAGAGCCTGATGGACGACCTCGGCAAGCTCGTCGAGTACAACACTTCATGCGCGCCGGCCTTCGTGCAGCAGGCGGGCATCGCCGCCGTCCAGCAGGGCGAGCGCTTCACGCAGGAGCTGGTGCGCGACCTGAAGGCGTCACGCGATCATCTGGTGCGGGCGTTGTCCGCCGTGCCGGGCGTCGACGTGAAGGCGCCGCAAGGCGCGATGTATCTGTTCTTTTCGATGACGGGCGCCTCCCGCAGCCTCGAACTGTGCAAGGCAATGGTGCGCCAAGTGGGTCTCGGCATCGCGCCCGGCAGCGCGTTCGGCCCCGAGGGCGAGGGGTTCTTGCGTTGGTGCTATGCATGCGACATCGCGCGGCTCGACGTCGGCGTGGAGCGCCTGAAGCGTTTTCTGGCGTTGCATGGGACACGCTAGTCGGGCCCGGCCAAGGCGCGCGGGAACCTCGCGCGCGGGCGCGCGTCCGACAGATGCGCGGGCGTCCTCGGGGCGCGCGCCGGCTTAAGCATTGCGCGCCCATGCGCCGGGCATGTTGTCCGGCGGTTCGCTTTACGCACCGGATGTTTTTGCGTAATATGGCGCTCAGTCACGCGATTCCTGTCCGGAATATCGCTGCTCCGTCCGGCTGGGTTTGGCTCGATAGTCTGTTTCGCCTCCCCCCGGTGCGTGCTCCCATCAATATGACCGATCAGAATCGGGCGAGCGCGTCTTCAGTTCCACATCGTCTGTTTGATCCGGTTCTTTGACCACAGGGTCTGACCTAGCTGCATGAATACCCAAGAGGCGAAGATCGTCCTCGAGACAGCCTTGATCTGCGCGCAGGAGCCGTTAAAGCTCGGCGATTTGCGCAAGCTCTTTGCCGACGGCGTGTCGGCAGACACCGTTAGGACTCTGCTCGAAGACCTGAAACAGGATTGGTCGGGGCGCGGTGTGGAGTTGGTCGGGCTGGCGTCGGGCTGGCGGTTTCAAAGCAAGCCCGCGATGCGTTCGTATCTGGATCGTCTGCATCCCGAGAAACCGCCGAAGTATTCGCGCGCGGTGCTCGAAACGCTGGCGATCATTGCATACCGGCAACCGGTCACGCGCGGCGATATCGAAGAGATTCGCGGTGTCACGGTGAACACGCAGGTCGTCAAGCAACTCGAGGACCGCGGCTGGATCGAGGTGATCGGGCATCGCGACGTGCCGGGGCGTCCGGCGCTTTATGCGACCACGCGTCAGTTTCTCGACGACCTCGGTTTGCGCGCGCTCGACGAATTGCCGCCGCTCGCGGACCCATCGGCGCAATTGAATGCGGACCTGCTCGGACAGCATGCCATCGAGTTCTCCGACGCCGAGAGTGGTGAGACGCCGGCATCGCATGAAGCAAGCGATGAGAGCGCGCCCGAAGCGGCCGACATGACCGCGGCGGAAGCGGCAGCCGGCGTAGAGGCAGGAACGGAAATCGCTGCACCAGCGGCTGAGGCCGCCGACCATTCGGCGCACGAGCAGGCTGGCGGCGCGCAAACGGCTGCCGCAGCCGGGAGCGCCGGCGAGTCCGGAACGACCGCCCATGCGGCCGTCGAGCCTCAACCGCAAGCAGTAAAAGAAGCAGAGCAGGCCGAACCCATGGAAAACGCCCACGAGGTGGGCAGCGAAGCGGCAAACGTTGCACCGCTGCCGGGTGCCGGGCAATTCGAGGCTAAATCGGAAGCGGACGCCGAAACCGAGGCGGATCGCGATACGCTCGCCGAGGCCGATCCGGCCGGTCTTGCAACACCCGCGCACGGTTCGGGCGTCCTCCGCGGCACAGAGCACGCGGCGGGATCGACCCTGAACCAGGCGGCGCACGACGAGGAAGATCGTCGCGATGCCGCACAGGACGCAGGCATTCTGACCGACGACGAAGCCGAGTCGCGCAGCGCCTGACGTAACCGAACATTTTTTGCCGCGCCTGCAAGGGGCGCGCGCGACCTGACATTTTGAGGTTGTTTTGACACATACCCACGACACCGATTCGTCCGAATCCGAGCGCGCCGTGCCGTCGGCGCGCGCTGACGAAACGCGCACCCAGGAAGCGTCGGCAGGCCAGGG
>Ga0209759_1000321_pt1 | contig 63590 bp, 64 predicted proteins | sample AraplaCL_Col_mMS_FD_184261 | JGI IMG/M metagenome (GOLD analysis project Ga0209759, IMG submission 184261) | Arabidopsis root microbial communities from the University of North Carolina, USA - plate scrape CL_Col_mMS (SPAdes) (version 2) | ecosystem: Host-associated > Plants > Roots >...
GAGCTTTGAACCTGTCCGGCTCCTTATCAAATGCCGCGATGGCCGCCGATGCGCTGGCAACCCCGACGACGTCAAAACCGGCCTCCTCAAGAGCCGACTCGAGGTCGAGCAAAATCATGGCCTCATCTTCAACGACCAGAACCGCAACATTGCCCATTTTTGAGGCCACCCCAAGAGGCATCCATAACGCGCAACGGGTATTTTAGTTCCATCGCATATATCGACGGCTGTCGCCAGAAGCCGCCGCCAAACACAATCGCGTTGCCGAGACCCAGCCGGCCCCAGATGTTTTGCCATGACGAAGCGGGTGCTGCTACGATGAAGGCAATGGGGCGCCCAGCGCACACGCCACCCCCTCAACATCTGCCGTCGTTTCCGAAGCGACAGCTGCAAATACAAGCGGGGTTACCTGCGGGGCATCACCACGCGGATTTTGGCGAAGCAACAGTCTCCCCCTACTCGAAACGATCGCGTTGCGGCACCTATACGCCAATTCGGCGCGGCCACCACCGGCCCTGCCGAGGGCGTTTTAAACGGATGAAGGAGGTTTGTCCGAAGATTGGGTCTCGCTGCGCGTTCGTTCGATCAGGAAGATGCGCCGGTGCCGATTCGCAGTCAGCTCGCGTACCGTGAACGCTGCCCGATGCCGCTTTCGGCATCTTCGATGGGCTATTGCGTGAATTTTAGCGTCCCTTCCATGGTGGCCGTTGTGACGCTCGTCAACTTCGCGCTCCAGCTCTTGAAGACGTTGAACCTGCTGTTGCGGGGGCTCGGAGTGCTCCGCTGGCGGGCGTCTGGGAGTTGCTTTCGCAGCTTCCGGATCGCGTCTGGACTTCCAAACCGGCCCGATCACTGGTCGGTGGCTGGGTGGTTATCCCCAGGAGCGCGAGATGGGTCAGGCCATCTCTTGCGCCGCGGACAGCGGTGACGACGCAGGTCGCCCGGCTCTTGCGGCCTCCTGTTTCGCCGCGCTCGTGTTGCCTTGCCCAAAGATACGGGTAGGAGATCACCTGACCAGGCAGAAATCTACCGCTCATCATCGTATCCTTCCCCGCGCGCCAATCGGTCGATCTCGGCGGCGAAGAGTTCCGTGTGTTCCTCCGGCATCTTGGACACATGGTGTGCGCGACGGGTATCGCCGCCGATGCGCATCCGTTCGTAGTGCTCGTAGCTCATCAGCACGAACCGGGGTTTCCGGTGTTTGGTGAGAATCACGGGTTCGCGGCTGGCAACGTCGGTGACGTCGCCAACCTGCTTGTTGAGATCCCCGGTCGTGAACTGGCGCATGGCTGGCCTCCTTACCAGCTCCATATTATCTGGATTTTCTGGGCCCTGAAGGGAGACATCGTCTGCGACTAGGCGGGGGCCGGTTACCCATAGGCGGACGGGCACCGCATGGAGCCACAGGGACGCGACGGCAGTTCAAAAGCGTCGCGGGCAGATATCATGCAGGTTCATAGGATCCGGTCAAGCAAGCCGTGTGCATCTTTAAGCGGCGGCAAGTCGGATATCTATGCTGAATGTTTCCTACGCCAGGCGCCGGGCGAAAATCCAGTGATCGTCCTGAAGGTACGAGTAAAGTGGCTCTGATCGGCAAATCCGGTGGCAAGTGCTACTTCGGCCAGTGTGTCGCTTGTTTCAAGGAGGGCTTTTTGTGCGTTTTGTATCTTGGCGGCAATATACCAGCGATGCGGCGACACCCCCGTAGAGGTCTTGAAAGCTCGGGCAAAATAGGCCTCTGAAAGCCCCACCATGTCGGCCAGGTCCTTTAGAAAAACAGCTTTGGGCAGGCTCTGCTCCATCAGCACCGTCACCCGCCGAAGTTGTGCGGGGGCAAGCCCACCCCTTTTTCCTCTTGCCTCCTTAACCCAAACAGATTGTGGGATATCGCCAGGGCAAGGCTATCGCCATAGAAGCGATCATCCGGGTCGGTGCCGACGCACGCATCCGCCAGCAATTCGACGAGAGCCAGGAGGCGGTTGTCCTGGAACATCACGCGCGGCGCGAGACGGGATGTAAATTCGAGCGCGTCACCGAAAAATTCCGCCAACTCGAGGAGATCAAAATCGATGACCAGTCGCCGGATGTAGTGAGACCGTCGTGCAAACTGCCAGAGAGGGATGCCGGCTGGGACGAACGTCAGATGTCTGGCGGTCCATTCCGCCGAGGTTGGCATGGACTGTGCGGGGCTGTGCGGCGTCAACAGCATCTCCGCGCGGCCGCCGACCTGCTCCAGAATTGCGGTCAGGCGCGGCCGTTTTGACCGGAGGTCCTCGGGGTGCGGGCGCGGACCATGCAAGTGGGCGACCTCGACACGAATGCCCGTCAAGCATCGCATCTGTCTATGCGAAGTCCTGTCGGCTGCCACGAAGCCCGGCGTCCGCTCGCCCAAACGTTCGGTCGTTTGACTGGTCACCGGTAGTCCCTCGCGGCAGCACGTCGCCCCTGCAACGCCGATATGATGCGCTTCGCGAAGGTCTCGCGAAATTGGTGGGGCGATGGAATTTCCGGTCCTTCCAATGGGCCGGCGTCGGCTCATACTTTCGAACCAGGACAGCAAGCGAGGCCGGGACGTCGACAGAGGAGCACGAGCCCCGTGACCTGTTAAAGTTGAAGCAGACCGCGCCGGCTGGCGACGGCAATCGCTTCGGTCCGGCTTAGAACGTTGAGCTTGTTGAAGATGCTGCGCAGATGCGACTTCACAGTCGTTTCGCTGATGTGCAGGTTGAGGCCGATCTCCTTGTTGCCCTTGCCTTGCGCCAACAGGGTCAGCACGTGCATCTCGCCGGCTTTGACGGCGCGGGAGATCTCATGGTCCGTATCGAAGGTGGTCAAAACGACAATGCGGGCGGAAGGGTCCTGCTGTCGGATTTCGCCCATCGCCGCGACACCGTCGAGAACCGGCATACGCAGGTCGAGCAGCACGATATCAGGACGCTGCTGTCGCCAGAAATCGACGGCATCGCGGCCCGTTGCGGCTTCCGCGACGACCAGCATGTCCGACTGACGGCCGATGATTGCTGCCAATCCTTCGCGCACGGTCACGTGATCGTCGGCAATCAGAACCTTGATCTTGGCGGTTGGCGTTTTTTCAGGCGCAATGCTCAAGACGTTCAAGCCTCCTGCGAGGGCAATGTGATGCGCACGGCCGTGCCCTTTGCGGGCGAGCTTTGAACAACGAGCTGACCGCCTATTCTTTCGACCCGCTCCCTGATTCCGCGCAAGCCGTATCCATCGTTCTTGCTTGAGGGATCAAAGCCGCGTCCGTCATCTTGCAGGTCAAGACAGACTTCTCCCGGCAGAAAAATCAGCTTGGCGGTCACGAGTTTCGCCTGTGCATGGCGCAAGGCGTTGGTCAGAATCTCCTGACCGATACGAAACAGATTCTCTTCCGATTCCGGAGGCAGCGATCGAGGTGCGCCAAGCACAGCGAACTCCATTTTCAGGCTGGTTCCTGCAGTCATCTTCGTGAAAAGCTCAGCCAGCGCTCCGCTGAGATTGCTATCATCCAACACCCGAGGTCGAAGTGCGTGCACGGAACGCCGGGCTTCGTTGAGACTCTCGCGAGCCAGGCGACGGGCGCGGTCCAGATGCTCTCCGGCTTCCCTTGAAAGGCCCCGCTGGTTTGCATCCTCGGCAGCTTCCAACTGCACGATCACCCCCGTAAGCCCTTGGGCAAGAGTGTCGTGTATGTCGCGAGCGATGCGATTGCGTTCCGCGATCACGGCCGTTTCGCGTGTCTGAGTAGAAAGGCGCGCGAACTGGATCATCAACATCACCTGGTTGGCCAGCGCCTGGGTAAGGTCCATCCCTTCGGCGCCAAACATCCGTCTCTCGGTGAAACGAAGACCGATCGCCCCTTCAAGACGGCCAGCAACGAACATGGGCACCAGCAACACAGTGATGATGCCCATGGGAAGCAGACGATCGCGCAGCGCAAAGGCTGGAACGGTGCGGATGTCTTCGACGACGTTTGGCTTACCCGTTCGAAAGACCTCCGGCCAGGGCCAGCGCTCTTCCATCGGCAACCACTTGTCCATCCCGGCGAACCGCGGATCGGTGCTGGTTACGACCCGGCCCTCTTCGAAAGCCATCTCGATCCCTATCATTCCGCTGCCGGGATCAAGTCTCCAGACGCTGATGCTATGGGCACCGAATTGCTCGGTCATGATACGCAGCACGTGTTCCACCAACTTGTCGGCCGCGGGCTCCATCGCCAGCGCCTCGAGCGTGCTCTTGAGTGCGGCGACCTGGCCGCGCGACAGATTTTCCGAAGCGCTGAGCGCCTGCTCGACGCGCTTGCGCTCTTCGATGTCCGTGTTCGTGCCGTACCACCGGATCACCGTGCCGGACTCGTCGAGCAGTGGTGCGCAGCGGAACAAAAACCATCGATACGCGCCATCGGATCGGCGCATCCGCGCTTCATGCTCGTCCGGACGTGCCGCTTTGATGATCTCGCGCCAATGTTCCGCCAGGCCCGGGAGGTCGTCCGGATGGATGACGCTTGCCCAGTTCCAGCCCAACCCCTCTTCCATGGTGAGCCCGGTGTAGGCGCACCACTGGGTGTTCAGAAACTCGACTGAACCGTCCGCACCGCCGAACCAGATCAATCCGGGTGTGGTGTCGGTGGCGAGCCGAAAAGCCGCCTCCCATTGCGGCGCCGGTCCGCATAGATACGAAGTGTTTCGTTCTCTTCCGTGAGCCGTGCTGAAAGCTTCTGGCCGGCATCGAGGTCACTCCTTGATCGAGCCAGTTCTTGCTCGATTGGTTTCAGCCTCGCGCCCGCGTCGTCAGCTATTCCCTTGCCCGTCTTCATGGCCCTTCCCTGACCGTGTGAAAACAGCCTTAGCACCACTGGTTTCGCTCGGAACGAAAAATCGTGCGCGGGCGGCGGCGTAACAAAAGGCCTGCTTCCTTCAATCCAGGTCAGATTCAGGCAATTCAACGGGAGCACGGAACCCTATTGGTATCGCGACGAACTCGTCCGTCGGGCCGAGACGGCTCGGCCCACATGCTCAAGGTCGGAGAACAACATGCTCAAGATAGTTATAGCTGCGTTAGGCCTGATGGTTCTTACCTTGCCATCGGCGGCTCGGGTCCTCCCGTTTCCGTCTGAATTCAAGGCCCGGTCGATCGAGACCAATGGTACCAGCCTTTACGTCCGTGTTGGCGGCAAGGGGCCTGCCGTGCTCTTGCTGCATGGCTTTGGCGATACCGGCGACATGTGGGCTCCGCTCGCCGCCAGGTTGATGAAGGACCATACCGTGATCGTGCCCGACCTGCGCGGTATGGGGCTCTCGGCCCATCCGGATACCGGCTACACGAAGAAAAACCAGGCGGTCGACATTGCCGGCGTCCTAAATCAGCTGAAAATTGACAAGGTCGAGCTCGTCACCCACGATATCGGCAACATGGTGGGCTACGCCTTCGTCGCGCAGTACCGCGACCGCGTCACACGCTGGGCCGTCATCGATGCGCCGCTGCCTGGTATCGGCGATTGGGAAAACATAATCCGCTTGCCGCTCTTGTGGCATTTCAACTTCCGTGGCCCCGATATGGAGCGATTGGTGGCGGGCCGCGAGCGCATCTATCTCGACCGCTTCTGGAATGAGCTGTCGGCGAATCCCAAGGCCATCGACGAAGCCACACGCAAGCATTATTCGAAGCTCTACGCCCGACCCCATGCCATGCACGATGCCTTCGAGCAGTTCGCCGCGTTCAACCAGGATGCTACCGACAACAAGGAGTTTCTCGCCAAAGGCGGCAAGGTTGCCATGCCGGTGCTGGCGCTAGGTGCCGAAAAATCCTTCGGCACGGGTCAGGCTGATGTTCTGCGCTTTGTCGCAACAAATGTAACCGCCGGGATCGTACCTGGCTCCGGGCACTGGATCATGGAGGAGAATCCAGACGCCACAATGAAGTTCGTCACGGATTTTCTCGCCAAGTAGCTGCCCGGCCACCTGGCCGCGTGCCGTACTGCAGGAGAGACCCATGGCCAGTCGACCCACGCGCAATCCGGTCCAGGACCATCTCCTGACGCCTAGCAACTGCGCCGTCGTGATCATTGACTATCAACCTGTCCAGGTAACATCCGTCGTGTCAATGGACCGGCGGACCCTCGTCGCCAACATCGTAGCGCTGGCGAAGACAGCGAAACTCTACGATGTACCGGTCGTGTTGACGACGGTGAACGTCAGCACCGGTCGCAACCAGTCCCTCATTCACCAACTGCGTGACATTTTCCCGACAGTTGAACCGATCGACCGCACGGCGATCAATGCATGGGAGGATCAGGGCTTTGCCGACGCCGTCAGGGCGACCGGTCGGCAGAAGCTCGTCATGGCTGCCCTCTGGACCGAGGTCTGCCTGGCTTTTCCCGCGCTCGATGCGTTGCGCGACGGTTTCGAGGTTTATGCCGTGGTCGACGCCGTCGGCGGCACTTCCGTCGAGGCACACCAAGCCGGGCTCGAACGCATCATGCAAGCGGGAGCGGTGCCCGTAAGTTGGGTTCAGTTCGCCTGCGAGTTGCAGCGCGATTGGATCCGCCAAAAGACAGTTCCCGGCTTCGCGGAAATCGTCTTCTCGGTCGAAGGACATTGAGCCGATACCTGTGCAAGCCTCAGCTTGGCAACTCGGCAGGAGAAGAATTTGAGCCAGGAAGTCCTCAACCCGGTCATTGATAGGTTCGAGGGTAATGGTGGTTTGAACATAGTGTTTCGGTCATGGCGCCCATTCGCCAAGCCGAGGGCGTCGTTGTTATCGTCCCCGGCTTCAATTCGCACAGCGGCTACTATGGTTGGGTGGCCGAGCAGCTCAACAGGCGACGGTCTGGCCCGCCTATGCTGTTGACTTGCGCGGACGGGCGGGCGGATGGCGAGCGGTTCTATGTCGACAAGTTCGCCCACTATGTCAGCGATGTCTCGGGCATCATCGACATTGCAAAAGCGCGGGAGCCGGGCCTGCTGGGGCATAGCGCAGGCGGTGTGGTCGCCTGCCTCTACGCGCTGGAAAACTAGGCCGGGCTCGCGGGGCCGATCTGCGAGAGCTTCGCGTTCCAGCTGCCGGCACCCGACTTCGCCCTCGCGGTGCTCAAGGGGCTCAGCCACATCGCACCGCACGCGTATGTCCTGCATCTCAAGAACGAGGACTTTTCGCGCGACCTGGCCATCGTCGAGGCCGTGAATGCCGACCCGCTCATCGCCCATGAAACCCAGCCGAGCAAGACGATTGCCGAGATGGTTCGCGCCGATGAGAGGCTCAAGGACGAGTTCCCGATCGATCCCGGGCGCCGTCGATCGCTCAAAGCCAACAATAGAAAAGGCCGTCGCAGCTAATTAGCGCGCGCCGATAAACCCCACCCCATCGGCACTGCTAACTTTCTTGACCATCGTGAAGACCAGAAGATAAAGGCAACACCTGGCGGTTGTCGAGTGTCAGCCTGTAACCGGTCGGCAGGTTCTGCAGCACTGTCAGTGCCTCCGCTGGGGAGTAGAAGGTGACGATGGTCATCACATGGTCGCCGTCGATCCGCTGGAGGCGGTAGATCGGTCTGTGCGGTCTGGCTTCGGCCACCAAACTTATCCTCGAAATGGGGCATATTAGCGAATATTCATGAAGCTTTGATGAGGCTGGGTGCACCTAACGGTCAAAGCCCGCCGCCAGGCCCGGACAGGGCTTCAACTTCGGGCGGCTACACCCCTGAAGGATCTACCCTTGCCGATTCAACTGGAAGCGCCACTCAGTCCAAATTTTAACGATCGATGACCGATCAAGTCGGGCTTGACACATTGCGCGGCCGCTTCGTGCCTTTTGGCGCTGCACGCTCCTTCCGGACTGCCGCACTTCGACGTCAGGCCGAAGTAGCGCGCGACATTCGCGGGAGCGGCGGAAGCATTCCCTCGTCGTGAACGAGAGCGCCGTCACCGGGTCGGCGCCATGAATGGGCATGATACGCCATTACGGCTCACTCTCCGCAATGACACCATATAGTTGGCAATATAGTCGCCACAACGCGGAGTGCGCTTCTACAGTCGGCAGTCAATCTAATGTCGGTTCAACAGACAATCAGGACAATCACCCCCGCTCGGCGCTCTCGCGGGTGCCAATCATAGCTATCATGTCGCTCGATCTAAAGGCTGGAGGGCACGAACCACGGACTAGAGCCATAGCCCAACTGCGGCTCCGCCATATTTTCGGAAGCATTCGAGGGTTGTGCAACTGTGCCGGTAGATTTGCAGTCCAGCTTTGGCTTTGGCTTGCCTGCCTTGAGATGGCTTGCAGAACATGAGTCTACAGCCTGCGCGACGGTTGCCTTCTTGTCTTTCGCAACGGCCGCGCCAGTGACGGCAAGCACGACCGCGGCACCCAAGATAACGAGTCTCATGAAAACGCCCTCACCCTCTACATCCGAAATGAACGGACGAAGTTTACGTTACGGCAACCATAATGTGCCGGGAAAGTACCCCGGACTTATGCGCGGCGCTTTGGGACATAAGTCGGATCCAGACGAAGTGGAGTCCGCCACCTCTCGGCAGCAGGCCAGTCGTCTCGCTCGCGCCAATGATTAAGCGCCTTGCAAGCCAGAGATCAGGCCCAGCTGGCATCCTCGTCGCCGTCAAGGTCTCCCTTGTCACCGTGGAAGGCCAGTTCGTGGCCGTTGGGCTCGATCGCCGCTATAGCATCGCGCTGGCGCCAGCCGGTAGCAATCCCGGTCCAGCCGGGTTCGTTCGTCATCAGTCCTTGGCGGAAGCCATAGCGTTGCCTTCAAGGTCGGTCTCCATCTCACCGGTTTTTGGATGGCCGTGCCGCACGGCGAAGGCTCCAGCGGGTCGCGGTCCTCGCCCGGGTCGCAGTCCTCGTCATCAGCGCAATCGAGTTCTCGATCACATAAGCGCACCCTTCGCCCCCCGGCCAAGAGATGGTCGGCAGCCATTGCCGCCTCGGTCGAGCGAGGGTTCATCGTCGGCTGCGTCCTTGAGGTAGGATCCGACGACATAGCGTCGAGCATGTCGATCAGCCGCTGGATCGAGACGGCGATCGCCTTGCGGTTGGTGAGCGGGACAAGCAGGGTTTCTGGATCGGCGGCCGGTTACGCCGCGACATAGCCCTCGCGGTCTTGGTGAGATCGAGTTCGCCCATTGCCCCGCCTCCCGCTTCACATGGTCAAGGACACGGCCGCTGGTCCCTCGTGGAGTACGTCGAGGCTCGCGAGCGCATTTGGAGGCCCGCTGCGGCAAGCAGCAAGTCCCCCTACGTCCCAGCAGGCGACCGCTTATAGAAAGTGGTAGTCCCGTTCAAGCCGCACCGAGAATGTCTTCGATCACGCAGGAGCGAACATCAAGGAAGCTCGCTATCGGCCATTCAGTTGAGCCCCGCTATGCGCAATCCCTCGATATAGAGCGCCCGGTGCTCCGGCCGCACCATCGGGTAATACATATCCACCCAATCGACAGTCAGAGATGGCTGAAGCCGTTTCGCTTCGCTGAGAGCACGAACTGCTGTGGCCTGATCGCCCGATATGCCGGCAGACGCAGCCAGGGTTCGCCAGGCTGTTCCGAAATGGGGACGGAGCCTCACAGCCCGGCTCTCGAGCCGAGTGGCCTCGGCGAAATCTCCGATTACGAATTGGCACATGCCTTTTATGGATAGGTTCGCCGGTTGGGTGAAGTCGCGGGGGCTCAGCCTCTCCGCGATCGCGAGATGATGCAGCCCATCTCTCGGAAAGCCCCCATAGCCGTAGGTCGATCCGAGTATGGTGTGAGCGATTGCAAGGCTGGGGTTCAGGCTGATTGCCTCGCTTAAGGCTTCGACTGCCTGATCAAACCGGCGCGCCACCATATAAGAAAAGCCGGCCGCAAAGTGCGTCCAGGGGTCTATCGGATCACGCTGAATTGCACGTTCGGCCATCTCTTGGGCGGCGGCAAGATTGGCCGTCGGATCCACAAGTCCAAGCAGGGCTCGAGCAGTGCGCATGCAAGCGAGCAGGCTATTGGCCCGGGGATAGTCAGGCTCGATATCAGTGGCGTGCCTAAGCAACGCCTCTGCGGCATCGATGTCCGCGGCTGGGCCCCATGTCCAAACATGAGGCATGGCTTTCATGACGAAGCCCCAGGCGTCGAGATTACTGGGCGATCGGCTCTGAAAGCGGTTGTATTCGGCTGCATACAATCTCGGCTCGATTGCCCCGATGACGCTGTCGGCGATTTGGTCCTGAAGAGTTAGAAAATCGGCGCTCTCGACATCGTAGTGCTCGGCCCACACCTGATGCCCGCTTGACGTGTCGCTTACTTCGGCGCCAATTCTCAGACGCTGCCCGGATCGGCGAACGCTTCCATCGAGCACGTAGCGGACGCCGAGCTCTCGCCCTACCTGCTTGACGTCAACAGCTTTGCCCCTGTAGCTGAAGGAAGAGTTGCGAGCCGGTACAAACAGCCAGCGCAACCGCCCAAGCCGCGTGATAATGTCCTCAGCCAGCCCGTCGGCAAAGTACTGTTGTGCTGCATCCTCGCTGAGATTTGTGAAGGGTAGCACCGCGACCGATGGCCCCGGCTCAGAAGCTGCGGCTGCCACTTCAGGCTGATCGAGCTTTCGACAGTGCCGGTAAACCGGTAGCCAACGCGAGCGACTGTCGCGATCCAGTCTGTCCCGTCGGACATCGAACCCAACAATCTTCTCAGCGAAGCGATTTGAACCGACAGATTGCTCTCTTCGACCGCGACACCGGGCCAGGCAGCGTCGATCAATTCGGTCTTGGTGAGAACTTGACCGGCGCTGTCCGTTAACTTCGCCAGAAGGAGCAGCGCCCGGTACCCAACCGGCACGGGAACCCCGCCTCGGAGAAGCGTACCGCTTTCTGAGTTCAGAACAAACGACCCGAAGGCAACGCGCGGCCCAAGCATGTAAGGACCTTATGTCTTTTCGGGCCATTTCGGAACATTTCGGGAGGGCTTGGGGACATTTGGAACCTCGAGACACAAGATACCTTCACTTTGATAGCGAGGAACCGAGCATGTCGTCGATCACGCACGAACGAGCACCTGTGCTTGCCGCACCAATTTTCCAGGAGACATGCGGATTCGCAGGGCGAGGCAGACAAGAGGAATTTCGCCTGGCTTTGGATCGCTATATAGCCGGCTACGTCGAGTATCAGCGAAGAGTCCGGCTTCATTCCGGCTCGGATGCTCCCGGGTTTGCCAGAAGACATTTGCTCAATTCCATAAGGCTGCGGCCGCAGTTCGGCGATCAGCAGAGCGGCGTGTAGCTATCAATTGGGGTCTTCTGTTGATGCTGACAGTTTTGATCAGCGGAGCCGCAAGCCCTGCGCTGTTCGTCACTTCAACCGCCGCACTTTGCGAAGATGAGGTGGTGGCGCCCCACATGTTCGCCTGTAGCTATTTCACCGGCAAGAGGACGATGATGAACCTGAGTTATGCTTGAGACCGGTGAAAACTGATTTATACACGCTCGTGATCGCCGAAGAATACAAACGCGTCCGATCAGGGGTCAAGTCTCTCCGCCTTCGCGATGGTTCAAGGCTTCGGCAATGACCCCGAACACGTTGGGCACTTCCTCGGTGATCTCGCTGGTCGCCATGCCTGCCTTGTCAGCGGCTTTCATGGCCTGGTCCGCGAGGTCGCTGATCAAGACGGGATGTCGCCCGCGGTTTCGGGCAGGTGCTCACCATTCAGTTGACGAGAAATTGATTCCACGTGTGTTCATATTCGGACAAAGCGGAGCATAGCTTCAAGTTCCCGGCGAGTCGCTAAGCGTCGCGGCAATCGACAGTCGGGTACCGAAAGCGGTCGTTTTCATGGTTTGCTAAAATACCGGAACACTGAGTGAATGTTACCGGAACCAAGCGGTAAAACCAGACCTTGGCCCGCGTGAACATTAAGACCTTGGTCCGATGCAGAAAGCCCGCCACCAAACATTCGGCAACGGGCCTTATGCGCGGCTGAATTCCGGGGAAATCGACCGCTTCCAACTTAACCTGTGACAGTGGTTTGGGTTCCCGACAATTTTAACGGTCGGGCTGCGTTAACTAGAGTCGGGGCGTTCGACAAAGTGCTATGGTCGGCGATGTCCGATTTGACGACGCCTTTGATCCGGAAGCTCGAAAGCCTGGGCCCGCTATCACAGGATGAGCGTGAGAGCATCGAAGCTATGTCGCTCGTAGGAAAGGACTTTGCGCCCGGTCAGCTGATTGCGATGGAAGGTAATGACCCAAGCCACTGCTGTCTGGTGGTTGAGGGGCTGGTGCGACGCTACAGCATTCTGAGCAACGGTAATCTGCAAACGCTCTCAATCCATATCCCCGGCGACATCCCTGATCTCCAGGGCCTGCATCTTCGAACCATGGATCACACACTCGCGTCGATCGGTACAAGCAAAGGTGCCCTGATTTCGCATCGCGACATTCTCGAAGTGATCCGTAAGTCACCTCGCCTGGCAAATCTGTTTTGGCGGGAAAGTCTGGTTGATGCGGCGGTCGCGCGCGCCTGGGTCAAGGTTTTGGGAGGGCAAGACGCGTTCGGCCGGCTGGCGCACCTCGCCTGTGAACTCTACACGCGTATGGCGGTCATGGGGCTGGTACGGGACAATTCTTACCTGTTCCCGCTCACGCAAGTTCAGATCGGCGAGACGATCGGCGCGAGCATCGTTCACGTCAGTCGCATTTTGAAGAAGATGCGTGCCGACCACCTTTTGGATCACAAGGACGGGCGGCTTGTCCTCTTGAACTGGGAGGGGCTGTGCGAGGTGGCAGACTTCGATCCCGGATACCTCAACCTTAGGGACGCGCCGTACCTGGATTTGACGCCAGCAGCGGGCCGTTAGTCCACCTTCGTCCCTCGCGAAAATCTTGCCGCGATGCATGGCGCAGATCTTCCTCGCCGCGCAAAGGCTTCGCGCGGCCGAGAAGAGGCGTTCGATCCCCTAAGCCTAGCGCGGTTCGATCGGCAACTACGTGATCGCACCATATCCGCGACCACGACATTAGCTAGTTTGAATATACGGCGGAGAAAGTCCGTCGGGCCGGCGTTCTGCCCACTCTTTACCCCAACAAGGGCGCCGGCCACCTTTCAGAAGACTCATTGCGTCGACTGTGAGCCTCTTTCGGCAATCGCGCTCTAAGGCGGCGGATGACTTCCGATATGGACATGGCATTGAGGCGTTCGACACTGCTGCGGTGTTCTGCTTCCAGGTTTTCGCGCCCTAAGAGCTCCGTAGCCCTTGTGACGAGACTGCAGAGGTGGTCGTCGCTCAGCCCAACACCGTTTTTTGCCATCGGTCCGGTTTCGGTACGGTTTGGTGGCAGGTTGAGCATGATGCCAGCAAAATTCGCAATTAGCTGGTCAGGGCGGACCCTTTGACAAGCTCGGTGCGATTGCAGGTAGAGCGGCAACGAACGGAGAAGCGCGCCCGCGTATCCGCGGGCGCGAGGCCGCCTTTGAAGGTTGAGGCGCTAGCGGCTCCGCAGACGAGCGGCGAGGTCAAGGCCCTCAATGACAACCAGATTGAGCCGATCACGCCGAAGGAAGTGCGCGAACGCGCCAGGAAGGCGATCGCCGAGAAGCCTGCGAAGCCGGCCAAAACGACCGTCGCGAATAAGCTGAAGGTCAGGGCGACCGAGGACGCGATCCCGTCTCCGACTGACCGCGAGCAAGGTCGCCCGCGCCCTGCAGCTCCGGTCTCGCCGGAGCACCTTGGGTAGCTCAGTTGGTAGAGCAACTGACTGTTAATGAGGAACGCAAAAAAGCCCCGGACAAGTCTGCCGGGGCTTTCTGGTAGGTCCGCCGAGTTTAGAACTTGTAGTTCAGACCGATGCGAACGGTGTGGAAGGGGACTTTAACGTCAACACCACCAAGACCGCCGGGATTGAACGTTGCTTTACCCAGGTCCGTGTAAAGATACTCAGACTTGAGCGACCAATTGTTGGTGATGGCGTATTCAGCGCCCGCACCAACGGTCCAGCCGACCTTGGTCTTGGATAAGTCGAGCCCCGGGGCAGAGATCTTTTCGTGACCGTAGGCCAAGCCGCCAGTGCCATAGACCAAGAAGCGATCGACGGGCGTATAACCAACGCGAGCACGCAGCGTGCCGAACCAGTCAATCTTTGCTTCGAGAGAGGGGCCGCCGAGCGATAGATCAGCCTTAATGTCGGCACCCTGGAAGTCGGCTTCGACGCCGTAGACGAATTGGCCAACCTGCCAGTTGTAACCAGCCTGAACGCCTCCCAGGAAGCCGCTCGCATCAAGGTCGATAGAGCCAGGGCCGCCACCAGAAGGAGAAAGCTTAAACGTGCCGAAACCGCCGCCGGCGTTCACGCCGATATATGCGCCAGTCCAGTCATAGGAAGCAGCCACCGGTGCCTCCTGCAATACGTCAGCCGCATACGCGGAGCCGGTGGCGAGAACGAGAGCGGTTGCAAGAAGAATCTGTTTCACGGAAATAACCCTTTGTCGCCTGCTAACGCAAGATGAATGCCTCATCGACATCACCATCCGAGTGGACATAGCGTTGTCGCGGAAAGCCTTAAGTTGTCAACGCCCTCAAGTCCGGAAGCGAGGCTATTTCCTAGGGTGATGCATAGAAGCCACAGCTTCAGCGTGTGCCGCAGATGGTCTATAGGCGCCTTCAGCTGTTGAGACCAGCGGGCACACAAAGGCGCCCTGTAAGAGGCGTCGGGCCCAGTCCAAATTGCTCCCAGAGGTTTCGCCGAGCCTTCGCAAGAGTACCGAGGCAAATGACCGACAAGTGCGCGACCGCGGCGAGAGAGTGGTCATTGCTATGAAATTCAACCAGGCCTCGTCGAGGATGACGTGGGCTCGCGTAGCATCTATCGATTCTGACGACTGAAGGCGCTTTGGATATCGTAACGCCAGCGCGCATCTAGCTCCGCCCGCTGTCATACGCCGCCAGTGCCACGTCCAGGCCTTAAATCGCGTTCAATGAAAAGAGCCCGCCGGGGGATAACGACGGGCTCTTGTCGGGCGAACGAACAACCCGTCCGCTTGGCGGGAGGGCATGCCCGCCGACATCCAGAACTGCACTGGTTCCAATATGTTCCAACCTAAAGGCTCTTCCTCACGAAAATCCCTGCAGCGAGCCATGCCAACAGGTCTTCGTCGTCACGCAAGTGCTTCACGCAGCCGATCAGGCTTGGCTTGACAGGAGCAAAATGAAAAAGCCCGCCACCGCTCGCGGGGAAGCGGTAGCGGGCTAAGTGACCGTGGACAGGTAGGGGCCGTGTCCGTGAACAAGATGCGCGTTCCACATGAGCGGCCGATTAAGGAATCGCCAACAGTTTTACTTCTTCGTCGTTTGGCGGAAGTCAGCTCTGAAAGCGTGTGTTTATCTAAGCTCGATATCGATCGCAAAAAGGCTGATCTCGGTTGAGCCGGTGCCGCGCGAGGCCATTAGCAGCGGAAAGCCCGCCTTTTGACGGGCTTTCCTGCTGCCGGAGGCCAGGAGAGTGCAGTCAAAGCCTCACAGCTGGAACGTCACCCAGCCCCCTGGCATATCTTTATCATCGACGAGCGATCATCAGGCAAAGCTGCCTGAGCTGGGCATCATAAGTGCCTTCGCTAGCAAGCACGTCAACGCATCGCTTCTTCATGCGCGTGAGGTTGCTTCCCGTCAGCTGAGCCACCGAAGCCGGCGGCTTGGATCCTGGCATGGCGGGTGTGCCCGGGGTGCCGGGCGTTCCGGGTGTTCCTGGGGTACCCGTGCCGATCCCGACGCCGACACCGAGCCCAACGCCATTGCCGACATTGGCGCCGAGACCCGCGGTGACGCCGTTGCCGATGTTGGCGCCAAGACCAGTGTTGATGCCCCCGGACCCGCCGACCGAAGCACCTGCGCCAGCGGTAACGCCACTCGATCCGCCGATCGAAGCGCCGGCGCCGGCATTGACGCCGCTCGAGCCGCCGACCGAGGCGCCCAAACCGGCGTTGACGCCGCCGGAGCCGCCGACAGATGCGCCCACACCGGCATTAACACCGCCGCTGCCGCCGACAGATGCGCCGGCACCAACCCCGATGCCGCCGGCCGATGCCGGAAGCGACAATGAAACAATGAATGCACTGCTAACCAGAGTCTTGGTGCAGTTCTTGACGAACGACTTCATGACACTCTCCGTTGCGTTGCCTTCACAGCCAATGATTGGCTGTGTCCAAAGTAACGTTCCGGTTAGCTAGTCGGGTGCTTAACGCATCGGCCAATTTCATTAGTGATTTGCAAATTCGGAATTATATCGGTCAGTTTTTATTAAGTATTTAGGCAAATTCGGCGGAAGCGTCCGATGCTTGGGAGCAAAAAGCCCGCCGACCGAAGCCGACGGGCAAGCGAGGTTTGGCTGCTCGCCGATCGTAAGGCGACGCATATCAGCGCCACTGCATGCAGCAGCGACAAGCACCAACAAAAAGCGATTACGAAAGGGCGTGAGAGCCCATCAAACCCGCAGGGAAAGATGGGCTCTCTGGTCGGAGGGTCTTTTCGCGACACATCGCGGCGCGGATCATGCTTACGCGCCGCACCACTCAAATTCGGCTGTTGGAGAAATGTTCCATTAGCAGTTGCTTGACGAATGCATAGCGGGCCAGAATCGCCCGATGAGGGGCGGTCTAAATATCGGCGACGAGAAATCATCATGTACGCGACCATCACCAAACCGGTCGATGGCCGGGCCAGTGTGGCAGCCCCAGCGGAACCGCCGTGGGCGCGAGAGCCCCTTGACTCCTTAGCCGAAGATCTCGATCCTTCTAATTGGACAGGGAAATAGGATGGCCCAGACGATCCGGTTCGCGATCTTCGCGGTTTCGGCCGCTGTCGCCGGTCTGGCCTTTTTCGCCTTGCATTCCTTCTGGACGTGGACCGCGCCGCTCGTAACCCTCTTCGCGGGCTCCATGGTTGCCGAATACGCCTTCAACCGGCTGGCCTCGAACGAAGAAAAGCAGCGCGATCTGGAAGATCGCGTGCGCAACCCACCGGGGTAAACCTGCTTGCAAGGTCAGTGGCTAACCGCTGCGTTGCCGTCCGACCCCCAAGTCTCGGACATAGTGAGGGTGGCCGAATAGACGGGCCAGCCATTTTCGTCGCGGACGCTAACGGTCAAGGTCTGCACTTTATCATTCGCAACGATCTCGTCGATCGCGATGTCCTGCAGAGCCTTCAGTGCCTCTCGGCGCATGTCGCCGAGATCGGCAAGGTCCACCAACGTATCGCCCAGGCTGCGCTCGTCATTCAGGACGACCTCGAACAAATAGCGGGGCATGATACCTATATGGTACGCCGTGGCGCTTGGCCGCGCATTCACATTTGATCACCGGCCGGCTCTGGTTACGGGCAAGGAGTCCAGCCCATCCGCTTCTCTGGTGTCAAGGCCTGGTTGAACTGCAGATTCCGATCGTCTCCGCCAGCCGCACGGCATTCGTGGCAATAAATGACGCTTGATCAGATCCCAGTGTATGCAGCTCCGGCCCCAGCGCTTCAACAGCTCGGCGACGTCCAGCAGCGACAGATGAGGCAATAGACAGACAGGCCTGTGCCGGCCTCAAGCTTTTTTCCGAGAGTGTCTTCGGAGAAGCTTCGAGGACAAGGGCGATCGCCAAATGTCCGCGCGGAGAATGGCAAGAGCCCGCTCGCCTGGGGCGAACGGGCTCCGGGGTTCGGGGGGCCCCGGCTGCGCTGGATCTCGGCACGAGGAACGCAGCGATGCCCCAACATGGCGGTCGCTGGAATGTTCCATTAGCTTTTGCTTGCGAACCAATCTGCCGCTTCGGCATTGTAATGGCATGGCGGAGGGCCTCAAAATCGGCGACGAAGTGGCGATCGAAGCCACAATCCTGCGCCGTGTCACCAACGACCGCATCAGCGTGTCAATCCCGACCTATGGCTTCCCACATTCTGTTCGCGACAGCACAATGAAGGTGGTCAAGGGGCAGAAGATCGAACTGATAGGCAGCGTGACGCGAGTGGAAAAGGACAGCGTCACCGTCAGCCTGGGCGGCCCGATTGTGACGATCTCCCATCATGTTGTGAGACTGGTGACTTCCTAAAGGCCGCCGACGAGGAAAACGCCGCTGATCGACAAGCCGACGCAGATGCCGTCGGCGCGCGGGCTCCCCTGGCTGCTTCTCTCCTGCCGGTCACAAGTCGGCAGAGATTGGGAGACGCTTCGTCGGTGAGCTATTGCGAACGCTCGACCGCAAATTTTGGCGCATCGTGGCCCCGACAAGCCTGAAGGAACTCTACGACCGCAGACATAAGCCGCTCGGCGACGGTCCGATTGATGACCAGTTCAATGGCGCCCCTGTCGGTCTGCAGTTTGAGCAATCCGAGCTGTCGTTTCGCGGACAGAAGGGTTGTTTCAGCGGCGAGCAGTTGGTGAAGGGCGTTTTGCTGGGCTCGCGCATCATGGGCCGGCATAGCGCGCCGGTTTGAGGCCCACCAGCGCGCAAGAGCGCCCTTGCAGGGGGGACGGTGTGCTAGGGCCCTTCCGCTGCCGCCAGAACGCGCTCGATCTCGTGGATCCGAAGAGGACGACGACGGCAACGAGATCGAGGAATAGCTGACCGATCCGGTTCAACGGCGGCATACGAGAGGCAAACTTGGCCTAGCTCATTGGCGTTTGTCTTGCGAAGAAGTTCAACTAAGAGAGAGATACACGAACGAATTGGAGATGTGATGCCGAGCGAGATTGACGATAACAGACTGCTGATCGAGCTGACCGCGGATATTGTTTCCGCTTATGTAGGCAACAATGCTGTGCCAGTGTCGTCTCTGCCGGAGTTGATCGAAAACGTGAATTCGTCGTTGACGAAGGTTCGCCAGCCGGCCGGACGAGTTGCCGCCCTTGGTTCCTGCGGTCAATCCGAAAAGGTCCGTGTTCCCCGACTACATCATCTGCCTCGAGGACGGGAAAAGGTTCAAATCGTTGAAGCGCCATATCGGCGTCCACTACGGTGTCACGCCGGAGGAATATCGGGAGAAGTGGGGCTTGGCGCGTGACTATCCGATGGTGGCGCCGAACTATGCTGCTCAGCGATCGGCATTGGCGAAGTCGATGGGGCTTGGGCGCAAGGCGGAAGCCAAGCCAGCGAAGGCAACCGTGAAGCGGAAGCCCAAGGCGTAGACTGCGGTCACTTGCCCGTTAGAGGCTTGCGAAACTTTTTTGTCCGGGGGTCGTGACTCCTGGCTGGATGCAGCACGCTATGGAGTTGCGGCTGTGACGAAGCTTTCCGATCTCGGGTCGCCGAGCAAGCAGTTCGAACGGATTGACCCTTGGGAAGAGGGCCGCTTTTTAATATGCCCTTCTTGTGGCCAGGCCGTCGACATCCGCGACATAAGGCAAGTGGCCTGGCACGGACGGCCGGGACACAAAGCCCTGGACATGGACAGTTAACCCAAGTCAGTGCCGGGGCTTTCAACTTAGTAGCGTTCATCCTGAGAAAACTCGCGGACAGACTGCCCGACGGCAAGGCCGGCATCGTCGAAAACAGCGAGATGTAGGCTCGCCGAGAAAACCCCAACGCAATCTCTGGCGAGCCAGCCGCCCTGGCATGAGGGGAACTCAACAGAGCGGTCAATTAGCTCTACGAGTCCGCTAGCCACAAAGTTCTCCGAGATCGTCAGCGCTCCCCAAAAAGAGAGCCGACTTGCGTTTATCAGCCGCTCACGCGATGCTTCCGCCCGGGTAGCGGGAGGCGGCTTAGTCAAGCCTTTGCTAATGGAACATTCATCTCGTTGTAAGGTTTGTCATCTTGCGGCGTGCGGCTGCCTGGCGGCAAGCTGGCGCGCCCGTGTCGGGTCCATGGTTCCCCGACGAGAGCCCGCCCGCGCTCCAGAGGGCGGGCTCTTCCACCTGCTAAATAGTGGCCTGGTTAAGCTCCGAATTGAGAGCCCTGATTGCCGCGTTCAACGGCTTTTCAGAATCGATCGAGCGCATGCCACTCTCACTGACAGTGCGAGCCCGGCTGGACCAACTGGCCGCCACAGTGTGATCGTGTCAGGCTTCATGGTGGTGAGGGCAACTGGTGGCGCGTCACCTTTCCACCGTTTCGGCATTAATTAGTTCACGACCTAGTGGCCTGGCGCCTTCACGATGAGAATCGCAGTGCCGAGCGCCAGCACGGATGCGGCCGCCATACCGGCAACGGCCAAGGCCGCAAATACAATCTCGAAGCCGAAGTTGATGAAGAATAAGCAGGCAGCTAGAAAATCCAGCGTTGCGTCCACGTCCATCGTTCTTCTTCCCCAGGTGCACAGTTTGCCTGCACCACTGCGGATTAGTTCCATACAACTGCACGGGCGGTCAATGGCAATGTAAAAAACCCGTCGGGGCGTTAGACCAATTAGTCGCCACGGTCCTGATACAGCCGTTCAGTGGCTGCTTTGGAAGCGTTCATTTCGGCAGCGCTAAGCCTGCGCTGTTTCAAAATGGCGTAGACCAGCACGGCGAATAGTGGGATGACTAAGACAATTACTAGACCCAGACGTGTGTGGCAAAGTCGAATGCGTCCATTCAGGCTCTTCTTTTTGTCGCGACGAATTCCACACCGTCTCGATTCGCGATGCCATCGATCAGCCTCGGTTGTGTTTTGGCGGAGGCAGGCCGGGGCCCGACATCGGCGCCGCGTGCGGCGGCTCATAGTCGATCGGTCGATGCTTGAGTAGGTTCGTCGCCTCACGCATCTGCGTTTTCAAATTGGTGATGGCGTCATAATGCGGCTGGAACGGCGTAAGCGACAGCTGCGCGCTGTCCAGCGCCATACGGAGACTGAACATCCGTTCTTCGATCCGAGCGAGATGACCTTCGGAAATGTCGTCGTGGCGTCGCCGGCGAGGCATGTTCGTTCTCCGTTGATGAGAACAGAAAAGGAACAAATTCCTTGAACGTCAAGCCGGTCTGTGGAATCTTTTAGCAATGAGCGACGAACCGACACGCCCCGGAGAGGCCACACAAATGCGCGAGCGCGGCCCGCTCGGACATATCTGCGAGCATGCCGGTTGCGGCAATGACGCAGGTTGGGGTTTTGCCCGCCCGCGACAGAAGTCTCACTGGTTCTGCTTTGAACATCGCGACGAAGGCGAGCGATATTTGTGAGGTCCCAAGTGGGAAAAAAGCCTAAGGACGAGATGCTTCCGGCGCTTACCGGCGTGCAACTCGACAGGAACGACCCGACTTATTGCCTTGTCGGGCTGCGCACCGTCGAAGGCGTTAAGTCGTTCACCTTGCATGCCGAAGGCGCAAGGCTGCTGATTAAAGCCCTGCAGGCGTTCATTGAATCGCGTGGATAAAGCGGCGAAGCGCTAGTCCCTTCCGACACTAAACGTCGAACAGGTCGTCGGGGCCGTGGCCTTTCACGTCGATTATAACGGGCCGGCCGATCTCGTACATGATGTCGGGCGTGTTGTTGCGTGGGCTGCCGACCTTGCTGTGGACCGGCTACATCTTCATCAAGTCGGAGGGATAGGCTTCATCAGGTCGCGAGGATCGGGCTCCGATCCAAGCCAGCGCATGAAGTCGGCTGGTGCTGAGATTACCGGCATCCGATCATAAATGGTCGCCATCAGCTCGTTCGGCTCACATGTGGCGATTGCAAAGGTGCGGATCAACTCGCCCCGTGATCTTGTCGGCAAACTCTTCCCAGATGCCGGCCATGGCGAAGGGCTCGTCATCCTTCATCGCGATTCCATAGGGCTGTTTCCACTTGCCCGAGGCGTCGAGCTTCTGCCATTCGAAATAGCCGTCTATTGGCAGCGCCGTGAAGCATAGGCTTTGCGGAACAGACCGTTATCGCGATGGTCTCGCATCGCGCGTTGACGGGCGGCGGGCGGACGCCGCCGTCAAGAGCCCAGCTGGGGGACAAGTCCCCACTTCGCCGACGCGAAACCAGCCATGGAGGTGGACAGTTCGTCGGGTCATTTGTTTCCTTCACGTCACTAGGCCTGCCAAAAGTCACGTGATCGTGGATGCCTGCCCTATCGCAACCGCTCCCGAATGCGGTGAATGGCTTCCGATATGTAGACGGCATATCGCCGCTCGACCACTCGGCGTTCCTCGGCGTTCATGTCTCCACGCCCCAAGAGTTCCGCAGCCCGAGCAATCAGGCTGCGTAAAACGTCGTCGTCAAACCCAATGATGTTTCTCGCCATGCGCAATTTCTGTAAAATTTTTCATTAATATGTCCGGGCATCTGGCATAGATTAGCTTGACTAATCATAGTTGACAGCGTGCATTCTCACCTTTCGATCCGCGTTTTTTGGATCGGTTTCCACTTGCATCACATCTTTGCCTTTAGACGCGATTACGATGGCAGCTTCGATAATATGATTGATGTGCTTCGATACCGCCGGGTCACAAGAGTAGTAGATGGTCTGCTGGTCTCGTCGGGTCGTCACCAGTCTTACGTGTCTGAGCATGGCCAAGTGGTAGGAGACGGCATTCTGTCCCAGCCCGACTCGCTTTGCCAACTCGTTCACCGAGATTTCCCCTCCAGGAGCCAAATTGCTCAGGATCAACAGCCTTTTGCCGTTGCCCATGGCCGATAGAACATCCGCGGCAAACTGCATGTCCGGTATCAAGTGGTCCGGCGTCAAAGTTGGCAACCCCTCGTTCCTCATCGAAAGCAGAGCGTCCAGAGACCTTCATTTCCGAAGCACAAATAAAACTCGCCGAGCGAGGCCAGCGGGCCGTGTATTTTTCCGCTGCCCCGTTACCGCCTGACGCTGCTCAGCGCACTAACAAAAGTTAAGTGAGAGCCCGTGTCGGAATGTTCGCGCTCGCATGCTGGGAACATTTCACGTCACGCAATGTTCGGAGCCGGTGGAGCGGAAATCGGCGGGTTTGGCTGTGGGGTAAATCGTCGCGACAAAAAGGAGAGCCTGAATGGACGCATTCGACTTTGGCGCACACGTTTGGGGGATCGTAATTGTCCTCGGTCCCATCCTGCTATTCGCCGTGCTCGTCTACGCCATTTTGAAACAGCGCAGGCTTAGCGCTGCCGAAATGAACGCTTCCAAAGCAGCCACTGAACGGCTGTACCAGGACCGTGACGACTAGTTTGCGACGGCCCTCTCTATCGCCCCAACTGCTGCTTTGAAAGCGAGACAAGTTCGGCCTCGTCCACCACCCCTGCCATGCAGTCTGCTGTTATGCGAGACGCGATTGCTTCCCGATCTTCGGGCGCCTTGCCGTCAAGTTTTAGCTTGTCGAAACCCTTCCAAGCAGGGTCAGTTCGGATGCGCCGAAGATACCGGCATCAGACGCTTTTCTTCGGATCGGCATGGTCGTCTTGCTCCCGAAAATCCTGAAGGGAAGCATGCCGCAAATCCTCCTCGCCTCGCAAGTGCTTCACACGACCGATCAGGCCTGGCTTGACCCATTGGGTCGCCGGCCGCTTCATTCCCTTCGGAGCCGGGCCGGCATGTTCCTGGACGCGTTGCCAGAGGCGTTCGCGGATGGCGAGATTGGAATTGATGAAGGCTGACCCGACATAGCGCCCAGTCCCGCGCTCGGCCATCAGTGCGAAAGCCGGCTTGCCCGCCTCGCGTTCGACACCGAGCAGATCATATTCATCGATCGAATAGCACTTGGCTTTCAGCCAGCTCGTTGACGGCCCGGAGCGGTATTTGCTGTCTTTCTGCTTCGAAACCATACCCTCAAGGCCGGCCTTGTCGACCAGGTGGAAGATTGCCTCAGCCCCGCCCGGCAAGGGCTGGCTGAATTGGATGCGGCTCCCGTCCGGAATCAGTGCGGCCAGGATTTCGCGGCGGTCTTCCAGCGGCATGTCGCGCAGGTCATGACCGTTGAGGTGCAGCAGATCGAAGGCGACGAAATAGAGGTCGTGCTGACGGCTTTTGAGTGCCTTCTGCAGGACTTTGAAGCTGGAAAGCCCGGCATCGTTCAATGCGATGATCTCGCCGTCGATAATGGCGCTTTCGACCTCGAGGTCGCCGGCCGCCTTGGCGAGGTCGCGGTATTTCGCCGTCCAGTCGACGCCGCGGCGGGTAAAGATCCGCACTCCAGCGTCATCGCGCACGATCTGCGAGCGGTAGCCGTCGAACTTGACCTCGTGGATCCAGCCCTCCCCCTCGGGAGGCTTCTCGACCAGCGTCGGCAACAACGGCTTGATGAACTTCAAACGCATGCACAGGACTCGCAAATGGCGACTCAATTAGCATGCGCTTAATTAGTTCCCGGAACTTTTATTGGGCCACTGTGTTCAATGGCTCAAGCGAAGGATTGCGGACGTTGGAACCCCCGGACTGGATCAATTAAATGGCGATGCGTAAGGCGAAACCCAGTAGCGATCCGACATCGGACCTTTGCCCCTACGATGTTGCCTTCTTCATCGAAAAGCACGGCTTGTCGAGGGATGCCGCGGAAGTGATCCTTCATACCTATGGCCCATCTCGGCAGCGATGTGACCACGCAGCTAAGGGCTATATGCGGTTCAACCGGCTGAAAGAGGCCCTTCGCAAGCCGCCGGCTTCGATCACCAAGACGTAACCATGACCAGGCTATCGGATCTCGGCCAGCCTATCCCCGGCACGCACCATGGACGTGAGCCGGCGAGCGAAGCGGACTATATCTACCGGTGCCCTACTGCGGCCAGAAAGTCGACCAGCGCGATTTGCGCTTCTATCACGAGCAGCTGGGGCACGAGTCGCTTGAGGCAGAGGCCGAGGCGACAATCGTCGAATTTCGCAAGCGCAATAGAAAAGCCCAGCGCAACCCGAACCTGGCCGTCCAATTCAATTACCTTTGCTTATCAGGTTGGGCCTGACACGATAACCACACCAGTAACGACCGATCCGAGGCAATCACGCTATGAAGCGTCGGCTTGTCGCAGATCTTTTCGAAATGCCCGACGGCCGCAGTTATTGTCAAACCTAGTGCCGAAGAGTGCCGCCAGCTTCAGGTTGCGAGATAGAGCCAAACATGTAGGATCAACCAGCGATGCCAGTAAAAGCGGCGATGGAAGTCTATGCCCCGGACGCGCAGACCGCCGTTGCCTATTGTGCTTTGAACGGTCGCTGACGGTCGGTCGGTCGATTGCAGTTTCCGGGGCTCAGTCTCTCGAGTCCTAGCCTCCGCCCTTAGTTATTGAGGCGAATGCTCGGAGCCCAACGGGAATCCTGCCACCTTCCGGCGATGGAGTAAGCCCGCCGCTGCAGCAAGCAGCGGCGGGCCGCCCACGCCACACCGCGAAGGCCAACCGATGACACCTTCCGGGATTGCCTGTGGTATCCACCGGTCAGCCTCCCAAATGCAGCCGGGCAGCAAGCCTCGACGCTTAATCCGTTGGTCATGACGAATCTACCGGACCTTGGGCCAGCCTCAGAGACGATAAAAAGCCCGCCGACCGGAGCCGACGGGCTAGAGGGTTTGGCTTGGCCTGCCGATCGTCAGGCTAAGCATATTAGCGCTACTGCATACAGCGGCAGTAAGCACCAACAAAAGATCAAACTGATTACGAAAAGTGTGTGAGAGCCCATCAAACCCGCTAGGAAAGATGGGCTCTCTGGTCGAGGGGTCTATTCCCGACACATCGCGGCGCGGATCATGCTTACACACCGCACCCCTCCAATTTCGCTGTCAGCGAAATGTTCCATTAGCAGTCGCTTGACGAATTCGGATGCTACGCCAGAATCGCTTTTGTGGCGGACGGTCCAGGCATTGGCGACCTCGAGACGCGGTATTCCAATTTGATGACCAATATTGCCGGCGAGCGTCCCCGTAACTGAGACCATTGTCCGACGTACGAAGGGCACAATGCCCGCCCTGCCACCTTCAAACGTCTGCAGTTGCAGTTTTTCCCATCGTAGTATCTAGCTGCACCGGCACAAACTGAGGGACGACATCGAGGCGATCGGTGATCATCTTTCAAAGATGCAGGAGTCCGACCTACAGGCTTTGGAGAAGCGATTGCCGAAAAACCCCACGGCAGGCGCAGCGGAGAGGGAATGCTGATGCTCGCCTAGCCTAGTTTAGTAACGGAGCAGAGCTTACCGGGCCCGGAGGGGCAGGTTTCGGGATCAGGCATGGCACGGTCGAACGTCTGCCATGACGCGCATTGCTGCCATTCGGTAGAAGATCAAAGCGTCAGCGAGTGGAATTAGCTTCTTGAATAAATTTCCGAGAACAGCCTCCTAAATGATTGACGAATAACGCTTATGTTAGTCGCTGAGGGTCACCGCCTTCTACAGGAAATCACCACGTTAGCGTACGTTCGGCAAGCCCTTTCCTCGTATTCTCGTATGGCCTGGCGGGCCTAAGGACGATGAACGCGACTTGAGCGCTTCAGGTTTTGACGCAAGCGTATCCAGCGTTGCGAAGTAGTTGCTGCATTCGTGCGGCTCGATGGTTGTGACGAGGTGGCAATATGGTGCCAGGTTTCCTTAATAAAAGCTTCTGGTGCAAGAAAATATGTGCCCTAGCCGACAAAGGGTCTTGCTTAGGGTGCAGGAACGAAATCTTTGCTAGGAAACGCCCTCTCCATCACATCCAGGAAAGCACGAACCTTGGCGCCGACAAGACGTCGCGAGCTTTGCAGCGCCCAGATTTCCACGGTTGGACCGCCATGAGTTCCCCAACAAACAAGGCGGCCCGACTCGATATCGCCTGCGACAAGAAGCTTCGGAAGCAATGCCGCGCCCGCGCCGGCCAGAACGGCATCGCGCACCATCAGCAGAGACGATAAGCGCAGGGTCGGCTCGGGCTTCAAAAGGATTTCGTCCGCGAGATCGGATTTCATGTGCCAAACCACGTTCGGTGACGTTGCGCTCAGCAAGACCGCCTTTACGGTATTCATTTGACCGCCCGGCGCCGGCTGAGGGCGCGGCATGTCTGGTAAGGCAACGATCAGGCGCTCGTCATTGAGAAAACGGCGACCAATGAGCCGTTCATCCGGTGAAGGATCGATGCGGATAACAAGGTCGTAGCCATCCTCGACCGGATCGACCTTGCGATCCTCGGCAACAATCTCAAGCTTGACCTCCGGATAGGCGAGAGCAAAACGGGTGGCGATCGTGGGAAGCGCCACATGCGCGAACACCACGGGAGCGCTCACCCGCAGCCTGCCTCTCGGGGTCAACGCACCCAAGACAATCGCCTCTCCCGCCTCCGCGATTTCCGAGAGCAATCCATCCGTGCGCTCGTGAAGCGCTCGCCCTTCGTCCGTCAGCCGCAGGTTCTGGGACCCACGCTCGATCAGCCTCACACCGAGACTATGTTCGAGTTCGCTCACATGGCGTGACAATGTCGCCTTGGATCGGCCGGAGATGCGACCGGCTCGGCCGAAACCGCCATGGGCGGCAACAAGATTGAAATCGGCCAAGGCCTCGAGATCCATTACATGTTCCAATATTGAGACAGGTTGTCTCGATCATGCCATCTCCCGCTCAAGATTGGAACATCTATCTTTCCCTCGACACGCACAAACACCACAAGGAGTTTTCACAATGGCTATTCTCGTAACCGGAAGCACCGGGACCATCGGGTCCCAAGTCCTGACCTGCAGGGAAGGAACGTAGAGGTTCGCGCCCTGACGCGCTCCCCTGAAACGGCGCAACTTCCCGCCGGCGTAAAAGCCGTACGCGGTGATCTTGCCGACCCGGATTCGCTACGATCTGCACTGGAAGGCGTCAGCACAATGTTCCTGCTCGCCCCAAATGTCGCTGACGAATTGACACAAGCCATGCTTGCCCTCGCGGTCGCTCGCGAGGCCGGCGTCAGGGGCATCGTCTATCTATCGGTGTTCGGCGGCGACGGCTATGCCGACGTGCCGCATTTTGCGGGCAAGTATACTGTCGAGCGCATGATCGAGGCGCTCGACCTGCCCGCGACGATCCTGCGGCCCGCCTACTTCGTCCAGAACGATCTCCGTCAGAAGGACGGACTTCTGAAGACCGGCATTTATGGCTCGCCGATCGGCAAGAAAGGCGTCTCGATGGTCGATATCCGCGACATCGGCGAGGCTGCCGCGATCGAGCTGATCCGCCGCGAACAGTCCGTCACGCCGCTCGGCCGCGAGACCTACGCCCTGGTTGGTCCGGACAGCCTGACCGGCGAAGGCATCGCCACCATCTGGAGCGAGGTCCTCGGCCGCGCGATTCGCCATGGCGGCGACGATCTCGTCGTCATGGAGCAGCGCACGAAGACGATGCTGCCCGCTTGGCATGCGCTCGACCTGCGCCTGATGTTCAGCCGCTACCAGACGGAAGGCGCGGTGGCGACCGCTGACGACATCGGCCGGCTGACCAAACTGCTCGGCCACGCGCCCCGCTCCTATGCCGCTTTTGCCAAGGATGCCGCCGCCCAGTGGGCGAACGGCTGAGCACGTATCAACCATTCCAACCAAGGAAAACCCCAAAATGACAACGATCCAACCTCTCGCGCCTGACGATGCACCGGCCGTGGCGCAGATGCGGCAGGCCGCCTCGGCCCATAAGGGTGAGGCGATGGGCCCCGACGTGCGGCCGATGTTTGACGCCATGTTCGCGGCCACGCCCGCCGCTGCGGATGTGCGGGTCGAGCCTGCGACGGTCGGCGGCATTGCGGGGTTTTGGCTCCGGCCGGCGAACGCGCAATTGGGCGCGCAAATCCTCTATCTTCACGGCGGCGGCTATGTGCTCGGCTCGGCACAGGCACTGACCCATTTCGCGGGCCAGATCGCCGCGCGCATCGGGGTGGATGCTTTCGTCCCGGAGTACCGGCTCGCGCCCGAGCACCCTTTCCCGGCAGCGATCGACGATGCGGTCGCCGCCTATCGCGGTCTCGTTGCGGACGGTGCCGAACGGATCGTGGTTGTAGGTGACTCTGCCGGTGGCGGTTTGACCCTGTCGCTGCTGTCGATCCTCGCTGCCCACAAGACGAAAGGCACAATGCAACCAGTCGGGGCAGCGGTTATGTCGCCCTGGACCGACCTTGCGCTCACCGGCGACAGCCTCGAGACCAGGGCAGAGGCGGACCCGATCTTCACGCGCAGCGTGCTTCAGGGCTTCGCGGACATGTATCTTCAAGGCCAGGATGCGAAGAACCCGAAGGCCTCGCCGCTCTACGCGGAACTCAACAGCCTGTCACCGATCCGGATAGATGTCGGAGACGACGAATTGCTGCTCACGGACTCCATCCGCTACGCCGACCGTGCGAGGGCGGCAGGCGTGGAGGTCACGCTGTCGGTGTGGGAGGGCATGCCGCATGTCTTCCAGTCTTCCCTCGGCCACTTCCTCGCGGCCGAGCAGTCGGTGGACGCCATCGGTGGCTTCCTCCGGCAGCGGCTAACCGATGTTTCCACGTCCAACAGCACACCTTCGGAGGATTGAAATGAAAATTCTGGTATTGGGCGCCACTGGCGCAACCGGCCGGCTGATTGTCGCTAAGGCCATCGCGGAGGGACACAACGTCGTAGCCCTCGTTCGCTCCAAGGCAAAGGCCGAGGACCTGACCGGCGCCGAGCTCATCGAAGGCGACGCCCGCGATGCCGCCACGCTAACCAGGGCCATCGCGGGTTGTGATGCCGTCGTCAGTTCATTGGGCACTGCCATGAGCCCGTTCCGGGAGGTGACCCTGCTCTCAACGGCGACGCGCGCGCTGGTCGCCGTCATGGAGCGGCAGAACATCCGTCGGCTGGTGTGCATCACTGGCCTCGGCGCCGGCGACAGCCGCGGCCATGGCGGTTTCTTCTTTGACAGACTCCTTCTGCCCCTGATGCTGCGGAAGGTCTATGAGGACAAGGATCGCCAGGAAGATGCCATCCGGAGCAGCACGCTCGACTGGACCATCGTTCGACCAATGGTCCTCAACGACAAGCCTCCGCGCGGTCGCATCAAGGCGTTGACCGACCTGTCAGGCATACATGGCGGGACGATCGCGCGAGCTGATGTCGCGGATTTCGTTGTTCAGCAACTCACTGCGGATACGTGGCTGCGCAAATCGCCCCTGATCATTTGGTGAAGCCCCAGCCAATACTCCCAGCTGACCTGATCGGGGGCCGATCGAAGGGCCGAGGGTTTATCCTGCTTAGAACGGTTCTGAACGATTACTGTGTCGAGGCGGGAATCCCCGCAGACCATCCTGCAAAGGAACATTTCTCCCGACGGCTCATGAGCCTGTTTCAATCCGGGATCGTTCATCCCGATGACCTGAAATCCAAAATGAACGATGGCTATGAAGATTGGCTGGGCGAGATAGGCAATCAAGTGGCCGCCGGTGCCACGGACCCGGTGACGAGCGCGGTACTGGAGATTCTTGCACGCCAAGGTGCGGTTCCAGCGTTCACCGGAGAGTAGTGGCACCTTCACTGAAACGGGTTGTCGTCGCTTGGTCGGCCGGGATTCGCCAGAGACCAAAGGCGTTTGTTGGTCTCGTTCAGCTGAAGCTGTATTTGGAGAACACTGCGATAGCGCGCATAGAAGCAAACTGCTACAAAGACCGCGGAGAGCGGGTAGCGGCTCCCGAATTCGCAGGCATTGACCGCCTGGGTTCCGCCGAAGAACACCAGGACCGGCAGCACAGAACCGACAAATTCTCCTACAACTCACCCCCAACGGTGCAAGGCGGCCAGAATATCGGCGCCGCCGCAGAGTTCAAGCACGCTGACCTGGTCGGTCGAGCTCATCTCGGTCGATTTGATCCGCAATGTGCGAAACCGACCGGCGGCGCAATCGCTGCGGAGCTGCGGACGCTGCCGCTCGGGCAGCATTGGAGAGCGGCGGGACTATTCATGGACCCCGCCGGCAGCGTTGATGAAATGCGCAACCGCGGCGAGAGTTACATTGAAACGCTGGCTTAGCGCTTGGGACGCTAGCTATTTCCGCCTGCGTGCCTGCGAACCTAGATGTCCACCCGTAGCAAAAGAGCCGGACGGCACTCGGACCCCGGCTTTTCCAGATAGCGGGGTCTCCCCTAACCTGAAAGCTCGACCAAAACGTATGAAAGGGCGCTCGACGCAACGCTCCGACAGATAAGACAAGGGGATCGTGAGACCGGTCACCACGACGCCAAAAACCAACCCGAAGATGGCATAATTTAGCGTGATCCACTCCCGCCCAAAGATCGCGATGAAAAGGGGCAGCAGAGCACACAGTACCACCGGGTGGATCAGATAGATCCCGTAACTAATTCGGCCAAGGCTCGTCATGACTGGATGATCGAAAACGGGTGACCGTCGCCCACTGTGAAAAAGAACTGTAACGGCAAAAAATGAAAGCGCAAGCTCTGCGACCAAAGCCTCGATATTTGCAACCGGAAGCAAAAAGCGAACAAATATCATCGCAAGCAGCGCCGTTAATACGACCCAGCATGGGAGCTGTGTTCCCCCGGTGTTAGACATCATCGGAACGATCATCCCCAGTGCAAAAGATGGAAGCGCGACATTGAGAAGAGTCGGCGCAAAGGGGGCTCCGACGAACAAACAAGTCGTGGCCCAAAATAGGAATACGATCGGAACTACGTTGCCAAATATCGAGCGACCGAACGCTATCAACAGGATGAACGGGACCAGCAACATTTCGGTTTGCAAGGTCCATGTTGCACCATTCACTTGGTTGTTAAGGAGCAAGGCGTTTTCAAGGAGCTGGCCTATCGTGAACGGAACCGAGGAATGGCTGGGAGGATAAATCCAGCTCAAAATGCCGAATCCGGCAATCATTACAATGAGAGCAGGGTAGATCCGAAAAATCCGACAGACCGTAAAGCGCATGGCAGTCCAGAGATCGAATCCGCCTTCTCTGTCGAGTGATGCCATGAGAACTGCGCCACTCAACACAAAAAACAGGTTGACCGCCATTCCGCCGGCAAAGACCGACAGCACTGCTCTCCCTGCAACATCAACGGCGGACAGTCCCGTCAGAGGTGCGTTTAGAACTCGAGGAACAAGATTTGGGTCCGCTATATGGATGCAATGATGAAACACGACGCATACAGATGCGACACCGCGTAAGCTGTCCAGCTGCAGGTTGCGATTTGACATGTGGCCGGGTTCCATCAGCGGTTTGCATGGACAGATTCTAAAAAACGCGGTCGAGTAGTCGAGCCGGCGTTCCAACGTACGTACCCGGTGTGAGGATGTGATCAACCACCGTCGCTCCCGCCCCAACGATGACGTCGTCACAGATCGAGATCTTATCGATGACTGTAGCGCCGGCGCCGACGAAAACATTTGAACCAATCCGCGTGCGGCCAGCAACTGTCGCATTGACGGATATGTGGGAGAAATCGCCCACTTGGCATTCATGCTCGACCACTGCACCGGTGTTTATGATAACGCCTCGGCCTATTACGGCGGCTGGGCCTATGTGCGCGTGGTGACCCACGAGCGTGCCCGGCCCTACCTCGGCCAAGATGCCGATGGTGGCAGTCGGAGATATCAGTTTCGGCGGCATATGATCATGATGTCCGAAAGCGGCCTTCCTAGCTAGGTTCTCGCCCATTGCAGGAAAGAGGGTCCATCCTGCGGCCAGCGGTACCGGCAATGAGGTAAGTGTGGCGAAACCGGCAAAGGTTTCGCCCGGTCGGGCTCGAGCATCCACAAAGATCATGTCGTTGACGCCGACGGCCAGTGCCACGTCGGCCACACTTCGTGCGTGGCCGCCGAACCCCAGAAAATAAATTCCGACTCCCTCCGTGGACATCACCCTTCGAGCACCATCCGCTTGGCCGTCAGTTGGTCAAGGACATCCAGATGCTCCGTCACGACGTCGGACCATGATCGCTTCGCCAACACGTCGTCGTAAAACTTTCTTTGCTGAGTGTAGAGGTTCTCACGGTTCTGGATTGCCCACCCTATCTTCTCCCCTAGAGCGAGCCAGTCATAAGGATCAAATAGAGATACCTGTCGTAGCTCTGGATCCGTTATGATCTCTCGGGTCACCTCGATATCGGCTAGGACAGCGGGCGTGCCGACCGAGACTGCCTCTGTAAAGGTAAAGGGCATCCCTCCCTCCGAGAGGCTCGGACTCACCGCCAGATCCGCGAGCTTGTAACAAGCGGCCAGTTCCGGTTCTGACAATCCGTGAACGAACAATACATCTGACCGCAAATGGTGCTGGTCTATGAAGTCCCTAACGCTTTCGTAATTGCTGACGCCGGTGAGTATGAGTTTATGACCAATTCTTCTTTTCCGGAGGAGCCACTCATAAGCCCGCAAGAGCGTAATTACGTTCTTCGATGGTCTGAATTGACTTGCATAGAAAATAAAACGAACACTCGAATTGTTAAAATTAGACGCGTATTGTCTGTTACTGGCTTTCCGGATAGCTCCAATCAGAAGCATTTCGGCATACGCCCGCCCTGTGGCTTCATTATCGGGGAAACCTGTAATCGAGATGGCGTGGCTCAAATCGCTGGGTGCGTGCCGAATTGTTCGAACCGCGGCGGGATCGATTCCGAATTTTTCTACGAGAATCCCCCATTTGATATGGTCACTATAGGTGACGAAGTTCTGGCTCCGGCGAATCGTACTGGCCACCGTTTGGAAGGCGTGCTGCATCGGAGCGCCTCCTATTCTAGCGAAACCCACAGGAAATTCTGCGAGAACGATGTCAGGCACGCAGGTCAGAACGGGAGCATCCAAGTCCGCTACTGCCGGCCAGAAAGCAGCCGGTGTATACCAGGCACTAATGTCGCCCCGGCTATTGCCATTTGAGACCATGAGAGATGTTTCGCGCTCAAGCATCCCTTCGTACAGTTTAAAGCGAATGACCGAAAGGGAACCCAGGCCAATCGATCCAACCTTCCGATTTGCAGCTCGAAGGGTCTGCTTAAGCCAATGAATGGCGGTAGCAAGAAGCCTCCTTGCCAGTCGCCTTCCAAGAACGATGACTGCTACCGGCAGCGCCAACGCGGCACCGTACAAGGCAAGAAGAAGGAAAGCAGAAAAGCTTCGAGTGCCGGCTATGCGGCCCTTCAGCCATTCGCCATGGGCGACTGCGACCGGATACAACCTGTCTCGGATTGGTCTAGACCGCCTACGTGGCTTAACATCAGGTCGGGGGCGCCGGATAAAACGATAAATCCGATACAAGAGTGGCGCCGGCCCGGGGCCAATCAGGCTGTATCTATCCGCGGATATCTCAGCTTCGACGCAAAGTGCAACGACAGCTTCCCGGGACCAGCTCGGGCACATGATTGCGAAATGAGCATCACTACGATCTGTGGCCGCCTTTAAAAACGAGGCCAAGTATCGCCCCAGACCCTCGGTTCGCAGGTCAATGGTCGGCGCATACGCGATGAAAATGCCATACGTTTTCATAAAAACTCACGCACAGCTTTCCAGTAGCTTTGTGCCAGATGCTGGACGCTCTGACCCTCGAGCTTCTCCTCGGTCGCAACGGTGCGTCTGCGCTCCGCCAAATTGATTTGCATACCCTGCAGCTCAGTTGCCATGTTCTCCGGATCTTCGTGGTTCATAAAAGTCAAGCCGAGCTCAAATTGCTGATCCATTTCGCGCATCGCGGGATAGTCACTGGAAAGAGCCGGAACGCCAAAGTGCGCGGCTTCGACGACGCTAAACGTCCCGTTGTCCAATTCCGCTGGGTGCCACAGAAATGCGGCGTGAGCGAGTTCCCGTCGATAGACTTCATCGGGCAAATCGCCCAGAAACTTGACATGCAGCCGCAGGGCGCGGCTCCCTGCAACAACCCGGTTTAGTCCCTCCAGATGGGGCGATTGGCTTTTGATTATCTCGGTCGAGCCAACTCCTGTTACGTGACAATCCAGCTTGCCCCCATAAACCTCATAATAGAGTTGCAGTGCGGCGAGTGCGCGGCGATGGTTCTTGTGCGCCGCCAAGTTCGTTGTCCAAAGGAAATACGTGCGTTCGACGTCATGGCTTCCCCGGATGGCCGTGCCCTTCTCAGGCGCCAGCATTGGGACCTTCGTGACGCGGTTTTGGGGAACACCCGCGTATTGGAGAGCGTCCTGAAAAGTGAAATCTGTCGTCACCATCACGTGATCCGCCAATCGATTGGCCAGCAGAATTTGAGTCTCAAGATGCGAGATTTGAAAGTGACGCTGCAGATAATCGTATACAACCAAGACTACCGGTCTCATGGGCAATAGCGGCAATGACAATCGATCCGATATCACTATCCATACGTCGCAGTCGCAAAGATGGTTCAACCGTCGTCTACGACCACATACTTCTCGTAGATCGGCTCCCAGTCGGCGTGACCGTCGAACATCATAGCCGTTTTTGCTTCGGCTTTGTCCAAGATGGCCCAATTGAATGATCGGGTCTTCACTGACGGCGGCAAATCAGACCAGTCTGCCGGTGAATACCCAGCGGGCTGATCGAGATGTAGCAACACAACTTCTGCCGCTTCTCCTGCCTGCTCTGACCCTTTCGACACCGCTTGGGCGAACAGCTTCGCTGCACGCAATGTACCACCGCGATAACCGACAGGTAATATGATCGCTATGCGCTTTCTATGCGCCGGCACATTGGCGGGCTCTCTCTTAGCAGCGCTCAAATTTCGCACAATCCGCGACATGCTTGCCCGCCAGGTATCCTCTAAACTGCCGGGCTTCATGGCGTCTAGAAGGACGTGTTGGCTCTTCTTGATTTCATCGATGAGGCGTGTGTCGCCTTGCAGGATCCTCTGAATCTTGGCCCGCGCCTCATCTGCAGTAAGAACCCTGCCAGGAAGGCCCAGCCCACCAAGCTTGTCGAGCATGCCACCTGCCATAAACACCAACGGCATGCCGGCGCGTACCGCTTCAAAGGGATGGTAATGAATGTGGCGCGGCTCGCGGGAATGATAATACATTACTCGCATCTGCCGCATATTGCGTTCATGCACCTCGTTGGTGACGTATCCGAGCACATTCGGATCTCTTACGGCGATCGGCTGGCTACCACCGATCGCGTAGGGGAAGCCGGCAAAATCCCGCTTAAATTGCTCGTAGATCGATCGATAGTAAGGATTGAAGCCGACGTCCGGACAGACAAACAATATGCGACGATCGATGCCGGTCCATTCGTCGCGCACTTCAGTCGAGGACAGACCAAGGGGAAGAAATATAGCCCGCCTCCGAAGAAGCTCGTCCTCCACCGTGTGCAAATCCGTGTAGGCTTCGCCAAACCAAAACCGATCTCCCATTTTTTCGATCGTTTTGAGCCCCTGCGTGAAATGCTTGCGAATGTTCGAGTAGCTGTTGGTTTGCTCGAGGCCATAAGCTCGCCATATCGCTGCCCCCGTAAAATGAGTCGATATGCTCGCCAGCGTCTCCGCTGTATGGACGATGAAAAACAGCACGGAAAAGTGGCGGTTAGCGACAGTCCATGCGTCTCGGCTCGGGTTCCGATACCAATCTGTGGCGTTTAGAACGGCCAGATCGCTGCTGGGGATCGTCAAATTTTGATCTTCGGAAAAATCGACTGACGCACTCCGGAAGCTTGGATCAACGGGATAAATCTTCGGAAGAAAAATCTCTCCAAAGCCGCATGCTTTCAGCATGGGGATCTCGAAGCGCCGGGCTGAGCTGTGGTTCAACAGCCACATTACGCGGGGCACTTCGCGCTCGGTCGAAGCTGAAGCCCACTGCGACATTGTCGACGACTCGTTCAATTGCCAAATACCTTACGATAGCGCTCATCGAAAAGCCGGCAGCCAAATTCGTAGAGCTCAAAGTCGTTTGCGTTCAAAGCCTGCAGGCGCGCCTGCGCCCTCGGCGACAGCGCGTTATCTGCGTGCCTCGATCTATTCTCATGTGCTGAAGGAACAGAGTACGGGAGCGTATTTTTGAAGCTGGCTTGGAACAACCGAATCGAGTCGTCAAAGCGTTCGACGAGACCGAAATATTGAAAGACTGTCTCGAGGTTGCGCTTTGCGCTGTCCAACATGCCAGGCTTGTCAGGCGTGTCCGCCAAGTACCGTGTCTGGACATCCCTGATATGCCCTTCAATGTACAAGTTAGGCGACATGATGAACTCTTCGAGAGTGGCGGTCTGCGAGAAGCGAAGGGCTTCGACCTGAAAGGGCTCCATCACGTTCAACCATGCCTCAGTCAGGTTGGCTGGATCAGACCATGACTTCCATTGTGAGATAGCCCTGGCTAGGGGATGTCGAAGAAAGGTCACGAACGTGAATTTTTTGCCGGTTTCCTTCAGTCGAAAGTAGTCGTAGTGCCCCCAGTAAATCCGATAGGGGCTCCGCTTGTCCCGGGTCACCATCATGTCCCCCATGAACGGCGGTGCGACTTTGGCCTCATCGCCAATGTTGGAGAGAAGATACTGGGTAAATGCGGTGCCTGCTGTTTTCGGAATATGCACAAATGCAATAGGATGCCTGGGGTTTCGGATATCGTCCATACCTGAGCTCCTGAAGAGGCTCCAAAATTTTGTCATGTGGAAAATTCTCTCTTGGAGTTTGACGCCCTTGCTAACACAGTGCCGTCGCCGAGCTGAACCACGCCTATTTTCCCTAGCGCGACAGGATACACCGGCCGATGGAGACCGACACCACAGGCGCCCGCGTAATTCACACGTGACCGCTTGGGCCTTCGGATCCCATTCCCGGGGAGAAGACTAAACCCAAAAAGAGCGTATCGCAGCGCAAATCCTGCCGATCTTCTCCTGGCTCAACCTCGGATAGCTTGGCAGGTTGATGCCGCGGGTGCTCAAACTTGTAGTAATCGGAAAGCTTCCATCAGTTTGGCAATGAGGCATTGTGTGGGCCGGCGGGAAAAAGGGACGAGTTTCTATCCCTCTTTGCAACAGGTACGCCCTTAAAGCATCACGATCTTGGGGCCGATCCAGAATCAATGAACACATCCAGTAAGAATGGGTAACGTCCCCGATTGGCTCGTGCATCCGCAGCGGTAGGGCATCCAACTCAACCCGGTAGGACCTCGCTACTTCGGCCTTCATAGCAAGGATCTGAGGAGCCATCTCTAGCTGAGCCAAGCCGATCGCGGCCTGAATATTGGTCATCCGGTAATTGTAAGCCAAGGTGTCATGCCAGTACTCGCGCGTGATTCTTGAGTTTTCGACATCGACTCATAATTTCAGGGTCACAGGCTAAAACCATACCGCCCTCGCCAGTCGTTATGGTCTTGTTACCAAAGAAGCTGAAGGTAGCGGCGTCGCCGAAGGTACCTACATGCCGTCCCTCGAACTTTGAGCCGAATGCTTCAGCGCAGTCTTCAATGAGCAAAAGCCCGTGCCTTCGGCATATTGCGACGATCGAAGTCATGTCACAAGGATGGCCGTAAAGATGGACGGCCATGACCGCCTTAGTCCGGTGGGTGATGGATCGCTCGACCTCTGCTGGGTTGATCTGCAGCGTGCCCTCAAGCGAATCTACGAAAACAGGCTTCGCCCCCGTCTGCAAAATCGTGTTAACGCACGCCACGTAAGTTAGGGTCGGAACTATCACCTCGTCGCCAGGGCCTACCCCTAAAGCTTCCAGAGCTAAGTGAATTGCGACGGTTCCGTTGGCGACGCTGGTTGCTTGAGCCGCTCCGACATAGTCAGCGAATGCGTTTTCGAATTTCGCAACGAATTCGCCCCGGGATGAAATCCAGCCAGATTCCAGACACTCGTTGACGTACCTCGACACGTTCCCGGCAAGGTACGGCTGATAGACAGGAGTTGGCTCCATATTAGCTTCACTCCATGTCTCTGGCAAAATTGCCTTGCTCATAAAGTAACACCCCGCACTAGATAATGTTCATAAAATAGCGCCTAGCCCCCAGTAACCACAACATTTGACTACAAATCTGCCTAAGTTTTGCACAGGTCGGGTCTCCCGTTCAGTTTTTTCGGTTTCATAACCCGCCGGTAACTAGGCGCGCCTCGGCGCTCTCGCAATGTTTGCCGCCAATAGTCGGTCGCACTACGGTCGACTACTGGCGGCGGAAGCGCCTATCTCCAGCGGTCGCGAAGTCGTCCGATGGAACTGTCCGCGCGGTGCGGTTCGGGAGCAAAACCTGTCCGAGATGGAGCGGCTGTGCCTTGCTGCCGACCAGACGGCCGCAAACGCTGCTGTGGCGTCGACATAGAGCATGCGTCTGCCAACACCGATTGGCGTGGAAAGGTCGCTAGAAGACTTCGGACCCCTCGATTACGCCGGCTTGTTCTTGCCGACGCCGAGCGTCACTGCTTGGTCGTCATTCTCTTCCGCCAAGCCGAGTACAGCCTTACCTGGTCGGCAATCTGTACGCCACGGCGCGGCGCCATAATCGACATTGGCGAGGCGTTGAGAAGAAACGGCGGCAGACGCAGGTGGCGCCCTCTGGTCGATCTTATCCGTGAAAGGTGGCCGGAATCGCCGGCTGCGCGATCGCGGCGGACGGTGCCGCCCGCACTGCCATGACGAGATATTGGCTTTCATGCAAAAGCATGTTGTCGAGTGACGCACGTTCACGTGACACTGCCGTGGGTTTTGTTTCTCCGCCGAGAGGAGGTTTCAAAGGTTATCCGTGGAAGGAGCAGCGGAACGGCGATACGCATTGCCGGCGATGAACTGCTCCAATACCACGTTGGTTTGACTCCAGAAGATTGCCGCTATCGGAGACGTCGCGACAGCAAAGGTGTACGAACGAGGTGAGGCGCATTTCGATCGACCGCTTTGGGGCCAATGCAGATCGACAGCTTCTGATCTCGCAAATGCGATGGGAGTCGTTTGGCACGTCTGGACCGACATCGCCTGAACAAGCGCCGCGGCTCACACGCTTCTGTTCCTGGTGGCCTCCAGCGAATTTACGAAACGCAGTGAGCGCTGTAGCGCCGCCCGAATGGTCGGGATTTCGACAGGCGTATTTCGTCGTTGCGGGTAGCGGCGCTGAGGGCGCTCCAATCGCAATGGCATTTCAATGCTGACTGGAAGCCCCGGAGGGAGCATGCGCCAGTATTTCTGGTAATCGACGGCGCCATTGCCGAGGGCACAGAACGTCCATCCTGCATCGCGGCTGACAACGTCCTTGAGATGTGCATGACCAATCGTGTCAATGGCTGCCTCGATATCTTCTGCAGGCTGCGTCGCCTCATGGCTATATGTGAAGGCGTTTGCTGCGTCGTGATTCAGGCAGACCTGGCGCGATCCGATTTCGCGTACGAAGCCTGCTCCCATTCGAGCATTGCCAAGTAAATCGCCCCTGCCGTGGCCGGGATTCTCGAGCGCAAGAGTGACACCGGATTGCTCCAGCTTCGGCAGAACGGCATCGATCGCCTTTCGTATGCCAACCCTTTTCGTCATCGGCCCGGCATTGGTAATCAGGAAGGATGCGCCTAGGCCGGCAGCAAAGGCGATGCGCAGCGACAACGCGTCAACCGCATCAGGCCCCGAAAGGTCGAGATGAGCCGAGACGGCCTTGATCCCAAGTCCGGCAGCTTCCGCTGTTGCCTGCAGCCTTGATGCATTCGTGCTTGTGAACATGGCTTCGTCGAAATCGACATAGCCGCGAATAAAGGCCGGCTCGACATGCATGGCGCCAGCCTGCGCGATCTCTCCGATGGCCAATTCCATCGAATAGCCGTCGAAGAGCGCGGTCGAGACCGATACGGTCCGGGGCATCGGAGACAGCGCTCAGGCTCCTTTGCCGTAGACGATCAGTTCGGAGGCTTCCTTCACCTTGGCTGGAGAGAGGGCCTCGCGCCAATCATCGCGGACCACGACGCCCTTGGCGAAGCGCATCAGGCGCAGCGCCGCGTCCGAAGGCACTTTCGGAGAGAAGCCGAACCACATGGCGATCTCGACATTCAGGTGGCCGATCAGGAAATCGAGGGCGGCCTTTCTGGGGATGCCATATTTGCGCTCGCATTCCTCCACAGCCTCCACCATCGTGTCGACGAAGGGCATAGCGACCATTTCAGACAGGCCCGGCTCGAGTATCGCCAGTTGCTCGACCGTGACCCGGTGGCTTTCGATGATTGGCGACCACATCGCTTTGCACACCTCTTCGCCAAGCGCGTAGTGCTCCTCTGGACCTTGCATCAGAGCGCAGACGATCGACTGCCTGGCTGTGCCGCCGTGATAGTCGCGGCGAGCCGCCCAATCCGCCTCGTCGTTGAAAAGCGGAGGATGGCAGGGATGGCCGACAAAATAGGTCAGATCCGGCCGATCCTTCGGCAGGTCGCCGGCGTAAGGAGCTGCCGCATCGAGAATGAGAAGCATGGTGCCTTTCGCGAGCATCGGGGAGATCTGCCGCGCCACCTCGCCGATGACATTGTCCGGCAAAGCCATCACCACGACCTTGGCTCCGCGAACGCCCTCTTCCATGGCAACGGAATTGATACCGGCCTCCGCCAGTCGCTTACGGCCCGGCTCGCCGATTTCCACGGCGCGGACGCCGTAGCCCGCGTCAACCAGCTTGCGGGTCACGCGCAAGCCCATCTTCCCTCCCGCCCCAAGCACCGCTACCGATGTCGTCATTGCTTTCTCCATTTGCCTTGATGGTGCGCCGACGCCGCGAATTCAGCCAAACGCCTGCAGCGCGGCCTCGAGTTCTGGATGCGTGGCCGCATAATCGTGCGCAGGGATGCCTGCGGCGGCGGCGTCAAACGCATCACGCAGGCTTCGCACACCTGCAGCCGGCCCGCCCGGATGCGCCATGATGCCGCCGCCACAGCAATAGATGAAATCGTTCGAGCCGAGCCTGGCAAAGGTGTCGCCGGCCTGCACAGCGCTCTGTCCGGACGAAAATACCGGCATGACCGTGTCGGGTCGGTCCGCGCGCCCGAACATCGGCGTCAGGCAGGCATGGGCCGAGGCCATCACAGACGCGTCTTGTTCGCAGAACTTGTTGGACAGCCCATTGACGTGCATGTGGTCTATCCCGGCCAGCCGCCAGAATTTCTGGTAGGCGATATAGCTCATGCCGAGATCTGGGGAGCGGCTGTAGAGGCCCCAGCCGGCGCGATGGCCGTGCAACGCAACGGCCGAGTGTCGGCGCATCTCGATGACGCCGGACAGGCCAACGGAGTTCAGGACGAGCATGGCGCTGGTGCCGCCACGGCGGTCGATCAGGTCCAGCCGACGGCGCATGGCGTCGGAATCGCCGGAAATGTTAGCCGCATACATGACCTTGCGGCCGGTCTCGTCGGCGCGCCTGTCTATGACGTCTATCACCGCTCCGAACCGCTGTTCGAAGGGCGAATGCGGCGGGTCTCCCATCAATTCGTCGTCCTTAATGAAATCAAGACCGGAAGCAATCAGCGTGTCGGCAAGCGCCGCCGTCTCCTGCGGCGTCAGACCAACACTCGGCTTGACGATCGTGCCGATCAGCGGACGGCCTTCGACCCCTGTCAGCCGGCGCGTCCCCTCGACCGCGAAGGCCGGCCCAGGGTAAGCGTCCGCGAAGACATCGGGAAAGCTGACGTCAAGCAGCCGCATGGCCGAAAAGTGGTGCAGCTCGAACAGATTGCCTAGAACGGTCGACCAGACTGTAGCCAGCACGGTCCCGGTGTTCTCGATATTCCAGGACAGCCCCACCTTGGCGCGGCGCGGCCTGCCGCGGGCCGCGTTTTTTGGCGGACGTGAAAACGGCAAAGCCTCGCCTTCGGCGTCCCCGATATCCTCGATGAACTCGACCCGGGCTCCGAACCGGCGCAGCAGCTCGGGTGTCTCTCCGGGCACGGCGCGAAATGTTCCACTGGACTGTTCGCCCGCCATGGCAGCTGCGGCCGTGTCCAGCGGATAGCGGGTTTCGATCAGATAAGTGGCGGAGAGACGGCCGCTCGATGCGGCCCTCCCGGCTGAGATGTCATTCATGGGTCGAGCGTTAGCATCAAAAAGAAGTTATGTCATCATATGAGTTTTGACAGGCAAAAAATTTTCCGGGGTGAGTTGCTCAGCCGCCGCGGGCACCGGCGAGCTTCGAATAGAGCTCATTGGCGCGGCCAATGTGCTCGGCCATGGCAAGGCTGGCGCCTTCCGCATCGCCGCCGGCGATCGCCTTGTAGATCCGTTCGTGCTCCTCGATCGTCAGCCGCTCGGCGCCTTTAACAGCGACCAGGTCGCGCTTGAACCGGGATAGCCATTCGAGCATTCCCTTTGCCACCGCTGCGATCATCGAGTTGCCGCTCATTTCCGCGATGACGGCATGGAACTCCATGTCTGCCGCCACAAATCGCGCCTGATCGCCCTTTGCCTCCCGCAAGTGACGCAGCGTCTCGGCAAGCCTTTCCAGATTTTTGGCCGTGGCCCGGCTCGTAGCTATGCGCACCAGGCCTGTTTCCAGCAACAGCCTGACTTCCTTTAGTTCTTCGAGGCCTCGCGAGTTGGTGGCCAGCATCATGACCATGGCGGCTGAGACCTGGTCGATGATCACTTCGGGCGTCGGATTGATGACGCGCGCGCGCTCCCCGTGTGAAATCCTGATGAGCCCCATTTGCTGCAGCGTCAGCATTGCCTCCCGGATCGAGGGGCGCCCCACGCCGATCATCGTCATGAGCTCCTTTTCCGACGGCAATTGTGAGCCGGGCGGAAACTCGGATGTGGAGATCGCCGCCATCAGCCGGTCAAGCACCTCCACATACAGTTTCTTCTTCTGCACCGGCTCCATCCGTCCCTCCATGATCGTTGCGGACATATCGATCCCAAGTCGCATCGACAAACAAGGGGCTTTAGTTGACATTACATATATGATGACATAACGTCCGTGGCCTGTCGATAATTGCGCTTAATCACCAAAGTCGGGGGTTGCCGCGGCCGATCGGACGGAGCGGGCCGGTCCAACGCGAGACTGCGTAGGGCGCTCTTCGCCTTCGGCAGCCGCATCGAATGAGGTTCCGGAGCCGCTTGCCTATTTGGTATGCTGGTATAATATGTACCTGATATGGCGTCTTTAGAAAGCGTCACGACGGAAGGGTATGCGAGCCGGCCATGTCGGCCGGTCTTTTTATGGGAGGAAGTATATGAAGTTTGCAATCGTGGCGGCGCTTGCCAGCGCCGCGCTGACCAGCGTTGCGGCTTTGCCGGCTATGGCGTCCCCGGCTAAGCCGGTCATCGCGCTGGCCAACGCCTATTACGGCAACACCTGGCGGCATCAGATGGTGGAGGCCTTCGAGGCTTCGGCCAAGGAAGCGAAAGCCGCCGGGCAGATCGCCGACTACATCGTCATGAACGGCGACGGCTCGGTAGCGCAGCAGAACAGCCAGATCGCCGAACTGATCCTCAAGAAGGTCGATGTGCTCGCCGTCGACGCGGCCTCGGAGACCGCCGTCAACGGCGTGATCGAGAAGGCCTGCAAAGCCGGCATCATCGTGATCTCCTTCGATTCCGTCGCATCGGCGCCGTGCAACTACCAGCTCAATTTCGACTTCAAGGGCTACAAGGCGGCGCAGGCCGAAGCCGTGTTCAAGATGCTCGGCGGCAAGGGCAATGTCATCCAGGTGCGCGGCGTGAAGGGCTCGGCACCCGACAACGACATGTTCAACGCGCAACAGTCGGTGCTGGCCAAGTATCCGGACATCAAGGTGGTGGCTACCGTCTACGGCCAGGCGACCGCTTCGGTGGCGCAGGCGGCCATTGCCAATGTGCTGCCCTCGCTGCCGCACGTCGACGCCGTGCTCGGCCAAGGCGGCAGCGACGATGTCGGCATCGCCCAGGCCTTCGTCCAGTATGGCGGCGACTACAAGGACAAGATGCCGATCATCGAAGGCGGCGGCGGCACCGACTTCGTCAAATGGTGGGCCGAAGAGAACGCAAAGAACGGCTACCAGACGGTTTCTATGAACACCACGCCTGGCATCGGTGGCGCCGCTTTCTGGCTCGGTCTGTCGCTGCTCAAGGGCGCCAAGGCGCCAAAGCTGATGATCATGCCGGTGGCGACGGTCGATGCGAGCAACCTGAAGGACTACGCAAAGCTGCCGGGTGGGCAGATCATCAGCCCCAGCTACTCGCTGGACTGGGTCAAGCAGAACCTGCTCACCAAGTAAGGCAGGCAGCTCAGGGATCGGGCGCTGCCGCACGGCCGCGCCCGATCCTTGTCCGCGAAAAACCGGAGGACGAATGTCCCACATCGCCGTTGCCGTACAGGGCACTGCTGCCGCCCCTGCTGGACCGAGCGTCGTTTCGCTGAGCGGGATCACCAAGAGTTTTGGGCCGACGCTTGCCAATGCGGGGATCGACCTCTGTGCGCGGGCTGGCGACGTGATCGGACTCGTCGGCGGCAACGGTGCCGGAAAGTCGACGCTGATGCGCATTCTGTGCGGCGCTATGTGGCCGACGCTGGGCGCGATTTCCTTTGCGGGCGAAGAGGTGCCGTTCGCAGCCTACGACACCGGCGAAGCGCAGCGCCGCGGCATCCGCATGGTGCATCAGGAGCTGTCGCTGTGCGCCAACCTGTCTGTCGCGGAGAATTTCTTCCTGGAAACCCCTGGCGACTCGGCAAGCCGACCGGGCTGGCGGGCACTGTATCGGACCCGCGCCCGCGCGGCGCTCGACTCCGTCTTCCCGGGCAACGGCATCGATACCGACGCGGAGGTCGGCCATCTCACGATTGCCGAACGGCAGATGGTCGAGATCGCGCGTGCCGCGGCGACGCCCGGCGTCAAGCTGATCGTGCTCGACGAGCCGACCTCTTCTCTCGACCTCGACCGCTCGAAGCAGCTTAGAGCCTTTATCCGCGGGCGGGCAGAAGCCGGACTCGCCTTCATCTTCATCAGCCACAAGCTGCAAGAGATCATCGACATCGCCACCGAAGTCGTGGTGCTGCGCAACGGCCGCGTGGCATGGCAGGGCCACGCCCAGGAGGCTTCTATCGGCAAGCTGGTGCAGTTGATGGGCGGCGACGCCGATCCGATCCATCAGCACAGCGTCTCCACCATGTCCTCGCAGGACGTGCTCGTGCGGCTCTCGCGAGCGCTGACGGCGGAGCTCGGCCGCGACGTCGACATTGTGCGCGGCGAGATCGTCGGGCTGGCCGGGCTCGAGGGTAGCGGACAGAAGGAACTGCTGCACGCGATCTTCGAGCCGAACCGAAAACAGCAGGCGACCATCGCCAGGCGTGCCGAGGCAGGCTTCATCGCCGGCGACCGGCAGAAGGAAGGCGTGTTCCCGCTGTGGAGCGTGCTTTCCAACATCAGCATCGGCGCGCTTGCCCGCCGGTCGGCGCTGGGCGTCGTTTCCGAGCGCGCCAACAGCGACACGGCGAGAGGCGCCGCCAGCAAGCTGCGGCTCGACGACAGGCGCTTCCACTCCAACATCACCGAACTCAGTGGCGGCAACCAGCAGAAGGCGCTGGTGGCGCGAGCGCTGGTCGCCGACACGCCGATCATCCTGCTCGACGATCCAACCCGCGGCGTCGACATCGCAACCAAGCAGGATTTCTATCGGCTCTGCAACGAAGTGGCGCGCAGCGGCCGCGCGCTGATCTGGCACACGACCGAGGACGCCGAGTTGCTGGCGTGCGATCGCGTGCTGGTCTTTTCCGGGGGCCTCATCGTCAGCGAGCTGGTGGGCGAGGCTATCACCGAGCAAGCTATCGTCGGCGCCTCCTTCGCGCAACCGGCGGTCATCCAGGCGAATGCCGCCAGGAAGCGGACCGCCATGGCGGGGCTTGGGCGCAAACTGGTCAATGCCGCGCCGTTCATCGGCCTTGCCGCCGTGCTTGCCATCATGATCGCGATCAATCCGGCGGTGGCCTCGACTTTCGGACTCGACCTTCTGCTGATGCCGGCGCTCTCGCTGGTGCTGGTGACGGCGGCGCAGATGTTCATCGTCGGCGGCAGCGAAATCGACCTCGGCGTCGGCGCCTTTGCCGGCCTGATAAGCGTGGTCAGCGCCACGCTGCTCTACGACCAGCCATGGCTCGGCGCGCTGGCGCTGGTGGCCGCGCTCGCCGCCTATGCGGGGCTTGGCGGCGTCATCCAGGCGCGCAAGATCCCGGCCATCGTCGTGACGCTGGGTGCATCCTTCATCTGGGTCGGCATCGGCTATGCGCTGCAACCGACGCCCGGCGGCGCAAGCCCGGACTGGCTGAGCGCCCTCTTCGGCTGGTCGATTGGCTTCATGCCGACATCGATGATCATGATCGCGGCAGTGGCACTGATCGTGCTCGTCATCGACCGGTTGCCGCTCGGCGTGGTGCTGCGCGGCTTCGGCAACAATCCCGCGGCGATGATCCGCTCGGGGTGGTCGCCGACACGCTATGCGCTGGTGCGCTATCTGATCGCCGGCCTGTTCGCGGCTGCTGCCGGCCTGTCGCTGACGGCCATCAACACGGCGAGCGACATAAACTCGGGCAATTCCTTCACGCTGCTCAGCGTCGCCGCCGTGGTGATGGGCGGTTGCTCGCTGCTGGGCGGCGTCATCTCGCCGGTCGGCGCTATCGCTGGCGCGGTGACGCTGTCGCTGATCGGCGCGCTTCTGGGCACGCTCAGCGTCAGCAGCGACTACAATGCTGCCACGCAGGGGCTGATCCTGATCGCGCTGCTCACCTTGCGCAGCCTGACCGCCGACCGCCGGAGCGAGCCATGAACGCGTTCGCCACGTTCGGCCTCTGGGCGCAACGCAACCGCTGGATTTGGGCGGCGATCGGCGTGCTGATCCTCTGGCTGGTTCTCTCCGTCGTGACAAACCGCTTCAGCCTCTCCAGCCTGTCCGGCGTGATCCTCTCGGCATCGTTCCTGACGGTCGTCGGCATTGGCCAGATGTTCGTGGTGACCACCGGGCGCGGTAACATCGATCTCTCCGTCGCTTCGGTTATCACGCTCAGCGCCTTCGTCGCTCTGCTGACCATCAAGGGACAGGATGCCAACCTCGCCATTGGCGTCTTCGCCGCGATCCTGCTCGGCCTGGCCGTCGGCGCCCTCAATTCCCTGCTCGTCGTCGGGCTCGGCATTCCGGCGATCATCGCGACGCTGGCGACCGGCTATGTGCTGGCGACCGCAACGCTGCTGTCGAACAAGGCGATCCCGGGTTTCGCGGTCAGCCCGGCGCTGAAGGAGCTGGCGACGGGCCGCATCCTGGGCATGCCGATCATGGCGGTCATCGCCATTTTGGGCGTCGCCGCAACCTCCTTCGTCTTGCGCTACACTGTATTCGGGCAACTGCTGTCTGCGGTCGGCCAGAACCGAGCCGCGGCTCGGCTCGCGGGCATCCGCAACGGCCCCGTCGTGGCGGCGGCCTTCGTCATCTCGTCGGTGCTGGCCTCGCTCGACGGGCTGCTGCTCGGCGCCTATATCGGCGGCGCCTTCTTGGAGATGGGCCAGCCCTATCTGTTGCAGTCGATTGCCGCGGTGGTGCTCGGCGGAACGCTGATCTTCGGCGGATCGGCAACGGCTGTGGGCACGCTTTTTGCCAGCATCCTGCTCATCCTCATCGTCACGACTATGCAAATCGTCGGGCTGCCGCCGGGCGCACAGGACATCGTGCAGGGCATCGTCGTCATTTTCGTGCTTGCGCTGGCCGGACGGCAGGCGCTGGGGCGGCGGGCGCCCGCCGATCTCGCGGAGGGCGGTGACGACCCGGACGCGAAAACGAAAGTGCCGGCGACGGGCCAGTCGGGATGAGGGACAAATCAAAGACGATTCCTCTTGCCAACCATTGGTAGAGTGATCATACCAGTATGCAAGATGACGATTGGCACGGCCCGTCGTCTGAACATCAGGAGCAGATTGATGACAACGATTGCGCTATTGGGTGCCGGCGGCAAAATGGGCTACCGCCTGTCGACCAATTTTCGCGGCTCGCCCTACACCATCCGCCATGTCGAAATCAGCGAGGCGGGCAAGGAACGCCTGAAGACCGGGCTCGGCATCGACACAGTCGGGGTCGATGAAGCGCTCAAGGGTGCCGACGTGGTGATCCTGGCGGTTCCCGACACACATATCGGCAAGGTCGCGGCCGGCATCGAGAGCAAACTCGTCCCGGGAACGATGGTGATCGTGCTCGATGCCGCGGCCCCCTTTGCCGGCCATCTGCCGAAGCGCCCCGACCTCACCTATTTCGTCACCCATCCCTGTCATCCTCCGATTTTCAACGACGAAACCGATATGGCGGCCAAGAAGGACTTCTTCGGCGGCGTCAAAGCCAAGCAGCATTTCGTCAGCGCTCTGATGCAGGGCCCGGAAGAGAACTACGCCAAGGGTGAGGAGATCGCGCGGATCATCTGGGCACCGGTGATGCGCTCGCATCGCGTCACTGTCGAGCAGATGGCGCTGCTCGAGCCAGGTCTCTCGGAGACGGTCTGCGCTTCGCTGCTCGTGGTCATGAAGGAGGCCGTCGACGAGGTGGTGGCGCGCGGCGTCGACCGCCAGGCGGCGCTCGACTTCCTGCTCGGCCACATGAACGTGCTGGGCGCCGTCATCTTCGGTGAAACCAAGGGCGTGTTCTCCGATGCCTGCAACAAGGCGATAGAATTCGGCAAGCCGGTGCTCATGCGCGACGACTGGAAGCGGGTCTTCGAACCGGAAGAGATCGCAGCCAGCATCCGGCGCATCACCTGAGAGGGCATTGTTCCCCTCATGAGAGATGGCGCAAATCGGGCAGCGTATCAGGTACATATCACCTGAATTAGTGATTGACTCATCATACCAGTTAGCTTTAGCTGTCCCGGCTCGGATTTGCTGGGAATCCGAGGAATGTGGAGGAGAGCGGGAGCGAGGAGAGCCGATCATCGGTTTCCCGGGTTGGACGAATGCGCCGCCCGCACGAATTCAAACAGCCAAATGGCCTCGGCCCGCCGAGGCAGGTTTTCAACGGGAGGACTTCATGAAATTCACTCGCAGAACTACGCTTGCCGCTTTCGCCGGCTTGCTGGCACTCGGCACCGCGATGCCGGCCTACGCGGCGGACCTGATCGCAATCATCACGCCTTCGCACGACAATCCGTTCTTCAAGGCGGAAGCGGTGGGCGCCGAAGCCAAGGCCAAGGAACTCGGCTATGACACGCTGGTGCTGGTGCATGACGACGACGCGAACAAGCAGTCAGAGCTGATCGACACCGCGATCGGCCGCGGCGCCAAGGCGATCATCCTCGACAATGCCGGCGCCGACGCCACCGTCGCTGCCGTGCAGAAAGCCAAGGACGCCGGCGTCCCCTCCTTCCTCATCGACCGCGAGATCAATGCCACTGGTGTCGCCGTGGCGCAGATCGTCTCCAACAACTACCAGGGCGCGCAGCTCGGCGCGCAGGAGTTCGTCAAGCTGATGGGTGAGAAGGGCAATTATGTCGAGCTGGTCGGCAAGGAATCCGACACCAACGCCGGCATCCGGTCCAAGGGCTATCACGACGTGATCGACGACTATCCGGACCTGAAGAAGGTCGCGCAGCAGTCGGCCAACTGGAGCCAGACCGAGGCCTATTCCAAGATGGAATCGATCCTGCAAGCCAATCCCGACATCAAAGGCGTGATATCCGGCAACGACACGATGGCCATGGGCGCCTACGCGGCACTTGCCGCCGCCGGCCGCAAGGACGTCGTCGTCGTCGGCTTCGACGGCTCGAACGACGTGCGCGACTCCATCATTTCAGGTGGCATCAAGGCGACGGTGCTGCAGCCGGCCTACGCCCAGGCGCAGATGGCCGTCGAGCAGGCCAGCGACTTCATCAAGAACAAGAAGTCGCCGGAGAAGGAAAAGCAGCTGATGGACTGCGTCCTGATCAACGGCGACAATGCTCCCAAGCTGGAGACCTTCGCGCTCAAAAACTGAGCTGGCGACGCAAGCTGCGAGGGGCGAACGCGCTCGTCCCTCGCCTCCATTTCCATTATCCGGGTGCCTTTCGAACGCCATGCCGAACAAGTTGACCTGGCTCACCCTTGTGCTGACCTTTGCCGCGCTCCCTGGCCTCAGCCTCAGCGCCTGCAAGATCCTGCCGACACCGTCGGCGCAGGGCGGCGATAGCGCCAACAGCACGGCCTTCAATCCCGACAAGATGGTGGCGGAAATCTGGCCATCGAAGGTCATTCCCTATTTGCAGCAGAAGGCAGGACCGTTCGCAGAGGTCCATGCGCTCGCCAAGACCGATCAAGCTGCAGCCGGGGCAAAATACGGCAATGCGAAGAAGCAGGCGAATTCGCCGTGGACCTTCGCGGTTCGAGTCGAAGGCAAGGTCGTCGCCGCCAACACGCAATCGCGCGCGGCTACCATCGATGTCGACGTTGATGGCGACGGCAAGGCGGATGCGCGGGTGCAGATCGGGCCGGCCATGCGCGGAACCGCGCTTCGCGATAGCCTCGACTTCGTGCAGTTCAACGACTTCACCAACCAGATCGACTTCGCCCAGTTCGGCAAGGCCTTCAACGCCTATGCCGACAAGACCGTGCTGTCCCTGCTACCGCGCGACGGGCTGGAAGGCCGCACCGCGAAAGTGCTCGGCGCTTACACGATCGAAGGCGGCCAGGACCTGCCGCTGGTGACGCCGGCGGAGGCCGAGGTCGGGCCGAAGCCATGAGTTCCGGTCACGACGTCATCCTCAAGCTGGAGGACATTTCCAAGGTCTATGCCGGCACCGTGGCGGTCAAGCACGCGAACTTCGAGGTGCGCAAGGGGGCGGTCAGCGTGCTGGTCGGCGAGAACGGCGCCGGCAAGTCGACGCTGATGAAGATCATCGCCGGCGTGGAGAGGCCGACCGCCGGCCGCATCCTGCTCGACGGCAACGAGGTTTCGTTCGCGTCGTCCGGAGATGCCGTCAGCCGCGGCATCGGCATGGTGTTCCAAGAGTTGAACCTGTTCGGCAACCTCTCGGTCGCCGAAAATATCTTCGCCACCCGCGAACTGACCAACGCCTTCCGCAAGATCGACCACAAGGCGCAGGAACGGCGCGCCGCCGAATTCCTGGAACAGCTCGAGGCCGGTATTCGGCCTGACATGCTGGTTGAGGATTTGCGCATCGGCCAGCAGCAGTTGGTCGAGATCGCCAAGGCGGTCTCGCTCGACGCGCGCATCCTGATCATGGACGAACCGACCTCGGCGCTGAGCGCGGCCGAGGTCGAGATCCTGTTCAAGGTGATCGCCGATCTCAAGGCGCGCGGCGTGGCCATCGTCTACATCTCGCACCGGCTGGAAGAGCTGATCCGCATCGGAGACCATATCACCGTGCTGCGCGATGGCCGCATCACCGGCCAGGAGGAGATGAAGAACGTCGACACGCAGTGGATCGTGCGCCAGATGATCGGCTCGGACGCCAAGGATTTCGCCAAGGCCGACGGCCACCGGCCGGGCGACGAGGTGTTCCGCGCCGAGGACATCTGCCTGCCGCGCGTCACCGGCGGGCTGGCGGTCGATCACGTCTCGCTGTCGCTGCGCACCGGCGAAATCCTCGGCATCTACGGGCTGATGGGCGCGGGCAGGAGCGAGTTGTTCGACTGCATCATGGGCCGCCACGGCCAGGCGAGCGGCAGGATCTTCATCGACGGCAAGCAGGTCAGGGAGCGCGACACGACGCGGCGAATCCGGCGCGGTCTGGCGCTGATCCCGGAAGACCGCCAGCGCGAGGGGTTGGTATCCATCCTGTCGGTTGCCAGCAACCTGACCCTGGCCAGCCTGTCGCGCTTCGTGAGCCTGTTCCACATCCGCGGCGGCGCCGAAAGGCAGGCTGTCACGCAGATGGTGCGCGAACTTGCGATCAAGGTCGCCGACCCGGCGCAAGAAGTGTCGTCGCTATCGGGCGGCAACCAGCAGAAAGTGGTGATCGGCAAGGCGCTGCTCACCGGACCGAAGGTGCTGTTGATGGACGAGCCCAGCCGCGGCATCGATGTCGGCGCCAAGGCCGACGTGTTCCGCACCATGCGTAAGCTTGCGCGCGACGGGCTGGGCATCCTATTCGCCACTTCCGACCTCGACGAGGTGATGGCGCTCTCCGATCGCATCGCGGTGATGAGCAACGGAAAACTGACGGGCATGTTCGATCGCGCCGAGGCGACAGAAGCAGCGATCGTCGCTGCATCGGCGCTTGGCCACGGACCCGTACACGGAGAGCAACGCCGATGATCGACATTCCAGCCAAGGCTTCCGCGCCATCCGCATCCGGCGGCTCCATGCTGCTTACGCTTATGAAGCTCAGGACCTTCATCGCGCTGATCGCCGTGCTGGTGTTCTTCTCGATCGCGGCGCCGAATTTTCTGTCGGCCGCCAATCTGATTTTGATGGCCAAGCACGTGGCCCTCAACGCCTTCCTCGCCATGGGCATGACCTTCGTCATCATCACCGGCGGCATCGACCTCTCGGTCGGCTCGATCGTCGGCCTGTGCGGCATGGTCGCCGGCTACCTCGTGCTCAACGGCATCGATCTGCAGTTCGGCTATACCGTCTATTTCAACGTCGTCGAGATCGTGTTGATCACGCTATTGGTCGGCATAGCGATCGGCGCCATCAACGGATTGCTGATCACCCGGCTCAACGTCGCGCCCTTCATCGCTACACTTGGCGTGCTCTACGTCTCGCGCGGCCTAGCGCTATTGTCGTCCGACGGCCGCACATTCCCCAACCTCGTCGGTAAGCCGGAGTTGGGCACTACCGGCTTCGGCTATCTCGGCGCCGGCAAGCTCCTCGGCCTGCCGGTCTCGATCTGGATCCTGGTCGTAGTCGCACTCGGGGCCGCCTATCTGGCGCGCTATACGCCGCTCGGACGCCACATCTTCGCCGTCGGCGGCAACGAGCGCGCGGCGCGTATATCGGGCGTGCGCGTCAACATGGTGAAGATGTTCGTCTACATGTTCTCAGGCTTCTGCGCGGCGATCGTCGGCCTCATCATCTCATCGGAGCTGATGGCCTCGCATCCGGCGACGGGCGAAAGCTTCGAGCTCAACGCGATCGCGGCGGCAGTGCTGGGCGGCACCTCGATGTCTGGCGGCCGCGGCACGATCGGCGGCACCATCGTCGGCGCCTTTGTCATCGGCATCCTGTCCGACGGGCTGGTGATGATGGGCGTGAGCTCGTTCTGGCAGATGGTGATCAAGGGTGTCGTCATCATCGTCGCGGTCGTCGTCGACCAGGCCCAGCGCCGGCTGCAGAGCCGCGTGACATTGATGCAGATGGCAAAGGAGGGTTGATCATGGCGACCTTGCGTGGAGCGCTGATCGGCTGCGGCTTCTTCGCCGTCAACCAGATGCATGGCTGGCGCGATATCGACGGCGCGGCGATCGTGGCGATCTGCGACCGCGATCCCGAGCGGCTCAAGATCGTCGGCGACCAGTTCGGCATCGAGCGGCGCTACAGCGATGCGGCCGCCATGTTTGCCGGCGAGACACTCGACTTCGTCGACATCGCCACCACCGTCGGCAGCCATCGGCCGCTGGTCGAGATGGCCGCCGCTAACCGTGTCCCCGTCATCTGCCAGAAGCCGTTCGCGCCGACGCTTGCCGACGCCAGGGCGATGGTCAGGGCCTGCATGGACGCCGGCGTGCCGCTGATGGTTCATGAGAACTTCCGCTGGCAGTCGCCGATCCAGGCGGTGCGCGCCGCGCTCGACAGCGGCGAGATCGGCACGCCCTTCTTCGGACGCATATCCTTCCGCTCGGCATATGACGTGTTTTCCGGCCAGCCTTATCTGGCGACGGGCAAGCGCTTCATCATCGAGGACCTCGGCATCCATATCCTGGACATCGCCCGGTTCCTGCTGGGTGACGTTTCAAGCCTCACCGCGCGCACCATGCGCGTCAATCCAACGATCGCCGGCGAGGATGTGGCGACGATTCTGATGGACCACGATAACGGCGCAACCTCGGTGGTCGATTGCAGCTACGCGACGAAGCTTGCCACCGAGCCGTTCCCCGAGACGTTGATCGAGCTGGACGGCTCGGACGGCACGATCCGGCTGGCGCAAGGCTACAAGCTCACCGTAACCGGCAGGAGCGGCACCAGCGTCACGGACGTCTCGCCACCGCTGCTTTCCTGGGCGTCGCGTCCATGGCACAACATCCAAGAGAGCGTCGCGGCGATCCAAAAACATTGGGTGGAGTGCCTTGCCGCTGGCAAGGAACCCGCCACCTCCGGCGCCGACAACCTCAAGACATTTGCGCTGGTCGAGGCCGCCTATGCCGGTGCGGCCAGCCGGCAACCGGTACGGATCGACGGACTGCTCAAATGACCATTGATCCGTTCTTGCTCTATGGCACGCGCGCGGTCGAAGCCGAGCCTGTCCGGCTCAGCGCAGGACCGCTTAGTGCCGATTTCGTCAACGGCAATCTGCGCACCATTCGCCACGCCGGCACTGAGGTGCTGCGCGCCATCGCCTATATCGTGCGCGACCGTGACTGGGGCACTTATGAACCGGCGCTCACGAATCTGGTCATCGAACAGGAGGACGACCGTTTCTCGGTGCGCTATTCGGCAAGCTGCGAGGGGCCGGGCGGAAGCAGGCTCGGCTTCCAAGCCGCGATCGACGGCCATGCGGGTGGCCGGCTCAGCTTCGATGTGACCGCCCTGCCCCAGAGCGATTTCGAGACCAACCGCTGCGGCTTCTGCATCCTGCATCCGATCGCCGATCTTGCTGGCAACCCGGTCAAGGTCGAGCACACCGACGGCAGCACGGTGAACACGAAGCTGCCGCTGCTGATCGACCCGTGGCAGCCTTTCAAGGATATGCGAGCCATCACTCATCAGGTGCGGCCGGGCGTCAGCGCCGAATGCCGGATGGAAGACGACATTTTCGAGATGGAAGACCAGCGTAACTGGTCGGATGCTTCCTACAAGACCTATGTGCGGCCGCTCGCTCTGCCATGGCCCTTTATGCTGCCGGCCGGCCAGCCGATGCGCCAGACGATCAACCTGCGTATCAGGGGCGACTCCAAGCGGGCTGTCGCGGCACCCCGCGCCGAGCCGGTCCGCATCGAACCCGGCGAGACCGGAGCGAGGCTGCCAGACGTCGGTGTGGTCATTTATCCGGAAGACGTCGAGGCGGCGTTAGGCGAACTGCCGCTGCTCAAGAAGCTTGGCCCACAGCAGCTCCTTCTCCATTACGATCCGACACGCGGCCATGGCCGGGACGCCTTGCAGGCTCATACCAGGCTCGCCGCCGCATACCCGGCCTCCACAACGCTCGAATGCGTGGTCGCCTGCACCGGCGATCTCGAAACAGAACTCTCCGGTGTCGCCGATATGGTACGCCGAACCGGCCTGCGGCTCGATGCCATCGCGGTCTCGCCTTCGGTCGATCGCCAGTCGACGCCGCCCGGCAGCGTCTGGCCAGACTGTCCGCCGCTCGAGGACGTCTACGCCGCTGCCCGCCGCGCCTTTCCGGACCTCTGTCTAGGCGGCGGCATGTTCAGCTATTTCACCGAGCTCAATCGCAAGCGCGTCCCGGCCGGCGTGCTCGATTTCGTTACCCATTGCACCTGTCCGATCGTGCATGCGGCGGACGACCTCAGCATCATGCAATCGCTGGAGGCGCTACCTTTCATCACCCAGTCGACAAGGGCGATCTATGGGGCGAAGCCTTATCGTATCGGCCCGTCGACGATCGCCATGCGGCAGAACCCTTATGGCGGCGCGACCAAGGACAATCCAAACGGCCAGCGCATAGCCATGGCCAATCGCGATCCGCGCCATGCAGGCTTGTTCGCCGCCGCATGGACGATCGGCTACGCCGCGCGCGTCGCGCCGGCCGGGCTGGAGATGCTGACGCTATCCAGCTTTGCCGGACCGTTCGGCGTGCTGGCGGCCGCCGGGGAGCCCGCCGAGGAAGGAACGCCACGGCCGATCTTCCATGCGGTACAGGGCTTGGCCGCCCTAGCCGGTCATTCGCAGGTTGCCATGCGCGTCAGTGACGAGCGCGTGGCTGTCCTGGCGGGCCGCTCACCGGCCGGCGCCATCACAGCCTGGTTGGCAAACATCACGTCCGACAATGTAACGGTACACATCTCGGCGCTGCTTCGTACGGCGGCAGCTCCGGTTGTGATCTGGGAAGGAACGGATGCGCGCAAGTTTGACCCAGGCACAGCTTCAGGGCACCTGACAATGCCCCCCTATGGCATAGCCAGGGTCGGCTGAAGCTACTTCTCGGAGTTCATCACGTAGAGGGCGCGCGAGCGTTCGAGGTGCTTGATCATAGCCTTCTCGGCCCCTTCGGCATCGTTCTTCTCGATACAGCCGATGATCTCGTCATGCTCAGTCAGCGTGAACTTTTCCTTGCCGGTCCAGATCAGCATTTCCGTGTGGTATTCCTTCAGCCAGCCGAGCATCGCCTCGCTGACCGCGACATAGATCGGATTGCCTGAGATCGCCGCGATCTGGGAGTGAAACTTCATGTCGGCGGAGATGAAGGCCTCGGCATCGCCGCGCGCGCCACGTTGCTCGGCGACGGTTGCCTTGAGCCGCTGCACATCCTCGGGCGTCGCCTTCTCGGCCGCTTCCCTGACCATGCCGCGCTCGAAGAAGATGCGCGCGCTCTTCAAGTGCTCCAGCGTGTCCTTCGACGACGACAGGATGATCTTGGCCGCGCCGTCGACCTGCTTGATGATCGACTTGGCAGTGAGCTGCAGCACCTTGGCGCGCTCGCCGTGCGAGATGGCGACCAGGCCCATATTGCTAAGCGCCTGCATCGCTTCACGAATCGCTGGCCGGCCGACCTCGAAGCGCTCCATCAGCTCGCGCTCGGACGGCATGTCGTCGCCTGGCTGCAATTCACCGCTGGTGATCAGCCGCTTCAGCCTGGCAAAGACTTCATCGGAAAGCTTGCGCCGGACGATCGGTTCCGAACGGTTCATCGCCGCGAATCACTCCCTTGACCCTGATTCCAATCTAGCACCGCGGGCTCAATTTCCAGAATGCCCGTCATGCTTTGACGCCGCGCCGAGCAGGATATTGCTTGCAATGCTTATGTACTCATTATACCAGATTTCGAACTCAAGGAATTCTTTTCCTGGCCTTTCGACTGGGTATTGCCGGCCATGATCACCCTCACTTATCGCATCGAGACCTCGGGAAGCATCGAGGGACTGGCGGCCAAGATCGCCAGCGACCAGTCGACCGGTACCTTCGTCGCGCTGCCAGGGGAAACCGAGGAGCTAAAGGCACGGGTGGCCGCACGCGTTCTGGCGATCCGGGATCTGCCGGACGCGGCGCAACCTTCGATTCCCGAGACCGACCCCGGTCCCTTCAAGCGTGCCGATGTGGACATCGCCTTTCCCTTCGACGCGATCGGCACCGACCTCGCGGCCCTGATGACGATTTCGATCGGCGGCACCTATTCGATCAGAGGGTTGTCTGGCATCCGTGTCGTCGACATGAAGCTGCCGGAGGAATTCAGGGGCGTTCATCCAGGCCCCCAATTCGGTGCCGCCGGCAGTCGCCGGCTGGCCGGCGTCGAGGGCCGCCCGATCATCGGCACCATCGTCAAGCCGTCGCTGGGTCTGAGGCCCGCTGAGACCGCCGCGATGGTCGGCGAGTTGATCGAGGCGGGTGTGGACTTCATCAAGGACGACGAGAAGCTGATGAGCCCGGCCTATTCGCCGCTGGCCGAGCGGGTCAAGGAGATCATGCCGCTGATCCTCGACCACGAGCAGAAGACCGGCAAGAAGGTAATGTACGCCTTCGGCATCTCGCATGCCGACCCGGACGAGATGATGCGCAACCACGACCTGGTGCTAGAGGCCGGCGGCAATTGCGCGGTGGTCAACATCAACTCCATCGGCTTCGGCGGCATGGCTTTCCTTAGGAAGCGTTCCGGGCTGGTGCTGCACGCGCACCGCAACGGCTGGGATATCCTCACCCGCCATCCCGGCCTTGGCATGGATTTCAAGGTCTGGCAGCAATTTTGGCGGCTGCTCGGCGTCGACCAGTTCCAGATCAATGGTATCGCATCCAAATACTGGGAGCCGGATGACTCCTTCATCCGATCTTTCGAGGCGGTGACGACGCCCCTGTTTTCGCCCGAGGATTGCGCGCTGCCCGTGGTCTGCTCCGGACAGTGGGGTGGACAGGCGCCGGAAACCTATCGACGCACAGGACGCACGATTGACCTGCTTTACCTTTGCGGCGGCGGCATCGTGAGCCATCCGGACGGGCCGGGAGCCGGCGTTCGCGCCGTGCTGCAGGCCTGGCAGGCCGCTGTCGAAGGCATTCCGCTGACGGAATTTGCCAAAGACCATGTGGAACTGGCGCGCTCGATCGAGAAATTCGCCGACGGCAAGGCGGCTTGAGCATGCAGAAGCTGCTTCTCAGTTATTATGGCGACGACCTCACCGGCTCTACCGACGTGATGGAGGCGCTCGAGCTCGGCGGCGTACCGACCGTGCTCTTCATGCGCAAGCCGGATGCCGGCCTGCTTGAACGCTTCGCGCATTGCCGCGCCGTTGGCCTTGCCGGCACCAGCCGTAGCGAATCCCCGCAATGGATGGACACGAATCTCAAAGCCGCTTTTGCCTGGCTGAAGTCGCTTCAAGCCGAGATCTGCCACTACAAGATCTGCTCGACCTTCGATTCCAGCCCGACGATCGGCAGCATCGGCCGGGCGATCGAGATCGGCCACGAGGTGTTCGCGCAAGACTGCGTGCCGCTGGTGGTCGGCGCGCCGCAGCTCAAGCGCTACACCGCCTTCGGCCATCTTTTCGCGGCCTACCGCGACAGATACTACCGCATCGACCGCCACCCGGTGATGAGCCGGCACCCGGCGACTCCGATGGATGAATCGGACCTTCTGGTACACCTGTCACGTCAGACGAACCTTCCGTCAGAATTGCTAGACCTGGCGACGCTACGTTCGCCCACTCGGTCCGCAACCTTCGACAGTCTGGCCGCCGGATCGGCGATCCTGCTCATCGATGTCGACAGTCCCGAAAGCCAGGCCCTGGCCGGCAAGGAAATCTGGCGCACCCGCAAGCCGGGCGGCTACTTCGTCGTGGGCTCCTCCGGCATCGAGTATGCATTGCTCGCCGAATGGAGGCAGAACGCCGACCGCGCCGCCGAAGCCGTTTTCACGTCGCCCGGTGCCGCCGACCGCATCGCGGTGGTGTCCGGCAGTTGCTCGCCGACGACGGAACGGCAGATCCGGCATGCGATGAGCGATGGCTTCGATGGCATCGAGGTCGATCCGGTCGAACTGGTGTCGGAAAATTCCGACACCACGATCGCGCGCGCGGTAGCAGCCGGCAAGGCTAGCCTCGAGGCCGGGCGCAGCGTCATCCTCTACACCGCGCTCGGCCCTACCGCAGATCGTGGCGCCGAGATCGACCGTGAGGAAGGCGCCCGCCACAAGCTTGGCCGCGGCCTCGGCGAACTGCTTCGCGCCTTGACAGTCGAGCAGAAACTGAAGCGCGTGATCATCGCCGGTGGTGATACGTCAAGCCATGCGCTTGGACAGATGGGCGTCGATGCGCTGAGGGTCAGGATGCCACTCCCGGCCTCGCCCGGCTCACCGCTCTGCGTCGCTCACTCCAGCATCGCGGCGATCGACGGGCTGGAGGTCGCGCTGAAAGGTGGGCAGGTCGGAACCGACCGCTATTTCCTGGCCATCCGTGACGGTTTCGGCGAGTGACAGCCATGCCGCACCAGCCCGAATTCGGCTCGCTCTTGCCAGGAAATGACCGGTGACACAGATGCCGCAAGTGTGGATCGGGACCAGCTGGAAGATGAACAAGACGCTGGCCGAGGCGGGCGCCTTTGCCGGCGCCCTGCTTGCCGATCCGGAAGGCGATGCGCGTATCCAGCGCTTCGTCATCCCGCCCTTCACGGTCGCCCGAGAGGTCAAGGCGATGCTGAAGGATACGTCCGTCAAGGTCGGCGCGCAGAACATGCATTGGGCCGATGAAGGGGCATGGACCGGCGAGATCTCGCCGGTGATGCTGAAGGACTGCGATCTGGATATCGTCGAGCTCGGCCATTCCGAGCGCCGCGAGCATTTCGGCGAGACCGACGAGACCGTGGGCCTCAAGACGGAAGCCGCGGTGCGCCACGGCCTCATTCCGCTGATCTGCATCGGCGAGACATTGGCCGAGCGCGAGGCCGGCTTTGCCCGCGAGGTGCTTGCCAGGCAGGTGCGCGGCGCACTCTCCAGGCTCGGCGCCGCGCAGAAGAGCGCGCCGATCCTGCTCGCCTACGAGCCGGTCTGGGCGATCGGCGCCAACGGCATTGCGGCAACCTCGGACTATGCCGACGCCCGCCAGGCGGAGATCGTCGCTGCCGCCGAGGACGTGCTCGGGCGCCGTATTCCCTGTCTCTATGGTGGTTCGGTCAATCCCGGCAATTGCGCCGAACTCATCGCATGCCCGCATATCGACGGGCTGTTCATCGGGCGCTCCGCCTGGGCTGTCGAGGGATATCTCGACATCCTGTCCAGATGCGCCGCAACATTATAGAAGGAGTTGACCATGAGACTTGCAGTGGCTGGAGACAGCGCCGGCGAGGGCTTGGCGAAGGTTCTCGCGGATTACCTGAAGGACAGGCACGAGGTGTCGGAGGTGTCGCGCACCGAGGCCGGCGCCGATCCATTCTACGCCAACCTGTCAGACCGGGTCGCCAGCGATCTGCTGGCCGGCAAATACGATCGGGCCATCCTGGTCTGCGGCACCGGCATCGGCGTCTGCATCTCGGCCAACAAGGTGCCGGGCATCCGTGCCGCGCTCACCCACGATACATATTCGGCCGAACGCGCCGCGCTCTCCAACAATGCCCAGATCATCACCATGGGTGCGCGCGTGATCGGAACGGAGCTGGCGAAAGCCATCGCCGATGCCTTCCTCAAGGAGACATTCGATCCGCAGGGGCGGTCGGCCGGCAATGTCGCCGCCATCGACCAGATCGATGCAAAATACAACGCTCGCTAAGACTTCATGCTTCGCGATGTTGGACCAGAAGGAGACAGTTTCCCCGCCGTCGCGAAACACTCTAGTCTCACGGCCGGAGATGATTACAGGAGACGCGAATGAGCCTCACGCAGAAGCTGATCAACGACGGCAATGCGGCCGTGCACGAAATGCTGGTCGGTATCATGGCCGCGCACCCAGAGTATCTCTGGCGCCCTGACAACGCCCCTCGAGCGGTCGTTGCAAAGAATGGCCCTCGGGCCGGCAAAGTCGCACTGGTGATCGGCGGCGGCTCAGGCCACGAGCCGACCTTCCTGGGCTATGTCGGCAAGGGACTGGCGGATGCCGCGGCGATCGGCAACGTCTTCGCTTCGCCCCCTCCGCAGCCGGCGGTCGACGCGGCGATAGCCGCGAGTGGCGGCGCAGGCGTCCTGTTCATGTATGGCAACTATGCCGGCGACGTAATGAATTTCGACATGGCCGCAGAACTGCTGGAGGTGGAAGGCATCGAGGCGCGCACGGTGCTGACCACCGACGACATCGCGTCGGCGCCGCGGGATCAAAGGCAAAAGCGCCGTGGCGTGGCTGGCAACGTGTTCATCTTCAAGTGCGCGGGCGCGGCCGCCGACATGATGATGCCGCTGGACGAGGTGGAGCGGCTCGCCAGGCACGCCAACGACCGCACCTTCACCATGGGCGTGGCGCTCTCGTCCTGTTCCCTGCCGCAGACGCGCAAGCCGAGCTTCGATCTTCCTGTTGGTGAAATGGAAATCGGCATGGGCATCCATGGCGAACCCGGGGTGCGGCGCGGACCATTGCGTTCGGCCAATGAGGTCGCCGACGAAATCATGGACGCGATCCTGGCGGAAATGGCGGCGCCGGCCGGCGCTCGTGTCGCTGTTCTGGTCAACTCGCTCGGTGCAACGCCGCTGATGGAACTTTACATCCTGAACGCGCGGATCGCCGAGCGCTTGAAGGCAGCCGGGCTGGCCGTTCACAAGACGCTTGTCGGTCCCTACTGCACGTCGCTCGACATGGCCGGCGCATCGATCACCATCATGCATCTCGATGACGAATTGCAGCGTATGATCGACCATCCCTGCGACTGCGCCATGTTCCGGAGTTGAGCGAGATGGAGTTTACGACCGCGGATTTGAAAACCCTTTTCGGCACCATCTCTGCACGGATGGCAACTGAGCGCGACAGGCTCTGCGCCCTTGATGGGGTCATTGGGGATGCCGACCATGGCATTGCCATGGAACAAGGCATGAAAGCCGCGGCCGATGCCGCCCAGGCTGCCGAGGGCACGCTGCAGGAAGTCTTCAATGCCGCCGCCAAAGGCTTTCTCAACGCGGTCGGCGCCTCGTCGGGACCACTCTACGCGACCGCCCTTCTACGCGCCGGCAAGGCCGCAGGTCCGCGCAGATCAATGCCGAAGGGCGAACTGCGGACTATCATTGCGGCGATGCGCGACGGCATCGTCCAGCGTGGCAAGGCGGAGCCCGGCCAGAAGACGATGCTCGATGCCTGGGGCCCGGCCGCCGATGCCGCACTCGATGGTCAGAATGCCGATGCCATAATCGCGGCGGCCCGAGAGGGTGCGGAAGCGACACGCCACATGGTCGCAACCGTCGGCCGCGCCGCACGTCTCGGCGAGCGTTCCTTGGGCCACCCGGACCCCGGCTCGATTTCGGCCGCCATGCTGGTCGAAGAAATCTGCCACGCCATGAAAGCCGCCTGACTGCTTTTGTAGGCAATGGTGTTCCGGTGGTTCTGTCTCTGATTCCGCAGGGCTTCGATATGGCGCTGCCGAACGAGGCTCTGACGGTCTCGATCAGGCGCTCGAAGGGCTTAGCGAGCGTTGTATTTTGCATCGATCTGGTCGATGGCGGCGACATTGCCGGCCGACCGCCCCTGCGGATCGAATGTCTCCTTGAGGAAGGCATCGGCGATGGC
>Ga0209759_1000327_pt1 | contig 62700 bp, 57 predicted proteins | sample AraplaCL_Col_mMS_FD_184261 | JGI IMG/M metagenome (GOLD analysis project Ga0209759, IMG submission 184261) | Arabidopsis root microbial communities from the University of North Carolina, USA - plate scrape CL_Col_mMS (SPAdes) (version 2) | ecosystem: Host-associated > Plants > Roots >...
ACTGCTGCTTTCGAAAACATATTGTTGTTCAAAGCACCACTCCTTCACTTAGACGGGCGCCTACATTTGCCTTGCGGCACCACGAAAGCATTCTAATCCAGTCCGCAGACCCCTGCCATAAGGTTTCGCTACCACAGAAATAGCGTAGCGGGCTGTAACGGTGCAAATTTCCACCGTCATCAGCGCATTTATGGACAGACGCTGAACCATTCTGCAGGCCCTACGCAGCTCGCCCTACGCGGGCCGCCCTACGCGGGGCGCTTCAAATGCTTACCCAAAATAAACGTTTCTGACGACTTGTCCCGCGAAGCCTTCGGCTTGCGGGCAGCCACCACCTTGAACTGGCGCTTGAACTTTTCGACAATCTGGCTGTAACCACTGCCGTGAAAGCATTTGACTAAAAGGGCTCCATCCGGTTTCAGGTGATTCTGCGAGAATTCCAGCGCGAGATCGCACAAATGCTCGATTCGCGCCGCATCCGCCAAGGCCACGCCTGACAGGTTGGGCGCCATATCCGAAATTACAAGGTCCACCTGGCGCTCTCCCACTAATTCTTCCAACTGGGCCAGCACCGAGTCTTCGCGAAAGTCGCCCTGAATGAAGTGGACGTCGGCGACCGGCTCCATTGGCAGCACGTCGAGCGCGATAATTGTGCCGTCGATCCCGCCTTCGCGCTCGGCGTCGCGCCGCGACCCTTTGGCGAGTTTGTTGCGCGCATACTGGCTCCAACTGCCCGGCGTGGAGCCCAGATCGACGATGACCTGCCCCGGGCGGATCAGCTTGTCCTGCTCGTCGATTTCCTTCAGCTTGTACGCTGCGCGGGCGCGGTAGCCTTCGCGCTGCGCCATCTTTACGTAAGGATCGTTGATGTGGTCGTGCAACCACGCCGTGTTGAACTTGTTTTTTGCCATTAAACGTTGAACTCTTGCTGCGTCATGTCACGCTTTAGCGGATAATACGCGGTTAATTCGCGCGGCGACCGCCAAAAACCGGCAGTTATCCGCGATTCTGTTGTTCTGACGCGCCGCCTGCCGTACTGTCCCACTCGTATCCCGATTGCGCCCAAACCGAATCAATCGAAAGACGGGATAGGCCACGCAGGCGCTGCCATTTTAGTCGAGTCTCCCACTTCACATGCCCGCCCTCAAAGTCTCTTCCGACCAACGCGCCGAGTTGCGCTCCCAGGCACATGCGCTCAAACCGGTCGTGCTCGTCGGCGCCGAAGGTTTGACCGACGCCGTGCTCGCCGAGATCAAGGTTCACCTTGCCGCTCATCAGCTGATCAAGATCCGTGTGTTCGGCGACGAACGCGAAGAACGCATCGCCATTTACGAACAGATCTGCGACACGCTGAACGCCGCGCCGATCCAGCATATCGGCAAGCTGCTGGTTATCTGGAAGCCGGAGGCCGCAGCGCAACCTGCGGTGAAGAGCAAGCGCGGCGCATTGCCGAGCGCCCGCGAAGCCGCTGTCGAAGCCAAGCCCGGCAAGGGCCGCGCGCCGCGCGTCGTCAAAGTCGTGAAGCCTAGCGAAGTGCCCATGCGCAAACCCAAGGCGAAAGCAGTGCTGGTGCGCGGGAACGAACGCGTCACGCAAGGCGGCAACATCAAACGCGCGAAAAAGCGGCAAACAAGCGCCAAGCGCGCGCATCAGTCGAAATAAGCAAACGTATGAAAGGTGCGGCGAGCTCCGCGCCTATTGCCTGCGGCCAGCTTTGAGTTCAAGGTCTGGCCGCGCTCTTCACCTGGCGTGCTGGCAGCGCAAGCGAGCGCCACACCACAGCAGCAGCCCTCCAGCCGGCGCTTTAGCCTGTCACTTTTCCCGAAACATCGGGGGCGCCCTGCTGTACTGAACCAGCGCCCTCGCCCAGCGGCAGCTTCCAGACCAGAACCAGGCCGAGCAGGCTTTCAATCAGATAGAACAGGCTCGAAACGCCGTGCAGCATGCCGAAGCGCGCCGCATAGGCGGAATGCCCGACATCGGTACCAGCTTCAATCGCGGCGATGCGTATCGCATTCATGAACGGCTGCAGCGCGAAATAACCAACCAGCACGCACACCAGCATTCCCGCGACAAGCCAGCGCAACCGGCGATACGCGTTGCCGCCGCGCCGGATCACCACGTTCGCGAGGCCGAGCAGCAAAATGCCGCACACGGCGCCGAGCACCCCTTCGATGCGAAACAGCTGCGCGGCCACTGCGCCCGCCGTTGTCCGGTCGAGCGAAGTGAACAGCACGGGCGCAACGGCATAGCCGATAGTCAGCAGGCTGCCGACCCACACCACCGTCAGCAGACGGAAAATCCGATGCGGCATCAGGGACACCGGGGCGGCCCTCAAACGTAGCTAACTGCGATGATTTCGTACTCGCGCACGCCGCCGGGCGCCTGCACCGACGCCACGTCGCCTTCCGACTTGCCGATCAGTGCGCGCGCAATCGGCGAACTAATGGAAATGAGGCCGTGGTCGATATCCGCTTCGTCGTCGCCGACGATCTGATATTTGACCGAAGCGCCCGAAGCGAGATCTTCGAGTTCGACCGTTGCGCCGAACACCACGCGGCCATCCGCGTCCACTTTGGACGGATCGATCACCTGAGCGCCGGCGAGCTTCGATTCGATTTCTGCGATGCGGCCCTCGATAAAACCCTGCTTTTCCTTCGCTGCGTCGTATTCTGCGTTTTCCGACAGGTCGCCCTGCGCGCGCGCTTCCGAGATCGAGTTGATCACGGCGGGACGCTCAACCGATTTCAGGCGCTGCAATTCGTCGCGCAACATGTCTGCGCCGCGCTTAGTCAATGGAATAGTGCTCATAAACAACTCTCGTGAAAACGCCGGGCCGCTTCCGGTTCGCTGAGCCCCGCGCCGCATCTGAAGCGAAAGAGCCAGATGCGAGGAGTGCTTTGAAACAAAAAGCGGCCGTAAAAAAACACCGCGGTTAAGTGCATTCCGTGGGAGCCGGCGACCCGGAAGAAACCGGGACACAGCACCTGCGGAACGCCGCTTAACCGCGGCACTTACATCTTGGACAGGAACTCGAAGCCTTAGTTTAGGCGAGCGTGCAAGCCTTGTAAATCATAGACTTCCAGATCCTTCAGGTAGCGCAAGCCTTCGACGGCCGCGCGCGCGCCCGACATGGTCGTGTAGTACGTGACCTTGTTCGCCTGCGCACTCATGCGGATCGAGCGCGAGTCGGCGATCGCGGCGCGCGTCTCGTCGACGGTCGTGAAGACCAGCGCAATTTCGCCGTTCTTGATCATGTCGACGATGTGCGGGCGCCCGTCCTTCACCTTGTTCACGACCTTGACCGGCACGCCGGCCGCTTCGATCGCAGCCGCCGTGCCCTTGGTCGCGACAATCGGATAGCCGAGTTCGTGCAGCATGCGCGCGACTTCGACGGCCTTCGGCTTGTCCGCGTCCATCACGGTCAACAGCACCGTGCCCGACTCCGGCAGACGCGAGCCCGCCGCCAGCTGCGACTTGAAAAGCGCCTCTCCGAACGTTTGGCCGACGCCCATCACTTCGCCGGTCGAACGCATTTCCGGCCCGAGCACGGGGTCGACAGCCGGGAACTTGACGAACGGGAACACGGCTTCCTTCACGCTGAAGTACGGCGGATCGATTTCCTTCGTCACGCCTTGTTCCGCGAGCTTCTGACCGACCATAGCGCGCGCTGCGATCTTCGCGAGCGGCAGGCTGGTCGCCTTCGACACGTACGGCACCGTGCGCGAAGCACGCGGATTCACTTCCAGCACGTAAATGATGTCCTGCTTCGAGCCGTCCGCCTGCGGAACTTGCTGAATCGCGAACTGCACGTTCATCAGGCCGACCACGTTCAGCGCCTTCGCCATTGCACCGGTCTGGCGCTTCAGTTCGGCAATGGTCTCGCCCGACAGCGAGTACGGCGGCAGCGAGCAAGCCGAGTCGCCCGAATGCACGCCCGCCTGTTCGATATGCTCCATCACGCCGCCGATGAACACCGCTTCGCCGTCCGAAATGCAATCCACGTCGCATTCGATTGCGTCGTTCAGGAAGCGGTCGAGCAGCACCGGCGAGTCGTTCGACACTTTCACGGCCTCGCGCATGTAGCGCTCGAGGTCGCGCGGCTCGTGGACGATTTCCATTGCGCGGCCGCCCAGCACGTACGACGGACGCACCACCAGCGGGTAGCCGATCTCGTCGGCGAGCTTGAGCGCTTCGTCTTCGGCGCGCGCGGTGCGGTTCGGCGGCTGGCGCAGACCGAGGTCTTGCAGCAGTTTCTGGAAACGCTCGCGGTCTTCAGCCGCGTCGATCATGTCGGGCGACGTGCCGATGATCGGCACACCGTTCGCTTCGAGATCGAGCGCGAGCTTCAGCGGCGTCTGGCCGCCGTATTGCACGATCACGCCGACCGGCTTTTCCTTGTCGACGATTTCGAGCACGTCTTCGAGCGTCAGCGATTCGAAGTACAGACGATCGGACGTGTCGTAGTCGGTCGAAACCGTTTCAGGGTTGCAGTTGACCATGATCGTTTCGTAGCCGTCTTCGCGCATGGCGAGCGCGGCATGCACGCAGCAGTAGTCGAACTCGATGCCCTGGCCGATCCGGTTCGGGCCGCCGCCCAGGACCATGATCTTCTTGTTGTTCGTCGGATTTGCCTCGCACTCTTCCTCGTAGGTCGAGTACATGTAGGCCGTTTTCGTGGCGAACTCGGCCGCGCAGGTATCGACGCGCTTGTACACCGGGCGCACGTTCAGTTCAATGCGGCGAGCGCGCACTTCGGCGGGCTTCGCGCCGACGAGCTTCGCGAGACGCCGGTCCGAGAAACCGCTTTGCTTCAGATACTTCAGTTCTTCCTTCGAGAGGCTCGCGAGCGTACGGCCGGCCAGCGCCTTTTCCTTCAGGATGATCTGTTCGATCTGCGCGAGGAACCACGGGTCGATCGACGTCTCTTCGAAAATTTCCTGCGCCGTCATACCGATACGGAACGCGTCGCCGACGTACCAGATACGGTCCGGACCGGCTTCGCCGATCTCGCGGATGATCTCGTCGCGGTTATCGGTCTTCTCGTCCAGACCGTCGACGCCTACTTCAAGACCACGCAGCGCTTTCTGGAACGACTCCTGGAAAGTGCGGCCGATCGCCATGACTTCGCCGACCGACTTCATTTGCGTGGTCAGGCGCGAATCGGCTTCGCGGAACTTTTCGAACGCGAAACGCGGAATCTTGGTGACGACGTAGTCGATCGTCGGTTCGAACGACGCCGGCGTCTGGCCGCCGGTGATTTCGTTCTTCAGTTCGTCGAGCGTGTAGCCGACTGCAAGCTTGGCCGCGACCTTGGCGATCGGGAAGCCAGTCGCCTTCGACGCCAGCGCCGACGAACGCGACACGCGCGGGTTCATTTCGATCACGATCATCCGGCCGTCTTTCGGATTGATCGAGAACTGCACGTTCGAACCGCCGGTGTCCACGCCAATCTCGCGCAGCACCGCGAGCGACGCGTTACGCAGAACCTGATATTCCTTGTCCGTGAGCGTTTGAGCCGGCGCGACGGTGATCGAATCGCCGGTGTGGATGCCCATGGGGTCCAGGTTTTCGATCGAGCAAACGATGATGCAGTTGTCCTTCTTGTCGCGGACCACTTCCATCTCGTACTCTTTCCAGCCGAGCAGCGATTCTTCGATCAGCAACTCGCGCGTGGGCGACAGGTCGAGACCGCGCTTGCAGATTTCCTCGAACTCTTCGCGGTTGTACGCGATGCCGCCGCCCGAACCGCCGAGCGTGAACGACGGGCGGATCACGACCGGATAACCGCCGCTGCCGGTTTCGACGGCGATGCGCGCCTGAACCTGCAGCGCTTCTTCCATGGAATGCGCGGTGCCCGACTTGGCCGAACCGAGACCGATCTTGGTCATCGCGTCCTTGAACTTCTGGCGGTCTTCCGCCTTGTCGATTGCTTCCGGCGATGCGCCGATCAGCTCGACCTTGTACTTTTCCAGCACGCCGTGCGCGTGCAGATCGAGCGCGCAGTTCAGCGCGGTCTGGCCGCCCATCGTCGGCAGGATCGCGTCCGGGCGCTCCTTGGCGATGATGCGCTCGACCACTTCCCACGTGATTGGCTCGATATAAGTCACGTCGGCCGTGTTCGGGTCGGTCATGATCGTCGCCGGATTGCTGTTGACGAGGATGACCTTGTAGCCTTCCTCACGCAGCGCCTTGCATGCCTGCGCGCCCGAGTAATCGAACTCGCACGCCTGGCCGATGATGATCGGACCCGCGCCGATAATGAGAATGCTCTTGATGTCTGTCCGCTTGGGCATAACGCTCTCGCTAATGTATTCCTGAATTCTTTCCGTCAGCGCGCGCCGCCTGGGCGTTGCGCGCGCTTTACCTCTCGCTGCTTCTGGCCGCGCTCGTTATGCCGCCGCGGTCTTGCCGGCCTTCTTCGCGTCCATCAACGCGGTGAAGCGGTCGAACAGATAGGCGATGTCGTGCGGGCCCGGCGACGCTTCCGGATGGCCCTGGAAGCAGAACGCGGGCTTGTCGCTCAACGCGAAGCCTTGCAACGTGCCGTCGAAGAGCGACACGTGCGTGACGCGCGCGTTAGCCGGCAGCGTGTCGGCGTCCACTGCGAAGCCGTGGTTTTGCGACGTGATGATCACGCGGCCGTCGTCCAGATCTTTCACCGGATGGTTGGCGCCGTGGTGGCCGGTTTTCATCTTCACGGTCTTGGCGCCGAGCGCGAGGCCCATGATCTGGTGGCCGAGGCAGATGCCGAACGTAGGAATGCCACGCTCGATCAGTTCCTTCGTGGCCGCGATTGCGTAGTCGCACGGCTCGGGATCGCCCGGGCCGTTCGACAGGAAGATGCCGTCCGGATTGAGCGCGAGCGCGTCCGCGGCGGATGCCTCTGCCGGCAGCACGGTCACGTGGCAGCCGCGCTCAGCGAGCATGCGCAGGATGTTGTATTTGACGCCGTAGTCGAACGCGACGACGCGATACTTCGGCGCATTCTGTTTGCCGTAGCCGCTTTCCAGACGCCATTCGGTCTGCGTCCACTCGTAAGTTTCTTTCGTCGACACGACCTTCGCGAGGTCCATGCCCGCAAGGCCCGGGAACGAGCGTGCGAGTTCGATAGCCTTGGCCTCGTCGTCCGAACCGGCGAGAATCGCGCCGTTCTGAGCGCCCTTGTCACGCAGAACGCGGGTCAGCTTGCGGGTGTCGAGACCGGCGATCGCGACCACGCCTTCGTCCTGCAGATACTGCGTGAGCGTGCGCTCCATGCGGAAATTCGACGCGAGAACCGGCAGGTCGCGAATGATCAGCCCGGCGGCATGGACTTTCGTCGCTTCGACGTCTTCGGCGTTCACGCCGACGTTGCCGATATGCGGGTACGTGAGGGTCACGATCTGGCGCGCGTAGCTCGGGTCAGTCAGGATTTCCTGATAGCCGGTGATAGCGGTGTTGAACACCACTTCGCCAATGGTATGCCCGGGGGCGCCGATCGAATAACCACGAAAGACCGTGCCGTCGGCGAGCGCGAGCAGAGCGGGAGAAAATGACGGCAACACGGGAGACTCCTTGGGGGAACACCCTGTTGCCGACCTGCCTATCCGGTTTGCGAGCCGCAGCGGACAGCATCGTGCGATGCGCGCGCAGACTCGCTCGCGTACTGCCGTTGACGTTGCAAGGGGCGCGATGGGTCCATTGTGTGGACGGATCGGCAAGGTGCGGGCCCTTCTTGCGACGCCTGTGGCGCGCGGCGGATGAACGGTATGGGAGAGGTAGGCGCTAGGGTGCGGGTTGATAAGCTCAAACCTTGAAATTATAGCCTGAAACTGCCCTTCTCTCCAAATGTGAGATGGCCGGGCGCGCGCGTGGAGGCGCGCACGGAGCCGGCGAAAGCCTTATTGGAGGCGGCTAGCGCTGGTGCAGACCACATCCGCGAGAGGCGATTCGGGATAGCGCCCAGCCGCCACTTGGGCTCATGGGAATCGCCCGACAGGTTCTTACGCCGTGGCTCGGCAAGCGGCGCGGCGTGCCGCCGGGTGACAGCTTAGGTGCGCCCCAAATGAAAAACGCCGTCACCACAGGGTGACGGCGTCGAAAAATCCGGGAGTGCGGAGGCTTCTGCGCGGACCGGCACTTCAACCGCCGCCGCGGCGCACCCAAACATCCGGCTTACTTGCTCTTTTTGGTGCTGGCCGCGCTCTTCGTTGTCTTGCTGGAGGTCGAGGCCGACACCTTCGTCACCTTGCCGGCAGGCGCCGCGGACGCTTTCGCTTTACCGGCCTTCGTCACTGGCTCCGACACCGTCACGACGGCGGAATGGCCCCGGCCCTTCCTGGTGTCGCCGCGCGATTCGCGCTTCGAGCCGCCGACGCGCGTGCCGATCTTCTGGACACCGCCGCCCTCGACGTCGGTCGCGATACGCTCCGGCCCCGGCTCGCTCGGAACAGCCTTGCCGACCGGCACATGCAGCACCACCACCTGGCCGCGCGACACGCTGTCGCGATGCGTGCGGTTCCATGCCTTCAACTGGCCGACGGACACGCCGTAACGCAGCGCGATAGCCGCCATCGACTGATTGCGGCGCACCCGGATCAGCATCTTGCGCGTGTCGGGGACGTCGGGCTCCATCGCGAGCACAGCGCTTTCTGCGACGTCGGCGCTGATGTCCTCGTCGTCGTCCGAACCGCGCGGCACGACGATAGTGGAACCCGGCTTCAGACGCATGCCGACCGGAATCTTGTTCACTTCCATCAGCGTGTCGGCGTCGACGCCGATTTTTTGCGCGATGGCCGCCGGCGCCGAGCGCTCCGTGACCGTGTACGTGGTCCACGACGACAGCGAACCGGAATAGGTTTTCAGGTTGCGCTCGAACGCGCTCGCATTGTCGAACGGCAGGAGAATCTGCGGCTGCGTGGCGCCGAGAATGACCGGCTTCCTGAACGACGGATTCAGCGAGCGGAATTCGTCGAGCGACATATTGGCCAGTTTGGCGGCCATGTCCACGTCGATGTCGTGCGACGTGGTCACCGTCACGAAATACGGGTGATTCGGAATGGACGGCAGCGTGAGCCCGTACATTTGCGGGTTCATCACGATGTTCTTGACCGCCTGCAGCTTCGGCACATAGTTGCGCGTTTCGTTCGGCATGCGCAAGCTCAGGTAGTCGGTGGGCAAGCCCGCCGCTTCATTGCGCGCGATGGCGCGCTGCACGTTGCCCTCACCCCAGTTGTAGGCGGCGAGCGCGAGCTGCCAGTCGCCGAACATGTCGTGCAGGCGGGACAGATAGTCGAGCGCGGCGCTGGTGGACGCCAGCACGTCGCGGCGCTCGTCCTGCCACATGTTCTGCTTGAGGTTGTAAGTGCGGCCGGTGCCCGGCATGAACTGCCACATGCCGGCCGCCTTCGCCACCGACAACGCCTGCGGGCTGTACGCCGACTCGATGAACGGCAGCAACGCGAGCTCAGTCGGCATATGGCGCGCCTCGAGCTCCTCGACGATGTGATACAGGTACTTCTGCGAGCGCTCGGTCATGCGCTGCACGTAGTCGGGGCGCTGCGCGTACCAGTTGACCTGCATGTCGACGAGGTCGGTCTGCAAGTCGGGCATCTGGAAACCGCGGCGAATCCGGCCCCACAGATCGGCGTCCGCGCTCGTCAGCTGCGTGACGGAGCCCTGGTCGACGTTGATAGTTTGCTTGGCGGTGGCTGTCTTGCGAAGTGCGTCGGCTACGTCTTGCTGGCTGGCGGGATTTGTTGCGGTGGTGGGGCTGACCGTTGTTGGTCCCTGGCTCGCGCAGGCGGCGAGCGTCAGGACCAGCAACGCACTAAAGATAAATCTCATGAACGTCTCGGCTTCCACAAGGGCTGGAATTTGCAGCCGATAGTACGAAACCGCAACGTCTACGTCAATCGGAAATTGACAAAAAAATCAAGCAAATCTAGGGCTTGGCGAATTCTTCCGATTCTTCGCTTGAGGAAAACCCCGACGCCGACCCGGTCACCTGAAGCGGTTCTTCCATTCGCGCATCAAGGTGAACGCCGTCAGCCGGTCGGAAATTTTCTCGTGCAACTGCTCTTGCAGCGTTGCGTGGACGGCGGGACTGTCAGAGCGCAGGAAAGGATTCACCGCGCGCTCATGGGCAATGGTGGTCGGCAAAGTCGGCTGATTGCGCGCCCGCAGCTCGCTCGCCTTGTCGCGCCAGGCCTGCAGCTCGACGTTGCCCGGCTCGCAGGCGAGCGCGAATCGTATATTGGAGAGCGTGTATTCGTGCGCGCAGTGAACCTGCGTCGCGCCGGGCAGCGCGGCAAGCGCGTCGAGCGACGCGAGCATCTGGGCCGGCGTGCCTTCGAAGAGCCGCCCGCATCCGCAGGCGAAAAGCGTGTCGCCGCAAAACACGTGAGGCGTGCCGCCGCGATCCGCGGCCTGGAAATACGCAATGTGGCCGCTCGTGTGCCCCGGCACGTCGAGCACGCTGAATTCCAGTGCGGGCTTCGCAATCGTCACCCGATCGCCGTTTTTGAGACGTTGCGTGACATGCTCGATCGCTTCGCCGGCGGGCCCGTAGACGGGAACGGCCTGGCCTTTCAGCAGATCGGCCACCCCGCCGACGTGGTCTTGATGATGGTGCGTGAGTAAAATAGCGCTCAGCCGCCACCCGCGTTTGGCCAGATAGGCGCGAACAGGAGCGGCTTCGCCCGGATCGACGACGACCGCATGGTGCCCGTCGGAAACGACCCAGATGTAATTGTCTTCAAACGCCGGGACCGGTACGTACTCGAGCGCATTCATAGGCGACGCATTTTTGATATGACTGACCGAGCGATTATAGACTGGCCCGCCTGGACGGATTCGCCGCCTGGCCGCTACGTGCTCGAGTGGGAACAAACCCAGCTCGACCGGGTGGTCTCCGACGTGTTCGGCTACCACGCCCTGCAGCTCGGCCTGCCGCAGCTCGACGCCTTGCGCGAAAACCGCATGCCCTGCCGCGGGCTGGTGCTCGACGCCGCCAGCGGCGCGAGCGCACCCTACAGTTTTCCGCGCGCAGGCCCGCACGGCGGCCATGGCGGGAACGGAGCGGGCAACGGCATGTACGCGGGGCCGGCGCCCGGCGGCTACGCGCCGCTGCCCGCGCCCGGCGGGCGCAGCGCCGTCTGGTGCGACTTGCTGGATTTGCCTTTCGAAGCCCAAAGCGTCGATCTGCTCGTGATGCCGCATACGCTCGAATTCACGAGCGATCCGCACCGCCTGCTGCGCGAGGCCGAGCGCGTGCTGATGCCGGAGGGTCAGTTGATCATTCTCGGCTTCAACTCGCTGTCGCTATGGGGCGCCCGGCAATCGGTCGGCAAGATGACCGGGCGGCCGTTCGTGCCCGCCGCCGTCGACCTGATCGCCTTCACGCGCCTGAAAGACTGGATCAAGCTGCTCGGCTTCGATCTTGAACGCGGGCGCTTCGGCTGCTATCGTCCGCCGCTCGACAGCGACCAGTGGCTCTCGCGCTACGGTTTCATGGAAGCCGCCGGCGACCGCTGGTGGCCGATCTTCGGCGCGACCTACATGATCAAGGCGATCAAGCGCGTGCGCGGCATGCGCCTCGTCGGGCCGCTGAAGGTCAAAAAACCCGTCCTCGCCGCCGGCCTCGCGCCCGCCGCCACACCGAACACACGCAACCACACTCAATGACAGCGAACATCATCGACATTTATACCGACGGCGCCTGCAAGGGCAACCCGGGCCCCGGCGGCTGGGGCGCCCTTTTGCGCTTCGGCGATCAGGAAAAAGAGCTGTTCGGCGGCGAAGCGAATACGACCAACAACCGCATGGAGCTGATGGGCGTGATCTCCGCGCTCGAAGCATTGAAGCGCCCGTGTCAGGTCGTCGTGCACACCGACTCGCAGTATGTGCAGAAAGGCATCAGCGAATGGATTCACGGCTGGAAGAAGAAAGGCTGGGTCACGGCCGCGAAGCAGCCGGTGAAAAATGCGGATTTGTGGAAGCGGCTCGACGCGCTCGTCGCCCAGCATGAAGTGCAATGGCGCTGGGTGCGCGGGCACAATGGCCACCCGGAAAACGAGCGCGCCGACCAGCTCGCCAACCGCGGCGTGGCGTCGCTCGCGGAACTGTGACGCCAGGGCGCTTCACCTGCGCTCTTTTCTCTGCGCCGTGTACTGCGTCTTCGGCGGCATTTTTCTGTGCTGATTTCCGGCTGCAACTTTTCAGGCAAAGCTAATCCGACATGCGTCAACTCATTCTCGATACTGAAACGACCGGCCTCAATGCGCGCACGGGCGACCGCATCATCGAAGTCGGCTGCGTCGAACTGGTGAACCGCCGCCTCACCGGCAACAACCTGCACTTCTATATCAATCCGGAGCGCGACAGCGATCCGGGCGCGCTGGCGGTCCACGGCCTGACCACCGAGTTTCTCAGCGACAAGCCGAAGTTTGCGGAAATAGCCGACGAGTTTCGCGATTTCATTCAGGGCGCGGACCTCATCATTCACAACGCGCCGTTCGACATCGGCTTCCTGGATGCCGAATTCGCGCTGCTCGGCCTGCCGCCCGTGAGCACGCATTGCGGCGAGATCATCGACACGCTCGCGCGCGCCAAGCAGATGTTCCCCGGCAAGCGCAATTCGCTCGACGCGCTGTGCGATCGCTTCGGCATCAGCAATGCGCACCGCACGCTGCACGGCGCGCTGCTCGACTCGGAGCTGCTCGCCGAGGTGTATCTCGCGATGACGCGCGGCCAGGAAAGCCTCGTCATCGACATGCTGGGGGAATCGCATGCCGGTGGCGAAGCGCATGCGCCGCGCGTCGCGCTGGACTCGCTCGACCTGGTGGTGATCGCAGCCAGCGACGAGGAACTGGCCGCGCATCAGGCGGTGCTCGACGGCCTCGACAAGGCGATCAAAGGCACGAGCGTGTGGCGTCTGGAACCTGCGCCCGTGTCGGATGAGCAGGCCGCTTAAAAAGTGCTGGACGAGCCAGGAAATCCCTGACATAATCTCAATCTCTTCGGGTGGTTAGCTCAGCGGTAGAGCACTGCCTTCACACGGCAGGGGTCACTGGTTCGATCCCAGTACTACCCACCAGATTCTTGGTGTGTCGATCACCGAAGACAAAGGGCTTACGCAGCAATGCGTAAGCCCTTTTTCCGTTGTGCCGTTTTGTCTTTTTTGCTTTGTGTGCTCTGGCTCTGCAAGCGCAAGTGCGGTCAACACCGAAACCTCGTCGTTTGCGGCAGTCAGCCGTGCTGATATAGTCGGTTCTCGGGCATTCGCTCCGTCTACTTCTCCACCTCATCGACTACAGGGAGGCGTCACATGTTCGCAGTGCATATGGCTGTCCCTGACATAGTCCCGCGACGCGTTACTTCGTCGCTCTCTCGTGGCTCGCGGTCGCTGATCCGTCAGTAAGCCGTTGCCCTTCGCGGAGCAGCCCGACAAGGCGCTCCACGCAATTCCAGACAGTCAGTCCAGAGCTCGGTACGCAGGCCTATCGCCCGCCGCCGCATTGCCGTTCAACGGCACGGTCGACTGTCTCTTCATTCTGCTTTTGACTGGAACCCCGCTGCGTCACGCGCACCCGGGTTGTCACACATGACCGGAAAAAAACTCGACTTTCGCGGGCAGGCCTTCAAGGATGTCCTCGGCTTCACTTTCCATCACTGGGCGCAACAGCCGTGGCGGATCGTCGTCATTGCCGCGCTCGTCATGCTCTCCGCCGTGGCGGACGTGCTCACGCCGATGTTCGCCGGCCGTCTCGTCGACGCCATCGCGTCCGGCCCGGCCGCGCGCGGCAGCGCCTGGCACGCGGCCATCACGGCGTTCGGCGTGCTCGGCGCGCTGGGACTCGGCGCGACTCTGCTGCGCCAGGGTATGTACTTCAACATCATCAAGCTGACGCTCAAGATGATGAGCGAGATCGCCGCCAACGCGTTTCATCGCGTGCAACGGTTTTCGACCGACTGGCATGCGAACAGCTTCGCCGGCTCGACGGTACGCAAGATCACGCGCGGCATGTGGGCGCTCGACCTGCTGAACGACACGCTGCTGATCGCGCTCTTTCCGTCGCTGATCATGCTGGTGGGCGCGACGCTCCTGCTCGGCTGGCGCTGGCCGATGATGGGCGCGGTGGTCGGCGTCGGCTCGCTGGTCTACATCGCCGTGACGGTCGCGCTGTCGCTCGGCTACGTGGCGCCCGCCGCGCGCCTCGCCAATGCGTGGGATACGCGCATGGGCGGCGCGCTCGCGGACGCAGTGAGCTGCAACGGCGTGGTCAAGGCCTTCGGCGCGGAAGTGCGCGAAGAGCTGCTGCTTGCGCGCGTGATCGGCAAGTGGCGCGAGCGCACGCGCCGCACGTGGACCCGCGGCACGATCAACGGCGGCGTGCAGGGCGCGATGCTGGTGGCGATCCAGACTGCCATTCTCGGCACCGCGCTGGTGCTGTGGCTGCGCGGCGAGGCGAGCGTGGGCGACATCACCTTTGCCTTGACGATGTTCTTCATGCTGCAAGGCTATCTGCGCGAGGTCGGCATGCATATCCGCAACCTGCAGCGCTCGGTCAACGACATGGAGGAACTGGTGTCGCTCGAGCGGCAGCCGCTCGGCATAGAAGATCGGCCCGGCGCCGGTGCCATTGCGATCGGCAAAGGCGAGATCCGCTTCGAGTACGTCACGTTTCACTACGGCGCGAACGCCACCCCGCTCTATCGCGACTTCTCCGTGCGCATTGCGCCGGGCGAACGCGTGGGGCTGGTCGGCCATTCGGGTTCGGGCAAAACGACCTTTATCAAGCTGATCCAGCGTCTCTACGACGTGTCGGAAGGCCGCATCACGATCGACGGTCAGGACATCGCCCAGGTGAAGCAGGCGTCGCTGCGCAGCCAGATTGCCATCGTGCAGCAGGAGCCGGTGCTGTTTCACCGCTCGCTCGCCGAGAACATCGCGTATGCGCGTCCCGACGCGAGCCGCGCCGACATCGAGCGAGCCGCGCGGCTCGCCAATGCGCACGAGTTCATCAGCGCCCTGCCGCACGGTTACGACACGCTGGTCGGCGAGCGCGGCATCAAGCTCTCGGGCGGCGAGCGTCAGCGGGTGGCGATCGCGCGGGCGTTTCTCGCGGACGCCCGCATCCTGATCCTCGACGAAGCCACGTCGAGCCTCGACAGCGAAAGCGAAGTCCTGATCCAGCAGGCTATGGAACGGCTGATGGTGGGCCGCACGACGCTCGTCGTGGCGCACCGGCTGTCGACGGTGCGCGCGCTCGACCGCCTGCTCGTGCTCGACAAGGGCAAGGTGATCGAGGAAGGCACGCACGAAACGCTGATCGGCCTCGAAAACGGCGTGTACCGGCGGCTTTTCGAACGCCAGGCGCTGGAATTGATCAAGGGCCTCGGCGAAGCGCCGCTCGCGCACGAAACGCGGCGCATGCGCAGCGCCGCAATCGACGATTCGAGCTTGCTGGTCGGAAAGTAAGAACGGCAACGAGGGCACGCGTCGGGCGCAAGCGTTTATCGCCGCAAGCGCTTTGCGCGGACGCGCCGCCGGTCACACCACGCCGGAAGGCAAACCGATGCCGCGCGCCATGCCCGTCGCCGCGAACACCATCAGCACCAGCAAGACGGTCTGAATCACACTCAGGTGCGCATAACGCCGCGCGTGGTGCAGATCCGGCGCCTCGCCCTTGCGGATCGACGCGCGCCAGCGCATCAAGGCCAGCATCGACGGCACTTCCAGCACGATGATGATGACGAGCAGCGCCATCTTCACGTGAAAGAGCGGCTCGTGGACATAGTAGTCGGCGCCCTTTTCGTAAGGACCGAAAAGCCGCAGCAGTCCGGTCGCGACCAGCACCGCCGCGGACAGCCCCCAGCGCGTGTCGGCGCGGAACACCGAGCGTAGCGCGGCCGGCACCGCCGCGCGGCGCAGCGACCACGTGCGCCGCAAGATCGACGCAAGCGCAAAGCCATAGGCGAGCAGATGAAGAGCGGCAAGTAACCAGCGAACCAGCATAGCGACTCCTGCAAACGACACGGCACATGGATTGTTATCACTCGCCCGCCATCCGGCGCGGGCGGCATCTTCATTTCATTATCGGCCAGGGCTTACTTTACAACGCGCTCGTCAGTCGCAGCATGTGACCGACTGCACACAGCGCTCACGCTTGCCGCAAGGTGCTGTCGAGCGCGCGCGCCGCCACGCGGTCGCCTTCGGTCGTCAGCGCGGCGCGAAATACCGTCTGCCGGTTGTGACCTGCTGCGGCCGGCGAATCCCACAGCAACTCGATCTTCGGACGCCGCCCGAATGCGGCGCGGGCAAGCGACGGCGCACCGGTCGAGCGCGGCGCCGCGGCCGTGGCGAGCGTGTCGCCCGCGGCATGGAGCGCGACCATCGGCGTGGGCGGCGCCGCAGACCGCGTGCCTGGAGCGTCCGCCCAACGCACCGAGAGCTCGCGGGCGTCGTACTGCCCCACCTTGCGACGCTCGGCCCACACGCTCACGGTCCGCGTCAGCGGATCGAGCGAGACCGCATAGCGCCCGATTGCAAAACGGCGCGCGGCAATGTTCGTGCGCCACAGCGCGCGCGGCCGGCAGATCCACAGAACCGCCGCATAGAGCGCGGGCGCGGCCAGCAGCCAGCCGTTCGTCGCCGCCACTGTTTGCGCGGCGCGGCGCCAGCCGGCACTGACCGCGAACGCACTGACGATCCAGATGGCGAACACCAACCCGAGGAAGGCGAAGAGACGCAGCGTTTGCCGCAGCCACTGCGGCAACGGATGGAACGGCCGCTCGGCAACCGCGCGCGCGCCGGGCAAAAAGATCAGCAGAAACAGGAAGACGAGGTTGATGCATGCCCACGGCGACGACGCCATGGCCGACAGCGATGTCGTCAGATTCATCTCCGACATCGAAAACAGCCAGCGGGCGAGGAGCACGAGACCGATGGCGCGCAACGCGAAAATCGTTCCGGCGCCGGGCGCGGCATTCGCACGCGTCTCTTTCGTTCTCGCCAAGGCATCCTCCTGTCGTCGGCGGCGCCGCAGCCAAATTTGCGGCACGGCCATTATAGGGATATTACGAATCTCGGCTCGCTGCGGGGGCCGCGAAACACTCAGTTTGCATCGCAGAAAGCGAAAAAACGCGGCGCCGATGCAACAACGCCCCGCGAGCGGCTTGCACGCGGGGCGTTGCGGGCGGCCGGCGAAGCGCCCAAAGGGCACTTTATCCGCCGAACCTGTTGGCTGCGACCGGTCGTTTCCGGTCTCGCACGCTTACTTTGCGCTTGGTTCGCGCTTAGTTCGCATTCACTTCGCGCAGCACGGTGCGGTGCTTCTGACGCAGCAGCTCTTCATACGTGGCGACGTAGTTGCGCGCCATCACCTTCGACGAGAAGCGCGCCTCGAACGCCTCGCGCACCTTCGCGCGCGGCAGTGCATGCAGGCGCTTCACCGCGGCGACCGCGCTGATTTCGTCTTCCACGACGAAACCCGACACGCCGTTCTCGATCACTTCCGGCACCGAACCGCGATTGAACGCGATCACCGGCGTGCCGCACGCCATCGCCTCGATCATGACGAGGCCGAACGGCTCCGGCCAGTCGATCGGGAACACCAGCGCATGCGCGTTGCCGAGGAACTCACGCTTTTCGGCTTCGCCGATTTCGCCGATGTACTCGACGTGCGGCAGCGCCATCAGCGGCTTGATCACTTCTTCGTAGTACGCGCGGTCGGCCTTGTCGATCTTCGCCGCGACCTTGAGCTTCATGCCTGCCTGGCCGGCGATGCGGATCGCGCGGTCGAGGCCCTTCTCCGGCGAAACGCGGCCGAGGAAAGCGAGGTAGCCCGGCTCGACATTCGGGATCGGCTTGAGCACGTCTTCCGGCAGGCCGTGATAGACGGTCTGCAGCCAGTTGGCCTGCGGCAGCGGAATGCGCTGGTTGTCCGAGATCGACACGACCGGCACGTCCTTGAACGTGTTGAAGATCGGTTGCAGTTCCGGCAGGTCCAGACGTCCGTGCAGCGTGGTCAGGAACGGCACCGGCTGGCGTGCGAACAGCGAAAACGGGTAATAGTCGATGTGGAAGTGCAGCACGTCGAACTCGTCCGCGCGGCGGCGCACTTCTTCGAGCAGCAGCATGTGCGGCGCCATCACGTCGCGGATGGTGGGGTCGAGGCGCAGCGCTTGCGGCCAGAACGCTTCCAGCTTTGCCGAGGTTTGCGAATCGCCGCTCGCAAAGAGCGTGACGTCGTGGCCCTGCTCGACCAGCGCTTCGGTCAGATAGGACACCACACGTTCCGTACCACCGTACAGCTTGGGAGGAACCGCCTCGTGCAACGGAGCGATTTGAGCGATTCGCATAATGGAGAACTCCTCGTAAAAAACCGGCAAAAGTACTGCGTTTGGTAAAAGCGACTCGCTTGCTCGCCAGGGCAGTCGGCCGGACACGCCGGCACAGGCCTGATTCTCTCGAGATATCCTGCGATAGATCGCTTCAGTCTAAATAGCCCGGACGATGATCACCGTCCATGCCTGTGCGGTAAACGCACAGGCGTGCCCGACGTTGACAAACTGTCAGAAATTTCGGCAGGGCTTACAGCGCATGCATTATCAATGCCGGAACTTACGCTGCGCCACAGCATTTCAAAGTCTTTACGTTGTTACAAGGGGGATACACTTTGCAAACCCTTGTTTTGCAAGACAGTTCTACAGTAACCACTGGCTGGCGCGGCCGCCTCGTACAGGCTCGCCGGCGGCGTTTTGTAAGTTCGTGCATGAGGCTTGCCGGCACCCGTTGAAAAGACTCCAGCAGCCCGGCTGAATGCAATTTGTAATTATATCCCGAAAAATTCCGCAATCCGCGTGAACCCCTGCGGCCGCCACCGGTCGAGCTAGAGGTAGATCGCGGACGTCCATCGCGACATCAATCGCGCCAAAAGCCCGGATACACAGGGCGCAATCGCCGTTGCATGTTTACAATGCGAAGCATTGGCTTCGCCGCGGAACTTTTCGCGTGGCCCATGCCTTGCATGCACACCCCCGAACCCCACCGACCTCTCGCTCAATTGGAACATCTGACCATCGCCCAGCGCAACGCCCAGAACGCAAAGCTCGCGAGCTATGCGCACAGGCCGCTTGCGTTCCTTTTCCGCTTTATCCGCCGCCATCCGCTCGCTCATGCGACCGTGCTGTGCAGCGTGATAGCGGCCGTGGGCTGTGCGCTCGCTTCGCAGTACGCGATCAAGCATCTTATCGATGTGCTCGGCACCGGCCGGCATCATCCGGGGCCGCTGTGGGGCGCGTTCGCGATCCTCGTCGGGCTGATCGCAGCGGACAACCTGCTGTGGCGGGTCGGCGGCTGGGTGGCGGCGCACACGTTCGTGGCCGTGACCGGCGACCTGCGGCGCGACCTGTTCCAATACCTGAGCGGCCATTCGCCGACCTACTACGCCGAAAAGCAGCCGGGCATGCTGGCAAGCCGGATCACCGCGACCTCGAACGCGGTCTACACGGCCGAGAACACCACGGCCTGGAACGTGCTGCCGCCGTGCATCGCCGTGCTCGGCGCGATTTTCATGATCATCGCGGTGAACCCGCTGATGGCGGGCGGCCTGATGCTGTGCTCGGCCATTCTGTCGGTGGTGCTCTACAAGCTCGCCGGCCGCGGCTCGGTGCGCCATCACCATTTCGCGACCAAGGCGGCGTCGGTGGACGGCGAACTCGTCGACGTGATCAGCAACATGGGCCTCGTGCGCGCGTTCGGCATGACCTTTCGCGAGCAACAGCGGTTCGGCGCGACGGTCAAGGCGGAAATGGACGCGCGTCAGCAGAGTCTGCTCTATCTGGAGAAGCTGCGCCTGCTGCACGCGGTCATCACGGCGCTGCTCTCGGCGGGCCTGCTCGGCTGGGCGCTGGTGCTGTGGGATCAAGGCAAGGCGACCTCGGGCGATATCGTGCTCGTCAGCTCGCTCGGCTTCACGATTCTGCACGGCACGCGCGATCTGGCGGTCGCGCTGGTGGACGTGACCCAGCACGTCGCGCGTCTCGCGGAAGCCGTGCGCACGCTGCTCGAGCCGCACGGCATGCCCGATCGCGACGGTGCGACCGAACTCGTGCCGCAAGGCGGGCGCGTCGACTTCGAAGGCGTGACGTTCGCCTATCCGCGCCGCCGGCCGATCCTCGATCATTTCGACCTGCACATCGAACCGGGCCAGCGGGTCGGGCTCATCGGCAAGTCGGGCGCGGGCAAGTCGACCGTGCTCGCCCTGCTCCAGCGTTTCTATGAGACGCAAGGCGGCGCCATCAGGATCGACGGCCAGGACATCGCGACCATCACGCAGGACAGCCTGCGCCACGCGATCGCGCTGGTGCCGCAGGACATTTCGCTGTTCCATCGCACGGTGTACGAGAACATTGCGTATGGCCGTCCCGAAGCGAGCCGCGAAGAAGTGCTGGCCGCGGCGCGCGAGGCGCGCTGCACGGACTTTATCGAGGCGATGCCGGAAGGCTTCGACACGATTGTCGGCGACCGCGGCGTGAAGCTCTCCGGCGGCCAGCGCCAGCGCATTGCGATTGCACGCGCCATCCTGAAGAACGCGCCGATCCTGCTGCTCGACGAAGCCACCTCGGCACTCGACAGCGCCTCGGAAGAAGCCATCCAGAAGGCGCTGGACCGGCTGATGGTGGGCCGCACGGTGATCGCGATCGCGCACCGCCTGTCCACACTGCATAACTTCGACCGCATCATCGTGATGAGCGCCGGCAAGGTGATCGACGACGGCAGCCCCGAAGAACTGCGCCAACGCCCCGGCCTCTACCGCGACCTGCTGTCCAAGCAATACGGCAAGGGCACGACGCTGCACATCGGCGGCAAGAAGGTCGACGAACAGCATGTGATCTGAGCGGCCGCGCGTCGCACCCAAGCGAGGAGCGCGTCAGCAACGCGCGGGGATCGCCAACGAAAAAAGCCGCTGTCGAGCGGCTTTTTCTTTTCAGCTGCGCCGCGCACGAAGGCGGCTAGCCCTCGCTTGCCAGAACCTCGCGCGCGCTTTTCTTCCCCACGCGGGCGCGCGAGCGCGCGCCGGCGGTGCGCGTTGCACCATCGGTGCTCTGCAGATCGCGCATGAAGTTGTCGCGCCAGACCGACACATTGTTCTCCCGCAATTGCGCCATCATGCCGCGGTGACGCGCCTGGCGCTCCGCGAGCGGCATGTCCAGCGCCGTCGCGAGCGCATCGGCCATTCCGTCGATGTCGACCGGATTGACGATCAGCGCGCCGTCGAGCTCCTGCGCAGCGCCGGCAAAGCGCGACAGCACGAGCACGCCGGGATTCTCCGGGTCCTGTGCCGACACGTACTCCTTGGCGACGAGGTTCATGCCGTCGCGCAACGGCGTCACGTAGCCGACGTGCGCGGTGCGAAACAGCGCGGCGAGCACGGAGCGCTCATATTGCTTGTGGATGTAGAGGATCGGCGTCCAGTCCAGCTCCGCGAAGCGTCCGTTGATGCGGCCCGACTCCCCTTCCAGCTGCAGGCGGATGTCCTGATAGGCGTGCATGTCCGCGCGCGTGGGCGGCGCGATCTGCAGGAACGACACCTTGTTGCGCTGCGCGGTGGCGTGTTCCAGCAGACGCTCGAACGCGCGAAAACGCTCGACGAGTCCCTTCGAATAATCGAGGCGGTCCACGCTCATGATCAGCTTGCGCGAATGCAGCGTCGCTTTCATCGTGCGCACGGGCTTGCCGCGTTCGCCCGCTTTCGCGAGTTCGGCGATTTCGTCCGGATACACGCCGATCGGATACGCCGCGGCGCGCAATGTACGGCCAAACGCGCGAATGGCGAGCGGGCCGGCGGCGGATGCCTCGACCGTACCGTTCGCCTCGTTGACGATGTAGTCGCAAAACGCGCGCAGATCCGGTGCCGTCTGAAAGCCGAGCAGATCGAACGAACACAGAGCTTCCACGAGCTCGCGATGCGGCGGCACGGCGAGCAGCACTTGCGACGCCGGAAACGGAATATGCAGGAAAAAGCCGATGCGATTCTTTACGCCCGCCGCGCGCAGTGCCTCGGCGAACGGAATCAGGTGATAGTCGTGGACCCAGATCACGTCGTCGTCGCGCAACAGCGGCACCAGTTGCTGCGCGAGCCACGCATTCACGCGGCAATAGCCGGCGAAATCGTGCCGGTCGTAATGCAGCAGATCGGCCCGATAGTGGAAAGCCGGCCACAGCGTCGCGTTCGAGAAGCCGCGATAGTACTGGTCGTAGTCGCGGCGCATCAGCGCAATGGTCGCGAAGGTCACGGGGCCGCGCTCTTCGACCTTGATCTGCGGCTGGCCGGAACTCAGCACTTCGCCGCTCCAGCCGAACCACATGCCGCCGGTTTCCTTCAGCGCGTCATATACGCCGACCGCGAGACCGCCCGCTGCCGGGCCGCCCTCCGAGATCGGCGCAACCCGGTTCGAAACGATAATCAGTCGGCTCATGAAGCGCTGTCCCCGATGTAATGCGTCGTTGTCGCGCTATGTCGTGCGCGTTGTAAGCGTTGCGGCGCGGGCGAAGCAAGCGTCATGCGCCACGCGCGGCCGCGACCACTGTCTGCAGCCAGTCGAGCAGCGCGCTCACGGAGTCGATGCGCGTGCGCGCCGTGGTCTCGCCCGCGCCGACCTTGATGGACAGCCCGTCGCGCTCGTTGACGACCGCAAAGCCTTTTTCGTCGGTCAGGTCGTCGCCGGCAAACACCGCCTTGCGTCCGACAAACGGCGGCTCGTCGAGGAACGCGCGCAGCGCGCGGCCTTTGTCGACATCTTTCGGCTTGATCTCGTAGACCATCTTGCCCGGCTGCAGCACATATGAGCTCGGGTAGTCCGCGACGAGCCGCTGGGTCGCCTCGCGCGCCGCCGGCTCGCGGTCCGGCGCGTTGCGATAGTGCAGCGCGAGCGCCGCGCCCTTGATTTCGAGCAGCATGCCGGGGTTGGCGTTGACCACGTCGGCAAGCACCTGCTCCATACGCAGAAGCCGCTCGTCGTGAAAGCCGATGCGTTGCGTGTCGCCATTCGCGTCGCGCCGCTCGGCGCCGTGCAGACCGGCAATCGGCAAATCGGGCATGCCGAGAAAGCTGTCGATGCTGTCGATGCCGCGGCCCGACACCACCGCGACCGCCCCGTTCGTCAGGCGGCGCAGTTCGCTCAGCAGGTCGATCACGCGGGGCTGCACCTGCACGCCGTCGGGCGTAGGCGCGAGCTCGACGAGCGTGCCGTCGAAATCGAAGAAAAACGCGGTCTCGCTCGGAGACAGGAAAGCTGGAAGTGCGTGCATCGGTCAATTTGCCTTTCGGCCTGTGCAGCCGGAAAAGTGTGCGCATCTTACCGCGCATCCACCAATTTTTCGAGAAACGAAGCCGCGCCGACAGCGCGAAGGCGCGGCGGCGGCGCCCGATCAGAGCGCGCTCGCCCGCATTGCGTTCAAAACGGAAACGATCCGGCTTCAGCCGGCTTTCAGCCACGTGCGTCAAATTGCCTCGCAAACCGCGCTCCCGTGGGCTGTGAGCGACGCCCTCCGTCAATTTGCGATACAGTCGCAGCCACACGAGACTTTGGCGTTACGACGATTTTTGTTCACTATCGCGAACCGCACGCTTCGCGAGGCGCGCGCCTTGACGGCGTCGGAGCGCACACGCGGCGGCAAGTGCCGCTCTTCAATCGAGTCATGGATACCTGCTTTGTTCCCGACCCTCTCACTGCGACGGCTGCAACCTGACCGGGCGGCATCGCGCCGCGCCGGAACGACGCGCCGGCTGGCGCCGGCGGTCAGGGCGGGCGCGCTCGCCGCCATGGTCGCGCTGGCGGGCTGCACGAATGCCGGGCCCCCCTGGCATTTGACCAATGTGAGCGGCCATTTGCCGGACCTCGATTTCTCGCTGACAGGCGACGACGGCCGTCCCGTCACGGGCGCTTCGTTCCGGGGCCGCGCGTCGCTCGTCTATTTCGGCTACACGCATTGCCCCGACGTCTGTCCCGAAACCATGGGACGGCTGATGGAGGTGCTCGCCAAACTGGGCCCCGACGCGCAAAAGGTGCGCATTCTCTTCATCACCGTCGACCCCGCGCGCGACACGCCGCAGGCGTTACACGACTATGTCGGCGCATTCGACTCGAAGCATGCCGAGGGACTGACCGGCACCGACTGGCAAATCGAGTCGCTCGCAAAGCGCTACCGGGTTGCGTATCAGATGGAAAAACGCGACCCCAACGGCAATTACGAAGTCACCCATAGTTCCGCCGTCTACGTTTTCGACGCACAAGGCCGCGCGCGCCTGCTCGCGACCGACAACGACACGCCCGATGCCATTGCAGAAGACCTGCGCCGCATCGTCGATCAACGCTCCTGACCATTGACCATGACTTTTATCACGAACCACGTCCGAACTCTGTCCGCGCGTGCGGGCGCATTGGCCGGCGCCCTTGCCCTCTCGCTTGCCTTCGCGAGCAACGTCAACGCGGCCGGCGCGCAGGCGATCACCGCCAAAAACGCGTGGGTGCGCTGGCTGCCGAACAACCTGCCGGCGGCCGGCTACGTGACGCTCGTGAATGCCGGCGACAAGCCGGTCGACCTCGTCGACATTTCGAGCAGCGATTACGGCGACGCGATGCTGCATCAAACGGTGTCGAACGGTTCGTCGCAGAAAATGGTGATGGTCGACAAGCTCACGGTGCCGGCGCACGGCCAGGTGGCGATCGCGCCCGGCGGCTATCACGTCATGCTCGAAGATGCGAAGCACAAGATCGCGCCGGGCGACACGGTGCACCTGAAACTGAAGTTCTCCGACGGCGCCACGCTCGACACGCCATTCGCCGTGAAGTCGCCGGCGCAGACCAAGTAAGCCCGACTGTGCCACTGTCCCACTGTCCGCAGCAATGAACCTGCTCTACTGGCTCGATCCCTGGGAATTTTCGCCGACGGTTGTGCTCGCGCTGCTTGTGCCCGCCCTATTGTTCGTGCGCGGCGCGGGCCGGGCAAAGGTATCGATGGCGCGGCGCATTGCCTTCTGGTTCGGGCTCGTGGCCTTGTACGTGGCGTTGCATACGAGGCTCGATTATTTCTTCGAGCACGAGTTCTTCATGCATCGCGCGCAGCATCTCGTGCTGCATCACCTTGGACCGTTTTTTATCGCGCTGTCGTATCCCGGCGCCGCCTTGCGCGCGGGCATTCCGTTCAGCTGGCGGCAACGCTTCGTGCGGCCCGTTCTGGCCACGCCGGCCGTGCGCAAGCTGCTCGATGTCGTCATGCATCCGGTCGTCGCGGTGGTGCTGTTCGTCGGGCTCGTCTACTTCTGGCTGATGTCGCCCATCCATTTTGTCGCGATGCTCGACTGGCGGCTTTACCGCGTGATGAACTGGAGCATGGTGATCGACGGCCTGCTGTTCTGGTGGCTCGTGCTCGATCCCCGGCCCGCGCCGCCCGCCCGTTTATCGCCCGGCAAGCGCGTGCTGGTGGTCATCGCCGCGGTTCCGCCGCAGATCGTCCTTGGCGCGTTTATCTTCTTCACGCCGCACGAGCTGTATCCGATCTACTCGATCTGCGGCCGCGCGTTCACATGGCTGAGCCCGATGCGCGATCAACAGATCGGCGGGCTGCTGCTGTGGATTCCCGGTTCGATGATGAGCGTGATCGGCGCGCTCATCGCGCTGCGTCACTGGATGCGCTTGTCCGCCCGCGGTCGCCTGCGCGGTGAGCGCCGCGCGATGGCGCGGGGAGCTGCGCGGGCCGACGCCAACCGCGCAACGAATGCACTCGCCGCGAGAACCGCCTCGTCAACCGACACGAGCCGCGGCTGATGCGCCCAATGATGTGCGACTCGCGCGGCGCTTGAAGCGGCGTCGATGCCGCGGCCGAAGCCGTGAGCCGCTTTATGCCGAACGCATCCAGACGTGCGGAATGCCGTCTTCTTCGTGAATCTCCGAGACTGGCTCGAAACCGAATGCGCCGTAGAAACGTTGCAGATGCGCCTGTGCATGCAGGCGAACCGGCGTGCCGGGCCACTGCGTGCGAATGTGCGCGATCGCGCGCTCCAGCATCGCGTTGCCGAGGCCGATGCCGCGAAAGTCCGCGGTCGTCAGCACCCGGCCGATGCGGATATCGGCGTCGTCGGCGTCGGGCAAAAGCACGCGCAGATAGCCGGCAAGCGGCGGCCGCGTCGTGAGCGCCGCGGCTCGCGCGCACTCACCGGCGGGGGCGCCGAACGCGAGCAGATGCCACGCGTCGAGGTCGAGTCCGTCGATATCGCCATACAGGCAGTTCTGCTCGATCACGAAGACTGCGCTGCGCGCGGCGAGCATGGCGTAGACCTCGGCGCTCGTCAGTTCGTCGAACGCTTTCCAGCGCCATTCGAGTGCCGCGAGGCGCGCGGCGGCGGTTTGCTGCGGTTCAGTCATGAGAGGATTTTCTTTTTGAGTCGCGCCGTTGCAAGCAACAGCGCGATAAGGGCGAGGCAACGAGCCAACGCTCATGGCTCACGGCGACGACGCCATGATGCGGCGCGCAGCATCCGGATGGTGCTTCGGTTATTCAGGAAACCGTGTGATTTTACGCGTCTCGGCAAGGTCGCCGCTGGTTCGCGCCGCTTTGTTGCACAGCTTCGTTGCACAGTTTTGTCGGGCAGCGTTGTGGCCCAGCTTCGTTGCGCCGCTTTCTGGCGCTGCTTTGTCGCGCCGCTTTCTGGCGCCGCTTCGTCGCGCCGTTTCGTCATGCAGTCACTCCCGCAGCTTCCGCCCTACTCGCTTTCGAACACCGGTTGCACAGGCCGCGCGAGACATTCGACGAGATTCCCCGGTCCACACAGATGCAGCGCGCCCATCACCACCAGCGTGCGCTGCGCTCGCGGGAACAGATTTTTCACGCGCTCAGCCCACAGGCGATTGCGCGTATCCAGAATCGCGCGCCGGATCTCGGGCAAGGCGAACATCGGCGATTCGACGGCGATGCGATGCACGGCCGCGAGATCGCCCTCGAGCCACGCCGCGTAGATGCGCTCGAGCGTGCGCTGCGGCTCGCCGACGTCCTTCATCAGCGCTGCGAGCGCGGCGGCGACGACATCGGGCGGAATCGACTCGAGCGCGTCGGCGACTTCGCCCGCCGTCTCCAGATACTCGAAAGGTTTCCCATGCGCAAGCGCCCACCGCAGCATGCGCGGTTCGACGCCCTCGACGAGCTGCTGAAAAAGCGTCGGCGCGACGATCAGCGCGGCCCACGGCCTGAGATCGGCGAGCGGCGCCAGCGGGCCTTCAGTCGGCCATGCGGCTTGCAACTGCGTCCACGCGTCGGCGGAAAGAAGCGCGTGCAGGCGTGGCACGCCGCCGGCGGACCCGGCTTTCAGGAACGGCAGGATGGTCGGCGGATCGGATTCGAATACCAGCGTTTCGGCCCAGTCATAGGCTTCGTCGACCCAGGGCGGCGTTCGGCGGCTCGCAGCGGGAAAGAGATGCATCGAGCCAAGCAGGCGCACTGTCGTGCCGGGAATGTGCAGATACATGCGTGTCGGATGGCGAAGGGCGAAGAGCAAAGCCGCATTGTGCGCCATGTCGTCGGCGTGGTGCCGCTGGCGTTGGAGGCCTCGCACTGCACACGCGTTCAAGCCGGCGCCGAGCGCAGAAAAAGAAAAGCCCCGACAGGTCGGGGCTTTTCTGCACTTCAACTACTGGAGGCGCGAGCCGGAGTCGAACCGGCCTAAACGGCTTTGCAGGCCGCTGCATAACCGCTTTGCTATCGCGCCGCAAGCGGATTGGAACCTAGCTGCAGATTCGCTGATTTGTCTCGTGGACAACCGTCAGCCCACCAAACAAAAAGGGAAGCGTTGCTTCCCCTGATGTATGGAGCGGGAGACGAGGCTCGAACTCGCGACCTCAACCTTGGCAAGGTTGCGCTCTACCAACTGAGCTACTCCCGCATTGCACTGCTTCGCAACGCCTTGCACTTTGACTTCGCCACACTACTTACTGAACAACGCGCTGCTTCAAAAATCTGGAGCGGGAGACGAGGCTCGAACTCGCGACCTCAACCTTGGCAAGGTTGCGCTCTACCAACTGAGCTACTCCCGCATTGCACTGCTTTCTTCTACTGCCACCGACGCTCAGAACTGCGTGCATCGGAGAAACGAGATTATGGAGAAACGACTGAAACGTGTCAACCCCCTTTGCTAATCTCTTTAACTGAACAGATTTCACTCACGGGCTTGCCGCTTGTCGCTGCTTATCGCCGCGCTTATCGTCGCGCTTTTCGTCGTGCTTCTCGCCACTTGTGGCTGCCTCTCGCCGCCATACGACATAGCCGGGACAACGCGGGAACTCAGACCACCCCGCCCCGTTCGCGGATTTGCGGCCACGCGAGCTTCATGTAATAGAGCATCGACCAGATGGTCAGGAATGCCGCGAGATAGATGAGCCACAGGCCCCACGTGCGCGTGTCGATGGCCACGCCGCCGCCGAACGACAAGGGACCGTTGAACAGCAGCATGGGAATCGCCACCATCTGGCAAGCCGTCTTGAATTTGCCGAGCGAGTTCACGGCGACGCTCTTTGACGCCCCGATCTGCGCCATCCATTCGCGCAGCGCCGAAATGGCGATCTCGCGTCCGACGATCACGAGCGCAATTGCCGAGTCGATGCGCGCGAGCTGCACGAGCACGAGCAACGCGGCTGTCACCATCAGCTTGTCGGCGACCGGATCGAGAAACGCGCCGAACGCCGAGGTCTGATTCCACTTGCGAGCCAGGTAGCCGTCGAACCAGTCTGTCAGCGCGGCCAGCACGAAGATGGTCGCCGCCGCGAGATTGCGGTGCGCCGGGCTCATCATCATGTCGGGCAAATAGAACACGCCGACGACGAGCGGAATCAGAACGATCCGCAGCCAGGTCAGGAAAATCGGGAAGTTGAACGGCATGGGCAGGCGCAGCGTCTGACAGGAGAGATGCAATTGTGCCGTGTCACCGTGCCTGCCACAAGCAAAGCGGCGCCGCGAGCCTGGGTGTGCGCCTTACGTGTGCGCCCCACGCGTGAGCCTGAGGCGCCGGCCCTCACGGGGCGCGCGGCGGCTGCCGCCCGGGCGCCGAGCGGCGAGCGTCACGAATCAGTGCAATTGCCGGTAGATCTGCTCAGCGAGCGCCTGCGAAATGCCTTCGACGCTCGCGAGGTCCTCCACGCTTGCCGCGACCACCCCGCGCAAGCCGCCGAAGCGCGCCAACAGCCGCTGCCGCCGCTTCGCGCCCACGCCCTCCAGTTCTTCGAGCCGCGACGTCTGGCGCGTCTTGCCGCGCTTCGCGCGCATGCCGGTGATGGCAAAGCGGTGCGCCTCGTCGCGGATTTGCGCGACCAGCATCAGCGCGGCGCTTTCCTTGCCGAGTTCGAGCGGCGCGCGGCCGTCGGCGAAAATCAGGGTTTCCAGGCCGACCTTGCGCCCCTCGCCCTTCGCGACGCCGACGAGCATCCCCGTGTCGAGGCCGAGCTCGGTGAACACCTGGCGCGCGATTTCGACCTGGCCCTTGCCGCCGTCGATCAGCACGATGGTCGGCAGAATGCCGCCCGACGCGACCGGCTCCGCGGCCTCCGGCGCCAACGACGGATCCGCGGCCGCATCGCTTTGCAGCTCGACGGCTTCGTCGGAGGCGTTCGCGGCGGCTTGGGCGACCATCTTCTCGTAGCGGCGCGTGAGGACCTGGCGCATGGCCGCGTAGTCGTCGCCGGGCGTGATGCCGGTAATGTTGTAGCGGCGATATTCCGACGACTGCATCTTGTGATGGTGATACACCACGCACGACGCCTGCGTCGCCTCGCCCATCGTGTGGCTGATGTCGAAGCATTCGATCCGCACGTGCGCGAGGTCGTCGCACTCCATGCCGAGCGTGTCGGTGAGCGCGCGCGTGCGAGCCTGCTGCGAGCCTTGCTCCGACAGCAGCCGCGCGAGCGCGAGCCGCGCATTCTGCTCGGCCATCGCGAGCCACGCGCGACGCTGGCCTTGCGGCTGACGCAGCACGGTGACCTTGTGGCCGGCCTGCTCGATCAGCACGTCGACGAGTTCGCGCGTAGCCGGCGCGTGACTGACGACGAGCACGGGCGGCACGCGGTTGCCCAGATAGTGCTGGGCGATGAACGCCTCGAGCACTTCGGATTCGATGCCGCCCGCCGCGCGGCGTTTGCGCGGCTTGGCGGCTTCGCTGCCGGATGCGGGGTCGGTGTCGGCGCTGCCTGGGTCGACGCTGTCCGAGTCGTCGTCGGCTGGGTCATCGTCGATTGCCTCGCCCTCGCTCCCTTCCTCGTCTTCCGGCGGCAGCTCCTCTGCAATGGCGAGCGCGTCGGCGTCCGCTTCCCGGCCTGCGTCGTGTTCGACCGACGAACCCGTGTCCGGCGCGATGCCCGCCAGCGCGTCCTCGTCGCCGGCATCTTCCAGACCGCCCTCTTCCGCGGTGAGCGCGCTTTCCACGTGCGCGGGAAAATAGGCTTTATCGCCGAGGTGCCGCCCGCCGCGCACCATCGCGAGGTTCACGCAAACCCGCCCGCCCAGCGCGACCACCGCGAGAATGTCGACGTCGCTGTCGCTGCCCACTTCAATGGCCTGCTGATGCAGCACGGTCGAGAGCGAACTCATCTGGTTGCGCACCGCCGCCGCCTGCTCGAACTTCAGCTCGCTCGCGAACGCGTGCATCTTCTGCTCGAGTTCCTTCATCACCTCGCCCTGGCGGCCGAGCAGAAAGCGCGATGCATTGGCGACGTCGCGCGCGTAATCCTCTTCGCTGATGTTCGCGACGCACGGCGCCGTGCAGCGCCCGATCTGGTGCAGCAGGCACGGCCGCGTGCGGTTGTTGAAGACCGAGTCCTCGCAGGTGCGCAGCTGGAATACGCGCTGCAGGATCTGAATGCTCTCGCGCACCGCCCAGGCGCTCGGAAACGGCCCGAAGTACTGGTTCTTCCGATCCACCGAGCCGCGGTAGTACGCCATGCGCGGGAACTTGTGGCCGGTCAGTTTCAGATACGGATACGACTTGTCGTCGCGAAACAGAATGTTGTAGCGCGGCGCGAGCGCCTTGATCAGATTGTTTTCGAGCAGCAGCGCCTCGGCCTCGGAACGCGTGACGGTCGTCTCGATACGCGCGATGCGCGTCACCATCATCGCGATGCGCGGCGACAGCTGCGTTTTCGTGAAATAGCTCGACACGCGCTTTTTCAGATCGCGCGCCTTGCCGACGTACAGCACCGCGCCGTGCGTGTCGTAATAGCGATAGACGCCTGGCAGATGCGGCAACTGGGCGAGCACTGTCTTCGGCTCGAATTCGATGCTTGCTTCGGGTTCGGTCATGCAGATGGGCTGGGTGGAACGGTCTCGCGAAGAGTCGCGCCGCCGGACGCGCGCCCGCGTTGCGGCCGGCGCGCGAAAATCGGACGGATGCTGTGTACAGGTGCTTTAGAATCGCCAGTTTAGAACATTCCGCGTCCGCCCGAGCCCTGCTCATGTCCTCCACTGCGCCGCTCCCTGGCTCTCCCGCCGCGCCGCCGGGCCCACCGGCCGCGGCCATCGCGTGCGATATCTTCTGCGCGGTGATCGACAATTTCGGCGACATCGGCGTGTGCTGGCGTCTTGCGCGGCAATTGGCCGCCGAGCACGGCTGGCAGGTGCGCGTCTTCGTCGACGATCTGCATGCGTTCCAGAAGCTGTGCCCGTCGCTTGCGCCGGATCGCGCGCGGCAGACGGTCGCCGGCGTCGTCATCGAGCATTGGCATACGCCCGCGCACGCGGGCGACACGCTGGAGACGGCCGACGTCGTGATCGAGGCGTTCGCCTGCGAGCTGCCGCCGCTCTACGTGGCGGCGATGGCGCAGCGCGAGCGCGCGCCCGTGTGGATCAACCTCGAATATCTGAGCGCCGAAGACTGGGTCGCCGACTTTCATTTGCGGCCGTCGCCGCATCCGCGCTATCCGCTCGTCAAGACGTTCTTTTTTCCCGGACTCGGGCCGGGCACGGGCGGCGTGCTGAAGGAACGGAATCTGGATGCCGCGCGCGCCGCGTTCGAAGCATCGCCGGCCGCGCGCGATGCCTGGTGGCGCGAAACCGTCGGCCGTGCGCCGCCCGCCGACGCGACCGTCGTATCGCTTTTCGCGTATGAGAATCCCGCCGTCGACAGCCTCCTCGAGCAATGGCGCGACAGCGCGGAACCGGTGGTGCTGCTCGCGCCGGAGGGCCGCATTTCCGGTGCGCTGGCGCGCTTTTTCGGGCTGCCTGCGTTCGGCGCGGGTGTCCATGCGGAGCGCGGGGCGCTGAGCGCGCACGGCCTCGCGTTCACGGAGCAAGCGGGCTACGACGCGCTGCTGTGGGCGAGCGACCTGAATTTCGTGCGCGGCGAGGACTCCTTCGTGCGCGCCCAGTGGGCCGCGAGGCCATTCGTCTGGCACATCTATCCGCAGGCCGACGACGCTCATCTGCCGAAACTCGATGCCGCGCTCGCGCACTACGCGCGCACGCTTCCCGCCGAGCCCGCCGCTGTGCTCGCGCGCTTCTGGCACGCGTGGAACGGCGGCGGCGCCCCCGACTGGGCGGCGCTGTGCCGTCACGCTCCCGCGCTCCGGCGGCGCGCGGTCGAATGGGCCGGCGAGCTGGCGCAAGTGGGCGACCTCGCGGGAAATCTGGCCTTGTTCACAAAAACTCAGTTAAAATAAGCGGTTATCCAACGGCCGACGACGCAAGCGCGGCCCGATCGCAGCAAAAATCCTGGTCGAAAGCGGGTTCGAGCGAACTCGTGAAAGCGCCCGGACCGCGCTGCCGACCGGCGCCACTCGTGTACACGCCCGCATCGGGTAAAAAAGCAGGTAACGGACTGCGGGATAGTTGGAATGGCGGCGGCTAATAGGCAACATCAGTCGCAACGTCGGCGGCAACGTCGGCGGCAACGTCGGCAACAGCGCCACCGAATCCCGCGGCAAGCCCGCCACGCTTCATGCACGCTTCCCGCCAGGCCGTCCCGGCGCGGCGCGAGGTGCAGGAAACGTCGAAGCCGCTTGCGCCGTATGCCGTTGAGCACCAGTTACAGCTACTTATTTCGTACAGGACAGTTTTATGAAGACCGCACAGGAACTCCGCACCGGCAACGTCGTAATGATCGGCGCAGACGCCATGGTCGTGCAAAAGGCCGAATACAACAAATCGGGCCGCAACTCCGCCGTCGTCAAGATGAAGTTCAAGAACCTGCTGACCGGCGCAGGCATGGAAAGCGTCTACAAGGCAGACGACAAGTTCGACGTCGTCGTGCTCGAGCGCAAGGAAGTGACGTACTCTTACTTCGCCGACCCGATGTATGTGTTCATGGACGCCGACTACAACCAGTATGAAGTCGAAGCCGAAATGATGGGCGACGCAATGAACTACCTCGAAGACGGCATGGCTTGCGAAGTCGTCTTCTACAACGACAAGGCCATCTCCGTCGAACTGCCGACCACGCTGGTCCGCGAAATCATCTATACGGAACCGGCTGTCAAGGGCGACACGTCGTCGGGCAAGGTGCTGAAGAACGCCAAGCTCAACACGGGTTTCGAACTGCAAGTGCCGCTCTTCTGCAACATCGGCGACAAGATCGAAATCGACACGCGTACCCACGAGTACCGCAGCCGCGCCTAAGCGCCGGTCACCTCTCTTAGCGCGACGCATCGCGCTTGAGAAAAAATGAGAAAGCGCCCAGATTGGGCGCTTTTTCTTTTTTGTGCCGCCGAGTATCGTTGAGGAAAACTTTACCGGCAATTTTCTCAAAATTGCCGGCGCCGCCGCCCGTTCTTGCCGGCTCTCGCCCGGGTAAGCCATTGATCTAGCAAGCCAAAACGCATTGGCACAAGTCATGCTAGTCAACACTTACCTTATGTTTCTCGACTGCGGAGATGCGAGATGAACGACGACATCGCGGAAGGCAAGTGGAAGCAACTGGTTGGCAAAGCCAAGGCGGCATGGGGCGAGCTGACCGACGACGAATTGACGAAGGCCGAAGGCCGCGCCGATCGTCTGGCCGGCCTGATCCAGGAACGTTACGGCAAGACCCGCGAAGAAGCTGAGCGTGAAGTGCGCCGCTTCTTCGACAGCAACCGGGATATCTGACGCGAGAAAGTGAGGTAAGTACCGGCGCCCTTGCCGTCACATCGTGGCCGCAAGGACGCCGGCGGATTCCGACGAGGGCGGCGCGACGCGGAACAGCGGGTCGCGAATCGCCCTTTTGCTGCAACAAAGGACCAGAACTACGTGAGTCGACTCGCCGCCCGCACCGCCCGGCGTCATGCCCGCCGGATCCGCACTCATGCCGACTGGAGGGCCGCTGCCGCGCCGACTCCATCGAGGCAGCGCGCGTGGCGACGCATCCGACCGACAGTACCGGCCAGCCATCGCGCCCGCGCCGCACGCCCCGCTCCGGGCGCGCAGAAGCAGGTCTTTCATCCATTTAATAAGTTGCGCTCGCCATGCCACACGCCCTGATTGTTGAAGACGATCCCAATAGCCTGTCGGGCCTGTCCGCCATTCTTGCCGCCGACGGCTTCTCCGTCGACACGGCGACGACCATCGCCGAAGCGCGGGCCGCGCTGACGCGCTTCATTCCCGACGTCGTGCTCGTTGACCTGAATCTGCCCGACGGCAGCGGCCTCGACCTGTTGCAGCATTTGCCCGCGCATCCGCCAGGCGGCGCCCTGCCCGTCATCGTGATGACCGGCAACGCGACCGTCGAAAGCGCGATCGAGGGCTTGCGGCACGGCATCTGGGACTATCTGCTGAAGCCGGTAAACATTCCGCGGCTGCGCAGCCTGCTCGCGCGCATTCCGCGCCCGTACGAGCTGACCGAGGAAGTGCAGACGCTGCGCGCGTCACTGCGTCAACTCGGCCGCTTCGGCTCGATGCTCGGCCGCAGCCCGGCCATGCAGCACGTCTACGACACGATCGAACACATCGCGCCGACGGAAGCCGCCGTGCTCATTTCGGGCGAAGCCGGCACCGGCAAGCAGGTCGCGGCCCGCACGATGCACGACATGAGCCGGCGCCGCAAAGGTCCGTTCGTCACGCTCGACTGCCGCGGCGCGGGCGGCCCGCCGGCGCTCCGCTCGCTCGACAGCGTGTTGTTCGGCCACGAACGCGGCGCATTCAGCGGCGCGGAACAGCGCGAGCCGGGCCTGTTCGAGCAGGCGAGCGGCGGCACCCTTTTCATCGACGAAATCGCGGAGCTGCCGCGTGCGCAGCAGGAGGCACTGCTGCGCGCGCTCGATTCGCAGACTTTCATGCGTGTCGGCGGGACGAGCCAGGTGGTGACCGATTTCCGTCTGATCGCGTCGACGCGCAAAGTGCCGCGCGCTGCGGTGGCCGACGGCAGCCTGCACGAAGACCTGGCGCTGCGCCTCGAAGCCGCGGCGGTGACACTGCCTCCGTTGCGCGAGCGCGGCGAAGATCCGGCGCTGATCGCGCAGGCTATCGTCGACGAACTGAATCACGACGCTGCGGCGCGCGGCGCGTCGGAGATCGCGAAACAGATCGGGCCGAATTTCCTGCGCGAATGTCTGAGCTACGAATGGCCCGGCAACGTGCGCGAGCTCGAGGACCGCGTGCGGCGGGCGTATCACGCGTCGGGCGACGTGCTCGAATCGTTGCGCGCGGACGAAGCCGGCTCCGTCAATGGCCGCGATCTGAACGGCAGCCGTGTGCAGGTTACGGTCGGCACGCCGCTCGCGGACGTCGAAGAAATGCTGATTCGCGCGACGCTCGACGCAGTCGGCGGCACGCGCCATCGGGCGGCGTCGCTCCTCGGCATCAGTCCCAAAACGCTCTATAACAAGCTGCAGCGAATGCGGCTGAACTGACGCGAGCCGGCCGCCTGCGGGCATCGGATGCAAAAACGGCGTCTCATTCGAGACGCCGTTTTTTGACTACCGCCCGCCGCTTGCGGCTCAGGCGAACACGCTGCGCAGCAGCGCCTGCGCTTGCAGATACTGCGGCTGCGCGATCAGCTTGCTCCACTTGATCGGCTTGCCGCGAGCCCGCATGCGCTTCAAGCGCTGCTGCGATTCCTTCGACGGCGTAAAGCGCAACTCGTCCAGCACCTTTTCGGCCTGGTCGGGCTGATTGCAGATCAGCACCATGTCGCAGCCGGCTTGCAGCGCGGCAGTCGCGCCTTCGGTGAGCGTGCCGCCCTGGCGCGCGGCTTCCATCGAGAGGTCGTCGCTGAAAATCGCGCCCTCGAAACGCAGCTTGCCGCGCAGTATGTCCTGCAGCCACACGCGCGAAAAACCCGCCGGCTTCGAATCGACTTGCGGATACACCACATGCGCCGGGATCACCGAGCCGAGCGCGAGGCCTAGCCAGTCATAAGGCGCGACATCGTCGCGCAGGATTTCGTCGAGCGAACGGTCGTCGACGGGCATCGCGACGTGCGAATCCGCATGCGCGAAACCATGCCCCGGGAAATGCTTGCCGCAATTGCTCATGCCGGCGAGCGCAAGACCGTGGTTGAGGCTTTTCGCGAGCAGCGTCACCACGCGCGGATCGCTGTGGAACGCGCGATCGCCGATCACCTGCGACTGACCGTAATTCAGGTCGAGCACTGGCGTAAAGCTCATGTCGATCCCGCAAGCGCGCAGCTCCGATGCAAGGATATAGCCGACCGCGGTGGCGACCTTGGTGGCATGCAGCACGTCGCTGTCCCACAGCGCGCCGAGCTTGCCCATGGCCGGAAGCACCGTGAAGCCGTCCGTGCGGAAGCGCTGCACGCGTCCGCCTTCGTGATCGACGGCAATCAGCAGATCCTCGCGAATCGCGCGGATCGAATCGGTCAACGCGATCAGTTGCGCGCGGCTTTCGTAGTGGCGCGCGAACAGGATCACGCCGCCGGTCATCGGGTGAGCAAGGCGGCGCTTGTCGTCGTCGTTCAGCGTTTTGCCGACCACGTCGAGCATGACCGGTCCGGGAATGGTTTTCATCGAATTCCGTTGGAAGAATGCGTGAAGCAGGAAAAGCCGCGGCCGCGCGGGCCGCGCCTCGGTGTTGTTATCCAGCGGCGCTCGAGGGATGCGCGCCGCGCGCCTCGTCGACGTGCGTGGTTTCGGCGATCACGAACGACACCGCGTAGTCGCGCTCGTCGCTGATCGTGACGCGCGCCGTGATGCCGCGCGCGTCGAGCCATTCGGCGAGTTCGCCGGATGCGACCACCATCGGCTCGCCGCTCGGCTTGTTGAGCGTTTGCAGCGCGCGCCATGTCATCGGCCAATGCATGCCGAGACCGATCGCCTTGGAGAACGCTTCCTTCGCCGAAAAACGCGTGGCGAGAAACGCGAGGCCGCGCGCCGCCGAACGCGCGTGGCGTGCGTGATAGACGCGCAGTTCGTCGGGACCGAGCACTTTCTCGGCGAAGCGGCCGTTGGTGCGCTGCATGACCGCCGCGACGCGGCTCACCTGCACGATGTCCGTCCCGATACCGTAGATCGCCATATGCGTTAGCGGCCCGTGCGACGGCATCAGGCGCGCGCGCCGAGACGCGCGGCGACCATGATCGCCTTCATCTCGCGCACCGCGTTGTCCCAGCCGGCGAAAATCGCGTGCGCGACGATCGCATGACCGATGTTCAGCTCGACAATGCCGTCGATCGCCGCGATCTGCTGGACGTTCGTGTAGTGCAGGCCGTGCCCGGCGTTGACCTTGATGCCGAGCGTCGCGCCGAACTCGACCGCGCGGACCACGCGCTCGTATTCGCGCTGCTGTTCCGCGGGGTCGTGGGCTTCGGCGTAGCGCCCGGTGTGCAGTTCGATCACCGGCGCGCCGGCTTCGTGCGCGGCGCGAATCTGCGTTTCGTCCGGATCGATGAAGAGCGACACGCGCGAGTTCGCGTCCGCCAGTTGCCGGCATGCGGCGCGCACGGCCTCGAACTGGCCGGTCACATCGAGACCGCCCTCGGTCGTCAATTCCTGGCGCTTTTCCGGCACGAGGCAAACGTCGTGCGGCTGCACTTCGCAGGCGATGTCGAGCATTTCCTGCGTGACCGCGCATTCGAGGTTCATCCGCGTTTTCAGAAGCGGACGCAGCGCGCGCACGTCCGCGTCGACGATATGGCGGCGGTCCTCGCGCAAATGCAGCGTGATGGCGTCCGCGCCAGCCTCTTCCGCCATCAGCGCGGCGCGGATCGGATCCGGATACGGTGTGCCGCGCGCGTTGCGCAGCGTGGCGACGTGATCGATATTCACGCCGAGATCGATCACATTCGGCGACGTTAGGAAGAAGCTCATAAGTTCTGCAAGTCGATCAGAATCTGGCGCGTCGCGAGCGGCGTGCCGCCAAGATAAGTGTTGAGCAGAAAGCGCATCAGCGTTTTGCTTTGCGCCACGGTCTGCGCTCGATGGTAATCGTCCTTTTCCATATCGAGCAAGGTCTGGCCTGCGACCACCGGCCATTGCGCCGGCAAGTCGCCGGACGCTTCGCGCACGCCGCGTTCCGGGTCGAACACGTAGCGGCCACCGGCTTCGACGGCTCTGCGCGTGACCGTGCGATCCAGCGACATCGCGTAACCGGTCTCGCGCAACAGCACGCGCTCGAAGGAGCGGAGCACCTGGACCGGCGGCTCGTCGTGCGCGAGGCGCGTCATGGTGACCACGTAGTGATGGAAGAGTTGCGGATGCGGATCTTCGCGCGCACAGAATTTGACGAGCAGCTCGTTCACGTAGAAACCGCACAGGAGCGCGTCGCCGGTCAGAGGCAGCATGCCGCCGACCCATTCGGCGCCGGTGAGCGTGCGCACTTCCGACTTGCCCGACCATGACAGCGCGAGCGGCTGGAACGTCTGCAAGACGCCGCGCAACGCCGAGTGCGGCCGCTTCGCGCCCTTTGCGACGAGCGCGAGACGCCCGTGATCGCGCGACAGCACGTCGATGATCAGACTCGTCTCACGGTACGGATAGCTATGCAGAACGAAGGCGGGCTGCTCGGCGATCCGGTATTCGGAAGCTGCGCCCCCGCGCGACGACTTGCGGGCTGGCGCCTTGTGCGCCGGATCGCCGGCCGCGGCGCCGGCTTCAGCGGATTTTTTTGCGGATGATGTGCGGCTAGCGCGAGCGGACTTCGAGCGCTCGCGAGACGGCTCGGCCGGCTCCGAATCGTCCGGACCGGTGTCGGAATTCAGCGTGACCCACGCGTCATTCGTACCCATACGCGCGAAGTCCTGCTTCATTGTCGGCCCAGCCGCTCTTCACCTTGATGAAGGTTTCGAGATAGACGGGGCCGTCGAACAGCTTTTCCATGTCGAGGCGCGCCTCGGTGCTGATCTGCTTCAACTTGGCGCCCTTCTGGCCGATGATCATCGCCTTGTGCGTGTCACGTTCGACGAGAATCGTCGCGAAGATACGGCGCAGGCGCCCTTCCGTTTCGAACTTGTCGATCAGCACGGTGCTCGTGTAGGGCAGTTCGTCGCCGGTCCAGCGGAACACTTTTTCGCGCAGAATTTCCGCCGCCAGAAAGCGCTCGCTGCGATCGGTGAGATCGTCTTCGCCGTAAATCGGCGCGCCTTCCGGCAGGTAGGGCTTGACGGTCGCCATCAGACGCTTGATGTCGTCGGGGTTCTTGGCCGACAGCGGCACGATCTCGTTGAACGGGCGCAGGGCGCTCATCTGCTGCATGAACGGGAACAGCGAGTCTTTGTCGGACACGCGATCGAGCTTGTTCGCGATGAGCAGCGTGGGCACCGAAGGCGGAATCAGGTCGAGCACTTTCTGATCGTCTGCGCCGAAACGGCCGGCCTCGATCACGAACAGGATCGCGTCCACGGCGGTGAGCGTGGACGTCACCGCCCGGTTCAGCGACCGGTTCAGCGCGCTGCTGTGCTTGGTCTGGAAGCCGGGCGTGTCGACGAAAATGTACTGGGCGTCTTCCAGCGTATGGATGCCGGTGATGCGATGGCGCGTGGTCTGCGCCTTGCGCGACGTGATGCTGACTTTCTGGCCGACCAGCGCGTTCATCAGCGTCGATTTGCCGACGTTCGGGCGGCCGACGATCGCGACCATGCCGCAGCGAAAACCAGTGGGAGTGGGAGCGTTCATATTCGGGCTACGGCAGGTTCGGATCGACGCGCGAAAAGGCGCGCCTTGGCAATCAATGGCCCGCGTCGGCGACGCGCGTGGGTACCGCGTCGGCTACGCCGGGTTCGTGTTCGGTGCGCGCCGCGGCGCTGGTCGCCGGAGAGGCGCCGCTGCCCGCTGCCTCGCGGCTGCGGTGCGGCTTGTCCGTGCCGCGGGCGGTGGCGTCGGCGGGCTTCGTGTCGACGGGTTTGGTTTCAGCGGGTTTCAGGTCGGCGGTCTTTGGGTCGGCGGTCTTTGGGTCGGCGGTCTTTGGGTCGGCGGTCTTTGGGTCGGCAGCTTTAGGGTCCGCACTCTTTGAATCTGCGGCCCGCGGTTCGGCGGCCTTCAAGTCCGCGACTCTCGACTCCACCGCCTTCGATTCAGTCGGCTTGTCTGCCGCGGATTTCTCCGCCGCCTTCTCCACCGGTTTCTCGCTCACCTGGGCGGCAGGCCTATCCAGCCTGTCGGCTTTGTCCGCCATGTTGCCTCTTTCGGCCTTCTCGGTCTTGTCCGCGCGTTCGAGCCTCTCCGGCGCGCTGTACTCCACGTGGGCGGCGCGAATCACGGCAAGCGGTGCCGCGGCAGTCGCCACCGCGAGGGCCGCCCGCTCACCGACGGGCTCCGCGCCCGCCACCGCGCGCGCTTCGCCTCGCGCCGCCGCGCGTTCGTTTTTGCGGTCCGGGCTGCGCAGATCCAGCGCCGCCTGCACGCCGGTGACGCCTGGCACGATTTCGGCCTCAGCCTTTTTCGCCGCGCGGGCGCCCTTTGACCGCTTCGACTTGGAGACGACCGCAGGCGCTGCGGCCATGACTTCGTCGAGCGCTTTTTTCGCTGCAGCCTGCTCCGCCGCCCGGCGGCTCGCGCCGGAACCGGACACTTTCACGTCCAGCTTGGGCACTGTGCATTCGACTTCGAACTGCTGATTGTGCGCCGCACCATGGGTCGCGACAACGGTGTAGGTGGGCAGCGCAATCTTGTGCCCTTGCAGATATTCCTGCAGAAGCGTCTTGGCGTCCTTGCCGAGCGTGCGCGGGTCAATGTGATCGAGAATCGGCACGTAAAGACGCTTGATGACGGTCTGTGCGGCTTCAAAGCCGCCGTCGAGGAACACCGCACCCAGCACGGCTTCCAGCGTGTCGGCAAGGATGGACGGCCGGCGGAAACCGCCGCTGCGCAGTTCACCCTCGCCGAGGCGAAGTCCTTCCGAAATATTCAGGGCCTGAGCAATTTCGTAAAGCGATTGCTGCTTGACCAGATTCGCACGGACGCGCGACAAATCGCCCTCGTCCAGCTTGCCGAAACGTTGGAACAAAAGCGCAGCCACCGCGCAATTCAGAACGGAGTCGCCGAGAAATTCGAGCCGTTCGTTATGCGTGGAGCTATGACTGCGGTGCGTTAAAGCCTGGCGCAGCAATTCCGCATTGCGAAATTCGTAGCGCAGACGGCTTTCCAACGGAGATGAGGGCATGGGCAGAGTATAACGCGGGCGCCGTACCGGGCGAAAACGTGGTACGGCCAGCGGAAAAAGCGTGGTGAAGCGACGTTACCGGAGTTTCTTAAAGTGGCGTGGCAACACACCGCCGCTTTGACGGCCGCGTTCGTGATCGATCATGGACATGCGATCAGTCGATAAGCGGCGCGGCTCGCGGCGTGTCATGCAATTCACGCGAAGCTCACTGGAACGAACCAATGCGCTTGAGATTGCTGAAGTTCATCCAGATAAAAAACGCGCGGCCGACAATATTCTTATCCGGCGCAAAACCCCAATAGCGGCTGTCCGCACTGTTATCGCGGTTGTCGCCCATCATGAAGTAATTGCCCGGCGGCACCTTGCAGATAACGCCGCGTGCGTTGTAGGTGCAGTTATCGCGATAGGGATAATCTTCCGCGCCGACGATAAACGGCGGCACCGCAGGATTGTTCAGAATCGCATTCTTGCGGCCGTCCAGGTTTTCTTCAAACTGCTTTGCATAACCAAGACGTTCCTCGTCGAGATAATCGGGCAGCGGCGTTTCGGGCACCGGCTTGCCGTTGATCGTCAACTGCTTGTCCTGATAGGCGACCGTGTCGCCCGGCAAGCCGATCACGCGCTTGATGTAGTCGACCGACTCGTCTTTCGGATAGCGGAACACCACCACATCGCCGCGCTCAAGCGGCCGGCCCTCGGTGATTTTGGTGTTCGTGATCGGCAGACGGATGCCGTAGTCGAATTTATTGACGAGAATGAAGTCGCCCACGAGCAGCGTCGGCACCATGGAGCCCGACGGAATCTTGAACGGCTCCACGACGAACGAGCGCACCACGAAAACCACCAGAATCACGGGGAAAAAGCTCGCCGAATATTCGAGCCACCACGGTTGGCGCAGCTTGTCGTCGCGCAGACGAGCGCGCGTTTGCGCGGCGTTTTCATCGGCGAAACGCTCGCCGATGCGTTCCTGCTGACGGTCGAACTCCGCGACCGCCGCTTCCGCCGCGCGCCGCCGTTGCGGCATGAAAACCAGTTTGTCTGCGACCCATGCGACGCCCGTCAAAATGACGAGCACAAAAAGAATCAGCGCAAAATTCATAGGGTTCCGTTGTTCGTCTTATTTGTCTTCGACACGCAGGATGGCGAGGAAAGCCTCTTGCGGAATCTCGACGGACCCCACTTGCTTCATTCGCTTCTTGCCTGCCTTCTGCTTTTCCAGCAGCTTCTTTTTACGTGTAATGTCGCCGCCGTAGCATTTTGCCAGCACGTTCTTACGCAAGGCTTTAATGTTCTCACGCGCGATGATGTTCGAGCCGATGGTCGCCTGAACCGCGACGTCGTACATTTGACGCGGAATCAGCTCGCGCATTTTCGCCGCCACTTCGCGGCCGCGATACTGGCTTTGCGAGCGGTGCACGATGACCGACAGCGCGTCGACCTTGTCGCCGTTGATCAGCATGTCGACCTTCACCACATCCGACGCCCGGTATTCCTTGAACTCGTAATCCATCGACGCATAGCCGCGCGAAATGGACTTCAGGCGGTCGAAAAAGTCGAGCACGACTTCGCCCATCGGAATCTCGTAGGTCAACTGCACCTGGCGGCCGTGATACTGCATGTTGATCTGCGTGCCGCGTTTTTGCGTACACAGCGTGATCACCGGGCCGACGTAGTCCTGCGGCATGTACAGATTGACCGTGACGATCGGCTCGCGCACTTCTTCGATCTTCGACGGGTCGGGCATCTTGGCCGGATTCTCGACCATGATGACGGTGCCGTCGCGTTGCACGACCTCGTACACGACGGTGGGCGCGGTGGTGATCAGGTCCATGTCGAACTCGCGTTCGAGACGTTCCTGCACGATCTCCATGTGCAGAAGACCCAGGAAGCCACAGCGGAAACCAAAGCCCAACGCTTGCGAAACTTCAGGCTCGTAATGCAGCGATGCGTCGTTCAGTTTCAGCTTTTCCAGCGAGTCGCGCAGCGCGTCGTACTGATTCGCCTCGACCGGATAGAGGCCGGCGAACACCTGTGGCTTCACTTCCTTGAAGCCCGGCAGCGGCTCTTCGGCGGGACGGTTCACGAGCGTGACGGTATCGCCCACCTTCGCGGCGGCCAACTCCTTGATGCCCGCGATGATGAAGCCCACCTGCCCTGCCGACAACGTTTCCAGATTCTTCGACTTGGGCGTGAACACGCCGATGTGCTCGACCGGATACTGCGCGCCGGTGGCCATCAGGCGGATCCTGTCTTTCGGACGCAGCGTGCCGTTGACGATACGCACGAGCATGACGACACCGACGTAGTTGTCGAACCACGAGTCGATAATGAGCGCCTGCAGCGGCGCTTCCGGATCGCCCTTCGGCGGCGGCACTTTGGCGATCAGCGCCTCGAGCACGTCTTCGACGCCGAGACCGGTCTTCGCGCTGCAGTGCGTGGCGTCGGTCGCGTCAATGCCGATCACGTCTTCGATTTCGGCGATCGCGTTTTCCGGATTCGCGGCCGGCAAGTCGATCTTGTTGAGCACGGGAACGACTTCGACGCCCAATTCGATTGCCGTGTAGCAGTTGGCGACCGTTTGCGCCTCCACGCCCTGGCTCGCGTCCACCACCAGCAGCGCGCCTTCGCACGCGGACAGCGAGCGGCTGACTTCGTAGGAGAAGTCGACGTGGCCCGGCGTGTCGATCATGTTGAGGTTGTAGACCTTGCCGTCGCGCGCGCGATAGGACAGCGCCGCGGTTTGTGCCTTGATGGTGATGCCGCGCTCGCGCTCGAGATCCATCGAGTCGAGCACCTGGGCTTCCATCTCGCGGTCAGACAGACCGCCGCAAATCTGGATGATGCGATCGGCGAGCGTCGACTTGCCATGGTCGATGTGCGCAATGATCGAAAAGTTACGAATATGATCCATTCAGTGCCGATCAAGCAAAAAAGGCGCGCTCGGACAATAGCGGAGCACGCCTTGTAAGTAGGTGAAAAACTTATCTATTTTAGCCGAAAAGGCCGACGCCCGGCGCATCTTGCGCGCTTTGGGCGAGAAGCGGGTTCCCGAAAGACGCCCGAGCCGGGCAGAAAAATCCGCTTCCGACGTGCGTAGGCAATCGGAGGAAACACTCGCGGCAGAGCCCGACTGCCCTCAGCGAGCCGGTTCGGCGCCGGCAACGCGAGCCGCCAGCGCGCCGCGCACGCGTGCTTCGTCCAGATGGTAGTGACAGAGCTGCACGCCGTCGCACACCAGCACCGGCACGAGTTCGTTGTAGCGGGCCTCGAGCAACGGATCGCTGTCGACATCGATCACGACGACCTGCGCGCCGAACTCGGCCAGCAAGGGCTCGAGCGCCGCGCGCATGTTGTCGCACAAGTGGCACCACGCGCGCCCGTAGAGCGTGAGCGGCGCCGTCTTCGTCATTTCTGGACGCCGCGCGGACGAATCGGCACGAACTGCGTGTTCTCGCCGCGGCGGACCAGCAGCGCGACCATTTTCTGCGAGTCCAGATGCGCAGTGAGTTCGTCGAACTGCTTCGCACTCGTGATGTCGGTGTCGCCCACGCGCAGGATGATGTCGCCCTTCTGCAAGCCGACCCGCGCGGCCGGACCGTCCACCGCGTCGATCTGCACGCCGTTGCGCAGTTTGAGCGTGCGCAGCTGATCGGCTGGAATATCACTGACGGCCAGCCCGAGCGCGTTCGTGGCGCGCTGCTTCGGCGCCTGCGGCTTCTTCTGATCGGCCTTCGACGTCTTGTCAGGCTGCATCTCGGCGATCGTGACCGGCAGATCCCGCGTTTGGCCCTTGCGCCAGACGGTGATGGTCGCCTTCGTGCCCGGCTTCGTGTCGCCGACCATGCGCGGCAGGTCCGTCGCCGTATCGACCGAATGGCCGTTGAACTTGAGGATGATGTCGCCCGGCTGCACGCCCGCCTTGTCCGCCGGGCCGCCCGGCTCGACGCTGCTGACGAGCGCGCCTTGCGCCTTCGGCAAGCCGAGCGAGTCCGCGACATCTTTCGTCACTTCGCCGATTGCCACCGCGATGCGGCCGCGCACCACCTTGCCCGACGCTTTCAGCTGGTCGGCCACGCGCATTGCCTCGTCGATCGGGATGGCGAACGAGATCCCCATGAAACCGCCGGTGCGGCTGTAGATCTGCGAGTTGATGCCGATCACCTCGCCCTGCATATTGATGAGCGGGCCGCCCGAGTTGCCGGGATTGACGGCCACGTCGGTCTGGATAAACGGCAGATAGTCGCCGGTATCGCGTCCCTTCGCGCTGACGATGCCGGCCGTGACTGTATTCTCGAGGCCGAACGGCGAGCCGATCGCGACGACCCACTCGCCCACGCGAACCTTATTCGAATCGCCGATGGTGATGGTCGGCAGGTTCGCGGCGCTGATCTTGACGACCGCGACATCCGTCCGGTCGTCCACGCCGATGAGCTTCGCCTTGAACTCGCGCTTGTCGGTCAGCGTGACGTAAATGGTGTCCGCGTCGTCGATGACGTGCGCATTGGTCATCACGTAGCCGTCGGCCGACAAGATGAAGCCCGAGCCCACGCCACTGTTCTGTTCCGGATCGTTGCTGTCCGGCCCGTCCTGGCTACCACCGCTACCACCGTTATCGCCGCCGCGCGGCGCGCCGGGCGATTGTGGCGACTGCGGCATCGGAATGCCGAAGAAGCGGCGGAAGAACTCGGACATGTCGCCGTCGTCCATGCCGGGCGGCAATGCGCCCCGCGGCCCCCCGCTGCTCGTCACGCGCGTGGTCGTGCGAATGTTGACGACAGCCGGACCGACCTTGTCGACGAGGTCAGTGAAGTCGGGCAGATTGGCTGCGGAGGCCGCCGACGCCGTGTGCGGTGCGAACGGCAAACATGCCGCCACTACCGCGGCCGCGAGAAATTTGCGCACCGAGAAAGTCGTCATATCGTAGGAAGCCGAGGGATGCAGGAGTCGGAGAATTACTTCGGAGCCTTGTATTCTATGGCAGACGCAAATTGCTGCAACGTGGCCTGAGGGACTTCACCGAGCAGGGTAATCCAGAAGTCGCCGCGGCGCTTCACCAGCACGTGCGTCGCGCCGCTGCTGCCCGCGCCTTCCTTGCGCGTGTTGTTCTCAACCGGCTCGATGAACACCGAGACCGCGGCGAGACCGTCGGAAAACACCGCCTGATCGACCGGAATGGTCGGTTGGCCGGCTTCGCGCGCGGCCATCGGACGGCGCAATTCGCGAATCTTGCGAAAACCCGGCACGGCCGAGCCGAATTGCCACCCTTGCGCAGCCATGTCAACCGGCTCGATGGGCGGATGCACCACCGTCCAGCCGGCGGTGTTGCGAATACCGTTCACGATACCCGCCTTCTCAACCGGCACACCGATGCGAATTTGCGAAAAGGACAGTTGTTCGAGCACCTGGCCGTTCGGATCGAGCGTTTGAGCGCGCAGCAGCAAGCCCGTTTTCTTGTCGGCCCACAGCTTGTAAGCGAAACGGTAGGCGTCTTTGGGGTCGAGTTCGATCACCTGGCTTTCGACGCCCGCCACGCGATCGTCGCCGAGCAATTTCGGCTCGTATACGGACAGCACCTGCTCGCCGCTCACAGCCAGCAAGGCGGGGAACGAGTCTTTGTTCTGGCGCTTTTCGACCACACACAAGTGGCGCTCGGGCACGAACGTGTAGAGCTCGTCGTTATGACGCAGCATCTTGCGCGGCTTGCCGTCGAGGCTCTCCAACTGCTCGAACTCGCCTTCGGCCCGCGTCGCGTAATGGGCGATGCGCGACGTCTGAACGAAATTGCCGCGCTGATAGACGAACGCGCCCTCGTAGTTCTGCTGCTGCGCGGCCTGATGAATGCGGTCCAGCAGATCGGCGGCCGTGCGGCGGGCGACGAGCGGGTCCTCGGTTTGTGCAAATACCCGCGGTGTAGCGGACAACAATACGGCTGCGCAGAACAGGAATGCCGGCAGCCGCCCCCAGATAGTCGTTGTATTGAACCGCGGAGTCTGCATCAAACTATTGGCCTTGCGTGGAAACGGCGGCAGCGCGAATCAGCGGCATGGAGCCCGGCATGACCGGTTGCTGCGCGAATTGCTGATGGGCTTCCAGATACTGGTCGAGGCTCGCGTCGCGAATGATATTGGCGTCTTGTGCCGCCGGCATGACATTGGCCGCGGGCACGGGCGCCATGGCGACCTTCTGCAGCGCGTCGCCATGCGACGACACGGAGGCAACCTGGGTGGCACCGGGGCCGCCAGGCACGCCTTGCAACTGCGGGACCACTATCCACGTGAGCGTAGCGGCCGCGGCTGCCACGGCAAAGGCCGGCACCACACGGCGACGCAAAGCCAGCAGGCGCCGCGCGACCGGCTGCGCAGCCGGCGCGAGCAAATGCGGCTCGCTCTCGAGGCGCGCAGCCAAGCCACTCAGGAAAGCGCTGCTGGCCGCGGAACTGACCGCGAGATCGTCGGAACGCAACGCGTCGCCGATCAGATGATAGCTGGACCATGCGGCGCGATCTTCGCCGTCCAGCTCGGACAGAAACCTGTCAAGATTCAGATGCTCTTCGCCGAACAGCTCACCGTCGACAAAAGCGGACAGACGCTCGCCGCGCGAACTGGCTTGCGATTGCATCGAGACCGACCCCATGATGCTCCCCATCTTACAAAAACCCCGTAGTGACACCACTAATCCAGATATTGCACCCGCGCCCCGTGCGGCCGGCTGGGCTTACCAGCGCTTGCCTTCAGGTGTGTCAAGCAACGGACGCAATTTTGCCGCAATGGCTTCGCGAGCGCGGAAAATTCGCGATCTGACGGTGCCGATCGGGCAGCCCATCATCTCAGCGATTTCCTCGTAGCTCAAACCTTCAATTTCACGAAGAGTAATGGCGGTGCGCAGCTCTTCCGGTAAAACCGCCATCGCAGCATTGACCGTCTCGGCGATCTGCTTGCTCATCAACATCGACTCAGGCGTGTTGATATCCCTTAGTTGGTCGGCGTCGGAGAAAGTTTCAGCTTCTTCAGCATCGGCTTCCGTCGATGTCGGCGCGCGCCGGCCCTGGGTCGCAAGGTAGTTCTTCGCCGTGTTGACCGCAATCCGGTACAACCACGTATAAAACGCGGACTCGCCGCGAAATTGCGGCAACGCGCGGTAAGCCTTGATGAAAGCGTCTTGCGCGACGTCTTCCACTTCGGCGGGGTCGCGCACGAGGCGCGAGATCAGCCGGAGAATCTTGCGGTGGTATTTGGAGACCAGAAGCTCGAACGCGGCCTTGTCGCCCTTCTGGACGCGTTCGACCAGCACCTGATCAATTTCTTTTTCGCTCACCTGATAAATCCGTTAACTTGAGGGCGCATGACGGGGGCACCATTGTAGCGTCCGCCCCGACAGGGCGCGTTACGGGGGACATGCCGCCCGGTAACAGCGGTTACAGTCGTAACAGTCACGCGCCGGCGCGCCGCCGGGCCCGCACCGCGAGCTCGCGGAAAATCGCTGGCGGGACTGTGTCGGCGGGCACAAGCAGCGTGTGCCGGCGGCCCTCGTCCGGCTTCAGGACGAGCACGAGCAAACGGTCGCTCCAGTGCGCGCAGCCGGCTATGCGGCCTTGCGCGAGCAGAACACCCGCCCGCCCCCACGCAGTGAGGCTCTCGCGCCCCATTGTCAGCGCGACAGGCTGCGCCCGGTCGTGCCTCACCGAGCACAGCGCAAGAAGCGCGAACGCGGCAAGCGCCAACGGAAGTGCCTGCAGGACGCCCAGCCACGACGACACGCAGCTATAAACCGCCGCCGACGCCGTCGCGACGCAAGCGGCAGACACAGCACGCATCGTAAAAGAGCGCCGCAGCGCGATTCGCTGCGGCGCTCTCGCGGACGTAGCCGTCTCAGGGGAAAGCGCCGGCGAGGCCGGCGCCGTCGGCTGGCGCGTCACCCGGCTGCGAGCCTCAGGCGCGCTTGAAGACCAGCGTGCCGTTCGTGCCGCCGAACCCGAACGAGTTCTTCAGCGCGACGTCGATCTTCATCTCCCGCGCGGTGTTGGCACAGTAGTCCAGGTCGCAAGCGGGGTCCTGGTTGAAGATGTTGATCGTGGGCGGCGACACCTGATGGTGCACGGCAAGCACGGTGAACACCGACTCGAGACCGCCGGCGCCGCCAAGCAGGTGACCCGTCATCGACTTCGTCGAATTCACGACGATGTTTTTGGCGTGGTCGCCGAACGCGCGCTTGATACCGGTCGTTTCAGCCAGGTCGCCGAGCGGCGTGGACGTGCCGTGCGCATTCAGATAATTCACCTGATCGGCGTTGACGCCCGCGTTCTTCAGGGCTGCGAGCATGCAGCGGCGCGCGCCGTCGCCATCTTCGAGCGGTGCGGTCATGTGATAGGCGTCGCCACTCATCCCATAGCCGCCGACTTCGGCGTAAATCTTCGCGCCGCGCGCCTTGGCGTGCTCGTACTCTTCGAGCACCATCACGCCGGCGCCTTCGCCGAGCACGAAACCGTCGCGGTCCTTGTCCCACGGACGGCTCGCCGTTGCCGGATCGTCATTGCGTTGCGACAGCGCGCGCGCCGCCGCGAAGCCGCCGATACCGAGCGGCGAGACAGTCGACTCCGCGCCGCCCGCGATCATCACGTCGGCGTCGCCATATTCGATCAGGCGCGAAGCCTCGCCGATACAGTGCAGACCCGTCGTACACGCCGTCACGATGGCGAGATTCGGGCCCTTGATGCCGAACTTGATCGACAGGTGACCCGAGATCATGTTGATGATCGACGCCGGCACGAAGAACGGCGAGATGCGGCGCGGCCCGCGATTGAGCAGTTCGGTTTGCGTGACTTCGATCATCGGCAGGCCGCCGATACCCGAACCCACCACGACGCCGATACGTTCCGAATTTTCGTCGGTGACTTGAAGGCCGCTGTCCTGCATCGCCTGGATGCCTGCGGCCACGCCATAATGGATGAACGTATCCATGTGGCGCGCTTCCTTACCGGGGATGTAGTCCTCGATATTGAAGCCCTTCACCTCGCCGGCGAAACGAGTCGAGAAGTTCGACGCGTCGAACTTCGTGATATTGGCAATACCCGACTTGCCGGCGACCAGATTGGCCCAACCGTCGGCAACATTATTGCCAACAGGCGAAATCAGCCCCAGGCCTGTAACAACAACACGACGGCGGCTCACGGTAACCTCTTTTTCATAGATGACAAAAACAAAAGCCACAGCGGCCACAGGAACCTGCCCTGTGCACCCTGTGGCTGTTAAGTCGGCAATCGCGCGGAAACTTGCGCTGTCAACATCGCTGGCTCCTGCATGGCAACGCTTGCGGCAAGCGGCGTGGCAAAGAACGCCGGCCCCGATAGCGTCGGCAACCGACGCGGCAGGGCGTCATGCGCCGCTAACGCCAGGACGCAGGTGCGAATGACCTTAGGCCTTGACGTTTGCGCGAGCGTAGTCGATCGCTTGCTGAACGGTGGTGATCTTCTCGGCTTCTTCATCCGGAATTTCCATGCCGAATTCGTCTTCGAGGGCCATCACGAGTTCAACCGTGTCCAGCGAGTCGGCGCCGAGGTCGTTCACGAACGAAGCTTCGTTCTTGATTTCAGCTTCGGCCACGCCCAGTTGTTCTGCGACGATCTTCTTGACGCGCTGTTCGATATTGTCCATTACCCCTCCAAGGGAAAGAAGTTCAAAAATACAGGTGCGCGCATTTTATCAGGTTTGACCCGGCAAAAAAGCGGCGCATCAGGTTGCTGTCAAGGCATGCGCCCGACGCATTCGAGGAACGCATCAAGGCGCGGATAGTAACCGAATTTGGTTACGACATGTACATTCCGCCGTTCACATGCATCGTCGTGCCGGTGATGTAACCGGCTTGCGGCGACGCGAGAAAAGCGACGGCGTGCGCGATATCTTCTGGGCTGCCGAGACGGCCGAGCGGAATCTGTGTTTTGAGCGCGGTTTGCTGTTCTTCGGGCAAGGTGCGCGTCATGTCGGTGTCGATGAAGCCAGGCGCCACGCAGTTCACCGTGATGCCGCGGCTGCCGATTTCACGTGCGAGCGCGCGCGTCATACCGGCCACGCCTGCTTTCGCCGCGGCGTAGTTGACCTGCCCCGGGTTGCCGGCCGAACCGACCACCGACGTGATGTTGATAATGCGGCCGCCCTTCGCCTTCATCATCGGGCGCAGCACCGCGCGCGACAGACGGAACACCGACTTCAGGTTCGTGTCGATCACCGCGTCCCAGTCGTCGTCTTTCATGCGCATGGCCAACTGGTCCTGCGTGATGCCGGCGTTGTTCACCAGCACGTGCAGCGCGCCGAATTCCTTCACCGTGCCGTCGATCAGCGCTTCCGCAGCCGCCGCGTCGTTCACGTCGAGCACCGCGCCGCGGCCGCTCACGCCAGCCGCATTGAACGCTTCACTGATGGCCGCCGCTCCGCTTTCGCTGGTCGCCGTACCGATCACAGTGGCGCCCTGGCGCGCGAGCTCCAGCGCAATGGCGCGGCCAATGCCGCGCGAGGCGCCCGTGACGATTGCGATGTGCTTGTCGAGATTCTTTTCCATCTGTCGATCCGAATGCCCTTCGGAGGGCTGATTGATTGCTGATGCTTGCTGCGCTGTCTGTGCGATGTCGCACTCAGTTGGCTGTCAGGAGCTTGAGCGTTTCTTCGAGCGAGGCCGGATCGAACACCGACGCGCCGATCAGATTGCCGTCGATGCGCTTGGTCAATCCCGCAAGGACCTTGCCCGGCCCGCATTCGACGACGTGCGTCACGCCCTGCGCCGCCATGGCCTGCACGCTCTCGACCCAGCGCACGGCGCCCGCCGCCTGGCGCACCAGCGCGTCCTTGATCTGCGCCGGCTCGTTGACGATGGCGACGTCGACATTGTTGATGACGGGGATGGACGGCACCTGCACGTTGACGCTTGCCAGGTATTCGCGCAGCTGATCCGAAGCCGGCTTGAGCAGCGACGAGTGGAACGGCGCCGACACCGGCAGCGGCAGCGCGCGTTTTGCGCCCTTCGCCTTCGCGACTTCGCAGGCCTTCTCGACGGCGGCCTTATGGCCCGCGATCACGACTTGCGACGGCGCATTGAAATTGACCGCTTCGACGACGCCCGCCGCCGACGCTTCCGCGCACACCGCGCGCACCGTGTCGTCGTCGAGACCGAGAATCGCCGCCATGCCGCCTTCGCCGACGGGCACAGCCGTTTGCATGACTTGCGCACGGAAACGCACGAGCGGCACGGCGTCGCGAAACGCGATGGCGCCCGCCGCGACGAGCGCCGTGTATTCGCCGAGACTATGGCCGGCGACGAGAGCCGGCGCCGGGCCGCCTGCCTGCTGCCACGCGCGGTAGATCGCGTAGGCCGCCGTCAGCATGACCGGCTGCGTGTTGGTGGTGAGATTGAGATCTTCCGCGGGGCCTTCGGCGATCAGCTTGCCGAGGTCCTGATTGAGCGCGTCGGACGCTTCCTGAACCGTCTCGCGCACAATGGGCTGATCGGCGAAAGCGTTGAGCATGCCGACCGATTGCGAACCCTGTCCAGGAAAAACGAACGCAAATTTCATATCGTCCCCAAAATCGATTTAGTCAGATGTAGGCGCGGCTCGTGAGCGCGCGGCGCGAGGCGCCTTGCAGGCGCCGCCCTGAGTCAGCCGCCGCTTAGTAACGGATGACCGACGCGCCCCACGTGAAGCCGCCGCCAACGCCTTCGATCAGCACGTTCTGGCCGCGCTTGATGCGGCCGTCGCGCACCGCGACGTCGAGCGCGAGCGGAATGGAGGCCGCCGACGTATTGCCGTGCTCGCCCACCGTGACGACCATGCGCTCCTGCGGCAAGCCGAGCTTGCGGCAAGTGCTTTGCATGATGCGGATATTGGCCTGATGCGGAATGAGCCAGTCGATCTGATCCGCCGACAGATTCGCTTTCTCGAGTGCCTCGACCGCGACTTTTTCCAGCACGTTGACGGCCAGCTTGAACACCGCCTGCCCGTCCATGTGCAGGAACGCGCTGCCCGCCACCACGCCGCCGTTCACGTTGCCCGGCGTGCAGAGAATGTTCGAATGGCTGCCGTCCGCGTGCAACGCGCTCGACAGGACACCCGGTTCTGCCGAGGCCTGCAGAATCACCGCGCCCGCGCCGTCGCCGAACAGCACGCAGGTGGTGCGGTCGTTGAAATCGAGAATGCGCGAGAACGTCTCCGCGCCGACGACAAGCGCCGTGCGATGCTGGCCGCCGCGAATCAGGCTGTCCGCCATGGACACGGCATAGGCGAAACCGGAACACACGGCCTGGACGTCGAACGCCGCGCCGTGATTCCTGATGCCGAGCTTGTTCTGCAGCAAGCACGCCGTGCTCGGAAACACGAAGTCCGGCGTGGAGGTGGCGACAATGATCAGGTCGATGGCTTGCGGGTCGATGTCCGCCGCTTCGATCGCGCGCTGCGAGGCAATCTGCGCGAGGTCGCTCGTGGTGACGTCCGGGTCGGCGAAGTGACGCGCATGGATACCCGTGCGGGCCACGATCCATTCGTCGCTCGTCTCGACGCCCTGCTTCGCGAGACGCTCGGCGAGGTCCTGATTGGTGACGCGCGCGGGCGGCAGATAGCTGCCGGTTCCCAGAACGCGGGAATAAATTGTCGATTGAGCCATTATGCCTTCGAGGATTGCGCAGCGTAGGGCTCGGCCGGCTGGCCTGCGATGGGGCTTGCGTGACCCGCACCGCTTGCGTCGCGCGCCGCCTGTTCAAGAGAACCGGCGTTCTCTTCCATCGCTCGCGCAAGGCGCTCCAGCACGCCGTTTTTGACGGCATCATACCCGCGTTTGATAGCCCACTCAAACCCGTAGGCATCCGCCGAACCGTGGCTTTTGATCACCAGTCCGCGCAGGCCGAGCAGCGCGGCACCATTGTATTGCCGATGATCGACGCGCTTCTTGAAGCGCATCAATACCGGCAACGCGAGCACCGCCATCACCTTCGTGAGCCACGAACGGCCGAACTCTTCCTTGATGATGTTCGACAGCATCTGCGCGAGGCCTTCGGACGTCTTGAGCGCCACATTGCCGACGAAACCGTCGCACACGATCACGTCGACCGTGCCCTTGAAGATGTCGTTGCCTTCCACATTGCCGTGAAAGTTGAGCGTGCTCGCGCGCAGCAGTTCGCCGGCACGTTTGATGGTGTCGTTGCCCTTGATGACTTCCTCGCCGATATTGAGCAGCCCAATGGTAGGCCGCTCCTTACCTTCGAGCGCGGACACGAGCGCGTGCCCCATCTCCGCGAATTGCAGCAGATGCTGCGGTTCGCAGTCGACGTTGGCGCCCAGGTCGAGCATCATGGTGTAGCCGTTGGGGTTCGGCAGCGCGGACGCAATCGCCGGACGCTCGATGCCCGACAGCGTTTTCAGCACATAGCGCGAAACCGCCATCAGCGCGCCGGTATTGCCGGCGGAAATGCAGGCTTGCGCCTCGCCTTCCTTCACGCGGTTCAGCGCCACGCGCATGGATGAATCTTTTTTCTTGCGCAGCGCGACTTCCACCGGATCGTCCATCGCGACGATCTCGGAAGCGGATACGACCGTCAACGCCGACAGGTCCTGAGCCTTCAACTTCTTCAGCTGCGCACGAATCGCACTTTCAATGCCGACGAGCAGCAACTGCGCGTCAGGATGCGAGCGAACGAAGTTGACGGCAGCGGGAACGGTCACGGACGGGCCGTGGTCGCCTCCCATGCAATCTATCGTGAGCTTTACTGTCATGGAGTGCGGCGAATTTCAGACGCTCTGCATGGGATCGCAGTCAGCGCTGAAGCTGCAACTGCAATCGACACAAAAAAGCGGCAATTCAATGCCGCCTTTTTGCCGAGCCGGGAAAATGTCAAGCGAACTGATCGCCACGCGAAACGCCGGTTGGCGCAACGCAGTGAAACGATTAGTCGTTCTTCGTCTTGACGACTTTCTTGCCGCGATAGTAGCCGTTCGGGCTCACATGGTGACGCAGATGCACTTCGCCCGTGCTCGGTTCCACAGCCAGCGGCGCTGCCGTGAGGAAATCGTGCGAACGGTGCATGCCGCGCTTCGACGGCGACTTCTTATTTTGTTGAACTGCCATGACTAACTCCTAAAAATTTTCCGAATTCTAACACAGCCCGACGCGGTGTCCGCCATTGGCCGAATGGCCAATGCGCCCGCCTCGCGCTCCCATGCAACTGTTCAGTGCTTCTTGTCGCCCGGCTCGCCACGCTTGAGACTTTCGAGCGCCGCGAACGGATTCGGCCGCTCGGGCTCGCCGCCCTCATCCGCGCCGCCAGCCTCGTCCAGCGCAGCTTCGTCACCCTCGCCTTCGGCACCGGCCGCACCGGAGATGAGACTCTCGTGCACCTCGGGACAAACCTCGTGCTTGGGCACGAGCGGCAAGGAAAGCAGCAACTCTTCTTCGATCAGGTCGACGAGATCGAACTGGCGCGAGCCCACGATCACTTCGACCTCATCCTCGTCGAGCGGAAATTCTTCGGCTTCCGCCTCAGTGTTGACGATCCGGTAGGTCGCGTCGACATTGAACGCCTGCGAGTACGGTGTCATGCACCGCTGACATTCGAGCCAGGCCGCGCCGTGAATCGCCATCCTCAAGTAAGGCTGGGGACCCTCGGTGCCGTCGTCCTGCAATTCCGGCTGCGTCGCCCCTTCGGCTTGCCAGGTGAACGCGGTGTCGCGGTCTGGCGCTTCTGCCGGGACTTCGTTTAACATGCGCGGCAGTTGCGAGACGCGCACGACACCCGCGGCCTGCCGGCCGCTCCGCGCAAATTCGAACAGATCGAGTTCATGCGGGTCGGACAGACCTGCAGGTTTGCCAGGATGTTGAGTCATGTGCGCTCCTGCGTCGGCAATGTTCGCCGCCAAGTTTTGCTGCCAGGTTTCACCGCTAAATCACGGGACAAATCAGTTTGCGAGAAAACCGCGTAGCTTCAGTGATGCGCCAGCAGCCGTTCTCCGCTTGCTTCTATTCACTGCTGCGGCACGCACCGAGGCTCGCGTAACGCAAGCATACCGATGAAAAGCCCAAAATCATATCCGTTTTGTCTTTTCGAGTCAAACACTTAAGTCCGTACTTGCGCAGCATTCGCGCAACTGCGTACGCCCCGCCCTTCCAGCCGTCAACCGCTCATGCCTGATTCCCTAAAAAGCCCGCCACGCCTCATTCTGGCGTCGAGTTCGTCGTACCGCCGCAAGTTGCTCGAGCGTCTTCGCATTCCATTCGACGTGGCCGTGCCCGCGATCGACGAAACCCCGCACGCCAGCGAAACGCCCGAAGCCACCGCTTTGCGGCTCGCGGAGGCGAAGGCGCGCGCGGTGGCCGCGGCGCTTGCGCCGGACGACGCCGTGCTTGTGATCGGCTCCGATCAGGTCGCGACTTACGACGGCCTGCAAATCGGCAAACCGGGCACGCACGAGAAGGCGCTTGCGCAACTGCAGGCGATGCGGGGACGCGAAGTCCTGTTCCATAGCGCGCTGTGTCTTTTCGACAGCCGCTCGGGAGCCGCGCAGAGCGTCGACGTCATCACTCGCGTGCGTTTTCGCAATCTGCCGGATGCAGCGCTCGAAGCCTATCTGCTCGCCGAAACGCCCTATGACGTCGCGGGCAGCGCGAAGTCCGAGGGACTCGGCATTGCACTGCTCGAAGCGATCCACTCCGACGATCCGACGGCTCTCGTCGGTCTTCCGCTGATCGCGCTGTCGGACATGCTGATGACGGCGGGCTACCCGCTTTTGGGGGCGCAATGAGCGGCACGCTCTATCTGATCCCGAACACCCTAGGCGAAGGCGACGCCGACGCGCTCGGCGCCGTTCTCCCTGCTCCGGTTCGCGCCCGCGCCGCGGCGCTTCAGTACTACATCGGCGAAAACGCGAAAACGACCCGCGCTTTTCTGAAGAAAGTCGGCACCGAGCGGCCGATTCAGGAGATCGAGATCCGCGAACTCAACGTCAATACGCCGGCCGGCGAGATCGATAAACTGCTCGCGCCGGTCTTGGCCGGCACGGATGCCGGACTGGTGTCGGAAGCAGGCTGCCCGGCAGTTGCCGATCCGGGCGCGTTACTGGTGCGCCGGGCGCACGAGCGCGGCGTGAGGGTCGTGCCGTTCGTCGGCCCGAGCTCCATTCTTCTGGCACTGATGGCCTCGGGGCTCAACGGGCAAAGTTTTGCGTTTCACGGCTACTTGCCGGTCGACGCAGCAGAAAGGGCCAAGCGCCTGCGCGAGTTGGAAATGCAATCGCGCAAGGGCAAGCAGACGCAGATCTTTATTGAGACGCCGTACCGCAACCGGGCGCTGCTGGACACCTTGCTGGCCACCTGCGCACCTTCGACGCTTGTCTGCGTCGCTGTCGATCTGACGCTGGACACGGAAACCATCCGCAGTCACACGGTGGCGGACTGGAAGAAGAAACCTGCCATTGACCTGCACAAGCGGCCGGCGATCTTTCTCATATTGGCGACGTAAAGCCCGCACGCCGCGAGGAGAGGCCGCGTGCAACCGCGCGGCCGCCAACCTCAGCGCAGATTGAGCCTTGCGCCAGACGCCAGCGCGTGCACCGCGCCACCGCCCACTGCCGCGCCGAACTTGCGCGCGACGCGGTCGGTAATGCTCTCCTTCACCGTGTAGTCGACGATGTCCGGCGCCTTGATGATTTCGCGCGCCACGTAATTGGCATCGCCGAAACCGTCGGCGAGACCGAGCTCCACGCTTTTCTGGCCGGTCCAGAAAAGGCCGGAGAACATGTCCGGCGTCTCGTGCAGACGCTTGCCGCGCCCTTGACGCACGGCGTCGATGAACTGGCCATGAATCTGGTCGAGCATTTCCTGCGCATGCTGATCCATTTTCGGCGTTTCAGGCGAGAAGGGATCGTAAAAGCCCTTGTTCTCACCGGAAGTATGCAACCTGCGCTGGATCCCGAGCTTATCCATCAGCCCGGTGAAGCCGAAGCTGTCCATCAGCACGCCGATCGAGCCGACGATACTCGCCTTGTCGACGTAAATCTTGTCGCCGGCCGCCGCGGCATAGTAACCACCGGACGCGCACATGTCCCCCACCACGACGTAGAGGGGAATTGACGGATGTTTGGCACGCAAACGCCGCATTTCCTCATAAATGATGCCGGCCTGCACCGGACTGCCACCCGGGCTGTTGCAACGCAGGATGACGCCCGCCGTGCCCGCGTCCTCGAACGCGCTTTCGAGCGCGGCGCTAATATCTTCGGCGTTCGCGCGCGTATCGGCGGATATTTCGCCGTCAAGTGCAATGAGCGCCGTGTGGCGGCCCGACGCGGCGATCTTGTCGCCGGAGAAATCGAACACGGCCCATACCACGAGGCCCAGCACGACGAGGAACAATAGCCGGAAGAAGATCTTCCAGCGGCGCGCCGCCCGCTGCTCGTTAATGGCGGCGAGCGCAATACGCTCGAGCGCCGCGCGCTCCCAGCCGGGTTCGTCGGCGGAAGCGCGGTTGCGGCCGCTCATGGGCGGCTCTTTCGTTTCAGGCGTCAAGTTGTCGGACATGCGGACTCGGGAATGGTCGGGAAAGACGGGTAAAACGCGAAAAGCGGCGCGAAAGCTGAGCGCGGCGGCTAATCACGGCGGCAGATCACGGCGCGGCGGGACGCAATTCGCCGTCCGGCAACCAGAAAACGGCGCGGCCTTCGGGCGTGTCGCGCTCGTCCACCCGAAGCGCGCGCAACCGGCCGCCACGGCACGGACCGCCTACGCATTTGCCGGTATCCGGCGCATAAATGGCGCCATGTGTGGCGCACATCAAGTATAAGCCGGACGATTCGAAGAACTGACCCTCCGCCCAGTCGAGTTCCATGGGCACGTGCGCGCAGCGGTTCAAGTAGCCATAGGCGCGACCGTCATAGCGCACGAAAAACACCACAACCTCATCCGGGCCGATTCTCGCCGCGCGCCGAACGCCCATGCCGCCGTCGACCAGCTCCTCCGAGCCGCACACCCGCACGGCCTGCGCCGCAGCCTCCGCGGCCTGCCCGCTCGCGTTGTCGGTCGAACTCATGCGTTTTCCTTCAACCAGCCCGACAATGCGCTGACGCTAGACGCCACGTATTTCGGCGCGAGCGCGGAGAGCGAGTCGGCCGGATGGGCGCCGTAAGTCACGCCGATGCCCGCCACGCCCGCATTGATCGCCATCTGGAGATCATGCGTGGTGTCGCCGACCATCACCGTGCGCAGCGGGTCTTGCCCGAGCTCGCGCGTCAGTTCGTGCAGCATGGCCGGATGCGGTTTGGAGAACGTTTCGTCCGCGCAGCGCGTGCCGTCGAACAGGCTCGTAAGCCGCACCTGGTCGAGCGCGCGGTTCAGCCCGACGCGACTCTTGCCCGTCGCCACCGCGAGCAGATACCCCTGATCGCGCAGTTCCTGCAGCATCTCGCGCACGCCGGCGAACAGCTCCGTGGTCTGGTCCTTGACCAGATAGTGGAAGCGGTAGCGCTCGGCAAGGCGCGGGTAGTCGGCGGGATCGAGCGTGGGCGCGGCGATCTGCAGCGCGTCGCGCAAGCCAAGCCCGATGACGTAGCTCGCCGCTTCGTCCGCGGGCACCGGCAGGCCGAGATCGCGGCAGGCCGCCTGGATACTGCGCGTGATGTGCACGGTCGAATCCATCAGCGTGCCGTCCCAGTCGAAGACGATCAGATCAAATTGCTCTCTAGCCATGCGATGCCGTCTCCGGGTGTGACCCATTTCGTAGTTCGTTCAATTGCGCGATGAAGTTGCGGCACTCGGCCGGCAAGGGCGCCTCCAGCTGCAGCGGCGCGCCGGTTGCCGGGTGCGTGAGCTTCAACCGGTAAGCGTGCAGGAACATGCGCTTGAGCCCCGGCTTTGCGTTCGCGCGGGCGAGCGCCTTGTTGAGCGCAAAGTCGCCGTATTTGGCATCGCCGACGATCGGCAGTTCCAGGTGCTGCAGGTGCACGCGGATCTGATGGGTACGGCCCGTCTTCAACTCTGCCTCGAGCAGCGCGTATTCCGGCCAACGGTCGATCAGATTGAACACCGTGTGAGACGCGAGACCGTCAGCCTGCACGCGCACACGCCGTTCGCCGTCGGCGGTCACGTATTTGTGCAGCGGCTCCCTGACCGCCCGGCGACGCCCCCAGTCGCTCGCCCATTCGCCGTGAACGCACGCATAGTAGCGTTTATCCATCCGGTTTTCGCGAATCTGGTCGTGCAGATTCACGAGCGCCGAGCGCTTCTTCGCGAGCATCAGGATGCCGGAAGTTTCCCGGTCCAGCCGATGCACCAGTTCGAGGAATTTGGCCTGCGGACGCGCCTCGCGCATCTGCTCGATCACGCCGAAAGCGACGCCGCTGCCGCCGTGCACCGCGACGCCGGCCGGTTTGTCGATTACGAGCAGATGCTCGTCTTCGAAAATGATTCTGAACTGTGCGCTCGGCACGGGCGCCTGAGCGGCCGCCTCGTCGTGTTGCGCGACGCGAATGGGCGGCACGCGCACCAGGTCGCCGAGTTCGAGCCGGTATTGCGCGTCGATCCGGCCCTTGTTCACCCGCACTTCCCCGCTGCGCAAGATGCGGTAGATGTGGCTCTTGGGCACGCCTTTACAGACGCGCAACAAAAAGTTGTCGATGCGCTGTCCGGCCGCGCTGTCGTCGATCTCGATGACCGAGACCTGATCGCTCGCGACCGCGCTTGATACCGATTTCTGGGATATTTTGCCTAACTCTTTCATTCTGAATATAATTTGCCCAGCAGTCTGCGGCGGCCGGCGCAGTGTCCGGAATCCGGGCGGATTGCGCAGGTGCAAGCGTAAATCGTTATTTTACTTGCGCCGGGGGCTGGTTGCTCGCCCTGAAAATGAGATGCAACAAGTTGCATGCACGAGGTCAGTGCCCGGCAGGGACGGCGCCCACAGGCGCGTTCGGTCAAGGCCGGCCTCGACGGTAACGGAATTTTGGTAAAAAAGAATTTAACTTCCAGCTTCGGTATCGGGCGGCGTCACGCCCGGCTGTACGAAGCTGCTGGTTGCGAAAATACGGCGTGCGCCCGTGGCGTCTTGTAGAAAGTACAAGACTTGGCGACGTCAAAATGAGGCGAGACACCCCCAGCAGGAAAAGACGCGCCGCCTGCGCGAACTTCCCGTTGCGGCATGACCGCACCTTCGACCCTCCGGTCCCGCGCCCAGCAGGCGCGCCGGCGAGGGGGACGGGGGTTTTTGAAGGTCTGCCGGCAGAACCCGCGGCGTGTCGGGTCGTAATTTGAAGCCGTGTTCGCATGTGCCCTGCGGCACCGTGCCCCTGCGTTTATAGGGCCGGGCCCCCTCAGGCAATTCTCCCGCCATTCTTCCCGCTCCAGCGTGCTTGTGAAAACACAATAAGGCGCGGCATGCCGCTGCCTCCTGTTCTCGCGACTGACAACCGCAAGAATCGGAGGCCGGCCGAGCCGCTCTGGAGCCGTTCAATGAAACGCATGTTGTTCAATGCGACGCAGCAGGAAGAGTTGCGCGTCGCCATCGTCGATGGGCAAAAACTCATCGACATCGACATCGAAACCGCCGGGCGCGAACAGCGCAAAGGCAATATTTACAAGGGCATCATTACCCGCATCGAGCCGTCGCTCGAAGCCTGCTTCGTCAACTACGGCGAAGATCGCCACGGCTTCCTGCCGTTCAAGGAAGTCGCCCGCCAGTATTTCCGTGACGGCGTCGACATGCGCTCCGCGCGCATCCAGGACGCGCTGAAGGAAGGCCAGGAACTGATCGTCCAGGTCGAAAAGGAAGAGCGCGGCAACAAGGGCGCAGCGCTCACCACGTTCATCTCGCTCGCCGGCCGCTACCTCGTTCTGATGCCGAACAACCCGCGCGGCGGCGGCGTGTCGCGCCGTATCGAGGGCGACGACCGTCAGGAACTGCGCGAAACCATGGCGCAGTTGCAGTTGCCCGAAGGCATGAGCATCATCGCGCGCACGGCCGGCATCGGCCGCAGCGCCGAAGAACTGCAATGGGACCTGAACTACCTGATGCAGCTGTGGCGCGCCATCGAAGCCGCGTCGCAAAGCGGCTCGGCGGGTCAGCCTATGCTGATCTATCTCGAATCGAGCCTCGTGATTCGCGCGATTCGCGACTATTTCCAGCCGGATATCGGCGAA
>Ga0209759_1000329_pt1 | contig 62253 bp, 63 predicted proteins | sample AraplaCL_Col_mMS_FD_184261 | JGI IMG/M metagenome (GOLD analysis project Ga0209759, IMG submission 184261) | Arabidopsis root microbial communities from the University of North Carolina, USA - plate scrape CL_Col_mMS (SPAdes) (version 2) | ecosystem: Host-associated > Plants > Roots >...
CATGGCACGGCTTGCACGTCTTTATGTTCCTGACCAGCCGCAGCACGTCATCCTCCGCGGACTCGATCAGCAGCCTGCGTTCGTCGACGACCAGGACTATGAATTGTTCATCGACTGTCTGAAAGCAGCTTCGCGCGACCATCACTTGTCCATCCACGCGTATGCGTTGATGCCGGGCGCGGTCCAGCTGCTCGTCACTCCTACCGAGGAGTCGAGCCTGCCCAAGGCGATGCAGGCAGTCGGGCGCCGCTACGTGGCGCACTTCAACCGCCGCTACGCGCGGCGCGGCACGCTGTGGGAAGGGCGCTACCGCGCCACGGTGATCGAGGGCGAGCGGTATTTTCTGCTGGCGAGCCGCGTCGTCGAAATGTGCCCGGTGCGCATGCAGCTCGTGAGCGCGCCGGAAGACTACCGGTGGTCGAGCTACCGGCATCACATTGGTCTCACGCTCGACAGCCTCATTACCGACCATCCGCTTTACTGGTCGCTCGGCAACACGCCGTTCGAGCGCCAGCGCGCGTACCGCGAACTGTGCGAGCAGCCGCTCGACGAACGCGAGGCAAGCCAGCTTCAGCAGGCCACCTTAAAGGGTTGGGTACTCGGCAGCGACACCTATCGCGAATGGGCGGCGCGCGCCGCGAACCGGCGCGTGTCGCCGTTGCCTCGCGGGCGGCCGCGCAAGGTGCGCGAGACGCCGCAGACGCGATAAGCGATTCGAATCAAAGGTTTGTGTTTCAAACGGCATCCCGATATGCCGTTTTATTTTGCCCCACTTTGATGTGGAACCAATTAAATGAGGCCGCAATGCACCAAATTGATAATTGGGGATCGATCATCACGTTTTATTTGCTATTCCATTGATTCGTCGCGTATATTCCGAATTCCGGCGTTCTGGCAGGCTTAGCGGCCTGCGCATCCAGCGCCTCGCCGTTGCGGGTGTGCACGTGCGGCAAATAGAAAAACGGTTTAACGGCCTGTCCGGCCCCTCACAGACGGTGTCCCCATGAACGATCACCAGCAACCGGCTCATCCGGTTCCCGCCGCGCAAGGGTTGTACGACCCGCAAAACGAACACGACGCCTGCGGTGTCGGCTTCGTCGCTCATATCAAGGGCAAGAAAAGCCACGAGATCATCGAGCAGGGCCTCAAGATTCTCGAGAATCTCGACCACCGGGGCGCAGTCGGCGCCGATCCGTTGATGGGCGACGGCGCCGGCATCCTGATCCAGATTCCGGACGGCTTCTATCGCGAGGAAATGGCGAAGCAGGGCGTCACCCTGCCGCCGTTCGGCGAATACGGCGTCGGCATGGTGTTTCTGCCGAAGGAACACGCGTCGCGCCTCGCCTGCGAACAGGAACTCGAGCGCACGGTGAAGGCCGAAGGCCAGGTCGTGCTCGGCTGGCGCGACGTGCCGGTCGATCACACCATGCCGATCTCGCCCACCGTCAAGGCGAGCGAGCCGCTGATCCGCCAGATCTTCATCGGCCGCGGCAAGGACATCATGGTGACCGACGCGCTCGAGCGGAAGCTGTACGTGATCCGCAAGACCGCGAGCCACCGCATCCAGGCGCTCAAGCTCAAGCACGGCAAAGAATACTTCGTGCCGTCCATGTCGGCGCGCACGGTCGTCTACAAGGGCCTGCTGCTCGCGGGTCAGGTCGGCGTGTACTACCGCGACCTGCAGGACGAGCGCACCGTCTCGGCGCTCGCGCTCGTGCACCAGCGCTTTTCGACGAACACGTTCCCGGCGTGGGAACTGGCTCACCCGTACCGCATGATCGCCCACAACGGCGAAATCAACACGGTGAAGGGCAACGTCAACTGGCTGAACGCGCGTACCGGCGCGATCGCGTCGCACGTGCTCGGCGACGACCTGCCGAAGCTGTGGCCGCTCATCTACCCGGGCCAATCGGACACCGCCTCGTTCGACAACTGTCTCGAACTGCTGGTGATGGCCGGCTACCCGCTCGTTCACGCGATGATGATGATGATCCCGGAAGCCTGGGAACAGCACACGCTAATGGACGACAACCGCCGTGCGTTCTACGAATACCACGCCGCAATGATGGAGCCGTGGGACGGCCCCGCCGCGATTGCCTTCACGGACGGCCGGCAGATCGGCGCGACGCTCGACCGTAACGGCCTGCGTCCGGCGCGCTATATCGTCACGGACGACGACCTCGTCATCATGGCGTCGGAAGCGGGCACGCTGCCCATTCCCGAGTCGAAGATCGTCAAGAAGTGGCGTCTGCAGCCCGGCAAGATGTTCCTGATCGACATGGAGCACGGCCGCATCATCGACGACAAGGAACTGAAGGACAACCTCGCGAACGCCAAGCCGTACAAGAGCTGGATCGACGCCGTGCGCATCAAGCTCGACGAGATCGAGGCGAAGGCCGAAGACGTCGCGACGGAACGCCGCGAAGCCGCTGCACTGCTGGATCGCCAGCAGGCGTTCGGCTACACCCAGGAAGACCTCAAATTCCTGATGGCGCCGATGGCGCAAGCGGGTGAGGAAGCCGTCGGCTCCATGGGCAACGACTCGCCGCTCGCGGTCATGTCCAACAAGAACAAGACGCTCTACCACTACTTCAAGCAGCTGTTCGCGCAAGTGACGAACCCGCCGATCGACCCGATCCGCGAAAACATGGTGATGTCGCTCGTGTCGTTCATCGGGCCGAAGCCGAACCTGCTCGACACCAACAACATCAACCCGCCGATGCGTCTTGAAGTGTCGCAGCCCGTGCTCGACTTCAAGGACATCGCGAAGATCCGCGCGATCGATCAGTACACGGGCGGCAAGTTCAGCTCGTACGAACTGAACATCTGCTATCCGGTCGCGTGGGGCAAGGAAGGCATCGAGGCGCGCCTCGCGTCGCTGTGCGCGGAAGCCGTCGACGCGGTCAAGTCCGGCTACAACATGCTCATCGTGTCGGACCGCAAGACCGACCGCGACAACGTCGCGATTCCGGCGCTGCTCGCCACGGCCGCGATCCACACGCACCTCGTGCAGCAGGGCCTGCGCACGAGCACGGGTCTCGTCGTCGAAACGGGTTCCGCGCGTGAGACGCACCACTTCGCGCTGCTCGCGGGCTACGGCGCGGAAGCCGTGCACCCGTACCTCGCCATGGAGACGCTCGGCCAGCTGGCAGCGGGCCTGAAGGGCGACCTGTCGCCGGAGAAGGCGGTCTACAACTTCACGAAGGCGGTCGGCAAGGGCCTGCAGAAGGTCATGTCCAAGATGGGCATTTCGACCTACATGTCGTACACCGGCGCGCAGATTTTCGAAGCCGTCGGCCTCGCTGAAGACCTCGTGCAGAAGTACTTCAAGGGCACGTCGTCGAAGGTGGGCGGCATTGGTCTCTTCGACGTCGCCGAAGAAGCAATCCGTCTGCACCGCGACGCGTTCGGCGAGAACCCGGTTCTCGCGAACATGCTCGACGCGGGCGGCGAGTACGCGTACCGCGTGCGCGGCGAAGAACACATGTGGACGCCGGATGCGATCGCCAAGCTGCAGCACTCGGCGCGCAGCAATTCGTATCAGACGTACAAGGAATACGCCCACCTGATCAACGACCAGACGAAGCGTCACATGACGTTCCGCGGCCTGTTCGAGTTCAAGCTCGACCCGGCCCGCGCCATTCCGCTCGACGAAGTGGAACCGGCCAAGGAAATCGTCAAGCGTTTCGCCACCGGCGCCATGTCGCTCGGCTCGATCAGCACGGAAGCGCACGCCACGCTGGCGGTCGCGATGAACCGTATCGGCGGCAAGTCGAACACCGGCGAAGGCGGCGAGGACGAAAACCGCTATCGCAACGAACTGCGCGGCATTCCGATCAAAAACGGCGACACGATGAAGTCCGTGATCGGCGACGAAGTGATCGTCGACATTCCGTTGAAGGACGGCGATTCGCTGCGCTCGAAGATCAAGCAGGTCGCGTCCGGCCGCTTCGGCGTGACGGCGGAATATCTCGCCTCGGCCGATCAGATCCAGATCAAGATGGCGCAGGGCGCGAAGCCGGGCGAAGGCGGCCAGTTGCCGGGCCATAAGGTGTCCGAATACATCGGCAAGCTGCGTTACTCGGTGCCGGGCGTCGGCCTGATCTCGCCGCCGCCGCACCACGACATCTATTCGATCGAAGATCTGGCGCAGCTCATTCACGACCTGAAGAACGTGAATCCGAGTTCGAGCGTGTCGGTCAAGCTCGTGTCGGAGTCGGGCGTCGGCACGGTTGCCGCGGGTGTGGCCAAGGCCAAGGCCGATCACGTCGTGATCGCGGGTCACGACGGCGGCACCGGCGCGTCGCCGCTGTCGTCCATCAAGCACGCGGGCACGCCGTGGGAACTCGGCCTCGCGGAAACGCAGCAGACGCTCGTGCTGAACCAGCTGCGCGGCCGTATCCGCGTGCAGGCAGACGGTCAGATGAAGACCGGCCGCGACGTCGTGATCGGCGCGCTGCTCGGCGCGGACGAATTCGGCTTCGCGACGGCGCCGCTCGTGGTGGAAGGCTGCATCATGATGCGCAAGTGCCACCTGAACACGTGCCCGGTCGGCGTTGCGACGCAAGATCCGGTGCTGCGCGCGAAGTTCAAGGGTCAGCCGGAACACGTCGTGAACTTCTTCTTCTTCGTCGCCGAAGAAGCGCGCGAGATCATGGCGCAACTGGGCATCCGCAAGTTCGACGACCTGATCGGCCACGCCGAACTGCTCGACATGAAGAAGGGCATCGAGCACTGGAAGGCGAAGGGTCTCGACTTCTCGCGCGTGTTCTATCAGCCGCAAGTGCCGGCTGAAGTGGCGCGCAAGCACGTGGAAGAGCAGGATCACGGTCTCGACCGCGCGCTCGACCACACGCTGATCGAAAAGGCGAAAGCGGCCATCGAGAAGGGCGAGCACGTCTCGTTCATCCAGCCGGTGCGCAACGTCAACCGTACGGTCGGCGCCATGCTGTCCGGCACGATCGCGAAGAAGTACGGCCACGACGGCCTGCCCGACGACACCATCCACATCCAGCTGAAGGGCACCGCGGGCCAGAGCTTCGGCGCGTTCCTCGCGAAGGGCATCACGCTGGATCTGGTCGGCGACGGCAACGACTACGTCGGCAAGGGTTTGTCGGGCGGGCGCATCATCATTCGTCCCACGAACGATTTCCGCGGCAAGTCGGAAGAGAACATCATCTGCGGCAACACGGTGATGTACGGCGCGATCGAAGGCGAGTCGTTCTTCCGCGGCGTGGCGGGCGAGCGCTTCTGCGTGCGTAACTCCGGCGCGACGGCGGTTGTCGAAGGCACGGGCGACCACGGCTGCGAATACATGACGGGCGGCACCGTCGTCGTGCTCGGCGAAACCGGCCGTAACTTCGCGGCCGGCATGTCGGGCGGCGTGGCTTATGTGTACGACCCGGACAACACGTTCGCGGGCAAGTGCAACAAGTCGATGGTCGCGCTCGACCCGGTGTTGCAGCAGGCCGAACAGGAGCGCACGGTCGACCGCGGCCTGTGGCACGCGGGCACGACGGACGAAGCGCTGCTCAAGGGTCTCGTCGAGCGTCATTTCCAGTTCACGGGCTCGCCGCGTGCGAAAGCGCTGCTCGAAAACTGGGACGCGTCGCGCCGCCAATTCGTGAAGGTGTTCCCGACCGAATACAAGCGCGCGCTGGGCGAAATGGCAGCGAAGAAGGCGAACAAGGAAGTACTCGCCGCCTGATCGCCGAATTGTCGCCGACTGCTCCAGAACGGTAGACGTCACCTTTAGCCGTACCCGCCGCCGCTCGGCAAGCCGACGCGCGGCGGGTCCAGATTACCCCTAGATACAGATAGAGAAGAGAACCACATGGGCAAGGCAACCGGTTTTCTCGAGTTCGAGCGCCGCCACGAGGCGTACGAAGCTCCGCTCACGCGTGTGAAGCACTACAAGGAATTTGTCGCGGCCCTCACCGACGACGAAGCGAAGATTCAAGGCGCGCGTTGCATGGACTGCGGCATCCCGTTCTGCAACAACGGCTGCCCGGTGAACAACATCATCCCGGACTTCAACGACCTGGTGTTCCATCAGGACTGGAAGAACGCGATCGAAGTGCTGCACTCCACGAACAACTTCCCGGAGTTCACCGGCCGCATTTGTCCGGCGCCATGCGAAGCGGCATGCACGCTCGGCATCAATAACGACCCGGTCGGCATCAAGTCGATCGAACACGCGATCATCGACAAAGCCTGGGCCGAAGGCTGGGTTGCGCCGCAGCCGCCGAAGCACAAGACCGGCAAGAAGGTCGCCGTGGTCGGCTCCGGGCCCGCGGGCCTCGCCGTCGCGCAGCAACTCGCGCGCGCGGGCCACGAGGTGACGGTGTTCGAGAAGAACGACCGCATCGGCGGCCTGCTGCGTTACGGCATTCCCGACTTCAAGCTGGAGAAGTGGCTGATCGACCGCCGCATGCGCCAGATGGAAGCCGAAGGGGTGACGTTCCGCGCCAACGTGTTCGTCGGCAAGGAAGGTTCGCTGCCCGCGCACATCGGCAACACGGCGAAGGAGACCATCACGCCCGAGCAGTTGAAGGAAGACTTCGACGCCGTCGTGATCGCCGGCGGTTCGGAAACGCCGCGCGATCTGCCGGTGCCGGGCCGTGAGCTGGAAGGCATTCATTACGCGATGGAATTCCTGCCGCAGCAGAACAAGGTCAATGCCGGCGACAAGGTTCCGCACCAACTGGTCGCGAAGGGCAAGCACGTCGTCGTGATCGGCGGCGGCGATACGGGCTCGGACTGCGTGGGCACGTCGAACCGTCACGGCGCGAAGAGCGTCACGCAGTTCGAACTGCTGCCGCAGCCGCCGGAAGAGGAAAACAAGCCGCTCGTGTGGCCGTACTGGCCAATCAAGCTGCGCACGTCGTCGTCGCATGAGGAAGGCTGCTCGCGCGATTGGGCCGTGGCCACGAAGCGCCTGGAAGGCAAGAACGGCAAGGTCGAGAAGCTGATCGCCGCGCGCGTCGAATGGAAGGACGGCAAGATGGTCGAAGTGCCGGGCTCGGAATTCGAAATGAAGGCCGATCTCGTGCTGCTCGCCATGGGCTTCACGCAGCCGGTGTCGCCGGTGCTCGAGGCATTCGGCGTCGACAAGGACGCGCGCGGCAACGTGCGTGCTGCAACCGAAGGTGACAAGGCGTACTACACGTCGGTCGACAAGGTGTTCACGGCGGGCGACATGCGCCGCGGCCAGTCGCTCGTGGTGTGGGCGATCCGCGAAGGCCGTCAGTGCGCACGTTCGGTCGACGCGTACCTGATGGGCCATTCGGAACTGCCGCGCTAAGCGTCGTCGGCCGCCGGCCGGAGGGGGCAAGTGCCGGCCTGGCGTGACTCGCGAGCGGCACCCTCAAGGCGGTAAGAACAAAGCCGGGCACCTGCAAAGGTGACCCGGCTTTTTCACGTGCGTGGGTTGGCACTGGCGCGGCGGTCCGTCACTTCTCATATCGCGCCAACGTCAGCCCGTCGAGATCGATCTCCGGTTTGCGCTGCGTGATGAGATCGGCGACCACGCGGGCCGAGCCCATCGACATCGCCCAGCCGGTCGAGCCATGGCCGAGATTGAGCCACAGGTTGCCGATTCCCGACGGGCCGAGCAAGGGTGCGCCGTCGGGCGTCATCGGGCGGCGGCCTACCCAGAAATGCGCGGACGTGGGCGCCGCGGCGTGCGGAAACCAGTCGGCCAGCACTTTCATCAGCGTCTGCAAGGCCTGCTCGCGCAGCGTCGCGTGGCGGTTGCCGAGTTCCGCCGTGCCCGCCACGCGCAGGTTATTGCCGAAGCGCGTAATGGCTGTCTTGAGCGATTCGTCCATGAGCGCGGCGCGCGGCGCCTTTTCGTCGTCGATCACAGGCAGGGTCGCCGAGTAGCCTTTGACCGGATAAAGCGGCACCTTCACGCCGAGTGGCGCGAGCAGCGCCGCGCTGTCGACGCCCAGCGCCACGACCACGCTGTCCGCGGGCAGCGTTTGCGCGCCGCGCTCGCTTTGCACACGGACCGCGCGCACGGCGCCGCCTTCCACATCGAGCGAGGTGACGCGCGTGTCGAAGCAAAAGCGCACGCCATGGCGCTCGCAGATGGCGCGCAGCTCGCGCGTGAAGCGGGCGCAGTCGCCGGCTTCGTCGTCGGGAAGATGGACGCCCGACACCGGCGCCGCGCGCGCCCAGCGCAGCCCCGGCTCGATATCGACGCATTGCGCGGCGCTCACTTCCCGATACGCCATGCCCGCGTCGCGCAGCACGGCCAGCGCCGGTTGCGCGAGTTCGACGTCGTACTCGCTGCGAAAAAGCTGCAGATAACCCTGGCTGCGGCCGTAGTCGAACGGATGATAGTTGCGGAACTCGCGCAGGCACTCGCGGCTGTAGTAGGCGATTCGCTGCATGCGCTGCTTGTTGACGCGAAAACGTTCGAGCTCGCATTCGCGCAGCCAGCGCGCGATCCAGCGCCATTGCGCCGCGTCCAGAGTGGGGCGAAAGACCAGTGGCGATGCCGGCTTGAACAGGTATTTGAGAATCTTGGCCGGCATGCCGGGCGCCGCCCACGGCGTCACATAACCGGGCGCGATTACGCCCGCGTTGCCGAAGCTCGTGGCCAGCGCGACATCCGGTTCGCGCTCGATCAGCGTGACCTCGCAGCCTTGCTGGCGCAGATAGAAGGCGGTGGCGACGCCGATCACGCCGCCGCCGAGAACGATCGTTTTCATGTGCTTATCGGGCCATTCAGCGGCAAGCCGGAGTCGCGGTCTCAGGCGGCGGGGCGGGTCGCGCCGAGCACCTTGCCCTTCGTTTCGGGCAGGCACAGCGCGGCGACGATCACGAGCAGATAGCCCGAACCGGCGACAATCCCCATGGCCTTCACGAGCGACATGGTCTGCGAAAGCGTGCCGACGAGAATCGGGAAGAACGAGCCGAAGCCGCGCCCCAGGTTGTAGCAAAAGCCTTGGCCCGAGCCGCGAATCGCATTCGGATAAAGCTCCGAGAGATACGCGCCCACGCCCGCAAAAATCCCCTGCACGACGATGCCGAGCGGAAAACCGAGCGCGAGCATCATGCCGTTGGTGATCGGCAGCATGGTGTAGACCATGCCGAGCACGAACGAGCCCACCGCGAACAGGACGAACGACGCGCGCCGGCCGATCCTGTCGCACAGAATCGCACCGACGATATAGCCGGTGAACGAGCCGGCGATCAGCACGATCAGATAGCCGCTCGTGTTGAATACCGACAGATGGCGCACGGTCTTCAGATAAGTCGGCAGCCACGTCGTGATCGCGTAATAGCCGCCGAGCATGCCGGTGCACAGCGCGCTGCCGAGCAGCGTGGTACGCAAATGGGGCAGCGAGAAGATCTGCAGGAAATGCGCAGTCTCGACGCCGCTTTCCCGCGCGCGGCGCGTCTGCAGGTAGATATCCGGGTCGCTGACATTGTGGCGAATGTAGATGATCCACGCGGCGGGCAGCAGGCCGATCCAGAAACACGCGCGCCACGCGTACTGTTCGGGGAGCAAGGCGAAGAATGCCCAGTAAATGATGGCCGCCGCCGCCCAGCCGAACGACCAGCTGCTTTGCACCGTGCCCACCGCCTTCGCGCGATGCTGCGGCGAGCGTATGGTCTCCGCCATCATGATCGTCACGACCGACCATTCACCGCCGAAGCCGATGCCTTGCAACGTGCGCGTGGCGAGCAGTTGCCAGAACGAATGCGTGAAACCCGACAGGAAGGTGAACAGCGCGAACGTCGCGATCGTCCATTGCAGCACGCGGATGCGGCCATAACGATCGGCCAGAATGCCGGCCAGCCAGCCGCCGAGCGCCGACGAAATCAGCGAGCTCGTCGCGATCATGCCCGCTTCGCTTTTGCTCATGCCCCACGTCGCGATCAGCGTCGGAATGAGGAACGAGTAGATCATGAAGTCGAACGCGTCGACCGCATAGCCGCCGAAACCGGCGTACAGGGTGCGGCGTTCCCGCTGCGTCAGTTCGGTGAACCATTGGAGAGAGGGCATGTTTGTTGTGTTCTCCTCGCTTTTCTTGTGTGCCGGCGGCTTGTGGGCAGTGTTTCTATTCTACGGGGACGAGGCGTCATGCGACCACGTGGGGTCAAAATTGGCATCAGGTCGGCAGTAAGCGGTAAGCAGCCGATAACACAGAATATGCGGATTGCAACCCGCATACTGGGAAGGCCGGCGCGACACGGAAAAGCCGTGCAAAAACATTGCTTACGAACTAATACGCCGTAACCAAAACAATTATTGAAAACGTTAAACTGCGCCCGCAGCGCATAGGCTGCACATTATTGACTCATGCTTTGCGCCTGCCACGTCGACCCGCCTGATGCCCGCCACCGCGAAAACCTGCCCGGCGCCTCGCCGCTACTTTATGCCCATGGACCTGCGCGGGGAGCCGCTCACACTCGCGGCATGCCCGTCGCGACGGACATTTCTGAAGCGCTCGGCCAGCGTGCTGCTGGTGTCCGGCGTGAGCAGCTCGCTGCTTTCGGCATGCGGCGGCGGCAATCTCGACGATGAGCAGGGCGAGACGCCGCGGCTTGCGTCGGTCGACAATTTTCGCGACGTCGCGGGCGCCGCGGCCGGCTATCCGACTGTCGACGGCAAGAAGATGCGCCGCGGCGCCTTTTTCCGCGCGAATGTGCTGACGCTCAGCGTGGCCGATCAGACTGAAATGGAGAGACTCGGCATCGCGAGCGTTTTCGATCTGCGCACGCCCGGCGAGATCGAGCGGACGGCCGACATGCTGCCGCGCGGCGCGGTTTCGCAAAGGCTCGACGTGCTGGGCGTGCGCGACTTCGTGCCGCCCGCTGTCAATTCGGCGGCCGACGCCGTCGCGTTCATGGAGTCGCAGGCGCGCGGCTATGTCACCGGCGCCGCACAGCGGGCGAGCTTCGGCGCGCTGCTGCGTCAGCTCGCCGACGGCACCGGCGCGCAGCTTTTCCATTCCAATGCGGGAAAGGATCGCGCGGGCTGGGTCGCGGCGCTGCTGCAAAGCATTGCCAACGTGCCGCTCGACGTCATCATGCAGGACTACCTGCTCAGCAACGTGTATCGCGCGCAGGCCATCCGGTCGCTGAGGGAAACATTGCGCGCGCAGGACGGCGACGCGCTCGCGGCAATCCAGGAGCCTTTGCTCGGCGTGCAGGAAAGTTTTCTGCAGGCGGGCTTCGATCAGGTTCAGGCTAGCTACGGCACGATGACGCGTTATCTGACGGAAGGCCTGGGCGTATCGGACTCCACCATCGAGAGCTTGCGCAGTCGGCTCGTGGTCTGACGCGCGGGCCAAACCCGTGGGCCAAACCCGCGGGCAAAAAAAATCCGCCCCCAGATAAGCGGGCGGACTGAGAAGGGCGGCATCGAGGTTGCCGGGGGCCACTATAAGACCGCCGGCCATGCGGTAGCGCATTCGGTAAGGCGGAGTAAGCGCACCTCGGCGGCGTCGGTGAGCCGCGCCTGTGATAGGCGTGATCGGCGCGATCGGCGTCTTACGCGCACGCCGCCTCGACCGGCAACTCGATACACACTACCAGACCGCCCTCGGCGTGATTGCGGACGTGACAACGTCCTCCGCGGTCGTTCGCAAGACGCGCCACGATTGCGAGGCCGAGGCCGCAATGGCCCTCGCCGCCGCGCGCGGCATCGAGTCTCACAAACGGTTTCATCGCGGCGGCAATGCGGTCGTCGGGAATGCCCGCACCGTGGTCGCGCACGCTGATGGTCCAATGTTCCCCGTTGCGCGCAGTGGCGATGTCGACGGGCGGCGCGCCGTGTTCCAGCGCGTTATCGACGAGGTTGGTCACGAGCCGGTCGAGCAGCGTGCGCGGCAGCGTGAACGACGGCCCGGCACGCAAATCCAGCGCGAAGAGCGCGGTTTCGCCGGCGCGGTCGTCCGGCGCTTCGTCGGGATTGGCGCTCGCGCTGTCACTGTCGGAGAACTGCTCGCGCAGGAATTCGTCGACTTCGACCGGCGGCCCGGCATCGGCCGATTGGCCGGCGAATTCCAGAAACTGCTGGACGATGTTGGTGAGCGAATCCACGTCCCGAATCAGGCCGGCGCGCTCGCTTTCCGCCACCAGCACGCTCGCCCGCAGCTTCAGGCGCGTGAGCGGCGCTTTCAGGTCGTGCGCGACGCCGGCCAGCATGACGGCCTCATCGTCGCCGGCTTCGTTCAGGCGCCGCATCATGTCGTTGAACGAGCCGATCAGATCGCGCAGTTCGCGCGGCCCTTGCACCGTCACCGGCTCCGGACGGCCGCCCGAGCCGAAAGCGCGCGCCGCCTCTGCGACGCGCGAAAGGGGGCGCTGCATCTGCCACACGGCGAAGAGCGACAGGATCAGCGCGGCGGCCAGCATCGAAATCGCTTCGATCAGAAAGCGCGGCGGCGGCGGCAAGTCGACCGGCAGCACGACCCAGTTGGACTTGCCCGGAAACAGCACCCACAGCTGCGGCGGATGCAGATCGTCGACGGCGATCTGGGTGCCCGGCGGCAGCGTCTCCCGCAGATGCCGGGTCAACTGCACGACCAGATGTTCCGTGGGTTCACGCAGATGGACGCTCGGCGGCATGTTCCAGGTCGGAACCAGATGCACGCGCATGGCGGGCGCGAGCGCGGCGCCCTTGATCGGCTCGCCGTTGACGGCCTGCAAGGCCAGCACGACGCCGCGCGCAAAGCCGTCGATTTCATGCCGCGGCGGCTGCATGACCACGAGCACGAACCAGCCGGCCTGAATTGCCAATAGCACCGCCGTCGAAAGCAACGCCATTCTGCCGAATAGCGTGTTCAGCGGGTTTCTCATGCGTTCGAGGCGGCCTCGTCGGAGAACGGCGTGCCGTCGGCATCGGGTACGAAGACATAGCCTTTGCCGCGCACGGTCTGCACATAGCACGGATTGGACGGATCGTCCTCGATCACGCGGCGCAGGCGCCAGATCGGCACGTCGAGGCTGCGGTCGCGAAAGGCGAGGTTGTCGCGATGCACGAGGTCGTGAATCAGCACGCGCGACAACACCTTATACGGATGGTTGACGAAGATCTTCAGCAGCGCGAACTCGCTGTCGCGCAGCGGCAGCTTGCTATCGGCGCGCGACAGCGAACGCGTGGCGAAGTCCAGTTCGAATGGGCCGAAGCGGTACGGCTTGCGGGCCTCGGGCGCGCTCGTGGTCGACGGGCCGCGGCGGCGCAGCACCGTGTGAATGCGTGCGAGCAGTTCGCGCGGATCGAAGGGCTTGGTCAGGTAGTCGTCCGCGCCGAGCGAAAGCCCGACAATGCGGTCGGCCACCGTGCCGCGCGCCGTCACGAAGATCACCGGAATGTCGTCGCCGGCGGCGCGCAGCGCGGTGAGCGCGCGCAGACCGTCGGTGTTCGGCATCATGATGTCGAGCACGACGACCGACGGCCGTTCGCGCTCGAGCCGGCGTTGGAGATGCGTGCCGTCATGCAGCACGGACGCGTCGAAGCCGTTCGACTGCAAGAACTTGCAAAGCAGATCGCGTACGACCGGATCGTCGTCGACGATAAGGACCTGTGGATTCATGGCGAAATTCTAGACTGCCGCGCGCCTCGCGCGCGCGGCGTGCGGCCGGCAGTTTGCTTACCAATGCTTACCCGATGACATGCCGATCCGGCCGAAAAGCGGCGCGAATCCGGTCTATGTACGCGTAAGGCTCGTCACCCAAGGTTCACAGCATATTGCACAGCGGTCCTGTGCGGCAACGCACGGGACCGTGCGAAATCGCCTCGAGGCGGCGCGCGCGGCGTTTCCGGAAACAATCTGGATGCTTAAGGAAGTGCTGGAAACCGCTCGCAATGGGTCGTAAGAACCGCCGGAAAGCGCGCTTTTCTTCGTGCATCGGCGAGGCGCGCGCGGCGGGATGATTCGTCCTGCGATACGTCGCGTCGCACGCCGGCAGCGCCTTGAGCGCTCGCCGGTCCGCGCGGCGCACGACCGGCATCCCGCCCAACCCAGTGCCATGCGAGGCTCATCATGACAGTTCCCAGCAACCTCAATTCCACCAGGTTTTCTTCCATTGCGCCCGCGAGGCCGGCCGAAAAACCGGCGTCGTCCGGCAGTTCCGCGGGGGCCGGCGGCACCGCGCAAAGCAAGGGCGCCGGGACGCAGGCGCAGCCGTCGCTGCCTGCGGGCCTCGTCGGCCATCACGTCAACACCACCGCCTGATCTGGCGAGGCGCGCGTGTCGACTTCGAAACTTTGCAGGCGCGTGGTTCGCGCCACCGCGTGGCTCGCGCTCGGCGCGGCGTTGCTGCCGCTCGACGGCTGCGCCGTGGCCGCGCTGCCATGCCGGCTCACGTCGGCTACGCTGAAAATCATCCCGGTCGTCGGCCATGCGGCGGCCACCCCGTTCGACATGTGTTCATCCGCGATCGACTGAGTCATGACACCCAAACGGATTGCCCTTGCGTTCGCGCTGCTGTGCGGCATGTTCCCGCTGACCGTGCCGGCACAGCCGGCGGCGCGCGATGCAGGCGCGCCGGCTTCGGCCACGAGAGAAGCTGCCGCCGACGCGCGCCGGCGCGCGCAGGAGACGCCGTTTGCATTCCGCGGCATTGCGCTTGGCATCACGCTCGACGAATTCCGCGCCGGTTCGAAGGTGCGGGCGACGCCGCTCGGCAGCGTGCCGGTCTGCGAGACGGACGTGCAGGCGGGCGCGCTCGGCATGCGGCTCAAGTCGCGCGACAGCCTGACGGTCGCCTGCCGCTGGGCGCATCGGGACGACAGCGGGTGGGCGCTCTCGCAAGCGGTGGTCGACGGTGCGCCGGCGGCCGAACATGTGCTGCGTTTCGCGCGCATGGAAGGCCAGGGCGAGGGCCGAAGCGCGCTGCGGCTCTACGAGATTTCCTTCGTGATCGACGAGGTCACCGCCGAGGACTTGCGCGACGCGCTCGCGGAGCGCTATGGCCCGCCGCGTCACGCGACGCAGAACGTGTCGTCGCCCGGCGCGCTGCCGGTCTATGTGTGGGAAAACGCGGTCAGTTCGATCACGCTGTGTTTCCTGCCGGGCACGCGCAACGGCACGCTGACTTATCTGCTGAAGGGCTCCGACGCGTGGGTCAAGTCGGTCGTACGGCAATGGCAGGCGAGCGATGCGGAAGCCGGTTGATGTGAGGTGACGCGCATGCTCGGTCCGCCATGAGTGGGCGGCCGGTCGAGCCTGAACTCGTTTCGGACACCTTGAGACCTGGGAGTACAACAATGCTTACGTCACGTTTTTCCGCCGCGGTGTGCGTGGCGGCAGCCTGTCTATCCGCTTGCGCCAGCACACAGAAGTCGATTGTCGACACGCCGATGGCGCCACCGCTCGTGTCCGCGCCGCTGAACGTCAACACGCAGGGCGCGATCTATCAGGCCGGCACGCTCATGGTGCTGTACGAGACGCCGCGCGCGCAGCATATCGGCGACGTGCTGACCATCCGGCTGTCGGAATCGTACAGCGGCAACAACAGTTCGACGGCGGCGGCGAGCCGCGCGAGCAGCATTACCGCGGACGCGGCGGACAAGTCGACCGGCGCGGCCGCGCGGCTCGCGAGGCTGTTCAACATCGGCTCGGCGAGCACGGAGTTCAAAGGGCAGGGCAGCCTCACCGACGTGAGCGGCATGAACGGCACGCTGGCTGTCACCGTGATCGGCACCATGCCCTCGGGCAATCTCGTCGTGTCCGGCGAAAAGGTGATTTCGATGAGTGGTAACCGCGACCGGCTGCGGCTATCGGGCGTCGTCAATCCTAAGGACATCGAAGCAGGCAACTACGTTGCGTCGAGCAAGGTCGCGAATGCGCGCATCGAGCAGGCCGGCACCGGCATGATCTCCGACGCGACGACCATGGGTTGGCTGCAGAGAATGTTCCTGAGCGTGCTGACGTTCTGACGCGCAGGATCGCGCCGCGTCATGTCGGCGCGCGCGCTGCGCGGCCCGCGCCGCCCCGCCGAACCGGCGCCCGCGGTACTTACTCCGCAAGCGAGGCCGGTCCGCGTTCCGCCGCACCGATTTCGCCGTCCGGCACGAACACGTAGCCGCGTCCCCACACGGTTTGCACGTAGCGCGGTTCGGACGGATCGACCTCGATTAGCCGGCGCAATCGCCAGATCGACACATCCAGACTGCGGTTGCGATGCGTGTCGCTATTGCCGTGCAGTTTTTCGAGCAGTTGCGCGCGCGTGAGCACGGTCATCGCGTGGGTGACGAACACTTTCAGCATCGCGAATTCGCTTGAACGCAGCGTAATGCGCTCGCCGTCGCGGCGCAATTCGCGCGCCGGGAAGTTGACTTCGAAGCGGCCAAAACGATACGGCGCGCGCTGCTCGGGCGCGCTCGGCGCAACCGAGCCGCGCCGCCGCAGCACTGTGCGGATGCGCGCGACGAGTTCGCTCGGTTCGAACGGCTTGCCGAGATAATCGTCGGCGCCGAGTTCGAGGCCGATGACGCGATCGATCGGATCGGCGCGCGCCGTGAGAAGAATCACGGGAATGTCGTCGCCCGCCACGCGCAACGCGCGCAGCGCACTGATGCCGTCGAGCTCGGGCATCATGATGTCGAGCACGACGAGCGCGGGACGTTCGTCCTGGAGCTTGCGCTGCAGCGCCATGCCATGTTCGAGCGTGGCAACCTTGAAGCCGCGCCCTTCGAGATATTGGCTGACGAGCTCGCGTACGACGGGGTCGTCGTCGACGACCAGAATGGATGGGTTCATTCAGGTCATCTTAGTGATCCGCGCGGGCGCAGCAAAGCGGCTAACGCTTTCCAATACTTTCTCGCGTAAGACAAAGCAAGGGCGCGAGGCTAATTGATCTGCGAGGTCTGAATGGTCTGCAGCGTCCGGCGGCCAAAATCTGTCTGGTCGATCACCATCCTGTCGATCAGTCCGTTGAGTTTGGTGGACGCGGAGGAAAAGCGGTCGGTGTTCAGGCCGCCCGTCTGATAGCGCGCGGTGACGAGAACGCGGCCGTTCTGCACGAGCGTCAGATCGATGATGGACAGATACTGGATTGCGTCGTCGCTGAACGAGCGGCGGCCGTAGTCGATGGCGGCGTTGTACACGAGGCGCGCCTCGCATCCGGCCGGCGAGGTGCCCGGATTGTAGACGTCCGAACGAATGCCGTGGCGGTCGAGCGCGAGTTGCAGCGCCGGCACGAAATCGCCGACCGACACCGCAGTGTTGACCTCGATGCACACGTGGCGCACATCCGCGGGACGGCCGCTCACAAAAGTCGGCGACGAATAGTTCGCCGCGATGGCGTAGCCCGCCTGGATCACGGAGCCGGTGGCGTCGGCTGCCTGGATCAGGGTCCACGCGCAGCCGTTCAGTCCCATCGTGAGCGTCGTGCACGCCACAAGCCGCGCGCCCGGCCGCCGCAACATGACCCACGCCGCACGGGGAGCGTGCGCGAATGCGTTAGCGCGTATGCAAGGCAGGAAGGTCATGATGCAGGGCGAGATGCGATGAAGGCCAACAACGGACGGCGACTGAGCGGCGCGAAAGCAGCGGCGGGCGCATCGTCACCATCGTCAAGATTGTTGCGCAGTGCCTGCGCTCAGCGCGTGACGCGCAGGCGCAACTCGTTTTGCCCTTGCACGCTCGCGCTCACGTTCACACGGCGCGCGGCGGTGGTCACGATGAAGTGCTGGCGCGTCGGCGTGTTGACGTCGTGCACGACATTCGGAAAGCACGCGGCGATATCGGCGCCGATTTCTTCGAGCGGATCGTTGACGACGCCGTCGGCCTGCCAGTGCGCGCGCCAGTGGCAGTCGTAGGCATGCGCGTTGGCGCGGCAATCTTCAGTGCTTTCGACGCCCGGCAATTGTGCGGCCGGTTGTGCATGCAGTTGCTTGAAGTCGGATGCTTCGACGATGTGCTTGAGCGCGGGGCAGACGTCGGCGGGTTCATTCGGCGGCGTGGTTTGCGCTGCGTGCGCGGCGCCAGCGAGCAGCATGGCTGCGCCGAGAGCGAGCCCGAGGCGGTGAAGCGGAGAAGAACGGCGATCGAGTGACATGAGCGGGAGTCCGTTAGCAGTGGAGAGCGTGCGAGCCGCGGGGACGGCGCGCACGACTATCGTCGCTCTTTCGGGCTTGTTTCAAAGGGCGGAAAAGCTTGCCCGCTTCGCAAATGCTTTCCGGGTGTTCCCGAGTGTTCTCGTGTGTTGCCGGATCTTGCCGTGGCCTGGCGTTGTGGCGGGATAAACGTGCGCTGGCGCGCGACTCAGCCGAGCGTCAGTCCGCCGTCGACATGAATCACCTGGCCCGTGATGTGGCGCGCTTCGTCGGACAGCAGAAACGCGATCAGCGCGGCGACATCCGCCGGTTCGGCGATGTGCCCGAGCGGTGTCGACTCGGCGGCGCGTGTCCACGCCGCGGCATTGTCGGCGCTCGGCCCGCGGTCCTTGCGCGTGTAGCCGGGCGCAACGCAATTCACCGTCACCCCGTGCGGCGCGAGTTCGGCGGCCGCGGTTCTCGCCAGAGATTCGAGCGCCGCTTTCGCTGCGGCGGTGGCGGCAAACGGCGTGTCCGCGCGGTAACGATGCGCGACGAACGAACTGAGTGCGACCACGCGGCCGCGCTTCGAGCTTTCCAATGCAGCGGTGGCGCGTTTGACGAGCGCGGCGAACGCAGCGGGCATGGCGGCGAATGCCGCGCTGAGTGCATCGGGATCCAGCGCCTGAAGCGTTTGACGCTGCGCATGCCCGGCATTCGCGACCAGTTGATCGAGCGCGCCGAAGCTTGCGAGCGTTTGATGCACCACGTGTTCCGCCGCACCGCGCTCGGCGAGATCGGCGAACACCGTGGCGCAGACGGCGCCGTTGGCGCTGCAATCGGCGGCCACCTGCGCAAGGCGTTCACGCGACTCGCGCTCGGCACCGCGTGCATGCAGCATCAGGGCAGTGCGCGGCGCGGCGATGCGCCGGGCCAGCGCCGCGCCGATACCCGAACCGGCGCCGGTGATCAGCACGACACGCTCGAAAGCCGCGCTGCTTTCGCCGGTGACGGCGCTTGCGGTGTTCATGCGGCGACCGCTTCGGCGGCACGCTCGACGTCGAGCGTTTCGTCATGGAACGCAGCGAGCGACTCGCGATGCGCGACGCTGACAATCGCCGCCTTCGGCAGCCGCTCGGTGAAGAGGCGGTAGAGACGCGCTTCGTTTTCAGCGTCGAGCGCGCTCGTCGCTTCGTCGAGGAACAGATAGTCGGGCTTGTGCAGCAGCACGCGCGCGGCGGCGAGGCGCTGTTGCTCGCCTGGCGAGAGGACGCGCGTCCAGTGCGCGGATTCCTGCAGACGGTCCGCGTATTGCGACAGATGGCAGGTCACGAGCGCCTCGCGGCATTCGTCGTCGGTATAGGTGTCGGCCGCCGACGGATACCCGAGCGCTGCCTTCAGCGTGCCGATCGGCATGTAGCTTACCTGCGGAATGAACATCATGCGGGCGTTGACCGGCGCGTCGATCGCGCCGTCGCCGAACGGCCAGAGGCCCGCCAGCGCGCGCATCAGCGTGCTCTTGCCCGAGCCCGACGGGCCGCGCACGAGCCAGCGCGAACCGGGGTGAATCACGATATCGCGGATGCGCGACAGCGGGCTGCCGTTCGGCAGCGCGAGCTCGAGGCCGTCGGTGGAGAGCTCGTCGGCGTCGACGAAATGCAGATTGATGCCGCCGTGCGCGGTGGCCGGCGAGACGGATTCCTTCAGACGCGGCGCATGCACGACACGCTTGAATTCGCGCAGACGGTTGACCGTGGCGCGCCATTCCACCAGCGTCGAATAACTGTTGATGAACCACGAAAACGAATCGCTCACGGTGCCGAACGCGCTGGAGATCTGCATCAGCACGCCGAACGTGAAGGCGCCGGCAAAATAGCGCGGCGCGGCGACGACAAGCGGAAAGATAATCGCGATCTGACCGTAGAAGCTCAGCACGAAGGTGAGCCGCTTGGTGTACTTCATGACCTGCCACCAGTTGTCGCGAATGCGGCTGAACAGCGAGTGGGCGTTTTTCTTCTCCGTGTCCATGCCGTTGTAGAAGGCGATCTGCTCGGCGTTCTCGCGCAGGCGGATCAGGCCGAAACGGAAATCCGCCTCGACTTTCTGCGCCTGATAGTTGATGGGCACGAGCGGATGCCCGACCTTCTGGATCACGAGCGACCCGCCCACCGCGTAGAGCGCGGCCGCCCACACCATGTAGCCGGGAATATGCAGCGGCACGCCGCCGAGCGTGATGGTCAGCGCGCCGGCCAGCGCCCACAGGATCGTGATGAACGACACCAGCGTGACCACGGTGGACAGCAGATCGAGCGTGAGCGAAAGCGTCGTGGTGGCGAAAGACTGCAGGTCGTCGCTGATCCGCTGATCGGGGTTGTCGGCGAGGCGGTCGCGCTCGATGCGGTAAAACGCGCTGTCGTGCAGCCACTCGTTCAGATAGCGCGTGGTGAGCCACTGGCGCCAGCGGAAGCCGAGCATCTGGCGCATGTAACGCCCATACACCGCGAGGATAATGTAGCCGAACGCGAGCCCGGAAAAGATCATCAGCAGATGTGGGAAGTCGCGCACATTCTTGGTTTGCAGCGCGTTGTAGAAGTCCGCGCTCCAGCGGTTCAGGCGGACGTTGATCCACACGACCATGAGGTTCATCGCGATGATCGCAATGAGCATGGCCCACGCGGTCTTTTTTTCTTCCGACACCCAGTAAGGCTTGATCAGACTCCAGGCGGAGACTTTCTCGTCGGGCGGCAGCGCGGGGCTGACAGAAGTATGCGTTGTCATGAGCGTCCTGAGGAGTGCTGTTCTAATCTGGCCGTGCCACGGTGGCCGCGCCACGTTGGACGGGCCACGCGGGCCGGCCCGTCGCGGGTCCTGGTGCATGTGCGGGCGCGGCGCCCCATGGGCGAGCGCCGCGGCGACTGCCGATTCTGGCGCGAAGCCCTTAAGCGAAAATTAATTCCCGGCGCCGCGCGTGCCGCCGGTCGCGGGCGGCCCTGTCTTGCGCCGCCGCCACGTTTCACCGCCGTCTCGCGCGCGATGCCGCGTTCGCCGCGTCATCTCTGCTGGCATTGTGCCAGAGCGCCGGGCCGCCGCTCTCTAAGTGACAAAAGCGCACAAAGGCAGACAAAAGCCGCGAGAGATGGTGCCGGATCAAGCCGCGTGCGACGCAAAGCGCCGCTCGTTTGCGAGCGCCGCGCCTTTTATGGTCTAATGACCTTTCGACGAAACAGGGGTGCTTCGCACTTGAGCGGCGTGATTCTCACGCTGCGGCAGCGAGGCTGAGAGAGACCCTTTGCACCCGATCCGGGTAATACCGGCGCGGGAAGTTTCCGGAAGCAGCCAGTCTTCCATTCCCCGCCGGGCGGCGTAGTTCATTCGAGCACGCCTGTTGCCTGGCCGGCCTTGCCCGCCGGTTTCGTCCTGGGTACGCGCTTCTTGTTGGCCGTACGGAAAGGACTCGATGACCGCCTATTGTTCAGTTATGTGTTTTGCCCCTGATCGCGCCAACTGCGCCGGCCGCGCTGTTCGGCACGCGCACTGTGTCGCCGTTGACCGTCATATCGAAGCGGAGGGCGCACGATGAGCCGCGCCGCGCAACCCGATTTCGCCGTGCTCGGCGGCGGCCTGTGCGGGCGCCTCGTCGCGTGGCGGCTTGCCGGAGACGGCCATCGCGTCGCACTCTATGAGCGCGGCGACGCCACCGGTTCGGACGCCGCAGCGTGGGTCGCGGCGGCCATGCTGGCGCCGCTCGCCGAAGCCGCGAGTGCGGAGCTGCTGATCACGCGGCTGGGCGCGGCATCGCTCGAAAGCTGGCCGCGTGTGCTGGCCGAGCTGCCCGAGCCGGTGTTCTTCCAGCGCAACGGCACGCTCGTCGTTTGGCATCACGCGGATCGGACCGAGGCGCCGCTGTTCGAAAGGCGCGTGCGCTCGAACGCGCCGGCCGAGTTGCTGGACGGCGGCTTTGTCACGCTGGCGGGCGCGCAACTGGGCGCGGCGGAGCCTGCGCTTGCCGGGCGCTTCAACCAGGGCTGGCTGTTGCCGCGCGAGGGGCAGCTGGACAACCGCCAGGTGCTGCGCGCCCTCGCCGCGGGCCTCGCGCAACGCGGTGTGCAAACACACTGGAATACGCCGGTGCAAGACGGTGCGCTGCCGCCGGCGCGTATCACGATCGATTGCCGCGGCCTCGGCGCCAAACCCGTGCTGCCGACGCTGCGCGGCATTCGCGGCGAAGTGGCGCGCGTGCACGCACCGGGCATCCATCTGACGCGGCCGGTGCGGCTCCTGCATCCGCGCTATCCGCTCTACATCGCGCCGAAGCAGGACGATTTGTATGTGATCGGCGCGACCGAAGTGGAGGGCGAGGACATGTCGCCCGTCAGCGTGCGCTCCGCGCTGGAGCTGCTGAGCGCGGCGTTTTCCGTGCATCCGGGCTTCGGCGAGGCGCGCATTCTCGAACTGAATTCGCAGTGCCGGCCGACCTTGCCCGATCATCGGCCGGCCTTGTTGTGGGACGGCGGACAGACGCTGCGCGTGAACGGCCTGTACCGGCATGGCTACATGATCGTGCCCGAAGTCGCGGACGAAGCCGTGCGTTTTGCGGCGGCGCTGCTGGACGGGCGCGTCGCCGACGCGGACGCATTCGCCGACTGGCGGCACGCCGCGCGCTGGAGCGAGCTGTTCCACGAGGACCGCGCGCGGGAGCCGGCATGAGCGTTGGGATGACGAGGCGGCGCGGTGAGCGCTCGGGCATTGGTCATCTATTGGCCATCGACTGAATCGTATTTGAGCACTATGGACATTCATATCAATCAGAAGCCGTTGTCGCTGCCCGAAGGCGCGACTGTCGCGGATGCGCTCGCCGCGTATGGCGCGCGGCCGCCGTTTGCCGTCGCGCTGAATGGCGATTTCGTCGCGCGCACGCAGCATGCGGCGCGTGCGTTGCAGCCCGGCGACAAGCTGGACGTGGTGCAGCCGGTGGCCGGCGGGTGAGCACCCAATCGCACCCAATCGCCGCCCGCCTTGCCTTGCCGGAGACCCGATGATGCACATGACTTCCACCCAACCCGCCGACGCGCTCACGCTCTACGGCCAGACCTTCGCGAGCCGCGTGCTGCTCGGCACGTCGCGCTATCCGTCGCTGCAATCGCTGTCGGATTCGATCGCGGCCGCGCGCCCCGGCATGGTGACCGTCGCGCTGCGCCGGCAGATGAACGAAGGCGGCGCCGAAGCCGGGTTCTTCGATCTGCTCAAGCGCCACGGCGTGCCGCTGCTGCCTAACACGGCCGGCTGTCTGACCGTCGGCGAGGCGGTGACGACCGCGCACATGGCGCGCGAAATCTTCGAAACCGAGTGGATCAAGCTCGAACTGATCGGCGACGACTACACGCTGCAACCCGATCCGGTTGGCCTGATCGAGGCGGCCGCGAAGCTCGTCAAAGACGGCTTCAAGGTGCTGCCGTATTGCACAGAAGACCTCGTGATCGGCCGCCGTCTGCTCGACGCCGGCTGCGAAGCGCTGATGCCGTGGGGCGCGCCGATCGGCACGGGCAAGGGCGTCATCAATCCGTACGGCCTGCGCGTGCTGCGCGAACGGCTGCCGGACGTGCCGCTCATTGTGGACGCCGGACTCGGCGTGCCGTCGCACGCGGCGCAGGTGATGGAATGGGGCTTCGACGGCGTGCTGTTGAACACGGCCGTGTCGCAGGCGACGCATCCCGAGGCAATGGCCCGCGCTTTTGCGCTCGGCGTCGAAGCCGGCCGCGAGGCCTTCCTCGCCGGACCGATGGCCGAGCGCGAAAGCGCGCACGCGAGCACGCCGGTGGTCGGCATGCCCTTCTGGCATCAGGATGGGAGCGCAGCATGACGCAGACTCTGGCTCTGAAAGACCGCGACCTGTTCTGGCCGCCCGCCGACGAACTCGTCGAAGCCACCGAGCGCATCCGCGCGCGCCTCGGCGACTGGCCGCCCACGCGCGCGCCGTGGCGCATCTGTCTGACCGCGCCGGACGAGCCGAACGGCGGCGATCTGATCGTGGTCGCCGACGCCGCCCGGCATGGCGAACAGATGGCGCGCTGGCTCGTGCGAGGCGCGGCCGTGGTCGAGGCCGCCGAGCACAAGGCGACGCTGCACCTCGGCGGCGAAAAGTACCGGTTGGAAGGGCATCTCGCGGAAGACTGGATTCCCGCGCTGGCCGCATTTCTGGACTGCGGTTTCGATCCGCACGACGCGCTCGTGCTCGCGCTCGCGTGGCGCGACGGCGATGAAACCCGCACGCACGCCGCCGGCGATTCCTTCCCGTGCGATCTGGCCAGCTTCCCGCGCGTGGCCGGTTTGCCGCCGGCGCCGGCCGAGGCGTTTCCGCGCTGCCCCGAGCGGCTCGGCCTGTATCCGGTGCTGCCGAGCGCCGAGTGGGTCGAACGGGTGCTGGACTTCGGCGTGAAGACGGTGCAGTTGCGCCGCAAGTCCGCTCATCCCGCGGATGAGCTCCAGCGCGAAATTGCCCGCTGCGTCGCGGCGGGGCGGCGGCACGACGCGCAGGTTTTCATCAACGATCACTGGCGGGCCGCTCTCGAGGCGGGCGCCTACGGCGTGCATCTCGGGCAGGAAGACGTGCACACGGCGGACTTGTCGGCGCTTGCCACGGCGGGCATCCGCCTCGGTTTGTCGACGCACGGTTTCTACGAGATTCTGAAGGCGCTGCACTTCCGCCCGAGCTATATCGCGCTCGGCGCCGTCTTCCCGACCACCACCAAGGTGATGCCGACCGCGCCTCAGGGCCTGAAGCGCCTCGCGCGCTACGTCCGGCTACTCGACGGCGTGGTGCCGCTCGTCGCGATCGGCGGGATCGATTTGCAGGTGCTGCCCGACGTGCTCGCCACCGGCGTGGGCTGCGCGGCGGTGGTGCGCGCCGTCACGGAAGCGGCCGATCCGGCGGCCGCTGTTTCCGCACTGCAACAAGCGTTTACGCAATAATGGTCGCGAATCGTTAAGGGAGAGGGCACCTCACGGCAACTTTTGCATGATGGCCCTATAATTCGGCCTTCCGTGTAAAAGGATTGTCAGTCAGTGTCTTCCCCATCCGAGACCTTACTCGAGCTGCGCGACGTCGACTTCGGTTACGGCGACCGGCTCGTCCTGTCGAACCTGAATCTGCGCTTCAAGCGCGGCCAGGTCGTCGCGGTCATGGGCGGCTCGGGCTGCGGCAAGACCACGGTGCTGCGGCTGATCGGCGGCCTCGTGCGCGCGCAGCGCGGCGAGATCCTGTTCGACGGCGAAAACGTCGGCGCACAAACGCGCGAGGGCTTGTACACGCTGCGCCGCAAGATGGGCATGCTGTTCCAGTTCGGCGCGCTGTTCACTGACATGTCGGTGTTCGAGAACGTCGCGTTCGCGCTGCGCGAGCATACCGATCTGCCCGAGGAACTGATCCGCGACCTCGTGCTGATGAAGCTCAACGCGGTCGGCCTGCGCGGTGCGCGCGATCTGCTGCCCTCGGAAATTTCCGGTGGCATGGCGCGGCGCGTGGCGCTTGCGCGCGCCATCGCCCTGGACCCGGAACTGATGATGTACGACGAGCCGTTCGCCGGCCTCGACCCGATCTCGCTCGGCATCACCGCCAATCTGATTCGCGCGCTCAATCAGGCGCTCGGCGCGACCTCCATTCTGGTCACGCACGACGTGCCGGAATCGTTCGCCATTGCCGACTACGTCTATTTCCTCGCCAACGGCGGCGTTCATGCCGAGGGCACGCCCGCGCAGCTGCGCGCGTCGACGGATCCGACGGTGCGGCAGTTCATCGACGGCGCGCCGGACGGTCCCTTCAAATTTCACTATCCGAGCAGAACGCCGCTCGCGGCGGACTTCGGCGTCGGCGGAGGTCAGTCATGATCGGCTCATTGATCAGCACGCTCGGCCGCTCGGTGCTCGGCGGCCTCGGCACGGCCGGTTACGCGACGCGTTTCTTCTTCCGGCTGCTGTTCGAATTCTTTCCGTTGCTGCGCCGCCCGCGCCTTGTCACGAAGCAGATCCACTTCGTGGGTAATTATTCGCTCGTGATCATCGCGGTGTCGGGGCTCTTCGTCGGCTTCGTGCTCGGCTTGCAGGGCTATTACACACTGAACCGCTATGGCTCCGAGCAGGCGCTTGGGCTTCTCGTCGCGTTGTCGCTCGTGCGCGAGCTCGGGCCGGTGGTCACCGCGCTGCTGTTCGCCGGCCGCGCGGGCACGTCGCTTACCGCCGAGATCGGTCTGATGAAGGCCGGCGAGCAATTGACCGCCATGGAAATGATGGCGGTCGACCCGGTCAAGGTCGTGGTCGCGCCGCGTCTGTGGGCCGGCATCATTTCCATGCCGATCCTCGCCGCGATTTTCAGCGCGGTCGGTGTGGCGGGCGGCTATGTGGTCGGCGTGCTGCTGATCGGCGTAGACGCCGGCGCGTTCTGGTCGCAAATGCAAGGCGGCGTGGATGTCTGGCGCGACGTCGGCGCGGGCGTCGTCAAAAGCGTGGTGTTCGGCTTGGCCGTGACGTTCGTGGCGCTGTTCCAGGGCTACGAAGCGAGGCCTACGCCGGAAGGCGTGTCGCGCGCCACGACGAAGACGGTCGTGTATGCGTCGCTCGCGGTGCTCGGCCTCGATTTTCTGCTGACCGCACTGATGTTCAGCTAGGACTGCGTCGCCTGTCGGTTGCTGCGGCGCGTCGCTCGGCGCGCGCGGTACGGCGGCGGCGTGGCGGATTCACTTTAGGATGACGATGAAAAAGACTGCTCTCGACTTCTGGGTCGGCCTGTTCGTAGTGCTGGGTTTCGTGGCGTTGCTGTTTCTCGCGCTGAAGGCCGGCAACATGAGCTCGCTGTCGTTTCAGGCGACCTACCCGGTCAAGCTCAAGTTCGACAATATCGGCGGACTGAAGGCGCGTGCGCCCGTGAAAAGCGCGGGCGTGACGGTGGGCCGCGTGGCGTCGATCGGTTTCGACAGCAATGCCTATCAGGCGCTCGTCACGATCGACATCGACAAGCAATACCAGTTTCCGAAAGACACCTCGGCGAAGATCCTGACTTCCGGGCTGCTCGGCGAGCAATACATCGGACTCGAGCCGGGTGGCGATTCCGAGATGCTGAAGGCGGGCGACACGATTTCGATGACACAATCGGCCATCGTGCTGGAAAACCTGATCGGGCAGTTCCTCTACAGTAAAGCGGCCGATTCGGGCGCATCGAAGCCGGGCGCCGCACCGGGCGGAAACGCGGCGGCGCCGGCACCTGCGCCGGCACCCGCGGCGGCGCTGCCTGCTTCCGGCTCGGCCGGTCAATAAGGAGAACAACAATGCAGACCTTACAGGCCGGAGGCGCGCGCGTCTTCCGGTTGGCCAGACTGGCCGTCGCGGCGGCGGCGCTCGCCGGCTGCACCACCGTGCAGACGCCGACCAAGGGCGATCCGCTCGAGGGCCTGAACCGCACCATCTTCACGGTCAACGACAAGCTCGACCAGTACGCGCTCAAGCCGGTCGCCAAGGGCTACGTATTCATCACGCCGCAGCCGGTGCGCGACAGCGTGACGAACTTCTTCTCGAATATCGGCGACGTCTACATTGCGGCAAACAACCTGCTGCAACTGAAGATCACCGACGGCGTAGAAGACATCATGCGGATCGTGATCAACACGGTCTTCGGTGTGGGCGGCCTGTTCGACGTGGCGACGCTCGCGAAGCTGCCCAAGCACGACAACGACCTCGGTCTGACGCTCGGCCATTACGGCGTACCCGCGGGTCCGTATCTGGTGCTGCCGCTCTTCGGCCCGAGCACCTTGCGCGATGCGGTCGGCTCGATCGGCAATTACTATGTCAACCCGCTCAGCTACATCGATCCGCCGGGCTTGAGCTGGGCGCTGTACGGCCTGAACATCGTCAACACGCGCGCGAATCTGCTGAATGCAAGCGACGTGCTGGAAGGCGCCGCGCTCGACAAATATTCGTTCGTGCGTAACGCGTATTTGCAGCGTCGTCAGTATCTGCTGTCTGACGGCAAGCAGGCGCAGGCGCTGCCGAACTATGGCGACGAGGCGCCGCTGCCGAAGTACGAGGACGTCGACGGCACGGCCGCGGGCGCCCCGGCGGGCGCAGTAACGGGAACCGCCGGCGCAGCGGGAACGGGCGGTGCTGCAGCGAAGGCGTCGGCCGCTCCCGGCGCGAACGCCGCCACGCCGCCGCAGCCGGCCACCGCCAACAGCGCTTCCGCGCCGGAAGCTGCGTCGGGCAGCGCGGAAACGCCGCCGCTCGACGTCAACGGCGGTCCCGAAACCACGCAGATTCCGGCGGGGCAGCTGGTGCCGCCCACGCGGTTCAATTTCCCGTCGTTCAAGCTGCGTTGATAGTGCGGGTGCGGCCGTAACACATCGATACGACTCTCGCAGTTTGCGCATGGATTGCTGCTGAACTCGCGTGTTAATGTCGGTTCAAACGGTTGCACTATTTTTTACGCAAGGCTCGATATGAAAAAATTCTTCCTCATTCCGTTGTTTGCTGCGCTGTTCTCCTTCGTGAGTGCTGGTGTATCGGCACAAACTGTCGACAGCAACGCGCCCGACGTGCTCGTCAAAACCGTGACTCAGCAGGTGATCGACGCGGTGCGCGCCGACAAGTCCATCCAGCAGGGCGACATTTCTCACATCACGCGTCTCGTCAACGAAAAGATCCTGCCGTACACGGATTTCCGCCGCACCACGCAGCTGGCCATGGGCCGCAACTGGCGCACCGCCACGCCGGAGCAGCAGAACCAGGTGGTCGAGCAGTTCAAGATGCTGCTGATCCGCACGTATTCGGGCGCGCTCGCGCAGGTGCGCGACCAGCAGATCCAGTACAAGCCGTTCCGCATGAATCCGGACGACACCGACACGGTGGTGCGTTCGGTCGTGATGAACAACGGTTCGCCGATCGAACTCGACTATCGTCTGTACAAGACGCCGCAGGGCTGGCGCGTGTATGACATCAACGTGCTGGGCGCATGGCTCATTCAGGCTTATCAGCAGCAGTTCAACGAGCAGATCCAGCAGAAGGGCGTGGACGGACTGATCCAGTTCCTCACGCAGCGCAATCAGCAACTCGCCGCGGGCAAGCAGTCGTGAGCGAAGTGCTGAGCCCCGTCGCCAATCGCTTCGCAAGCGGCGCGACGCTGACCCACGCGAGCGCGAAGGCCGCGCTTGCGGCGGGTCTGGAGCGCATTGCCGCCGGCGCGCGCGGTGTGGATTGCACGCCGCTTACGCAGTTCGATTCGTCGGCGCTGGCCGTGCTTCTCGCGTGGCAGCGGGCCGCGCAAGCCCGCGGCGGCGCGTTTCAGGTCGTCAATCTGCCGGCTGGGCTCGCGAGTCTCGCGCAAGCCTATGGCGTCGATACGCTGATCGCCGGTGCCGCGCAAGGCGATCGCCCCAACTGAGCAGTCGTGCGCGTGCCGGCTGCTGTTTTTTGCTTCCGCGCAGCAGGTTGCCGCGAGCACGGCAGTCTCACCTGCCCCGCACCTGCGTCGCACACCTTCCAATCCCCGCAACTGAGATAGGGCCGCCGGGTTTTGCCCTATAATCAAACGTTTTTTGGGGGCAGGGTTCGGGTCGCCCAACTCGCCCCAATTCCGTTTCTTTCCAGCATTTTGCGCCCGCCCAGGGCTTCTTTAAGCGCCGCGACGCACGTGGCGCACTGTCATGTCAGCCATTGAAATTCGTAACGTCAAGAAGCGCTACAAGGACTTGCAGGCGCTCAAGGGCGTCAGCCTCACGGTGGAAGAAGGCGAGTTCTTCGGGCTGCTCGGTCCGAACGGCGCGGGCAAGACAACGCTCATCAGCATTCTCGCGGGCCTCGCGCGCGCCGACGAAGGCAGCATCGCCGTGCGCGGGCACGACGTGGTGGACGACTTCCGCGCCGCACGGCGCGCATTGGGCGTGGTGCCGCAGGAACTGGTGTTCGACCCGTTCTTCACCGTGCGCGAAACCTTGCGCATCCAGTCGGGCTACTACGGGCTGCGCAACAACGACGCGTGGATCGACGAGATTATGGCCAACCTCGATCTCACCGACAAAGCCGACGCCAACATGCGCGCGCTCTCGGGCGGCATGAAGCGCCGCGTGCTGGTCGCGCAGGCGCTCGTGCACCGGCCGCCCGTCATCGTGCTCGACGAGCCGACTGCCGGCGTCGACGTCGAACTGCGTCAAACGCTGTGGAAATTCATCTCGCGCCTGAATCGCGAGGGCCACACCATTGTGCTGACCACGCACTATCTGGAAGAAGCCGAATCGCTGTGCGACCGCATTGCGATGCTGCGCCGCGGCGAAGTGGTCGCGCTCGATCGCACGAGCACGCTGCTCCAGCGTTTTGCCGGCATGCAGCTGTTCGTGCGCTTCGCGCAAGGCGTGCTGCCCGCCGAACTGCGGCCGCTCGAAGCCGAGGGCGGCGCGGGCAACGGCAATGGCCGCCAGCATCTGCTGCGTCTGGCGAGCTATGACGACGTCGAGAAAATTCTCGCGCAATGCCGCGCGGCAGGCTGCACGTTCGAAGAGATCGAGGTCCGCAAGGCCGACCTCGAAGATGTTTTCGTTCAGGTCATGAACGGTCCGGAAGTGATCGAGGGGCTCGCATGAGCGGCTATAGCGGTTTCGGCACGCTGTTCTACAAGGAAATTCTCCGTTTCTGGAAGGTGTCGTTCCAGACCGTGCTCGCGCCCATCATCACGGCGCTCTTGTATCTGACCATTTTCGGCCACGCCTTGCGCAACCATGTGCAGGTTTATCCGGGCGTCGAATATACAAGCTTCCTCGTGCCGGGCCTTGTGATGATGAGCGTGTTGCAGAATGCGTTCGCCAATAGTTCGTCGTCGCTGATTCAGTCGAAAATCACCGGAAACCTGGTGTTCGTGCTGCTGCCGCCGCTGTCGCACTACGAGATGTTCGCCGCCTATGTGCTCGCGGCCGTCGCGCGTGGCCTCGCAGTGGGCTTCGGCGTGTTCATCGTGACCATCTGGTTCGTGCCCGTCAGTTTCGCGGCGCCGCTCTACATCATCCTGTTCGCGATTTGCGGCGCGGGGATTCTCGGCACGCTCGGTCTGATCGCGGGCATCTGGGCCGAAAAGTTCGACCAGCTCGCTGCGTTCCAGAATTTTCTGATCATGCCGCTCACGTTTCTCTCGGGCGTGTTCTACTCGACGCATACGCTGCCGCCCGTGTGGCGCGAGGTGTCGCGGCTCAATCCATTTTTCTACATGATCGACGGCTTTCGCTACGGTTTCTTCGGGATGTCGGATATCAATCCGCTCGCGAGCCTTGCGATTGTCGCCGGTTTCTTCGTGGTGCTGGCCGTGGTGGCGATGCGCATGCTCGCCTCCGGCTACAAGCTGCGCCACTGACGAGGAGCTTCTCTCATGTTGCCGACTCCCGAACAGGTCAAGCAATACATCGCCGCTGGGCTCGCCTGCCAGCATCTCGAAGTCGAAGGCGACGGTCAGCATTTCTTTGCGACCATCGTGTCTCCGAGCTTTGAGGGCAAGCGGCTGATCCAGCGCCATCAACTCGTGTATGCGGCGCTCGGCGACCGCATGCGCGAAGAAATTCACGCGCTCAGCATGAAAACGCTGACGCCCGCCGAATGGCAGAACGCGTAATCTGGAAATTTAGTGCGAATCACTCAGGAAGGGCGCGACGCGGGCAGCGGCGCGCCGAACATAATGCAAGCAGTCCCGGCTGAAGTCCGGGTCGATCAGGAACACATGGGCATGGACAAACTCGTCATTGAAGGTGGCTACCCGCTGTCGGGTGAGGTCGTTGTCTCGGGCGCGAAGAACGCGGCGTTGCCGATTCTGTGCGCGAGTCTGCTGAGCGCGGAGCCGGTGCATCTCGACAACGTGCCGGATTTGCAGGACGTGCGCACCATGCTCAAGCTGCTCGGGCAGATGGGCGTGCGCATCGAGAGCGGCGACGGGCGCGTGTCGCTCGACGCGTCGAAGGTCGACAACCTCGTCGCGCCGTATGAGATGGTCAAGACCATGCGCGCGTCGATCCTCGTGCTGGGGCCGCTCGTCGCGCGCTTCGGCCACGCGCGGGTGTCGCTGCCGGGCGGCTGCGCGATCGGCGCACGGCCGGTGGATCAGCACATCAAGGGCCTGCAGGCCATGGGCGCCGAGATCACGATCGAGCACGGCTTTATCGAAGCGCGTGCGAAGCGGCTGAAGGGCGCGCGCATCATCACCGACATGATCACGGTGACCGGCACCGAAAATCTGCTGATGGCGGCGGTACTCGCGGAAGGCGAGACGGTCATCGAGAACGCGGCGCGCGAGCCGGAAGTCGGCGATCTCGCGCATCTGCTCGTGCAGATGGGTGCGAAGATCGAAGGCATCGGCACGGACCGTCTCGTGATTCAGGGCGTGGACAAGCTGCACGGCGCGAAGCACACGGTGATTCCGGACCGCATCGAGGCCGGCACGTTCCTGTGCGCGGTGGCCGCGGCGGGCGGCGACGTCACGCTGCGAAAGGTGCGTCCGCAGATTCTGGAAGCGGTGACCGCGAAGCTGCGCGAAGCGGGCGTGACCATCGAGGAAGGCGACGACTGGATGCGCGTGCGCATGAATCAGCGCCCGGGCGCGGTGTCGTTCCGCACGTCGGAATATCCGGCGTTCCCGACCGACATGCAGGCGCAGTTCATGGCGCTCAATGCGGTGGCGGACGGCAAGTCGCAGGTGGTCGAGACCATCTTCGAGAACCGTTTCATGCACGTGCAGGAGCTGAACCGCCTCGGCGCGAACATTACGACTGACGGCAAGACCGCGCTCGTGACCGGCGTCGACAAGCTGTCCGGCGCAAAGGTCATGGCGACGGACCTGCGCGCGTCGGCGAGCCTCGTGATTGCCGCGTTGCGCGCGGAAGGCGAGACGCTGATCGACCGCATCTACCATCTGGACCGCGGTTATGACCGCATGGAAACCAAGCTGAACGCGATCGGCGCAAAGGTGCGCCGCGTATCCGGGAGCGAGGCATGAGTTCGATGCCGCAAACCTCGACTTCGCCGGCGGTCAGCGCGCCGCTTACGCTGGCTTTGTCGAAGGGGCGTATCTTTGAGGAAACGCTGCCGCTGCTCGCCGCAGCCGGCATTGAGGTGGCCGAAGATCCGGAAAGCTCGCGCAAGCTGATTCTGCCGACCACGGACGCGAATCTGCGCGTGATCATCGTGCGCGCGACCGACGTGCCGACGTACGTCGAATACGGCGCCGCGGACTTCGGCGTGGCGGGCAAGGACGTGCTGCTCGAACACGGCGGCAGCGGCCTGTATCAGCCGGTGGATCTGGATATCGCGCGCTGCCGCATGTCGGTCGCGGTCGCCGCGGGGTTTGATTATGCGAACGCCGTGCGCCAGGGCGCTCGCTTGCGCGTGGCCACCAAGTACACGGAGACGGCGCGCGAGCATTTCGCGGCCAAGGGCGTGCACGTCGATCTGATCAAGCTGTACGGTTCGATGGAACTCGCGCCGCTCGTCGGCCTCGCGGATGCCATCGTCGACCTGGTGAGCTCGGGCAACACCTTGCGCGCCAACAACCTCGTGGAGGTGGAGGAAATCATGCAGATTTCGTCGCGCCTCGTTGTGAACCAGGCGGCGCTCAAGCTCAAGCGCGCCGCGTTGCGGCCGATTCTCGACGCGTTCGAACGCGCGACGAAAGCCGGCCTTGCCGCGGCCTGAGAGTTCGCTCGACCCGTCTGACCTCGCTGTAAAGCGCGCCTTACCGAAACGGATACACGTATGTCTATCAAGATTCGCAAACTCGATTCCACCGCTCCCGACTTCCAGAAGTCGCTGCACGCGGTGCTCGCGTTCGAGGCGAGCGAAGACGAAGCAATCGAGCGCTCGGTCGCGCAGATCCTGAACGACGTGAAGGCGCGCGGCGACGCGGCGGTGCTGGAATACACGAACCGCTTCGACCGGCTGGACGCGCCGAGCGTCGGCGCGCTGGAGTTGCCGATTTCGGAGCTGGAAGCGGCGCTGGAAGGCCTCGAGCCGAAGCGGCGCGCGTCGCTCGAAGCCGCGGCGGCGCGCGTGCGCGGCTATCACGAGAAACAGAAGATCGAGTGCGGCAGTCACAGTTGGCAATACACGGAAGCCGACGGCACCGTGCTCGGCCAGAAGGTCACGCCGCTCGATCGGGCGGGCATCTACGTGCCGGGCGGCAAGGCGGCGTATCCGTCGTCGGTGTTGATGAATGCGATTCCGGCTCGCGTGGCCGGCGTGCGCGAAATCGTCATGGTCGTGCCCACGCCTGACGGCGTGAAGAATCCGCTGGTGCTGGCGGCCGCACTGCTCGGCGGCGTGGATCGCGTGTTCACCATTGGCGGCGCGCAGGCTGTCGGCGCGCTCGCGTACGGCACCGAGACCGTGCCGGCTGTCGACAAGATCTGCGGCCCGGGCAACGCGTATGTGGCGTCGGCCAAGCGCCGCGTGTTCGGCACGGTCGGCATCGACATGATTGCGGGGCCGTCGGAAATTCTCGTGCTCTGCGACGGCACGACCGATCCGCGCTGGGTCGCCATGGACCTGTTCTCGCAAGCCGAGCACGACGAACTCGCGCAGTCCATTTTGCTATGTCCGGACGACGCGTTCATTGGCCGCGTGCAGGATGCGATCAACGAACTGCTGCCCACCATGCCGCGCCGCGATGTGATTCAGGCGTCGCTCGAAGGGCGCGGCGCGCTCGTCAAGGTGCGCGACATGGCTGAAGCCTGCGCGATCGCCAACGACATCGCGCCGGAGCACCTTGAGATTTCGGCGCTGGAGCCGCATCAGTGGGGCCAGCTGATCCGCCACGCGGGTGCCATCTTCCTCGGCCGCTACACGAGCGAGAGTCTCGGCGACTACTGCGCGGGGCCGAACCACGTGCTGCCTACGTCGCGCACGGCACGGTTCTCGTCGCCGCTCGGCGTCTATGATTTCTTCAAGCGCTCGAGCGTGATCGAAGTGAGCGCGGAAGGCGCGCAGACGCTCGGCGAAATCGCCGCCGAACTGGCTTACGGCGAAGGTTTGCAGGCGCACGCTCGCAGCGCGGAATACCGGATGCGGCAAGGCGGCTGAGCCGAGGAGCCGGCGCGGGCGCCGGCGGCCTGGCCCACACAATACAGACCAACCCGGCGCGGCAAGCCGCCGCGCCACGAGGCGTGTCCGAAGCGTGCATGCTCGACACGCATTCGGCGCACGCGGCCGAGCCCACTGACTTATGACGACACCTCAAGACATTATCCGCCCCGACGTGCTCGCGATGACGAGCTATCCGGTACCGGACGCCACGGGCTACATCAAGCTCGACGCGATGGAAAATCCCTTTGCGCTGCCGCCGGTGCTGGCCGCGCATCTCGGCGAGCATCTGGCCGGTGTCGCGCTGAATCGCTACCCGGCGCCGCGCCCGGAAGCGCTCATCGAGAAGATCAAGCGTGTGATGGGCGTGCCGGCCGGCTGCGACGTGCTGCTCGGCAACGGCTCGGACGAGATCATCAGCATGCTCTCGGTGGCGTGCGCGAAGCCGGGCGCCAAGGTGCTCGCGCCGGTGCCGGGTTTCGTCATGTATCAGATGTCGGCGAAGCTCGCGAATCTCGAATTTGTCGGCGTGCCGCTCAAGGCGGATTTCACGCTCGACACCGAAGCCCTGCTCGCGGCCATCGCGGAACACGAGCCCGCGGTGATCTATCTTGCCTATCCGAACAATCCTACCGGCACCTTGTTCGACGACGCCGATATGGAGCGCATCATCGCCGCCGCGACGAAGAGCCTTGTGGTGATCGACGAGGCGTATCAGCCGTTCGCCCAGAAAAGCTGGCTGCCGCGCGCCGACGCGTTCGACAACGTCGTCGTGATGCGCACGGTGTCGAAGCTCGGTCTGGCCGGCATTCGCCTTGGCTACCTCGTCGGCAAGCCCGCGTGGCTCACCGAGCTGGACAAGGTGCGCCCGCCGTACAACACCAACGTGCTCACTCAGGCGGCGGCGGATTTCCTGCTCGATCACGTCGACGTGCTGGACTCGCAGGCGGCGAAATTGCGCGACGAACGCGCCAAACTGGCCGACGCCGTCGCGCAATTGCCGGGCGCCGAAGTGTTTCCGAGCGCCGGCAACTTCCTGCTCGTGCGCGTGCCGGACGCCTCCATTCTGTTCGAAACCCTGCTGACGGCGCGGGTTCTGGTCAAAAACGTGAGTAAAATGCACCCATTGCTGGCGAATTGCGTGCGTTTGACCGTCGGTTCTCCCGAGGAAAACGTCCAGTTGCTCGCCGCGTTAAAGCTCGTATTGCATTAAACGGCGGCTTGCCGCTTCCCTCCCACACTACTATCGCTTTGTAGCCAGATTCGAGGAATTACCATGCGCCTTGCGGAAGTCGTTCGCAACACCAGCGAAACGCAGATCCGTGTCAAGATCAACCTGGACGGCACCGGTCAGCAGAAGCTGGCCACGGGCGTGCCGTTTCTCGACCACATGCTCGACCAGATTGCGCGGCATGGTCTTTTCGATCTCGACATCGAAGCGCATGGCGACCTGCATATCGACGACCACCATACGGTCGAAGACACCGGCATCACGCTCGGCCAGGCAGTGGCAAAGGCGATCGGCGACCGCAAGGGCATTCGCCGCTACGGGCATTCGTATGTGCCGCTCGACGAGGCGCTGTCGCGCGTCGTGATCGACTTCTCGGGCCGTCCGGGGCTCGAATTCCACGTGCCGTTCACGCGTGCGCGCATCGGCACGTTCGACGTCGACCTGTCCATCGAATTTTTCCGCGGCTTCGTGAACCACGCGGGCGTGACGCTGCACATCGACAATTTGCGCGGCCTCAACGCTCACCATCAGCTGGAAACGGTGTTCAAGGCGTTTGGCCGCGCGCTGCGCATGGCCGTCGAACTCGACGAACGCGCAGCGGGCCAGATTCCGTCGACCAAGGGCAGCCTTTAAGCGACTCTTACTTACCCGGACCGGTACGCGCACGGCGCGCGCCCGGTGTGCAATGGACATTCTGAAGTCGTTTATTTCGCTGCTCGCGCTGATCAATCCGGTCGGCGCCATTCCGTTCTTCATGAGTCTGACGGCGAATCAGAGCGACGCCGAACGGCGCAGAACCATCCGGATCGCGGCGATTTCGGTGTTCTGCGTGATCGCGGTGACCACGCTGCTCGGGCAGCAGATCATCAGCTTCTTCGGCATTTCGGTCGGCTCGCTCGAAGTGGGCGGCGGCATCATCATGCTGCTGATGGCGATCAACATGCTGAACGCGCAGATCGGCAATAGCCGGTCCACGCCCGAAGAGCGCGACGAGGCGGAGCAGAAGGACAACATCGCGGTCGTGCCGCTGGCCATTCCGCTCCTGACCGGCCCCGGCGCGATCAGCACCACGATCATCTACGCGGCCGGCTCGCCGCACTGGTACGACCGCATTGGGCTGATCGTGATCGGTGCGGTGCTGGCGGCGATCTGCTTTTTTTCGCTGCGCCTTGCCGAACCGATTGCGCGCTGGGTCGGTCGCACCGGTATCAACATCGGCACGCGGCTCATGGGTTTGATGTTGTCGGCGCTGGCGGTGGAATTCATCGTCGATGGATTGAAGGCTTTGCTGCCTAACTTGAAATGAAAACTTCGATAGCGATTGTGGATTACGGAATGGGCAACCTGCGCTCGGTGGCGCAGGCGTTGCGCAAGGCCGCGCCGGAAGCGGACGTGGCTATCGTCGACCAGCCGGAAGCGATCCGCGCGGCCGACCGCGTGGTGCTGCCCGGCCAGGGCGCAATGCCCGACTGCATGCGCAGTCTCGCCGAGTCCGGCCTGCAGGAAGCGGTCGTCGAAGCGTCGCGCGTGAAGCCGCTGATGGGCGTGTGCGTCGGCGAGCAGATGCTGTTCGACTGGAGCGCCGAGGGCGACACGCCGGGCTTGGGCCTTCTGCCGGGCAAGGTGCTGCGCTTCGATCTGGAAGGCCAGGTGCAGGACGACGGTTCGCGCTTCAAGGTGCCGCAAATGGGCTGGAACCGCGTGCATCAGACGCAGCGGCATCCGCTGTGGGACGGCGTCGCGGACAATGCGTTCTTCTACTTCGTGCACAGCTATTACGTGGTGCCGGACAATGCGGCGCACACCTCGGGCGAGACCGTGTACGGCGTGCCCTTTACCTCGGCGGTAGCGCGGGATAACATCTTCGCCACCCAATTTCACCCGGAAAAGAGCGCCGAAGCGGGGCTGCGCGTGTATCGTAATTTCGTGCACTGGAACCCGTGAGCGCCTTTCTTCGCCCTGTCGGCGAGCGCCGTCCGCCACCCGCGGGGCCGTCGCCGTGCGCCGCTGCGGCCGTATGCCGATTCCGCCTTGCGCCGCCCGCGCGCAAGGGCGTCGAAAGAGTTGTACTAAACTAGCGAGACGGCGTTCCGGCGCGCTGGCTCTCCAGCCGCTGCCGCCGACCTTCAACCCCTTCCCAGACAACACCCGATTGCTATGCTGCTGATCCCCGCCATCGACCTGAAAGACGGTCAGTGTGTACGCCTCAAACAGGGCGATATGGACCAGGCGACGATATTCTCCGAGGAACCGGCGGCGATGGCCCGACATTGGGTCGAACGCGGCGCGCGGCGTCTCCACCTCGTCGATCTGAACGGCGCGTTCGCCGGCAAGCCGAGGAACGAAGACGCGATCCGAGCGATCATCCAGGAAGTGGGCGGCGAGATTCCCGTGCAGCTGGGCGGCGGTATCCGCGACCTGAATACTATCGAGCGTTATCTCGACGACGGCCTTGAGTACGTGATCATCGGTACGGCGGCGGTGAAGAATCCGGGCTTTTTGCAGGACGCCTGCACGGCGTTCGGCGGCCATATCATCGTCGGGCTGGACGCGAAAGACGGCAAAGTCGCCACCGACGGCTGGAGCAAGCTGACGGGCCACGAAGTGGCCGATCTCGCGCGCAAGTTCGAGGATTACGGCTGCGAATCGATCATTTACACGGACATCGGCCGCGACGGCATGCTTCAGGGCATCAACATCGAGGCGACGGTGCGCCTTGCGCGCGCGGTGAAGATTCCTGTGATCGCGAGCGGCGGCCTGTCGAATCTGGCCGACATCGAATCGCTGTGCGAAGTCGAAGACGAAGGCATTGAAGGCGTGATTTGCGGCCGCGCCATCTATTCGGGCGACCTCGACTTCGCGGCGGCGCAAACCCTCGCGGACCGGCTGCGCGAATCGGACGACGCGTGAGCGCGCGTCGGACGCGCGGCGCATAGGCGGGCGGGGCGGCGCCTTCGGGCAGCCCCCGGCACACCACCGCTCGCATTCTCACTTGAAGCGAGCGGCCTCATCAGCAGTATTGGCAGATTTGCACGATCATGGCTCTAGCTAAACGCATCATTCCCTGTCTCGACGTCACCGCTGGCCGTGTGGTCAAGGGCGTCAACTTCGTCGAACTGCGCGACGCGGGCGATCCCGTCGAAATCGCGCGCCGTTACGACGATCAGGGCGCGGACGAACTCACTTTTCTCGACATCACCGCGACTTCCGACCAGCGCGACCTGATCCTCCCGATCATCGAGGCGGTCGCCTCGCAAGTATTCATTCCGCTGACGGTCGGCGGCGGCGTGCGCGCCGTCGAAGACGTGCGGCGCCTGCTCAATGCGGGCGCGGACAAGATCAGCATGAACTCGTCGGCGGTCGCGAATCCGCAGCTCGTGAAGGACGCGACGGACAAATACGGCTCGCAATGCATCGTCGTCGCGATTGACGCGAAGCGCGTGTCCGCGGACGGCGAGCCGCCGCGCTGGGAAGTCTTCACCCATGGCGGGCGCAAGGCGACCGGCCTCGAGGCCGTCGAGTGGGCGCGCAAGATGGCCGAGCTCGGCGCGGGCGAAATCCTGCTGACCAGCATGGACCGCGACGGCACGAAAAGCGGCTTCGACCTGGCGCTCACGCGCGCGGTGTCCGACGCGGTGCCGATTCCGGTGATCGCCTCCGGCGGCGTCGGCAATCTGCAGCATCTCGCCGACGGCATCAAGAGCGGCCACGCGGACGCCGTGCTCGCCGCGAGCATTTTCCACTACGGCGAACACACAGTCGGCGAGGCCAAGCGCTTCATGGCCGACCAGGGCATTTCGGTGAGGTTGTGACGTGGTGAATCCAACGGCAGTCAATTGGCTCGACAAGGTCAAGTGGGACGCGAACGGACTCGTGCCGGTTATCGCGCAGGAGGCGTCGACGAACGACGTGCTGATGTTCGCGTGGATGAACCGCGAGGCGCTCGCGAAAACCATCGAGCTCGGCCGCGCGGTGTACTTTTCGCGTTCGCGCCAGCGCCTGTGGTTCAAGGGCGAGGAATCCGGCCACGTGCAGCACGTGCATGAAGTGCGGCTCGATTGCGACGAAGACGTCGTGCTGCTGAAAGTCGAGCAGGTGTCCGGCATTGCCTGCCACACCGGCCGCCACTCGTGCTTTTTCCAGAAATTCGAAGGCACCGTGCAGGATGGCGACTGGATCGCCGTCGATCCGGTGTTGAAAGACCCCGAACACATCTACAAATGACGCAGACCACCCAAGCCGCAGTCGCCACGCCGTCCACGACCGATACGTTGATGCGCCTCGCGGCGATTATCGACAGCCGCAAGGGCGGCGATCCGGACGTGTCGTACGTGTCGCGCCTCTTTCACAAGGGCGACGACGCGGTGCTCAAGAAAATCGGCGAAGAGGCCACCGAAGTCGTGCTGGCCGCCAAGGACACGCGTCACGGCGGCGAGACGAAGGCGCTGGTCGGCGAGGTCGCGGACCTGTGGTTCCATTGCCTCGTCATGCTGTCGCACTACGATCTGAGCCCGGCCGACGTGCTCGCCGAACTGGAGCGCCGCGAAGGCATGTCGGGCATCGAGGAAAAGGCGCTGCGCAAAAGCCGCGAGCGCGAGAAGAACGGCGACTGAGCCTGCAGTTTTCGCCGGTGCGATTTTTTGGCGCGGATTGGCCCGCTGCCGCTTGAAGTGGCGGGCGCCGGCGCCCACATTGCAGTGAACGCAGCCGGACAACCCATCCTCGGGAGGATGCAGCATGGAACAGTCGCACGAGAGCTATCCGCCGCCGGCTTACCGCCACGCCATGGAGCCGGAGCGGGAACGCAGCCTGCGCACGCTGACGCATGTGCTGTACGCGCTGTATGCGGTTCACTGGCTGACGGGCGGTTTGACGATTCTCGTCGCCATCATCATCAATTATGTGAAGCGCGCGGACGCGGCGGGCACGCCGTACGAGCCGCACTTCGAGTGGCAGATCCGCACGTTCTGGATCGGTTTGCTGGGTTATGCGATCGGCGGGCTGCTGATCTTCGTCGTGATCGGCATTCCCTTGCTGTGGGCCGTCAGCATCTGGATGTTGTACCGTATTATCAAAGGCTGGCTGTATCTGTACGATAACAAGCCGCTTGCGAATCCGCGCGCGTGGTTCTGAATTCGTCCGATGTTTCGGGCGTCGGCGCGGTTCGCTGCGCCGTCTCAGATCACGGTTCGCGCTTTAGCCATACCGCGTCAGGAATACGATGAGTCACGACCCGAATTGCCTCTTCTGCAAGATCGCCGCCGGCGAGATCCCGTCGACCAAAGTCCATGAAGATGAAGAGTTTCTGGCCTTCCGCGACATCCGTCCGGCAGCCGAGACCCACGTGCTGGTCATTCCGCGCAAGCATATCCCCACGCTCAGCAGTTGCACCGAAAGCGACGCGCCGCTGCTTGGTAGAATGCTTGTTTTGACCGCGCGTCTGGCGGATCAATTGGGCGTGGCGTACACCGGTGGCGAAACCGGCTTCCGCACGGTCATTAATACCGGTCCGGGCGGCGGGCAAGAGGTGTATCACCTGCACGCGCATATTCTCGCGGGGCCGCGTCCCTGGCAGCGCATGGGTTGATACGGCGAGCGCGACGTGTGTGTCCCAGCCATCACGCGAATCGGCCGGCGGGCAAGCATCATTTTTGCGCGCTTGTAATTTTGGCGACGCGATTGCCTGGTCACAATACACGCCGGCCGTGGCGCTTCGCCGCCGGTGCAACGCATCGGCAAAGCACGCAACGCTGCTGTAAGGTAGAGATGAAGCGCGTGCGCTTCGATTCACGCCGCGAGGCAGACGAATTTTTGCCGCACCAGGTGCGGCGTCGGGGTTAAGGAGAGTAGTCATGGGTTCGTTGAGTATTTGGCATTGGTTGATCGTGTTGCTGATCGTCGCGCTGGTGTTCGGCACGAAAAAACTGCGCAACATCGGCGGCGATCTGGGCGGCGCGGTGAAGGGCTTCAAGGAAGGCATGCGCGAAAGCGAAACGCCGTCGTCGACAGATGCGCAGCAGCAGCGCGAACTGCCGCGCAACGGCGCCGTGGATGTGGAAGCCAAGGAAAAGACCCCGCGTTCGGGCGATTACCGCTAAGCCGCGGGCCAACCGCGTTACTGACGGACATTTCCCTCCATGCTGGACCTCGGTCTAACCAAGATGGCGCTGATCGGCGTCGTCGCGCTGGTCGTGCTCGGCCCTGAGCGGTTGCCGCGCGTCGCCCGCACGGCCGGCGCGCTGTTCGGCCGCGCGCAGCGCTATATCAACGACGTGAAGGCGGAAGTTACGCGGGAAATCGAACTCGACGAGTTGCGGCGTATGAAAACCGAGTTCGAGACGGCGGCGAGCAATGTCGAAACCGCCGTTCAGGAAAATCTGCGCAAGCACGAAGCCGAGTTGAACGACGCGTGGAACAGCGGGACGTCGGTGTCGCCGAGCATTGCCGGCGGCGCGCTGGAAGACGCCGGCAACGCGTCCTGGCCGAACAGCACACCGGCTGCGGCGCCCAAGCGCAAGAACTGGCGCGTCAAGCAGACCGCCATGCCCACCTGGTACAAACGCGCCACCACGCGCCGCACGCGCGTGCAGTCCGGGGCGGCGCGCGTCGCACGGCATACGCCTGCCAGCATGCGTCGTCCGACGCGGTTTTTCTGATGATCAGAACGACAATCTCTAACCGAGGGCCGGTGTGAGCGACCCCCAGCAAAGCCAGGACGAAGGCACTGAAGAGACCTTCATTTCCCACCTCGTTGAATTGCGCGATCGCATCATCCGTGCGGGTCTTGCCGTCATCGTGGTGTTTGTCGGGCTCGTGTATTGGGCGCCGGATATCTTCCGGCTGCTGGCGCGCCCGCTCATGAACAACCTGCCGAAAGACGGCAAGATGATTGTGACCGACGTCACCGGCTCGTTCTTCGTGCCGATGAAAGTGACCATGCTGGTCGCCTTCGTGATCGCGCTGCCTTTCGTGCTGTATCAGATCTGGGCGTTCGTCGCGCCGGGTCTCTATCAGCACGAGAAGAAGCTGGTCGGGCCGCTCGTCGGCAGCAGCTACACGCTGTTTCTGTGCGGCATGGCGTTCGCGTACTTCGTCGTGTTTCCCACCATCTTCCGCGTGATGGCGCATTACAACGCGCCGCTCGGCGCGGAGATGACGACGGATATCGACAATTACCTTAGCTTCGTGCTCACCATGTTCATTGCGTTCGGCGTGACCTTCGAGGTGCCGATTGTCGTCGTGCTGCTCGTGCGCATGAATGTGGTCACGCTCAAGAAGCTCAAGGAAGTGCGGCCGTATGTGATTGTCGGCGCGTTCGTGATTTCGGCTGTGGTCACGCCGCCGGACGTGTTTTCGCAACTCATTCTGGCCATTCCGCTGATCGTGCTCTATGAGGCGGGCATCATCGCGGCGCGGCTCATTGTCGGGAAACAACCGGCGGTGGTCGAAGAAGCGAGTCCGCCGGGCTAAGTCGAATCGACTGACGCGGTGGCGATGACGGTTAGTAGGTCGTGCAGCAAAACAAAAAGGGCAGTCCGCTTGATGTGGACTGCCCTTTTTTGCATTTCACGCTGCGGATTGGCGCCTTGCTTGTTGCATGCGGTGGTGCGCTCAGCCCGCGCGCTATCGCGCTCAGTCGCTCCGCCGCCCTTAACCTGCGTCGTCGTCCTGCTGGTCGCTGTCGTCGGCGGGCTGTTTCGGCGGCGGCGGGCGCTTGCCGATGATCACGTCGACATCCATCTCGTGGTTCTTGCGCACCAGGTGCACCTTCGCCGGCGTGCCCGGCTTGATCTGCGCGATGACGTTCAGGAGACGCGTGGTGTCGGTGATTTCCTGTCCGTTGACGCTCATCAGAATGTCGCCCGGCTTGATGCCCGCGCGGTCGGCGGGACCGTTCTTCAGCACGCCCGCCACGATCGCACCCGACTTTTGATCGAGCCCGAACGACTCCGCAATCTCCGGCGTCACGTCCTGCGGCTCGACGCCGATCCAGCCGCGCGTGACCGAGCCGGTGGTAATGATGCTCTCGAGCACGCTGCGCGCCGTCGACACCGGAATCGCGAAGCCGATGCCGAGCGAGCCGCCCGAGCGCGAGTAGATGGCGGTGTTGATGCCGAGCAGATTGCCGTTCACGTCGACGAGCGCGCCGCCCGAGTTGCCGGGATTGATTGCCGCGTCGGTCTGAATGAAGTTTTCGAAGGTATTGATGCCGAGATGATTGCGCCCGAGCGCGCTCACGATACCCATGGTGACCGTCTGCCCGACGCCGAACGGGTTGCCGATGGCGAGCACCACGTCGCCCACGCGCGTCTGCTCCATGCGGCCGAGCGTGATGGTGGGCAGGTTCGTCATGTTGACCTTGAGCACCGCCAGATCCGTTTCGGGATCGATGCCGATCACCTTGGCGTTCGTTGTGCGACCGTCGGCGAGCGCGATTTCGATCTGATCCGCGCCGTCGACCACGTGCTGGTTCGTTAGAATGTACCCTTCCGAACTCACTATCACTCCGGAGCCCAGGTTCGCGGCCGGCTGCTCGCGCTGCTTGCGGTTGTTGTTCTTGTCGCCGAAGAAGTAGCGGAACAGCGGGTCTTTCGCGCGCGGATCCGGCGGCAGCGAGCCGTCTTTGCTGGAAAACACATTGACGACCGCGGGCATGGCCTTCTGGGCGGCGTCCGCATAAGACGCCGTGGCGGGCCCGTTGCCGATGCCGGGCGCCACTTCCCGCAGCGCGACAATCGGTTCGGCAAGCTGCTTGCCGAATTGCCCTTGACGCTGAAGCCACTGCGGTTTGAGAGTCGCGATGATGAACATCAGCGCCAACAGCACAGTCACCGCTTGGGCGAAGAACAGCCAGAAGCGTCTAAGCATCTGAAGACTAGAGGTTTATATGGATCGGATCGAACTTGAATTGTACTTGAACAATCTTCTTGAAACCGCGCGCTTCAAGGACTATTGCCCGAACGGTCTGCAAGTCGAAGGGCGCCGCAAGGTCGGCAAACTCGCCACCGGCGTCACCGCGTCGGTCGCGTTTCTCGAAGCCGCGCTGGAGTGGGGCGCGGACGCCGTGCTGGTTCACCACGGCTACTTCTGGCGCAACGAGGCGCCGCAGATCACCGGCCGCAAGTACGCGCGCCTGAAGCTCCTCCTGGCGAACGACCTGAACCTGTTCGCCTATCACCTGCCGCTCGACGATCATCCCGAGTTCGGCAACAACGCGCAGATCGGCGCGAAGATGGGCTGGATCAGCGACGCGCGCTTCGGCGAAAACGACCTGGGCTGGCTCGCCACCTTCGCCATGCCAATCACACTCGCGCACTTCACCGCAGAGATCGAGCAGACGCTCGGCCGCACGCCGCTGGTGTTCGGCGACCCGGACCGCATGTTGCGCCGCGTCGCGTGGTGCACGGGCGCGGCGCAAGGCATGTTCGATGCGGCCATCAACGCCGGCGCGGACGTCTATCTGACGGGTGAGGTCTCGGAATCGGTCATGCACACGTCGGCGGAAAGCGGCGTCGCGTTTCTCGCGGCAGGGCATCACGCCACCGAGCGCTTCGGCGTGCAGGCGGTCGGCAAGCACCTGTCCGAACAGTTCGATATAGAGCACCTCTTTATCGATATCCCGAACCCCGTTTGAGGCGTCGGCATATCGAATACGCATTAGCGAAGAAAAAAGCTTGAATAACGGAGGGAGCACTTAAAAGCAGTGGTGAAAATGTTTGCGATCCGTACGGAGAAACCCTGAGTTATCAAAGGCTTCGCACGGTTTTTGGCAATCGGCCCTTGTAAATGGCGACTCCATTCGAGCAAACTAGCGGCGGTAGAAGCGACCTGAAGGAAAATCCAACTCAGAAGTGGGGCGTGTGATGCGAGACAAGGAAGATGAACGCGTCGACGGCAGCCGCCGTACCTGGCTGATAGCGACGACCGTAGCAGGTGGCATTGGAGGTGTTGCCACTGTCGTACCCTTTGTTAGTTCGTTTGCACCATCTGAAAAGGCCAAGGCAGCAGGAGCCCCGGTCGAAGTCGACATTAGCGATCTCAAGCCCGGCGACATGAAGACCGTGGCCTGGCGCGGCAAGCCGGTCTGGATCATCAACCGCACCGAGAAGATGCTCGCCGATGTCCAGAAAGCCGATAACGAAGTAGCCGATCCCCACTCGAAGAATCCGTTTTCGATGCCGTTGCCGGAGTACTGCAACAACGAATTCCGCTCGCGCACCGACCACAAGAATATTTTTGTCGCTGTTGCTGTGTGCACCCACCTTGGCTGCACGCCGACGCCGCGCTTCCAGGAGGGCGCGCAGCCCAATCTGCCGGACGACTGGCCAGGCGGTTTCCTGTGCCCGTGCCACGGCTCGACCTATGACATGGCCGGCCGCGTCTTCAAGAACAAACCTGCGCCGCAAAACCTCGACATCCCGCCTTATATGTTCACGTCGGCCAATGGGCTCGTGATCGGCAAGGACGAGAAAGGAGAAGCGTAATGGCGATCGAACACGAAGTAGAGACGACCGGGCTCGTCGGCTGGATCGACCGGCGCTTTCCCTTCACGTCGACCTGGAAAAAGCACGTTTCCGAGTACTACGCGCCGAAAAACTTCAACTTCTGGTACTTCTTCGGCTCGCTCGCGCTGCTGGTGCTCGTCAACCAGATTGTCACGGGCATCTTCCTCACCATGAACTACAAGCCCGACGCGACGCTGGCTTTCGCGTCGGTCGAGTACATCATGCGCGAGGTGCCGTGGGGCTGGCTGATCCGCTACATGCACTCCACGGGCGCGTCCATGTTCTTTGTGGTCGTGTACCTGCACATGTTCCGCGGGCTCATGTACGGCTCGTACCGCAAGCCGCGCGAACTCGTGTGGATTTTCGGCTGCGCGATTTTTCTGTGTCTGATGGCCGAGGCGTTTTTCGGCTACCTGCTGCCGTGGGGCCAGATGTCGTTCTGGGGGGCGCAGGTGATCGTGAACCTCTTTTCGGCGATTCCGTTCATCGGCCCGGATCTGTCGCTGTGGATTCGTGGCGACTATGTGGTGTCGGACGTCACACTGAACCGCTTCTTCGCGTTTCACGTGATCGCCATACCGCTCGTGCTGCTGGGGCTCGTGGTTGCGCACCTGGTCGCCCTGCATGAAGTCGGCTCGAACAATCCCGACGGCATCGAGATCAAGGCGAAGAAGGACCGCGACGGCATCCCGCTCGACGGCATTCCGTTTCACCCGTACTACTCGGTGCACGATTTCATGGGCGTATGCATCTTCCTGATGATCTTTGCGGCGATCATCTTCTTCGCGCCGGAAATGGGCGGGTATTTCCTCGAAGCGAACAACTTCGTGCCGGCAAATCCGCTGCAGACGCCGCCGGAAATCGCGCCGGTCTGGTACTTCACGGCCTTTTACGCGATGCTGCGTGCCACCACCGACCCGTTCAAGATCGTGCTGATGGTCGTGATCGCGCTGCTCGGCCTGCTCGCGCTCGTGCGCGCGCGCGGCAAGTGGAAGCTCGGCTTGCCGGTGCTCGCCGTGCTCGTGATTCTGGCGATGGCGTTCACCGAGTCGAAGTTCTGGGGCGTGGTGGTGATGGGCGGCGCGGTGATTTCGCTCTTCTTCCTGCCGTGGCTCGACCGCTCGCCCGTCAAGTCGATCCGCTACCGGCCGTTCTTTCACAAGGTGTTCTACGGGATCTTCGTGCTGGCCTTCCTGACGTTGGGCTTCCTCGGCACCAAACCCCCATCGCCGGCGGCCACGTTGATTGCGCAGGTGTGCGCGCTGATCTATTTTGCGTTTTTCCTCGGCATGCCGTTCTGGACGCGGCTTGGCACGTTCAAGCAACCGCCTGAGCGCGTGCGCTACAAGCCCCACTAATCGCGAGCGAGGAGAACACGAAGATGAAAAAGCTGCTTTCGACGTGCGCGCTGATCGGCGCGACACTGCTCGCGGTGCTGGCCGGCCCGGCTTTCGCGGACGAGAATATCCACCTCGACCACGCGCCGGATAACGCAGACAATTTCGCTTCTTTGCAGCACGGCGCGCAATTGTTTGTAAACTACTGCCTGAATTGCCACAGCGCGAACCTGATGCGCTACAACCGGCTGACCGACTTAGGCATCACGCCGAACGAAATTCAGTCGAACCTGCTCTTCACCACCGACAAGATCGGCAACACGATGACCGTGGCAATGCGCCCGGACGACGCGAAAGCCTGGTTCGGCGCAAGTCCGCCGGATCTGTCAGTGGAAGCGCGGGCGCGCGGCAAGGACTGGCTGTACACGTATTTGCGCAGTTTTTATCGCGACAATACGCGGCCGACCGGCTGGAACAATCTGGTGTATGAAAACGTGAGCATGCCTCACGTGCTGTGGCAGCTTCAGGGGCAACGTACCGCGAAGTTCGGTGACGAAGTCGACGAAAGAACAGGCGAAACGGTGCACAAATTTGTGGGCTTCCAGCAGGTCACTCCGGGGACGATGTCGCCGGTAGATTATGATTCTGCTGTGGCCGACCTTGTGTCGTATCTGTCCTGGATGTCCGAGCCGACGCAGAAAACCCGCAAGCAACTTGGCGTGTGGGTGCTGTTGTTCCTCGGTATTCTGAGCTTTTTCGCCTGGCGACTGAACGCCGCGTACTGGAAACATATCAAATAATCACGCCGCACCACGGCGTGGGGCCGGCGCCAGGAAAAACCTGCTGAACGGTTTTTCCGCGCGCTGGCCCTTCAGCTTTTTGAGGAAACGTAAATCATGATGGTTCTGTATTCCGGCACTACTTGCCCGTTCTCCCAGCGTTGCCGGCTGGTGTTGTTCGAAAAGGGCATGGACTTCGAGATCCGCGACGTCGACCTGTTTAACAAGCCGGAAGACATCGCCGTGATGAATCCGTATGGTCAAGTGCCGATCCTCGTCGAACGGGACCTGATTCTGTACGAATCGAACATCATCAACGAGTATATCGACGAGCGCTTCCCGCACCCGCAACTCATGCCGGCCGACCCGGTTCAGCGCGCCCGCGCGCGCCTGTTCCTGCTCAACTTCGAGAAGGAGCTGTTCGTCCACGTCGGCACGCTCGAAAACGAAAAGGGCAAGGCCGCCGAAAAGAACCACGAGAAAGCGCGCCTCGCGATTCGCGACCGCCTGACGCAACTCGCGCCGATCTTCCTGAAAAACAAATACATGCTCGGCGAAGAGTTCTCGATGCTCGACGTCGCGATCGCGCCGCTGCTGTGGCGTCTGGACCACTATGGCATCGAGCTGTCGAAGAACGCGGCGCCGCTCATGAAATACGCCGAGCGCATTTTCAGCCGTCCGGCTTATATCGAGGCGCTCACGCCTTCCGAAAAGGTGATGCGTCGTTGAGTTTGGCTTTGGGCGCAGGGCGCCACGCGGCTTGTCGCGCGCGGCCCCGCGCCCGGTAAGAGGACTGCTGATGCAAGAGATTTCCACCAAGCCTTATCTGCTGCGCGCGCTGTACGAATGGTGCACGGATAACGGCTACACGCCGCACATTGCGGTGCGCGTCGACAATCACACGCGCGTGCCGCGGCAATTCGTGCGCGATAACGAGATCGTGTTGAACATCAGCTTCGAGGCCACCAGCCAGTTGCAGATGGGCAACGAGTGGGTCGAGTTCAGCGCCCGTTTCTCCGGCAAGTCGCACAAGATCGAGGTGCCGGTCGCCAATATTCTCGCGATCTACGCGCGTGAAAACGGGCAAGGCATGGCGTTTCCGGTCGAGTCGACAGGCGGCGAAGCGCAGGATTCGGGCGCAGACGCCGAAGCGGTCGAATCGGCCCAGCCGGCCGAACCGGTCGCCTCACCGGCCGCGCCGCGTGCGGTCGAGAGTCCGTCCGCAGCCGATGCCGCCGCCAAAGCCGATCGCGCGCCGGAGGGCGACCAGCCCGACGACGACGGTTCGAAAGGTGGCGGGAGGGCTCGCCTCAAGATCGTAAAATGAAGTAGAATCACGGCCTCATGCCGGCTTAGCTCATCAGGTAGAGCGCTTGACTTGTAATCATGAGGTGGCGGGTTCGAGTCCTGCAGCCGGCACCAGTAGTGCGAAACGGGGTTTCTGTTCAGTCAGGAACCCCGTTTTTTATTTGGCCGCTCAGCGGTTGACACTGCAAACGGTGAGCGCAGGTGAGGGCTAAAATCGCCATATCTCTTTCACCTTGTCGATTGTGGACTAAACTGTCTACATTTCGCCGAGCCTGAGCGCCGAGAGTACGTCGCAGCGCCACTTCGCCCAACCATTCAACTTTCCATGACGAGCCCTGCAAGCATCACCTGGCCCGAAGCCGACGGCCCCCGTACCGCGCGTTGGCGCTCCGAGGCGGCGGTGCCGCCACCGAAGCGCGTGATCGTCGCCGACGACAGAACCACCGCCGATTCCGCCTACCGGCTCGCGTGCGAAGGCACCGCGCTGCTGTGGCGCGGCGACTTCCAGAACGCGCGTCAATTGCTGCAGGCGGTCACGCGGCGGCTGGAGCGCAAGCCGCGCAAGCAGGGCGCGACGCCGCTCGATGCGTTCAACCTGCATCGGCAGACGCAGTCGCAGCGCGCGCGCACGCTCGGCATGATCCTGATTCCGCTCGACGCCGATTACGCGATTCCGCTGCGCCGTGCGCCGGATGTGCAGCAGGCCTGCATCGAAACTTACGGGCCGCCGGGCGACGAAGCCTCGGTCGTGTCGCTGCGTGAGCTGCTCGGTCTGATCGGCGCGCACGAATGGCGGAAGAAGGGTGTGGAAATTCCTGCGCTCGGCGATCGGATTCATCCGCACTACGGCGTGTTTTCGCCGGTGCGCGGGGAATATGTCGATCTCGTCGCGCGCACGCCGCTGCCTTCGCTGAACAAGGCCTTCGACATCGGCACGGGCACCGGCGTGCTCGCTGCGCTGCTCGCCAAACGCGGCGTGAAGAAAATCGTCGCGACGGACCAGGATCCGAGGGCACTTGCCTGTGCGCGCGAGAATCTGACGCGCCTTGGTTATGAGCAGCAAGTCGAAGTCGTGCAAGCCGACCTGTTTCCGGAAGGACGCGCGCCGCTTGTCGTCTGCAACCCGCCGTGGGTGCCGGCGCGGCCCGCTTCGCCGATCGAATATGCCGTCTACGATCCGGAAAGCCGCATGCTGCTGGGCTTTCTCAAGGGCCTCGCGGAACATCTGTCGCCGGGCGGGGAAGGCTGGCTGATTCTGTCAGACTTTGCCGAGCATCTCGGATTGCGCACGCGCGAGTGGTTGCTCGCCGCTATCGACGATGCGGGGCTCACCGTAGTCGGTCGGGAGGATATTCGCCCGAGGCATCCGAAGTCGACGGATGAGGCGGATCCGCTCTACAAGGCGCGCGTGGCCGAAGTGACCTCGTTGTGGCGACTGAAGGCGCGTGCTTGAGCCGGTTGTAAGCGGCGGGTGAGAGATTCAGCAGTCGCGAACGGGCACTGCCGGCTGGGGCTTAAGACGACTCTGGCGTAACGGGCAGAGCCGTCTTACGGCAACCCCGCCCGCGCCTTGGCAAACGCCGCGGCCCCGCGCCCCGCGACCAAACCGCTCGCAAAACAGGCCGTCAGCAGATAGCCGCCCGTCGGCGCTTCCCAGTCCAGCATTTCTCCGGCGCAGAAAACGCCGGGCACACACTCGATCATGAGATGCGCATCCAGCGCCTCGAACGGGACACCGCCAGCGCTGCTGATTGCTTCGGAAATGGGCCGCGCGCGCAACAGCCGCACGGGCAACGCCTTGATCGCATGCGCGAGACGCGTCGCGTCGACGAAAACTTCCTTCGGCAGAATCTCGTGCAGCAGCGCGAGTTTTACGCCGCCAATGCCGACTCTTCCTTGCAAATGACTCGACATGGAGCGCGACCCGCGCGGCCGCGTCACTTCCGCCACCACCCGCTCGAGAGCCAGGCCTGGCGCCAGATCCAGCGAAATCGTGAGTTCGCCGTCGGCGGCAATCCGCTCGCGAATCGGCGCGGAAAGCGCGTAGATCAGACTGCCTTCAAGGCCGGTTTCGGTCAGAAGTATTTCACCTTGTCGATTGTGGACTTTTCCGTCTACGTCGGTCAGTGAAATGGCCACCGACTTCACTGGCTGACCCGCGAAACGCTCCACCAGGTAAGGGCTCCAGCCGGCGTCGAAGCCGCAGTTCGCGGGCTTGAGCGGCTGCACCGGCACGCCGCGCGAGGCGAGCAACGGCACCCACGCCGCGTCGGACCCGAGGCGCGGCCAGCTGGCGCCGCCGAGCGCAAGTACGACGGCGCCACAGTCGGCGGACTGTTCGCCTTCGGGCGTCGCGAAGCGCAAGCGGGCGGATGGCGCGCCTTCGCCGTCCGTGTGCTCGCCGTCCCAGCCGCTCCACTTGTGCCGCATGTGAAAGCGCACGCCGCCTTCCCTCAACCGATGCAGCCACGCGCGCAGCATCGGCGCGGCTTTCATGTCGGTCGGAAAAACGCGTCCTGAACTGCCGACGAACGTCTCCACGCCCAGCTCGCGTAGCCACGCGCGCAGCGCGTGCGGCCCGAACGCGTCCACAAGCGGCGCGATGCGGTCGCGGCGCGCGCCGTAGCGATCGAGAAACGGCTCGAGCGGCTCGGAATGCGTGATGTTCATGCCGCCTTTGCCGGCCATCAGGAATTTGCGGCCCACGGAGGGCATGGCGTCATAGACGTCCACCTGCACGCCTTGCAGGCAAAGCGCCTCGGCGGCCATCAAACCGGCGGGGCCGCCGCCGATGACGGCGACGCGGGCGGAATCGAACGAAGATGACATGCGGGCCTGCGGATAAGGGAAGAGGCGGCGTGCCGCAGCCTATGCGGCGAAACAACGGGCGTGCTCCTCTCACCAGCACAACAGCGTGCTGCGGTGAGACGTGGCGCGGCGAAGGCCGCTATTTTTACATTGCAAGCGGCGCCGGGCAAACGCGTCGGTCTTCACCACAGACGCGAGAACGCTACATTTCGGCGCCTTTGCGCCCACCGCGCCGTAAGGCCGCCGCTTTGTTATTCAGCATCGCGAACTATAATTTCTGGACACCTTCCACCGGGCGCCATTCGCGTCGTTCCCCGCATCTTTCCACTCACCGCGTCGTTCCCGCGCGAGTTCGCGCGTCGTGTCCTGCGTGGATGTCCGCACCTATCGATCAAGGAGACTGCCATGACCCGCCACTACATCGACTGCCGCGAGTTTCCAAGCGAAATGAACTGCACGGTCGCGCTGTCGGCCGACAGCGAAGACGAGTTGCTCGACGCCGCCGTGCAGCACGCGGTCAGCGTGCACAAGCATGCTGATTCGCCGGAACTCCGGTCGCAATTGAGGACGCTTTTTCACGAAGGCACGCCCCCGGTTCAGGCTCCGCGCATGTGAGTCGCGGCATTGACTCGCGGCGTTGACTTGCGGCATTGACTCGCGGATTGAGCCTCGAACCTCTGACTGCACTCGGGCAGGAAAAAGAGCCGCCGCGCTGACTCGCGGGGGAGGCGAGCGGCGCGTGACCGCTCGCGCGAGTCGCGGCGTGGTGTCGATCTCGTCTCGACGCGTTGCCCGAGGTCTCAGCTCGGGTAGGCTTCGTCGACCTTGAGCCCGGCAAGCTTGAAGATGACACGCAGCGTTTGCGGTTTGATGTCGCGCCGCGACGCGAGCGTGGTCATCACGAAGTCCAGCACTTTCGCGTATTTGAGCAGCGTCAGGCAGGTTTCCATGTCGACGCTGCCGTCGCGCATGACTTCGGCGAGACGAAGCATTTCCGTGGAGATGTCGCGCGCCATCTCCAGCTCGAGCTGCTGCTTTTCGCTCCAGGCGGGCATGGCGGTGAGCTTCGCCATCATTTCCTGGAACTTCTGTTCGACGTTTCCGTTGGGTACCGTATCCATTGCTGCCTCTTCTATTGTCCGGGCGCGAGTGCTGTCGACATTGCGGCGCGCTGCCGGTTACGTAACGTTCGGCTCGTGTTACGGAGCCGTCCTCCCCACTTGCATCCGGGCCGGGTGTTCGTCACCACGACCGACAGCTTGTTGTTATGGGCACCACGGCTTAAGCCTTTGGGACCTTGGCGGCGCGAAACGGTTCTGCTGCGCGCGGAGAATTCCCGCGGCGTGCCGAAAAACAGCAGGAACTGTTCCAGGAATGCGGCACTTCCTGCATGTTTTGGCGCGCTCTTCGGTGAACGGCCCGCCGTTTGGGTAAACTGGCAGCAACTTTTGTTTTCTTCCGTCACCTGACGCACGTTCCCGCCGCAATTGCCCACGGCTTCCCACGATGTCCAGCAAAACCCACGAAATTCGCCCGAACCAGTCCATCGAGTTGCTCAAGGAGCTGCACATCCTGACGCGCGACGGCAAGATGAACCAGGACAGCCGCCGCAAGCTGAAGCAGGTCTACCATCTGTTCCAGTTCATCGAGCCGCTGCTGACGGACCTGAAGGAGCAGAAGGGCGCGTTCACGCTCGTCGACCACGGCGCGGGCAAGTCATATCTAGGTTTTATCCTGTACGACCTGTTCTTCAAGGACTTTCAGGGTGCCGCAGGTGGGGCGTCGCACATTTACGGCATTGAAACGCGCGAGGAGCTCGTGACCCGCTCCGAGCAACTGGCGGCGCGGCTCGGCTTTACGGGCATGTCGTTTCTGAATCTGTCGGTAGCCGAATCCATTACGTCGGAGCGCCTGCCGGCGCAAATCGATATTGTCACCGCATTGCACGCCTGCAATACCGCCACCGACGACGCCATTCGCTTCGCCCTCGAAAAGAAGGCGAAATACATTGTGGTGGTGCCGTGTTGTCAGGCCGAAGTGGCAGGCGTTTTACGGCAAAACAAAAGTAAATCGCTTGGCAATGCGCTGACGGAAATCTGGCGGCATCCGTTGCATACGCGCGAATTCGGCAGTCAGATTACCAACGTGCTGCGCTGCTTGCAGCTGGAAGCGCACGGCTATCAGGTGAGCGTGACGGAACTGGTCGGCTGGGAACATTCGATGAAAAACGAACTGATTATCGCCCAGTTCAAGGACCTGCCGCGGCGGCGCCCGGCCGAGCGCCTCAACGAGGTGATGCAGACGCTCGGTATCGAGGAACTGAAAGAGCGGTTTTTCGTTTCCGCGTAATTCAGGCTTTCATCAATTTATGCCAGCCGGCGAGTCCGATTCGTCGCAGCGTTTCCTGATTGCGTTCGTAGATTGCTTCAGCATCGGGAAATGCCTGAACCGCGCGCTCAATGCTGTCTTCTCTGAGTAAATGCAGAATGGGGTACGGCGCGCGATTCGTGTAATTCTCGATGTCGTCAGGTTCGGTGCCTTCGAACTGATAGAAAGGGTGAAAGCTGGCAATCTGGATAATGCCTTCGAGCCGAAGCTGCTTGAGCATTCTTTCGGCGAAAAAAAGCGCGTCGTTGTATTCGAGAAAATCGCCGAGCGCCTGGGGCAAGATTAATAGTGTCGTGTCCACGGCAGCGGGATCGGCGGCGACCAGCGTGTTCAGCTCCGTTTCGAGATCGGCGAGCACGCCTTCCAGGTCGGTGGCCTCGCTCACCGCGTAGCGAATTTGTCCCTTTACGTGGACGGCCTTCGCAAACGGACACAGGTTGAGTCCGATCACGGCTTCAGTCAGCCAGTGACGGGTGGCGGCAACGACTGCGTCGTGCGGTTCGGCGGATGAGGGCATGGCGGTTCGGCAATTCAGGCAAAGCGTCATTTTAGCGGCGCCCGCGCGGGCTCACGACGGCGCTGCTGGCTGCGTGCGTGCGCTCGCGCGAATCAGCGAACCAGCGATCCAGCCAAAACTAACCTGCCGATCTGCCCCCGCATGCGGCGGCGATCAATTGCGCTGCCGCTTTCGGCGCGGCCAGCACCGGCCCGGAACCGGCGCGATAGGTCTGGCTCGCCGCATACACACCCTCGATCAGCAAAGCGAGCGCGTTGCCGAGCAGCTCGGGATCGTCGGCGCCTGCGGCCGTCGCCAGTTCAGTGAGACGCGCGAGCAGCCGCTCCTTGTTGCGGAACACGAATTGCCGCGCGGCGTGCTCGGTGTCCGAAAACTCGACGGCGACATTCACGAACGGACAGCCGCGATAGTCCTCGAGCGACGCCCGCGCCGCGAGGTCGTCGAAATATTGCTGCAACTGCCGCGCGGGCTCGCCGGGATGTTTCGCGAAGCTCTTCTCGACATAGCCGAAGAACTGCGCGTCTTTGCGCTCCAGGTACGCCATCACCAGTTCGTCTTTCGACGAAAACTGGCGGTACAGGCTCATCTTGTTGACGCCGGCCCGCTCGACCACCGCGTCCACGCCCACTGCGCGAACGCCCTCGCGATAGAACAGTTCGTCCGCGGCGCGCAGCAAGTGCTGTTGCGCTTCGGGCCCGGTCGTATGCGTGCCCCGGGCCCGGCGCGGGGCGCCCACCGGCCCGGACCCCGGCGGAGCGCCGGCTGGCTTGGAAGTTTCGCTTGCAGACATGAACGGCCCCTGAATTCAATTGACGCCTTGACATGTTACCGAGCTGTAACTAACATCGCAACACTGATTGTGACTGATCTGTCACAAGTCCCTTACCGAAACCGTAAAAATACCGACGGTGCCGACGCTTCGAATTCGCGCGACAGGAGAACCGATGAACTGGGCAGCAGGACTGATAGGCAGGCGTTTCCACTACGGCTGGTTGACGGTCGCCGTGGTGTTTCTGGTGTTGCTCGCGGCGGCCGGCACGCGCGCCACGCCGAGCGTGATGATGGTGCCGCTCGAGCACCAGTTCGGCTGGAGCCGCGCGACGATTTCGCTCGCCATCTCCGTGAACATCGCGCTTTACGGGTTGATGGGGCCGTTCGCGGCAGCGGCGATGCAGCGCTTCGGCGTGCGGCCCACGCTGCTCATTGCGCTCGGCACGATGGCGGTGGGCGTCGCGCTGTCGTCGCTGATGACACAGCCGTGGCAGATGGTGCTCGTGTGGGGCGTGATGGTGGGCGGCGCGACGGGCGTGGCCGCGCTGTCCTTGTCCGCGACCGTGGTGACGCGCTGGTTCACCACGCACCGCGGGCTGGTCATGGGGATTCTTACGGCGAGTTCGGCGACCGGCCAGCTCGTGTTTCTGCCGATGCTCGCGGCCATCGCCGAGCACTATGGCTGGCGTCAGGTGGTGTGGGTCGTCGCGGCGGCCGCGGCTGTCGTTTTGCCGCTGGTGGCGTTTCTGCTGCCCGAGCGCCCGGCCGATGTGAAGCTGCGTCCGTACGGCGAGCCGCACGACGCGCCCGTGGCGGCCACGGTCACGAAGCAGAACCCGCTCGCCATCGCATTCGGCACGCTCGCCATGGCGAGCAGGACACGCGATTTCTGGCTGCTGTTCTTTAGCTTCTTTATTTGCGGCGCGAGCACGAATGGCTACGTCGGCACGCATTTGATCGCCATGTGCGGCGACTACGGCATGTCGGAAGTGCAGGGCGCGTCGCTGCTTGCGGCCATGGGTGTGTTCGATCTGTTCGGCACGACGCTCTCCGGCTGGCTCTCGGACCGTTTCAATAGCCGGGTGCTGCTGTTCTGGTATTACGGGCTGCGCGGCTTGTCGCTGATGTATCTGCCGCACGCCTTCGGCATCGATTTTTTCGGGCTGCCGCTATTCGCCGTGTTCTACGGGCTCGACTGGATCGCCACCGTGCCGCCGACCGTGCGTCTCGCGACCGACGTCTACGGCAAGGAGTCGGCGCCCGTGGTGTTCGGCTGGGTCGTGGCGGGGCATCAGCTCGGCGCGGCGTTCGCGGCGCTCGGCGCGGGCATGCTGCGCGCGAGCCTCGGCACCTACACGGTGGCGTCGATGATTTCGGGCGGTCTGTGCCTCGTCGCGGCTGTTATCGTGCTGCGGATCAACCGGCCGGCCAAGGTGCCGCAGCCGCAGGCCGTTTGACGCGACGCCGCGGAAAGACGCGAGCCCGCCGCCTCCGCGTCTTTCCACACCACGGAAAAACCATCTGCGCGCATTGCACAGCGCGCGCGCCAATCCTTGGGTATGCTATGTGGCCTTGGGCAGCCGCCCGTTGATCATGAATTTCCACCGAGAGAAGCGCATGACCCACAAACCCGCCCCCACCGAAGTTGCCATCCACGAGCTGATTGCCGGTCGCTGGAGCCCGCGCGCCTATTCGAGCGAGCCGGTGAGCCGCGAGAACCTGCGCGCGGTGCTCGAAGCGGCACGCTGGGCGCCTTCGTCGTACAACGCCCAGCCGTGGCGTTTTCTGGTGTTCGACCGCAGCGTCGATGAAGTCGCATTCAAGCAGGCGTTTGCCACCCTCGTGCCGTTCAACCAGGGCTGGAACGCACCCGCGCCCGTGCTGATCGCCGTGACGACGCAAACGCGTACCGCGAAGGGCGAAGTGAACCGCTGCGCGCAATACGACGCCGGCGCGGCGGCCATGGCGCTGGTCTTGCAGGCGCATGCGCTCGGCCTCGCCGCGCATCAGATGAGCGGCTTCGACCCGAACGCATTCCGCACGGCTTTTGAGTTGCCGAACGACGTCGAGCCCATCGCGATCATTTCTCTCGGCCATTACGGCGACGTCGAGAAGCTGGATCCGGTGCTGCGCGAGCGCGAAAAGTCGGCGCGCCAGCGTTTGCCGCTTGGCGAGATTGCCTATGGCGGCGGCTGGAAAAAGGCGTTCTGAGGCGGCTTCCGTTGCCTTGCACGTTGACGAAGAACGCGCGGCGCCTACCGCGCGTTTTTTTGGGGCGCGTCAAAGCGCGTCGTCGTCGGTTACGCTCGAAAGCGGCGCGGCCACATGCTCCAACGACTTGCGCTCCGCGTCCACACCCCAGATCGCGGCGATCACGGCTGCCGCGAGCATGAGCGCGGAGCCGACCAGATAGCCGGAAAACACTTCGCCGCGCTGGTGTGTGTCGATCAGCCGTCCGAAGAAGGCCGGGCCGGCGATTCCGCCGAGCGCCGTGCCGAACGCGTAGAACACGGCAATGGCGAGCGCGCGGATTTCGAGCGGAAACGATTCGCTGACCGTGAGATAAGCCGAGCTGGCCGCCGCCGACGCGAAGAAAAAAATCACCATCCACGCGACGGTTTGTGTGACGACCGTCAGCATGTGCTGCTCGAAGAGGTAGCCGCTTGCCGTCAGCAGAATCGCCGACATGCCGTAAGTCGACGCGATCATCTTGCGCCGCCCGATCACATCGAAAAGCCGGCCGAGCAGCAGCGGCCCGAGGAAATTGCCGAGCGCAAAAGGCAGTAGATACCAGCCGATGTGATCGCCTGGCACCCCGTAGAAATCTGTCAACACGAGCGCGTAGGTGAAGAAAATCGCGTTGTAGAAGAACGCCTGCGCGGTCATCAGCGAAAGACCGACCAGCGCGCGCCGTCGGTGCAGATTGAACAGCGTATGGAACACCTCGCGCAGCGGCGTGTGCCCGCGGGCCCGCAGGCGCAGGCGCGTGAAGCCGTCGGCGGGCAGCGTGTGGCCTTCGCTGCGAAAGCGACTTTCTATGCCTTCGACGATGCCGCGAGCGTCGCGCTCGTCGCCGTGCGTCAGCAGCCAGCGCGGGCTTTCAGGCACCCAGATGCGCATCGGCAGCACGATCAGCGCGAGCGCCGCGCCGATGAAAAAGCACGCGCGCCAGCCCCAGTCGCCCGGCAGCAGGTGCGGATCGAGCAGCACCAGCGAGCCCGCCGCGCCCAGCCCGGCGCCTACCCAGAACGTGCCGTTGATCGCGAGATCGATCCAGCCGCGCACGCGAGGCGGCGTGAATTCCTGAATCGTCGAATTGATCGCCGTGTATTCGCCGCCGATGCCCGCGCCGGTCAGAAAGCGGAACAGCAAAAAGCTGGCGAGATTCCACGACAGGGCGGTGGCGGCGGTGGCCGCCAGATACAGCGCGAGCGTGATGAAAAAGAGCTTGCGGCGGCCCAGCCGGTCGGTGAGCCAGCCGAAACCGAGCGCGCCCAGCACCGCGCCGGCAATGTAGGCGCTGCCGGCGAGACCCACGTCCGCGTTGCTGAAATGCAGCGACGGGCTCGACTTCAACGCGCTCGCGACCGCCCCGGCGAGTGTCACCTCGAGCCCGTCGAGCAGCCAGGTCACGCCGAGCGCCACGACGATCAACGTATGAAAGCGTCCCCAAGGCAGGCGGTCGAGCCGCGACGGCAAGTCCGTTTCGATCACCCCGGCGGTTTTTCGCTCGACGTCGGCGGCAGGCGGCGCGCTCATTGCTGATGGTCTCCTGAGTCGTTGGAATGCGGCGGCTGGAACAGCAGTGGGTAGCAATTTGCGTTCCGCCGCGCGTGGCGCGCAAAGCGCGCGTCGGGGCTGCACGCCGTTTGCGGCTCGGTCGCGCCTGCATTGCGCTTTCCTCACGACCCGCCGGGCTAATTGGCATGTTGATGCTGGTCCGGCTTTCGTGATACAAAGCCGCTCCCCCTACCAGTGCGCGCCAGCCGTGAGCGGCGATTCCTGCCATGACCTATTGCGCGATTGACTTCGGTACTTCCAACTCGGCCGTGGCCGTTCCGGACGGCGCGGCGCTCCGACTCGCTCCGGTCGAAGGCGCGTACACGACGCTGCCCACGTCGGTCTTCTTCAATACCGACGAAGACACCCGCGAATTCGGGCGCGCCGCGCTCGCGGCGTACATCGACGGTTTCGACGGGCGGCTGATGCGCTCGATGAAAAGCATTCTCGGCTCGCCGCTTGCCGATAATTCGACGGATCTCGGCGACGGCACGGCAATCAAGTACACGGACGTCATCGCGATTTTCCTCGACCATCTGAAGCGTTCGGCGGAAAAAAGCGCGGGGGCGCCGATCGACCGCGCGGTGCTGGGCCGCCCGGTGTTCTTCGTCGACGACGACCCGCGCGCGGATCAGATGGCGCAAAAGCAGCTGGAAACGGCGGCGCGCGCAGTTGGTTTGCGCGACATTCACTTCCAGTATGAGCCGATTGCGGCCGCTTTCGACTACGAATCGCGCCTGACGCGCGAAGGCCTCGTGCTGGTGGCCGACATTGGCGGCGGCACGTCAGACTTTTCGCTGGTGCGCGTGGGGCCCGAACGGATGCAGCGCGTGGAGCGCAAGGACGACGTGCTGGCTCACCACGGTGTGCATGTCGCGGGCACGGATTTCGACCGCCGCGTGGAACTGGCCACGATCCTGCGCGAACTCGGCTATCAATCGCTCGACCCGGAAGGCCGCGAAATCCCGAACCGCGTCTATTTCGACCTTGCGACGTGGCATCTGATCAACACGGTCTATGCGCCGAAGCGTGTGAGCGAACTCGCTTTGATGCGGCACCTCTTCAGCGAGGTCAAGCACCACGACCGCCTGATGCGCGTGGTCGAGCGGCGTCTCGGTCACGCGCTCGCAGCGCATGCCGAAGAGGCGAAGATCGGCGTCGCGGCGGGCGGCGAGACGGTGATCGATCTGGACGAAGTGGAAGACGAACTGCGTCTTGCATTCGACGAAGCCCAGCTGATCGAGGCGGGGCAGGAAGAGACGCGGCGCATCGTGGCGGCGGCGCGCGACACCGTGCAGGCCGCGGGCGTGTCCGTTCGCGACGTGAGCGCGGTGTACTTTACTGGCGGCTCGACCGGTCTCGCGTTTCTCTCTAACGCATTGGCCGCGGCATTCCCCGATGCGCAAGCCGTATTCGGCGACCGCCTCGCCAGCGTGGCCACGGGCCTCGGCATTCACGCGCGGCGTGTCTTCACCTGAACGCGAATCACAACTCGCATAGCGCGAAGATAATCGCCTTGTCGCAATGTCGACGGATATAAAAAAACCCCGCCTTGGCGGGGTTTTTTGCGTCCAGAAGGAAGCAGCGTAGCGCTTACACCGGCTTGATGTTAGCAGCTTGCTTGCCCTTCGGGCCCGTCTTCACTTCAAACGTAACCTTTTGGTTTTCTTGCAGCGTCTTGAAGCCTTCCGTGCGGATTTCCGAGAAATGCGCGAACAGATCTTCGCCGCCGCCGTCCGG